>ERZ1292640.2848-Hain-H43-02um-R1-2848-length-13705-cov-7_pt1 | contig 13705 bp, 17 predicted proteins | sample MGYA00564404_ERZ1292640 | MGnify/ENA primary metagenome ERZ1292640 (study PRJEB36523, sample SAMEA6512636) | groundwater metagenome | collected 2019-01-08 | study: AquaDiva: Metagenomics assemblies of 32 groundwater samples
CGAATCGGACCACTCCCGTACAAAGCCACCACGCGCGCGGAGCGCGCGACATCAGGGGTTGGTGCTAAAATAGGTTCGAGCAGAGTTGTATAGAGTCACAAATTTAATGTGCTAGCATTTGGGAATGAATGAAAGACTCATTCCGGAACAGCAAGAGCCCGACCCGCAAGAGCTAGACTACTTTCGCACTCTCAAAGAACGCCACGGACTTGGGGACAAATTGAGTTCGGCTGATCTCACGTACCTACGCAAGTACAAGCAGGCCTATGGACGCTTTGTAAAAGCAGATAATCCTCAAAATTCAAAAAATCTCGATCATCTTTTTGGTCGAATTTACGGCACGCCAGACCGGCATCACAATGAAACAAGCTCTTCTCCACTTTCTGAAACAGAACATGGCGAGTCCTTTCAGGAAGATTTGCAAAGTTACCGTATCTTGGGTGCAGGAAAAAATACCGTTACCGTCGGCAAGACGTACCGTTTTATACAGTACCCGGACTACGAACACGATCTTAGTGAGATTCCTGAAAACATGCGAGACTTTTTCAACAAACCTGTTATAGGGAAGGTGACGAGGATTTTGAGCTACAACAGAAGTGGCCTCATTGGTTACGTCATTGAGATTGAGCCTGCGCCCGGCGAGGAGCGAGTTGGTTATATTTATGATGATGGTTCTTCTGGTGCGGGAAGACTCCGTGAGGTCGAGGAGATACCGGAAAGCTCTTAAAACCTTGCCAAATAGGCAATTCAGCCATAATCCGGTTCCAATTCCGTCCCACTTGGGTCAAAGTGATATAATGCCTCTATGAGCAAGAATCCTTATATCAATGCGCTTTTGGCCTCGCTGTATATCATCGCGGTGTCGTCCATTTTGTTTTTCGGGCAACGGATAACAGGGCCTACAGAGGACACCGTATTCGCTCCTATCGCAATGCTGTCGCTTCTGGTCCTTTCCGCGGCGACAATGGCCTTCCTCTTTTTCTATCAACCGCTGCAGAGGCTCGTCGCGGGCGATGTCGCCGGTGCGGCGTCGCTTTCGCTCAAGACGATAGGCGCCTTCGCCCTTATTACGCTCGCATTTCTTTTTACTATGATTTTTATTGTGCCGCGCGTGCAGGCGCCGTTGCCCGCAGGTAAATCGGTGAGTCCCGAATCCTACGTGTCACAGCATATTTCCGAACTCTCGCCGGCCAAGGAAGTCCTCGGAGGAAAATTTTATGTGACGGGAATTGAGGCGACCGACGGAAAGGGAACTGTCCGCTACGAAGACGGTCACAACGCGTTCATCGCGGATTTCGCATACACCGCCTCCGACGTGCGCGGTATCGAGATAACCTCGTTCACTATCCGCGATTAGAGTGCGTTTTCCCCTATGGAACGCACCTACAAATACCTGGGGACCATCAGCGTCTTTTTTGTTGCGGTCCTGCTTATCTCAAATATTGCTTCGACCAAGATCGTCCAATTCGGGTGGCTGACCTTTGATGGGGGCACGCTCCTTTTTCCGTTCTCATATATTTTTGCCGATATTCTGACCGAAGTGTACGGGTTCGCACGCTCACGCCGGGTGATATGGCTCGGATTTTTCTGTGCTGCCGTCATGTCGCTCATTCTGTATATCGTCGGCGCTCTGCCGCCTGCGGCAGATTGGGGAAACCAATCCGCATACGATGCTATCCTCGGCCAGGCACCGCGCATTGTGCTCGCGAGCCTCATCGCATATCTCTGCGGCGAATTCATAAATTCATTCATTCTCGCCAAAATGAAAATATGGACAGAGGGAAAGTGGCTTTGGTCGCGCACCATCGGTTCTACGATAGTGGGTGAGTTTGTCGACAGCACGCTGTTCATCTTGATTGCGTTTGCGGGGGTCTTACCGGCATCGCTTCTCTTGACGCTGATTGTATCGAATTATGTATTCAAGACTCTCATAGAAATTTTGTTCACTCCCGTCACGTATACCACTGTTGCATTTCTCAAGCGCACGGAACAGGAGGATCATTACGATAGGGATACCAACTTTAATCCCTTTGCGCACAAGTAGAATAAGCCGTGTATAATCTCGCATATGTCCAAAGTCATCGTTTCCGGCTCTATTGCCTACGACCGCATCATGGATTTTGCGGGGCTTTTTGCCGAGCACTTCATGCCCGAGAAGCTCCACAGCATCAATCTAAGTTTCCAAGTCGAGACGCTCTCGGTGCAATTCGGCGGGACCGCGGGTAATATCGCATACAATCTTGCGCTGCTCGGCGAGCAAGCGGAGATAATCGCGACGGCGGGCAACGACTTCGCCTCATATAGTTCGCACATGCTTCTCTCGGGTGTGGACCCAAAGTCCGTCCGCATTCTGGAAAAAGAAACCACATCCACCGCATTCATTCTCACGGACAAGGCCGACAACCAGATAGCCGCTTTCCATCAGGGCGCGGGGGGCACTGCGTACGACACTCCCGTCGAGACAGAAGGTCGTGCGCTTGCCATCATCGCACCCGGCTGCGTGCCCGACATGCAGTCGTTGCCGGGATATTACCGGAAGAGTGCTTTCCGGTATCTCTATGACCCCGCGCAACAAATCCCCGCGCTTTCGCAGGAAATGCTTCGCGACGGCATATCAGGCGCGTACGTCCTCTTCGGAAGCGATTACGAATTCGAGCTCATCAAACAAAAGACAGGCTGGACGCAGGACGAAATCGTAAGCAAGGTGCCGACCATCGTTGTTACCTACGGTGCCAAAGGTTCGGACATCATTACGGCGGCGGGCACGACGCACGTGGATGCGTGCCCTGCGCAGGCGCTTATGGATCCGACGGGCGCAGGCGATGCGTACCGCGCGGGATATATCAAAGGCATGCTCATGGGTTTTCCCGCCGAGCCGTGCGCGCGGCTCGCGAGCGTGGTCGCCGCATACGTCGTCGAGACGTACGGCACACAGACGCATCACTTCACCATGGGCAACGTCAAGGACCGCTACAAGAAGACGTACGGCGTGGAGTTGTCGCTCTGAAGCGGGCCTCTTCGGGGTCGCTATCTGCGTCTGCTGACGCAGCGCTCGGTCTCGGCGCCGCCGCGCCTGCGAAGACCCCGAAGAGGCCCACTTCCTCGCTCTGGTAGTGTTTTCAAATGCGGATTAAACGTATATACTCAACTGAAATGGAACACGATGTAAAAGACATAGGGTTGGCCGCGGAGGGTAAACGCCGCATCGAATGGGCGGAGCGCGATATGCCCGTCCTCCGGAGTGTGCGTGCGCAATTCGAGAAAGACCAACCGTTCAAGGGTAAAACACTTGCTGCGGTTCTCCACGTCACGGCGGAGACCGCCAATCTCGCACGCACGCTCAAGGCGGGTGGAGCGAATGTTTTTTTGGCGGCATCAAACCCGCTCTCAACACAGGATGATGTCGCGGCAAGCCTCGTGCAGGATTTCGGCATTCCGACGTTTGCCATAAAAGGGGAGAGCAAAGAAACGTTTTTTAAACACATCGAAGCACTCATAGGACATATGCCGGTACTCACGATGGATGACGGAGCAGACCTCGTGACGACTATTCATCAGAGCCATCCGGAACTTTTGCCGGATATTCTCGGTGGCACCGAAGAGACGACCACGGGCGTCATACGCTTGCGCGCCATGCACAAAGCGGGCGCTTTGAAGATGCCCATCGTCGCGGTCAACGACGCCAAGACCAAAAACATGTTCGACAACCGCTACGGCACGGGCCAATCCACGCTCGACGGCATCATCCGCGCCACGGATATTTTGATAGCGGGGAAGACCGTCGTGGTCGCAGGATTCGGATGGTGCGGTAAGGGGCTCGCGATGCGCGCACGCGGCATGGGTGCGAATGTGATAGTTACTGAGATTGACCCGATTAAAGCACTCGAAGCGGCCATGGAAGGATTTCGCGCGATGCCGATGCTCGAAGCCGCAAAGGAAGGCGACCTCTTCTGCACAGTGACGGGCAATATAAATGTCATCAGCAAGGAACACTTCAAGGTCATGAAAGACGGCGCCATCGTCTGCAACGCGGGGCATTTCGATGTGGAGATAAATCTCGCAGACCTCAAAAGCATCGCCGAAGGCGCGCCAAAAGACGTCCGCAATTTCGTCCAGGAATATGTAGTGAAAGGAAAAAGAATCTATGTGCTCGCAGAGGGCAGACTCGTGAATCTCGCCGCCGCCGAGGGGCATCCCGCAAGCGTTATGGATATGAGCTTCGCGACACAGGCGATGGGCTCGGCGTGGATGGCGGCTCAAAAGACGCCGCTCGCGGCGGGTGTGTACGACGTGCCCGAGGAGACCGAAAAAATGATAGCGTCACTCAAGCTCGAATCAATGGGGCAGAATATTGATACGCTCACCGAAGCGCAAGAAAAATATCTCGCGAGCTGGCAGGAGGGGACGTAGTATGCGTCCGTGCAATTTGGTCGAGATAGTAACTCCCAAGAAAATAATTCTGAACGGCTTGTGGTTCGGGCCCGCCAAGCCGAAACGGGTAATCGTATGGGTGCACGGGCTCGGTAGCTCGATGTTCAGCAAGCTCGGCATTGTCGACGAGTTGGTAGACAAAAAAACGGCCGTGCTGATGTTCAACAATCGCGGGCACAGCAAAGTGGTGAGTGTAGCGACGACGAAAGGTAAGGGCATCCTTGCGGGCTCGGCCCATGAGAAATTCATAGATTGCGCCGATGATATACAGGGCGTTGTCAACTTTGTGCGCCGCCGAGGAGTGAAGAACGTTTTTCTCGTCGGTCATTCGACAGGCTGTCAGAAATCCATGTTTTGGGGGCACAAAAAGGGGAAAGGGGTAAAAAGTATCGTACTGCTCGCACCGATTGATGACCGCTCGGCAGAGGTACACGTCCGCGGAAAGAAAAAAGTGGAAGAACTTCTTACGCGCGCACGCGAGTTGATGGGCTCGGGGAAGCGAACTCATCTCGTTTCGCAAGGCACTGACTCCAATTTGTTTAATGCACAGCGCTATATAAGCCTTTGCTCCGGAAAAGGTCCGGAAGCGATGTTCTCGTACGCGCAAGCGAAAGGGAGTTCGCAGATCGTACGTTCCGTCAGACTACCCATCCTTGCTGTGTTTGCGGAAGATGACGAGTTTGGGGATCGACCGGCAAAAGACATCGCTACCTGGTTCCAAAACAACATGCAGAACGGCAGGACTCTTATCGTTCCGCGCGTGCCGCACTCGTTCAAAGGCGGTGAGAAGAAGGTCGCCGCACACATCCGCAGCTTCACCGGAGGTGAGTAAAAAATGGCAAGGCGTCGCCTTGCCATTTTGTCTCGGCTTATCGCCCCATTCGTACATATGCTAAACTAGCCCGCATGGAGAAAGGCATTCATGTCGCCATTTCGGCTGAAAAACTGGGGAGTCTTTTCGGGATTCCTATCACCAACACGCTCATTACGAGCTGGGTCGTCATCGCGATTCTGGTCGCGGTAGCGTTTTTGGTCCGCGGCAGGCTCAAAATGATACCGGGCAAATTTCAGACGCTCATGGAGACGATGGTCGGGTTCGTATACGACTACGTCACCGAGACGCTTGAGAGCCGCGATATGGCGCGCAAATTTTTTCCGCTTCTCATGACGATATTCCTCTTTATTTTCGTGGGCAACATGCTCCACTTCATACCGGGTATCGGCTCGATTGTGTACCACGACCACCCGCTTCTGCGAGCGCCGAATACCGACCTCACCGTGCCGCTCGTGCTCGCCATCGTCTCATTCTTCGTTATCGAAATAACGGGTATTCTCGCCATCGGCTTCTGGAAGTACAGTAGCAAATTCATCCAAAATCCCTTCAAGAATCCTATAGGCTTCGCCGTCGGGCTCATCGAGCTCATCGGAGAATTGGTGCGCGTGATATCGCTCTCGTTCCGGCTCTTCGGCAACATCCTCGCGGGCGAAATAATCATTGCGGTCGCCATATTCTTTGCGCCGTACCTCCTGCCCGTGCCGCTGATGCTTTTTGAAATATTCATCGGCTTTCTCCAGGCGGCGATTTTCGCGCTTCTCACGCTTTTCTTTATAAAACTGGCAATTGCCGAGCCCCACGACGCCGAAGCGCATTAACTACCAAGGTCTCACCTTGGTTGAAAAAGTGAGCAGTCTTACCTTGTGCAAGTCTGACTTGCACAAGGTAAGACTTGCACAGAACGAGCCGCATTAAAAAGGAAAACCACCGCGCCGGAAGCGGTGGCTTCCATTCGCGGTGGCTCACTTCAACATTTTGACCACCCGCACTCTTCGAGGATTCCCATTATGCGTTGCTCGCTCCAGTCTTCTCCGAAGGATGGAACTAAGTCCATCTCCAGTGTCACAGATCTTCGTTTTTCAACAAAGACCACGTTTGTAATGACACACCGAAGGGACTTGCGGCCCCCCTTAACGGCAAACTCGCAGCAGTCATCCTTGTCAGGGTCCCGATGGACGGGGAAGGCCACCCGTTTTTCGAAGGACGCCGCAGGCGTAACGTGAATTACGCAACGGTAACGTGGGTCATTTTTCGTCATCATTCGCTCCTCTCAGGATCTTGAAGTTTCGCAAACTTCGCGTTAGAGCAAAGCATTTATTATCCCCATCTGTCAAGGCGTTGGAATCTTGGCGACGCATGCTAGAATACGCTCATAATTGTTATTAATTATTCGATTTTATTTACCTAGAAGCTAGTCCCTAGCACCTAGAACCTAATTCATATGGATATTGAAGTAGCAAAAACACTCGGAATGGCCATTGCCGTCGGTCTCGGCGTCATCGGTCCCGGTATCGGTCTCGGTATTCTCGTCGGCCGCGCATTGGAAGCCATCGGACGCAATCCTGAAGCCGCGGGCAAGATTCAGACGACGATGTTTATCGGTATCGCGGTCACGGACGCATTGGCCATCTTTGCCCTCGTTATCGGGTTCATCATCAAATTCACCTAATTTTGGCGCAGTGCGTCGTTGGATATCAATTGCCGCACTCGTCGTACAGTTCAGTACGCCTCGTTTAGCAATTTCATCCGCCTAGCCCTGCATCCAAAATACGATACGGTACGCATATGTCAGAACTCTTTGCAGCATTCGGAATTAATTGGCAACTGCTCCTGGTGCAGGCTATTAATTTCGGGCTGCTCTTGCTCGTACTCTGGTATTTCCTCTACACACCGATACTCAAGCTCATTGACGACAGGCAGAAGAAGATTGCCGAGGGTGTGAAGACCGCCGAAGCGGCACAGCGGAGGCTTGCGGAGGCGCAGACGGAAGGCGAGGGAATAGTGGGTACTGCGGCGCGCGAGGCGGAAACGTTGGTAGGGAACGCCCGTAGTCGCGCTGACGAGAAAGCCGGCGAAATACTGAAAGCAGCCGAAGCGCGGGCGAATTCGGTACTCGAAGAGGCGAACGCACGGGCCGAGGAGGCCAAGCGCATGGCGCTTTCGGAAAGCTCCAAGGAGATAGCGCGGGCGGCGGTGCTTGCGGCCGAAAAGATACTGAGAGAAAAATCCGCTTAGTTCGACTACGCTCACTATAAATAATTATGGAAACAGCATACGCACAAGCATTGTGGAAGATGGTGGAAGAAGGAATGACACCTGCGAAAGCCGTGCGCGCGCTTGAGGTGACGTTGAAGGTCCACGGACGCGAGGCGCTCTTGCCGCGCATCGCGAGCGCATTCGTGCGGCTTGCGGAGCGGGAAACAAAACGGAGCGACGTCGTGCTCACGGTCGCACGTGAGAAGGATGAACGCCGCGCCCACAAAGAGATAAAGGAGATGCTCACCCGCATGAAAGTAGAGTCAAAAGATCTCAAGACGCAAATCGACGATACACTTATCGGCGGTTGGCGCCTCGAGGGCAAAGAGACGCTCGTAGACGCAAGTTACAAGAACCAATTACTGGAATTATATAATCGCGTGACCGCATAGTTCGACGCGCTCACTACAAGTAACATTATGGATTCAGCAACCGTCGAGAAGATAATCAAGGAAATCGGGAATATCGCTCCCGCGCACGAAGGCGAGCATGTCGGGCGCGTGGTCGCGGTGGGCGACGGCGTCGTCGCCATAGACGGACTTTCCAAGGCGGTCATGAGCGAAGTGCTCGTCTTTGAAGAGGGCAAGGGCAAGAAGCTAGGCGGCTCTATGGAGGCGCAAGGCGAATTGTACGGCCTCATCTTGAACCTCGAAGAAGACGGCGTCCGCGCCACCATCCTCGGCGATACCGCGCGCGTGTCCGAAGGCATGACGGTCAAATCAAGCGGAAAAATTCTCTCCGTACCGTCGAGCGAGGAACTCCTCGGCCGCGTGGTCAATGCGCTCGGCGAACCCATCGACGGTAAAGGCCCGTTCAAGAAAACGACGCTCATGCCTATCGAGAGGCAAGCCGCCGGCGTCATCGACCGCAAATCCGTGTCGGTGCCGCTCGCGACGGGGACCAAGGCCATTGACGCGATGATTCCGATTGGTCGCGGCCAGCGCGAGCTCATCATCGGAGACCGCGGCACGGGCAAGACGACCGTCGCTATCGACGCGATAATCAACCAAAAGTACGAGCCCGAAGCGACGCGCCCTATCTGTATCTATGTCGCCATCGGCCAGAAGGAATCAAAGACCGCGCGCATCGCACAGCAACTGCGCGAGCAAGGTGCGATGGATTACACCATCATCGTTGATGCGCCCGCATCGGCTCCCGCCGCGCTGCAGTACCTCGCACCATTCTCGGGCGTTGCCATCGGCGAATATTTCATGGACAAGGGACGCGATGTCCTCATCATCTACGACGACCTTTCCAAACAAGCGACCGCGTACCGCCAACTCTCCCTGCTTTTGCGCCGTCCGCCCGGCCGCGAAGCCTATCCGGGCGACGTCTTCTATTTGCACTCACGCCTTCTCGAGCGCGCATGCCGCTTGAGCGAGGAAAAAGGCGGCGGCTCCATCACGGCGCTTCCTATCATTGAGACGCAGGAAGGCGACGTCTCGGGTTACATTCCGACCAACGTCATCTCCATCACCGACGGCCAAATGTTTCTCGTGACCGACCTTTTCAACAAAGGCATCCGCCCCGCGATTGACGTTGGTATCTCGGTCTCCCGCGTGGGCTCAGCAGCGCAGACCAAGGCGATGAAGAGCGTCGCGGGCGGTATCAAGCTCGAGCTCGCGCAATTCCGCGAACTCGAAGCATTCATGCAATTCGCGTCCGACCTTGATAAGGCGACGGCAGACCGCATCGAATCAGGGCGTCGCATGGTGGAGGTGTTGAAACAAAAGAACGGCCAGCCAATCCCGCTGGAGAAGCAGGTCGCCGCGCTCTACGCAGCGGGCCACGCGTTCTTCCTTCCCGTCCGCGTAGCCAAAGTCACCGAAGTCGAGGGTCTGTACATGGATTTCCTCGACGGGCAGTACGCAAAGACGCTCGCCGCTATCCGCAAGACAGGACAGCTCTCTGAGGATAATAAGAAGGAATTGAACAAGGCGATGGAAGAATTCAGACTTGCTCACGCGGAGTTGTTTACGAAATAGTTATGAGCGAAGTGAATTACTATTCGTTAACCCGCCCAAATTTTGTTAAAAATTTAGGCGGGTGTAAGATTTTCTAGTTCGCTGACGCTCACAACAAAATCTAACATGGCAAACCTGAAAAGCATCAAAACAAAAATATTCTCGTACAAGAAGACGGGAACGGTGACGCACGCGATGGAAGCCGTTTCCGCGGTGAAGATGCGCAAAGGCCAAGAACGCGCACTTTCCGGCCGTGCCTACGCCGCCGCAGCGCTCTCGGTGCTCGAACGACTCTCCTCGACCGCCGATATCGCGCGGCATCCGCTCATGCGCGAGCGTGAGGGGAAGACGGCGCTCATCGTCGTGACGAGCGACAAAGGGCTCGCAGGCGCCCTCAACAGCAGTGTCATCCGCAAACTTGAGACGGAGCTGCGCGAGCGGGGTCTCGGTACACAAGACGTCGTCGTCTTCGCCTTCGGCCGCAAGGGCGGCGAGTATTTCACATCACGCGGGTACTCCGTAGAGAGCGTGCGCACCAATGTGAGCGACAGCATTTCAGAGGCTGAAATGTCCGAGATGACCGCCGCGATGCTCGCCCGCGAAGATATCACCAGCGTCCTTGTCGCGTACCAGAATTTCATTTCGACATTTGAGCAGCATCCGACGGTGCGGCAAATAGTGCCGATACGGCCGGACACCATGCAGGAGATTGTCAAAGGCATCCGGCCGGCCAAGGGTAAATACGCGCCCCAACATTCCGAAGACTTCGCGCATCCTGCGGTCTATACAATAGAGCCCGACGCCGATGCGGTGCTCTCGGTCCTTCTCCCGAAGCTTCTCAATATCGCCGTGTTCCACGCACTCCTTGAGAACAAGGCCTCCGAGCACTCGGCGCGCATGGTCGCCATGAAGAGCGCGACAGACAAAGCCAAAGAGATGGCACACAGCCTCACGCGCACGTTCAACAAGGTCCGTCAGGCCGCTATCACACGCGAAGTCTCCGAAATCACATCAGGCATTGAAGCGATGAAATAGTATGAACGTAGAGACTCCCCAGGATGGTTTCGAGCTGAGTGACTATCACGCGTTCCGAATTGCAAATGAAATACGAACTCTGGTTCGAGCTGTTGCTTGGCCGATAAAAAATGATATTGAACACATTGAACAGGCTGAAAAAATTGAGAATATGTTCTCATTACCGCAGGAAGCGTCGGTGCCACCACCGCGTGAGCTTGTCCTGTCCTTTGTTGACGCTGCAGCGAAAGCTTTTGACTTGATGAACAAAGACGCCGATACCGACAAACACACAGAGTTAGACAGAAAGATGCGCGACTTGTATGAAAAATTACGAGCGTCAAATGATGACACGCCCTACAGGGATTTGCTCAAGGACATCCATGCATTAGTCTCGGCAGTTCACGAGTTCAAAAGCCCAAGACAAGTGCCACCGGATAAACTATCCTAATATATACGCGAGCTTTTGATTGTTGTGAGATTCGTATATAATCCTTTGATTGACTATGGCAAAGAAAACTAATGTAAGTCTGGCCAGTTTGGACAAAAAGCTCGATCGCATCATCGACGTTTTGGTCACAAAAGCCGATACGAAGCGGGTTGATGAGCTCGAACGAAAGATGGATAAACGATTTCAAGAGATCATGACTGCGATAGACAGACTTGCTAAGGCAATAAGTGACCTGACGATGGAATACGCGGCGGTCAAAATACAACTTGCGCGCCACGAGGAGTGGATACAACTACTCGCCAAGAAAAGCGGTATTAAATTACCTGTGTAATAACGTATGTCTAAAGGCACCATCACACAGATTATCGGTCCGGTCGTTGACGTACGTTTCCCCTCGACAGGCTCGGGGCAAGCGACCCTACCGCCAATCAAAAACGCTCTGCACGTAAAACACGGAGATAAAACAATCACGCTTGAAGTAGCGCAGCACCTCGGCCTCAACCGCGCGCGCTGTATTGCCATGCAAGACACGGCCGGATTGGCGCGTGATGCCGAGGTTATGGACACCGGCGCGGCAATTTCCGTCCCCGTCGGCTCTGTGGCACTCGGCAGAATGTTCAACGTCATCGGCGAGCCGATTGACGGCCTTCCTGCGATACCGCGAGGAGACACCTCCAAGGAGGAGTCACCTCGCTGGCTCCCGATTCACCAAGACCCCCCGCCGTTCGCCCGCCAGTCGACCAAGGCGGAGCTTTTTGAAACAGGCATCAAGGCGGTGGACCTGCTCGCGCCGTTCATCAAAGGCGGCAAGGTCGGGCTTTTCGGCGGTGCAGGTGTGGGGAAGACGGTGCTCATCCAGGAACTCATTCACAACGTCGCTTCAGAGCACGGCGGCTACTCGGTGTTTGCCGGTGTCGGCGAGCGCGTGCGCGAAGGCAACGACCTCTACCACGAAATGAAAGATTCGGGCGTGCTCGAGAAGACCGCGCTCGTCTTCGGCCAGATGAACGAAGTGCCGGGTGCCCGCGCCCGTGTCGCACTCTCCGGCCTCACCATGGCCGAAGCGTTCCGCGACGAAGGCGGCAAAGACGTACTCTTTTTCATGGACAACGTATTCCGCTTTGTGCAGGCGGGTTCCGAAGTGTCGTCTCTCCTCGGTCGCGTGCCATCCGCCGTCGGATATCAACCGACGCTTGCGGAAGAAATGGGACTTCTCCAGGAGCGCATTACCTCCACTACAGAAGGCTCCATCACTTCTGTGCAGGCGATTTACGTGCCTGCCGACGACCTCACCGACCCCGCGCCGGCGACGACATTCGCGCACCTCGACTCCACTATCGTGCTCTCACGCGCACTCGCGTCACTCGGCATCTATCCCGCGATTGACCCGCTCGAATCCGGTTCGACCGCGCTCACTCCCGAAATCGTCGGCGAAGAGCACTACCGTGTCGCCAACGAAACGCGCCGCGTGCTCCAGCGCTACAAGGACTTGCAGGACATCATCGCGATTCTCGGTATCGAGGAGCTTTCCGACGAGGACAAGAAGCTCGTGTACCGCGCCCGCAAAATCCAGCGTTTCCTCTCTCAGCCGTTTGCGGTAGCCGAGACGTTCACGGGGGCTAAAGGCAAATACGTGTCGCTCGCGGACACGGTGCGCAGCTTTGCAGAAATTCTGGATGGCAAGCACGATGCGCAGAATGAGCAGGCTTTCTACATGAAAGGAGGAGTGGAGGAGGTTCTATCAGCCTAAACGCCTCATATGGCGGTTCAGCACACCACATTTCATCTGACAATCGCGAGCGTCGGGGACACGCGCTTTGACGGGGCGGCGGTCTCGGCGACATTTCCGGGCACCGCGGGCGAATTCACCGTTCTTGCCCATCACGAGCCCATTGTCACCACTCTCAAGCCGGGCACCATTACTGTCCGTCTCACTGAAGGCGAGCCGAAACAGTTTCCCATCGAAAGCGGGGTACTCGAATGTTCAGGTAGCCGAGTCGTTGTGCTTTTATAAAGTGTTCCTTAGTACGGCCGACCGTCAGCTATAAGGAACAGGCGGGTTTTCAACACACTCACCCCAAGAAGGGGTGTCGAGGGGCTACAATGAACTGAATGCGTAATGCGGCTATTTTATTTGTTGCGCTCCTTTTTTTCGCGCCGTCGGCGCTTTTCGCTGTGGAGAAATTCGACCCGAAGGCGGTCAATGGAAGCAAGGATAAGTGTCTGGACGAGAGAATCGTCATTTTTAACGGCAAAGTTCTTTTCCAAGCAGGGCCTACTAATACCGAGCGATATCAGAAGTGTCATACCATTGAGGGGGGTTGTACTTTTGCGAAGGAAAATGCGAAACCGTCGCAATGCACATGCGGCAAACTCATCTACACGCTGGGGCAAAAGTCGGCCCCGCTCGATAAATGCGACCCCGATATAGAAAAGAAACGCGCCAAAGCAATGGCCGGAGGTGCAGAAGGAATGAGTCTCTTTGCGGCTCAGGCCTTGATATCCCAGCGCATCCAAGACGTAGACGTTTCTACGCAGACCGGCCGCGACCAGCTTTCGCAGATTCTGCAAAATTACGGACTCTCGGAAGACGAGGCCGACGCGAAGGTGAGCGACAAGAAGAAGGCAGAGGCCGTGCAGGCGCAGCTCAATACGTTCGTCACAACATCGAGTACCGATGAAGCAAAAGGGATTGCGAATGAGCTCGGCTTCACCCTCAACAAAAACCTCACTGATGAGGTACGTCTCGATCCG
>ERZ1292640.1695-Hain-H43-02um-R1-1695-length-18099-cov-11_pt2 | contig 13702 bp, 12 predicted proteins | sample MGYA00564404_ERZ1292640 | MGnify/ENA primary metagenome ERZ1292640 (study PRJEB36523, sample SAMEA6512636) | groundwater metagenome | collected 2019-01-08 | study: AquaDiva: Metagenomics assemblies of 32 groundwater samples
TTCATGCGTAGCGGACTCGGGGGTTCAGGAAGGCGTAGGCGAGGTCCACGAGGAAGTTGGTCAGGATGACCGTGACCGCGTAGACGACCACGATCCCCTGGATCAGGGGAAAGTCCCGGTACTGGAACGCCGCCAGCGTGAGCTGGCCGATGCCGGGCCAGGAGAAGATCGCCTCGATCAGCACGGTGCCGCCGATCAGAAAGCCGAACTGGACTCCCACCAGGGTGGTGGTCGGAATCAGCGCGTTCTTGAGCGCCCGCCAGAAGATGATGCGGAGCTCCCCCAGCCCCTTCATCCTCTCCATCACCACGTACTCTTCGTGGACGGCGGTCAGCAGGTCCGAGCGCACGGCGCGGAAGACGACGGCGAGGAGCGGCAGCGCCAGCGCCGCGGCGGGAAGGATGAGATGGGCGGTGACGGATGCAAAGGCGCCGGGGTCCCGCCGCAGCAGCGTGTCAACCAGCAGGAACCCCGTGAGCGGAGCCATCTCGAAATCCGGGGCGATCCTCCCGGAGATCGGGAGCCAGCGGAGGAGGGCGCCGAAGAAGACGATGAAGAGGAGCCCCCAGATGAAGTTCGGGATGGAGAGGCCGAGGGTGCCCGCGCCGAGGGTCGCCGACTCGAACCAGGTCCGGCGCCAGAGCACCGACAGCACGCCGAGGAGGATGCCTCCCGCCACCGCGAGGACGAGGGCCGCCAGGGCCAGCTCGAGCGTCGCCGGCAGCCGCTCGAGGATGACCCGGATGGCGTCCTGCTGGAGCCAAAGCGACTTGCCGAACCGGCCGCGTACGGTCCCCCAGACCCACGCCACGTACTGAAGCCAGATGGGACCCGAGAGGCCGAACTGGGCCCGGATCTCGGCGATGTCGGCCTGGCTTGCCCCCACGGGAGCCATGAGGAGGGCGGGGTCGCCGGGGATGACGCGCAGCACGACGAACGCCAGCACCGTCACTCCCCAGAGCGAGAGCAGGGCCAGGCCGACTCGGCCGAGCAGATACCTGACACTCATGCCCAGGACATGGCCTGGGGGAGCACGAACCCCTGTGGGTACGGCTCGTAGACGAGGTCCTTCTTCATGATGACCGGCATCACCACCTGGTAGAGCGGGATGATGTAGCCGCGCTCCACCACGTAGCGGGCCGCTTCCTTGGCCGCGGCGATGCGTTTGCGCTCGTCGGTCTCCATGAAGATCGGATCCACCTTCGGGTCCACGTCGGGCGACTCCCAGACCTTGAAGGGTCCCTTGTTGCGGGTCATATGCCCGACTGAGTTTATCGGGTCGCCGGTGGAGTTCGACCAGAAGTAGAGAGCGAGCGGGGCGATGGTCTTGGCGCTTCGGTGCTGGAAGAACTGGGGGATCGTGATGATCTCGAGCTCCGCTTCGATCCCCACGTCCTTCCACATCTGGGTAATAGCGCTCATGACCTCAAAGTCCTTCGTCTTCGCGCCCTTGGTGGTCATGGCCTTGAGCCGGAGCGGGTTGGACTTCGAGTAGCCCGCCTTGCCGAGGAGGTCGCGGGCGCGATCGGGATTGTAGGGGAAGCTGAAATCGGTGTAGGCCTCGTAGAGCGGGGCCTCGGTGGTGGACAGGGGAATGCCGAAGCCGAGGAGCACCTTGTCCACCAGGGTCTTCTTGTCGATGGCGTGGTGGACCGCCAGGCGGACTTCCTCCTTCTGGAACGGCTCGAAGCGCGGGGAGACGAAGAGCGTGGCGACATCGGTAACAGGCTGTTTCACTCCTCTCAGACCCGGCTGAGCTGCCAGGCGGTTGTACTCCTCGACGGGGATCTCCATCGTGATGTCGGAGTCCCCCGAAAGGATCTCCGCGAGCCGGGCGGTCGGATCCCCGACCACTTTGAAGGTTGCCCGCTTGATCGGCGGGGCGCCCTTCCAGTGCTTGTCGAAGGCCTCCAGCACCAGGAGGCTCCCCGGCACAAAGCGGACGACCTTGTAGGGCCCCGACCCCACCGGGTTCTTGGCGAACTCCTCGGCGGCGGCCTTCTCGAAGGCGGCCTTGGGGAGGACGAAGCCCGCGAGGAAGCCGAGCCACTTGGTGAACGCCGGGTCGTAGGCGCCGAACTTCAGCCGGAGTGAGAAGCGGTCGGGCATCTCGATGGAGGTGATGTTCTTGTAGACAACGGAGTACGGCGCCGTGGTCCGCATCCGGTTTAGGCTGAAGGCCACGTCCTCCGCCGTGAGGGCCGAGCCGTCGTGGAAGCTGATCCCCTGCCGGACCTTCATGTCCATGGCGGTCTTCTCGGGGTTGGTGTACTGCCAGGCCTCGACGATCCCGCCTTGGAACTTGAGCTGGCGGTCCTGGCCCAGGTACCGGTCGAAGACGGCCTGGTAGAACGACTCCCGGGGGACGTTCCGGCTCCCCGGCTGGGGGTCCATGCTGGTGATGGCTTCAGGGAAGGCGATGGTGACGCTCGCCTTCTTCTGTGCCCACGCAAGCCGTGCCCACGGCAGGACCAGCGACGTCGTTCCTGCACTCACGAGAAAGCCGCGACGAGTCATTCCCATGGTCCGATCCTCCTTCTGAGGTGTTGAGTTAGAAACTCCGATTATCATGCGGCCACCGCGTCGAATTCCCTCCGGAGGAGCCCTCCGAATCCGTGGACTGGATCGGGAATCCCGATCAGCCGTAGGCAGTGCCACACCAAGGCCTGATTGCTGGCGATCACCGGGCGGCCGAACTCATCCTCGATCCGCTGCAACACGGAGGCGATCTCGATGCCGGCACAGCTGATGAACAGAGCGTCGGCCGGCGTGTCCTTCAGCCCGAGGGCGATCTCCCGCCACCGGTCCGGGGGCACCGACGCCTGCTGCACGGGGTACTCGCATTCCTCCGCCTGCCACCCCGTGACCTCAAGCCCGTGCCCCTCCAGGAAGCGGATCTCTGCCGCGGTGACCTCCGGCAGGTAGGCGGTCACCAGCGCGAGCCGGCGGGCACGCGCGGCGGCGAGGGCCGCCAGCACTGCCTGAATGGTGGTGGTGGCCGGGATGCCGGTGGCCTCGGTAATGCGCTGGCAGATCGACTCCGGCCCCGCGGCCAGGCTGGCCGCCGTGCAGTTGAAGGCGATCAAGTCCACCTTGGCGTCGGCCAGGAGTTGCGCGTGCTGCTCGACGGCGTGGGTCAGCCGCAGGTTGTCCTCCAGGCGCGTTCCCCTGAACGTCATGCGGGTCGTCACGAACTGGACGCCCGGCGGGGCCATGCGCTGTGGCTCGAAGTCGCACAGCCCACCCGAGGGGTACAGCTGGCCGATGCGGGCTCTCCAGCCGAACATCTAACGCTGCCCGGCCGCGCGCAGCCGGGCCGTTTCGATCTCGTCCACGGTCATGTCCGCCTTCAGCACCACTCCGTAGTCACGCCGCGCCGCCTCGCGGCTCACCTTCCCTTCCCGGACGTCGCGGGCGGCGGCCTCGGGGTCGCGCTTGAGAGGGTCACCAAAGCCGCCGGCGCCGGGCAGGCGGAGGCTGACGACGTCCCCGGCGCGGAGCTCGGAGAGCCCCTTCGATCGGATACGCTGCTCGCCCTCGCGGCCGGGGTTCAGCACGAACTCCCCGACCGCGCCGTCCTTGCCCCCCGCCACGCCCCACGGGGCGAACTTGTGGCGATCCGCGTAGCGGGCGAAGGAGGCGTCTGCCAGGAGCCTGATGTCCCGCTGGACGGCCAGCCCGCCTCGATACAGGCCGGCGCCACCCGAGTCCGGCCGGAACTGAAAGCGCTCCACGAGGATGGGGAACTCCATCTCCGCCGCCTCGATCGGCGTGTTCATGAAGCGGGCGAGGTGGGAATCCTGGCCGTCCCGCCCGTCCCGGTAGGGTCGCGCCGGGGCGCCTCCCACCTCGATGTCGGTGAAGGAGAAGCGCTTGCCGGTGCGCGGGTGGTAGCCGACGAAGCCGCACGTGGTGCTCTGGGCGTGCGACCCCGAAACGACCCGGTCGGGCACCGCCTGCGCCAGGGCGCGGATCATGGCCTCCACGATCTTGGCGGTCGTGTTGGTCCTCGCCGTGACGCCGGCGGGGGGGCGCGGGTTGACGACCGTCCCTTCGGGGATGCGGAACTCCACCGGCCGGAACGCGCCGGCGTTGGGCGGGACGTGAGGATCCGACAGCGCGATCACCACGTAGTACACGGCCGCGTAGGTCGAGGCGATCGGACAGTTGATGTTGCCCCGGGCCTGCGGGCTGGTGCCTTCAAAGTCCACCGCGATGCCGCCTCCCGCCTTCTCGATCGTCACCGCTACCCGGAGCGGCTCGTCGCCGATGCCGTCGTCGTCCACGAAGTCTTCGCCGGCGTAGGTGCCGTCCGGGATCTGTCGGAGCCCCTGGCGGATCCGTTCCTCGCTGTAATCCAGCAAGGCGTCCACGGCGGACTGGAAGGTCGCCGGGCCGTGCTTCCGGTAGATCTCCTTGAAGCGCCGCACGCCGACGCTGGCGGCCGACACCTGGCTCCGCATGTCCCCCAGCGTGACCTCCGGGATGCGGACGTTGGTGGCGATCATGCGGACCACCTCGGGGTTCTCGACTCCCCGCCGGTGGAACTTGATCATCGGGAAGCGGATGCCTTCCTGGAAGATCTCGGTCATGCCGCCGGCCACTCCCCCCGGCGCCATCCCCCCCATGTCCACCTGGTGGGCGATGTTCCCCACGAGCCCGATCAGCGTCCCCTCCTCGAACACCGGGGCGAAGACCTGCATGTCCATGACGTGCTGGCCGCCCAGGTAGGGGTCGTTGGAGATGACCACGTCGCCCTCCTCCAGCCGCTCGGATCCCCCGCTGAAGTGGTCGAGCAGCCGCTTCGTGGTGATGTCCAGGCTGCCCAGCAGCATCGGCACGTGGTGGGCCTGGGCGATGGTCCGGCCCCGGGCGTCGGCCAGCGTGCAGGAGAAGTCCAGCACCTCCTTGATGACGGTCGAGCGGGCGGTCCGCATTATGGTGTAGCCCATCTCGTCCGCGATCTGCTCCAGGCCGTACCGCACGACCTGCATCGTGATCGGATCGACGGCTGGCATCGCTCGGCCTCCCCGGTTACCGCCTCGTCAGAATCAGGTTGCCGTACTCGTCGGCCCGCGCGATCCAGCCGGGAGTGATGACGGTCCCCGCGATGACCTCCTCGACCAGGCAGGGACCGGCGATTTCGACCCCGACCGGGAGGTGGTCTCGCTCGTACACCGGCGCCTCGACGAAGCCACGGCCGAAGAAGAAGATCGGCCGGCGGGCCTTTGGCCTGGGGGCGGCCAGAGGCCGTGCAGCGTCCGACCCGGCGCCGAGCCCCCTGAGACGCACCGGCGGGACGCGCCCGATGCCGGTCACCCGCAGATTGACCAGCTGGACGTTCTCCTGGGGGGAACTGTACGCGTAGAGACGCTGGTGGAGGGCGTTGAAGTCTCGGGCCAGCGCGGCGAGATCGAGATCGTGGGCCACGGGGACGTTGATCTCGTAGGATTGCCCCTCATAGCGGGCATCGACCGTCCAGAGGACCTCCATGCGATCGGGAGGGAAGCCATCCCGCCTGAGCCGCTCCAGGACCTCTGCCTCGAGCGCCTCGAACCGTCGCGCAAGATCCGCGGGGTTGCTCTCGGCGGCGAGCCGGCCGCAGGTCTGAACGAGGTCGTGCCGCGCATCCGAGACGAGCAACCCGAGGGCGGAGAGGTTGCCGGACAGGGTGGGCACGATCACCGTGCGGATGCCCATCTCGTCCGCCAGGTCCGCCGCGTGCAGCGCGCCGGCTCCGCCGAAGGCAATCAGGGCGAACTCGCGCACGTCCTGTCCCCGCTCGATCGAATTGACGGAGATGCCCTTGGTCATGGTGGCGTTGATAATGCGGATGATCCCCGCGGCCGCGTCCTCGACGGACAGGCCCAGGGGCTCCCCGACGTGTTGGCGGATCGCCTGGTGGGCCGCCTCGACGTCGAGCGACATCTCTCCCCCCAGGAAATACTTCGGGTTCAGCCGCCCCAGCACGAGGTTCGCGTCCGTGACCGTCGGGCGCTCCCCGCCGCGCCCGTAGCAGGCCGGGCCCGGCTGGGCGCCCGCGCTCCGGGGGCCGACGTTCAGCGCCCCGCCGGCGTCGATCCAGGCCATGCTCCCGCCGCCCGCGCCGATGCTGTCGAGGTCGATCACGGGGATGCGCACCGGATAGCCGCAGAACGACCGCTCCGCGCTGATGGGGGGCCGGCCGCGATCGATGAGGGAGATGTCGAAGCTGGTGCCGCCCATGTCCACGCCGATGACCTGCGCGAAGCCCGTCAGCTGGCCGATGAAGCTCGCGGCGATGACGCCGCCGGCGGGCCCGGAGTTGACCATGTTCACCGCCCGCTGGCGGGCGTCCCGGATCGTCATCGACCCCCCGTTGGCCTGCATGATCCGCACGTCCAGCTCGCGGCCGTACTCGCGAGCCAGCCTGGCCGAGAGGCTGTCGAGATAGGTCGCCGTCACGGGCTGCAGGTAGGCGTTCAGCACCGTGGTCGAGGTCCGCTCGAACTCCCTGAACTCCGGCGCGACGGTGCTCGAGAGCGACACCGGCACGCCCGGGAGGCGCCGGGCGATGATGTCTGCGATGCGGCGCTCGTGGATCGGGTTCACAAACGACCACAGCAGGCTGACGGCGATCGCCTCCACCCGGCCCTCTCGCAGGCAATCCACGGCGGCTTCGGCCGTGCGCTCGTCCAGCGGCGTCACGACCATCCCGTCGCGGTCGATCCGCTCCCTGACCGGCCGGCGGAGATCGCGTGGGACCAGCGGGGGCGGCATGTCCACCGAGAAGTCATACATGCCCTCCTGCGGGCGCTGGCAGCGGCCGATCTCGAGGACGTCCACGAACCCCTCGGTAGTGATCAGGCCCGTCCGCGCTCCAGTCCTCTCGATCAGCGCGTTGGTGCCGATGGTCGTGCCGTGGACGATGTAGGCCAGGTCGTCGATCGACTTCTTGGCGATGGCCAGCACTTTCTCGATGCCGGCCAGAACGCCGTCGGCCAGATTGCCCGGCGTCGTGGAGGTCTTGGCGTAGTGGATCTGCCCGGTGGCGTCATCCACCAGCACGACATCGGTAAACGTCCCGCCCACGTCGATGCCTATGCGCATCCTGACTCCATCAGCCGCTTCGGACGGTGGCGTGGAACCGGCAGGTCTTGGCACCCATCGCCAGGCACTCCACCTCTCGGGCCTGGGCCGGCGCGCCGAAGCTCCCTTCCGCCAGGCCGGCGACCACACCGCGGATCAGGTGGCAGACGGGGCGGCTGGCAGGACCGTAGGCCTCGGCGAAGGGCGACCGTCCCACGCTGACGACCATCTCCCGCGCCCCGAAGTCCAGGCGCTCGAGCCTGAAGTCCCCCCAGCCGATCTCGCGCCCCATCCTCACGATGAAGCGCGCCGTCTCCTCTACCCCGAGCCCGAGGGCTTCCCGGTAGCGCCGGGTCGAAAGCGCGCCGCCGGTGTGGCCGCCACGCGCCAGCAGCTCGCCCGCCCGCTCGCCCAGCTCGGCCTCCAGCGCCTTCTGGAACGCGACGAGCGTCTCAGGGCGGATCAGGAGGTAGGGAACATCCTTGAAGCGAAGCCGCCCCGCCCCAGCGTCCCAGGTCAGGTCACGCAGGACAGTATTTTCCATGCCGATGATGCCCCTCACCTCTTCCTGCCCTCCTCACCTTTATCCTCTCCCCCACGGGGGGAGAGGGGAGGGTGAGGGGGAGAGGTACGGCGGGGCGCTTCCTTGTCCCGCAGCGCGCGATAGACGCGCTCGGGGGTGAGCGGGAGCTCTCTGATCCTGACCCCCACGGCATCGTGGACGGCGTTGGCGACGGCGGCGGCGACGGGGATCGCTCCCGCCTCGCCGATCCCCTTGGCGCCGAAGGGGCCGGCCGGGTCCACGGTCTCGATCAGGCGCACCTCGATCTCCGGCATGTCGGCGGCGTGGAGGATCGCGTACTCCATGAACTGGGGGTTCAGGACATAACCGTTCTCGACGATCAGCTGCTCGGTCAGGGCGTAACCGAGCCCCATGTGGATGCCGCCGTGGACCTGGCCCTCGCACGCGATGGGGTTCAGCGCGCGGCCCACGTCGTGGGCCGAGACGACCTTGAGGACCTCCACTTTCCCCGTCGCCTCTTCGACTTCCACGAGCACCGCCTGAGCGGCGAAGCCGTAGGCCGCCGAGATGTTGCCCCTGAGCTCCTTGTTGAGCATCTGGGTGGGCGGGTCGTAGAACGCCTCCGCCACGAGGGTCCGCCCCCCTTCCCTGAAGTGGCCGGAGCGCACGACCTCGTCGTAGGGGAGCCGGCGGTCGGGAGCGTCCTTCACGAAGACGAACCCGTCCGCCAGCTCCAGGCGCTCCGCCGGCTCGTCCATGACCTCGGCCGCGAGGGCTAGGAACTTCTGCTTGAGGTCGGCCGCCGCCAGGAGGACGGCGTTGCCCGCGATGAAGGTGGTGCGACTCGCGTGGACTCCCACGTCCCAGGGCCTCACCACCGTGTCGTGGTTCACCACCTCCACGCGCTCGAGGGGGATGCCGAGCGCCTCGGCGGCGATCATGGAAAGGACCGTCTCCGATCCTTGGCCGATCTCGCTGGCGCCGGTCATGAGCGTGAGCTTGCCGAAGTCGTCGAGCTTCAGAATCGCGCCGCAGCCGTCGGAGCGGTAGATCCGCGCCCCGCCTCCCACGTGGAACATGCCGGCGTAGCCCACGCCGCGCTTCCATCCCGGGCGGGGCGGCCGCGCCGGAGGCGTGAGGATCGCCTTCTTGGCGGCGTCGAGGCATTCCGTCAGGGCGCAGGAGGTGATGCGGAAGCCCTGGGGGGTCACGTCGCCGGGCTGGTTCGCGTTGCGGCGGCGGAGCTCCAGGCGGTCCATGCCGAGGCGGTCGGCCAGCTCATCCATCTGGGACTCGACCGCAAAGGTGGCCTCGAGGTTCCCGTACCCCCGCATGGAGCCCGAGTAGAGGTTGTTCGTATAGACGATCGTGGAGTCGAACCTGACGTTGGGGCAGCGGTAGAGGCCGGCCGTGGTCGCGAGGATCACGGTGGGCGTGGTGGAGCCCCAGGAGACGTACGCTCCGCTGTCGATCACGACCCGCCCCACCCGGGCCAGGAGCGTGCCGTCCTTCCTCGCCGCCGTCCTCATGTGGATCACGCACGGCTCCCGCGTCGGGCTGGCGATGAACTCTTCCATCCGCTCGAAGACGATCTTCACGGGGCGCCGCACATGGCGCGCCAGGAGGGCCGCGATCACGTCGATCGGATAGAGGTCGAGGCCGCGGCCGAAGTTGCCGCCGACCGGAGGCTGGACAACGCGGATGCGATCTCCGGGAATGCCGAGGGCCTGGGCCAGGTCACGCTGGTAGAGGAAGGGCGCCTGGGTCGCGGCCCACATCGTGAGGCGCCCCTGGACGTCCCAGGCGGCGATGGCGGCCATCGTGCCGAGGCACGCGGTGGTGACGTAGTTGAGCCGGTACGTCCCCTCCACGATTGCGTCCGCCTCCTTGAAGGCCCCCTCCACGTCCCCGTGTTCGAAGGAGAACCGAAAGTCCACGAGGTTGGTCTCCCGCTCCTCGTGGACGAGCGGCGCCCCGGTCTCGAGCGCCGCGTTCGGGTCGAAGACACCGCGAAGCTCCTCGTACTCGACCTCGATCAGCTCGAGCGCCTCTTCGGCAATGGCCTCGGTCTCGGCGGCGACGGCGGCCACTTCGTCGCGGATGGAGCGCACCTTGCCGCGCTTGAGAGCCAGGTGGTCCTTGGCGAAGCCGAACGGGTGCTGCTCGAAGGTCTCGCCCGTGATCACCCCCAGCACGCCCTGCAACTTTTCAGCCCGGGAGGTGTCGATCCGGACGATCCGCGCGTGGGGGTAGCGGGAGCGGAGGATCTTCCCGTGGGCCATGCGCGGCACCTGGAGGTCGTGGAGGTACTGGATCTGGCCCGTGACCTTCTCGGGGCCATCCCGCTTTGCGACCGATCGTCCGATGACCCTGAACCCGCTCACACGACTATCCTCTCGCCCCCTCCGAGGTTGCTCACGCGATCGCTCCGTGGCCGCGCAGGCCTTCGATCTGCGCCTGCGTGTAACCCAGGAGCTTCGTGAGGATCTCCTGGGTGTGCTCCCCGAGCGCCGGCGGCGGCGCGAGCGGAATCTCCATGGTGCCGTCCACCTTGATCGGGCTCCCGAGGATCGGCAGGCGGCCGAGCGAGGGGTGCTGGACGGAGGATACCATCTTGCGCAGGAGGACCTGGGGATCGGAGAGCACCTGGTCCACCCGCTGGATGGGCGCGGCGGGAACCCCTTCCCGGTGAAGGACGTCCAGCCACTCCTTGGTCGTGCGCCCCTTGAAGACTTCCTCGATCAGCGGGATCAGCGCCTGCCGGTTTCGGAGGCGATCGGCGTTGGTGGCGAAGCGCGGGTCTCGCTCCCACTCGGTCCGTCCCACCGCCCGGCAGAACAGCCCCCAGAACTTCTCGGCGAAGACGGCGATGATCAGCGAGCCGTCGCGGGTCTGGAGGGCCTGGTAGGGGACGACAGAGGCATGGCCCGAGCCCAGCGGGCCCGGCACCTTGCCGTCGGTCCAGAAGTACTGGGCCAGATACGTGAGGAGCGAGACCTGGGCGTCCAGGAGCGAGAGGTCGATGACGCCCCCCTGCCCTGTCCTCTCGCGGTGAAAGAGGGCTCCGGCGACCGCAAAGGCGCCGAACATCCCGCCCGCCAGGTCTCCTATCGGCAGCCCCATCCTCACCGGCGCGCGGCCCTCCTCGCCGGTGACGCTCATCGCCCCACCCATGGCCTGGAGGGCCAGGTCGAAGGCCGGCCAGTCGCGGTAGGGGCCCTCCTGCCCGTAGGCCGAGATCGAGCAGCAGATGAGCCGCGGGTTGAGGGCGCTGAGGCGCGGGGGGTCACACCCGAGCTTGGCCATAATGCCGGGCCGGAAGTTATCCCACACCACGTCCGAGACGCGGACCAAATCGTAGAACACCTGGCGCCCTTCGGGCTTCGTCAGATCCAGCGCCACGCTCTTCTTGTTCCGGTTGATGGCGAGGAAGTAGGCGCTCTCCCCATTGGGAAGAAAGGGCGGCCCCATGACCCGCATCGGGTCCCCGCCGTCCGGCTCCTCGATCTTCAGCACCTCCGCCCCAAGGTCGGCCATCAGCATGGTGCCGTAAGGCCCGGCCAGCATCCGGGTGAGGTCCAGCACCCGCACGCCGGAGAACAGCGTCATTCGATCACCCTGTCCGCCCAGATCAGGATTGACTGCGGAATCGTGAGGCCGAGCGCCTTGGCGGTCTTGAGGTTCACCACTAGCTCGAACTTCGTTGGCTGCTCCACTGGCAGGTCGCCCGGCTTCGCGCCTTTGAGGATCTTGTCCACGTAGATCGCGGCGCGCCGGGCCGCTTCAGCGAAGTTTGCCGAATAGGCCATTAGGCCCCCCGCCTCCACGTGCTCTGTCAGCGGGTACATCGCCGGCAACCGGCTCCTGGCGGCAAGTTCCGCGAGCTGCTTTTGATGGAGAAAAGAAACAGGGTCAGCGAGCACGACGACGGCGCCGGCGCGCTCCTTTGTCATTGCAGCGAACGCACCCTCGAACTCGTCCGCACCGCGCACTCCCACGGACCGAACCTGCAGCTGTAGGGCTCGGGCCGCAACCTCCGCTTCCCTCACCATGAGGGGGGCCATTTGGCTGCCTTGGTTCCAAAGAACGGCCACGCGCGAGACCTTGGGGACCGCTTCTTTGATGAGCTGGAGATACTTGCCGACAATCTCCGGGCCGGGGAAGAGCGTTACCCCGGTGATGTTCCCGCCAGGCCGCCCGAGGCTCGCGACGAGTCCCGTGCTAAGAGGGTCTGGCCCCACGAACACGATGGGAATCGTCGTCGTCGCCCGTTTGGCCGCATGGGCTCCAGGAGTATTGGCGACGACGATGATATCGACCTTGAGACGAACGAGCTCGGCTGCAAGGTCAGGAAGCCGCTCGACCCGCCCGTGTGCCCATCGGTATTCCAGGGCGACGTTCTGGCCCTCCATATAGCCCCGCTCGCGCAGCCCTTGGCGGAACGCATCCACGATGCGCAACACCTCCGGGCCGGGCGAGGCGAGCCCGAGCCAGGCGATGCGGTGGACCTTCGCCGGCTGTTGCGCCTCGGTGGCGAGCGCCGCGACGAAAATGCCCAGGGCAGCGACGACGAGAAGTTTTACGGGTTTCATGTCTCCACCCGCCGGCGAACAGCCTGCCAGATGTCGCCAACGCCAAGCCGCTGCGCCCAGTCGCCGATGTATCGCGTGTCGATCTCGGGCCCGGATACCCGCAACATGCCAGCGATGTCCCGCAAGTGACGCTCGGAGCCCCCCTCTTGAAAGTACAGGAGCTTGTTCAGGATGACATCCTCGGGCCGGGCGAAATAGGCCTCGATCCCCGGGAGCAGCGGCTGGCGCCAGCGGCGGTCGAACTCCACCTGGTGGTACGGCGTGTCCTTCCGCACCACGATGTCAATTTTGAGGCCGGTGAGCGAATGGATGATGTTGAACTGCCCGCGGGTGGCGGTCGCATCACGTGCCGCTTCTTCACTCACGTAGAACTCGGGTGCGGCGAAGCGCTCGAGCAGCGCCGGCAGGTGGGCGAGAGTCACATCGGCGACGACGTCGATGTCCTGGGTCATCCGGGGCTCCCCGTAATAGATGGAGGCGTGCGATCCGCTGACCATATAGTCAATCCCGAGGGTGTCCAATGTGTCCACGACATAACGAAGCAGCTCAGCCTGATTCATGGGCGAGCCGTTTCGCCACCTCCTTAACGACTTCCTCCTTGCTCCATTGGGGATTGCGGGAGCCGACGAACGCTATGAGCCGTTCGCGGGCCAGCTCCCAGGCCTCATGGGCGAGTCGGAGCCGGTCCATGCCGGACATCCCGCGGAGTATCCGGGCCACTTCGTCGTCTACGACCTCGATGCGTCGCGGATCGATCGTCCTGCCGCTCACCGGATCACCTCGTCGGCGCGGATCAGGATCGACGGGGGGATCGTGAGCGCGAGCGCCTTCGCCGTCTTCAGGTTCACCATGATCCGCTCACGCGCACGCTCGTTCCGTCGCGCGTCCCCATGGCCTAGGTCCCCTCACCCTGCCCTCTCCCCAGAGGGGAGAGGGGTCGGGACTCGTTGGCCTCTCCCCCGCCGGGGGAGAGGGTAATTGGCTAGAGCTTCGGGGGGCGGCGCCAGTTGGTGGCCTGCTCGTAGGCGTAGCCGATCCGAAGGATGTGGCCTTCCTCCCAGGGGCGGCTGACGATCTGGATCCCCACGGGCAGTCCATCGGCGCTCCAGCCCGCCGGCACCGAGAGGGCGGGATAGCCCGCCACGCTCACGGGATCGCAGTCCTTGATGAACGTGAAGAAGGTGTTGACCTTCTTGCCGAGGAGCTCGACCTCGGCGTCCTCGCCGATCTTGGCCGCCGGCAGTGGCGTGACCGGCGTGACGAGCGCGTCCACATTGGCGAGGGCGTCCTTGAAGCCGGCCTGGACCTTGGGCCGGTTGGCGTTCATGGCCTCCAGATAGGCGTATCCGGGGATAGGCTTGGCTTTCTCCGTCCCCTTCTGGCCGCCCAGAATTCCCTGGACGTCGGGGCCGAACTGGGAGAGGTACTTGTCAACGGTGGCCTGCGGGTCCATCTGCTTCAGGTAGATCTCCATGGCGTAGATGGCCTCGGGCAGGACGATGGCGAAGCCGGTGGGGAA
>ERZ1292640.2307-Hain-H43-02um-R1-2307-length-15313-cov-4_pt2 | contig 13700 bp, 10 predicted proteins | sample MGYA00564404_ERZ1292640 | MGnify/ENA primary metagenome ERZ1292640 (study PRJEB36523, sample SAMEA6512636) | groundwater metagenome | collected 2019-01-08 | study: AquaDiva: Metagenomics assemblies of 32 groundwater samples
ACTTAGTGCTTTTCTGTTTTTAATTCTGAAAATAATCTTTTCAATTATAGCAACAGAAGTGTTAATCCAGGGCATGTCAAATGAAGGCTTAATGGTTGCTCGCATAACTGCTATTTTTTCAATTATTTTTTCAACAACTTTTAATTGCTTGTTTATCAATTGTATATTAATAGTGATTTGGTATGGTTCAAACTTATTTATTCATGATTTGAAATTGGACATGTTTATGCCTGCATTTCATATTTTTTTTATTATCCTGATCACTTCTGAAATACTTAAATTCGGTTTCATTTGGATCTTTTTGATAGATGAAATATCGAATCTAGATGCGACCTCACCAAATTTTTTAAACCAAATTGAGCTTACAAATTTTCATAGATATAGTCGAATTGCAGATATTATTTCGATTGTTTTTTCTGTTTTTTTATTTGGTGTAGAATTGAAGCAAAAATTGATGCCAAAACTTATTATTAGCTTTTTTTTCTTAATCATATTTTTTATGGCAAGTCTTTTATGAAGGTTATTCAATCTTTTTGGTCTAAGCCATTTGCTTTTCCAGCTGCAAATTCATTTGAAGCTAGATCTCAAGGAGGCTTTCTCAATGAGAGCCAATTTATATATACATGGGCGCTTTCATTGCTTAGCCTCAAGGAAGTTTTTTCTCATGTTCATTTAAATACTGATGAGAAAGGTAAAAAAGCATGGATAGATTTTTTTGAATTTCCTTATGATTCCTGTTCTACTGATATGGATGCGATTGAAGAGTTTCCTTCTGATCTTTGGTCAACAGGAAAATTACTTACCTATGCTGGGATAAAAGAACCTTTTGTCCATTTCGATGTTGATGTAGTTTTAGGTAAACATTTTGATATGCATAAATTAGAACATGATTTGTTCGTTGAATTTCATTATGATGATTGTATTCTCAAGCGTTACAGTACGATTATTCATAAAATATTAAATTACGAGATAAATATGTCTCCAGAATTTAAAGGAATAATAGCACAAAGTAACTTTGTGTACAATGATTATAATTTGGGTATTACCGGTGGCTATGATTATGATTTTTTCAATCGATATGCTCAAAATTCCTTTAACAATCTAAAGTTAAATATACCGTTTCTTCGAAATGTAGACAGTACTACTAAATCATTTTTAAATTGTTTTTATGAACAGTATTGTTTTTATGAAACGGCAAGAATTGAATTAAAATGTGTCAATAAATTGGTCAAATCAACGCTTAATTTAGATTTTGATTATCAAAAAAGTAAAATTGATTCAGGTTATAGGAACTTTGATTTTGTTCATTTTCACGGAGGGTATAAACGATTATACCCCGAGCTTTCAGGGAAATGGCTTAAGGAATATTATCCTGAATACTACAGAAATATTAATGAGAAAATTGCTTTCATAAATTCCCAACAATTGTCAAATTGAATTTATTATACTTAGGAAATTAGAAAAAATATTACTCAAAGTGTGGCTTTGTAGGTATTTACTACTCCACTGTCAACGATTCCAAATCGATCGACTTCGCCCGTGCATAAAATCGCCAGGAAAGTAAAATAGACGAACAAACCAAACTCGCGGTTAATCCCATCCAAATGCCGACGGCTCCTACGCCTAAATAGATTCCAACATAATACGAAATCGGGATGCCCATGCCCCAATAGGAGAAAACCGTAATGGCCGTTGGGATTTTGACATCCTGCAAACCACGAAGCAAACCGAGGGATACCGCCTGAATTCCATCAAATAATTGAAAGATTGCTCCCCAAACCACTAAGGTTACCGCAATCGCGATCACAGGGAGGTCTTGTGTATAACCGCGTACTAAATATTCCCGACCGAAGTAAAAGACAAGGGCACAAATACCCATGAATAACACGGATAAGATGAGTGCCGCATGGCCAGATCGTTTGATCTCGCAACGATTCCTTTCGCCAATAGCCGTTCCCACGTTGATTCCTCCAGCTACGGCAATGCCCGTCGCCATCATGTAGGTGATGGAAGCCATGTTGATGGCTACGATATGTGCCGCTTGTGCTGTGACGGAAATCCAACCCATCATCACAACCGCCATTCCAAAGGTTGCAATCTCAAAGAAACCCTGCATTCCAGAGGGTATGCCTATGCGCAGAATGTTCTTTTCTAATACATTTTTGTGAACATGAATATGTCCTTTACGCAAATAAGGTTTGAATTCATCCCGGGTAAATACATAAATGGCTAATACGGCAGCCATAAATAAGCGAGAAATTAGTGTGGAAATTCCTGATCCAAATAAACCCAATGCTGGTAATCCCCACAAGCCATTGATTAATAGATGATTGCCAAAAACATTCATGGCTAAAGCGACGATGGTTATGGTCATCCCAACGGTCGTTCGTTGGAGTCCATCCATAAAACTCTTCATGGCAATAAACCAAAATATCGGTAATACAGATAATGAAATTAAACCTAAAAAGGGGAGGGTCAATGCTTTATTGGCCTCCGTCTGACCAAACAGGTCATAGTTCCAACCCACAATTCCTGTGATAAGAATCGTAATGATACCCAATAAAGTCGCGACGCGCAAATTGGCCCGTAATAAATTACCACATTCCGTTTCATCGCTTTCGGCAACTGCCTTGGAAATCATGGGGGAAACGATTTGTAGGCAGATGATTCCCACAACGGCCACCGTGAAAAAGATCGCTCCAGCCATACCGGATGCGCCTAAACTTTCTGCGGCACCAGATGACATTTGGCCTACCTGAATCGTGTCGGCTAGGCCCATTAACATGACGCCCAATTCGCCCACTACGATCGGTAAGGCCAATTGGACGGTCTGTCTAATTTTAGGAAATAATGACATGTTAAATACGAACGATTTCCGCGCCGATCGCATTTAAACGCGTATCGATGTTTTGGTAACCCCGGTCAATTTGCTCGATGTTGTCAATGATGGAGGTGCCATTCGCCGACATGGCCGCGATCAACAAGGAAACGCCCGCACGAATATCCGGAGATGACATGCGAATGCCTTTCAAGGTTTGTTTGCGGTCAAAACCCACGACCGTAGCGCGGTGTGGATCGCAAAGAATGATTTGGGCCCCCATTTCGATCAAACGATCCACGAAGAACAAACGGGATTCAAACATTTTTTGATGTATCAAAACCGTGCCTTTCGCTTGGATGGCTGTTACCAAAATGATGGAAAGCAAGTCGGGCGTGAAGCCAGGCCATGGGTGATCGGAGATGGTCAACATCGATCCATCGATGAAGTTTTCCAACTCATAATGTTCTTGAGATGGGATGAAAATATCATCACCACGAAATTCCATTTTGATTCCTAATTTCTTGAATACGTCAGGAATGATCCCAAGTTCAGGAATTTGGCAGTTTTTAATCGTAATCTCCGACTGCGTCATGACCGCCATTCCGATGAATGAACCGATCTCAATCATATCTGGAAGCATTGTATGCTCGGTTCCGTGCAATACCTCGACTCCCTCAATAACCAATAAGTTGGAACCAATGCCCGAGATTTTAGCCCCCATGCGGTTCAACATCTTTGACAATTGTTGCAAATAGGGTTCGCAAGCGGCATTGTAAATAGTTGTTGTGCCTTTCGCAAGGACGGCTGCCATTAATATGTTCGCTGTCCCAGTAACCGATGCCTCATCCAAAAGCATGTAGGCTCCATGTAAGTGGGATGCGTCAACTTCATAAATTCCGCCATCTTCAGCGCTATAATTAAATTCTGCACCTAATTTCATGAAGCCGAAAAAGTGGGTGTCTAATCGTCGGCGACCAATTTTGTCTCCGCCTGGTGAAGGAATACGCCCTTTTTTAAAGCGCGCCAACGTGGGTCCTAATAACATGACCGAACCACGAAGTGCAGCTGCTTTCTTCTTATAGGTATCTGACTCTAAGTAATCTATGTTGACCTGTGAGGCATCAAATTCAATGCTGGTTTCAGATAAACGACGCATGCTGACGCCCATGTCACCCAATAAATCGATGAGTTGGTTGACATCACGAATATTCGGTATGTTATGGATGGTAACAGGTTCAGCTGTTAATACCACGGCACACAAAATTTGCAATGCTTCGTTTTTTGCTCCTTGAGGAGTGATTTCACCCTTCATCCGGCGGCCACCGGTTACCTTAAATGATGCCATAAATCTTACTTATTTTTTCGGTAATTGTTATTACGATTGTTGTTATTTCTGAAGTTATTGTTCTTGCGGAAATTATTGTTCCGGTTATTATTGTTGTTCGGATATTCAGGGGCGTTGTACGCATTTCGAGCGTTATTGGCCACCTTTGCATGCCCTAAAGTCTCTTGGGATAATTCATCGACGATGCTTCCTAATAGGTTTTCCGACATGTCTTTGATGTTCTGCCAAATAACTGAATCGTCCACGGTATCCTTATTCCAGGTGACATAAAAACCCTTCATTAAACGTGCGATATAAGCCACGAGGATCTTTTTGTCTTCCAGTTTTTCCTCAGCGATCGCCCGGAGAATTAACAATTCCACATTGCGGCCGTAATGTTTAAACTTTAAATGATGTTGGTTATATGCCACCTTGCGAGGTGCTTTACCTACCGACTCCGGTGATGGGGGAGGAAATGGTCCCTGCACATCCAATTCGAAGTTGGACATAATAAACAAGTCATCCCAAAGCTTTTTGGAATAATCTTGACTGTTATCCTTCATGTTGGGATGAATTTGTTTCATCAAATCCACCATAATAAAGGCATATTTAGTACGCTGCTCGCGGTCGGCGATGGTCATGATGTAATTGACCAATTTTTGTACACTCGATCCGTATTCTTTCATATTAATTTGAAAATGTTAACCACACCCATAGATGAGGTAATGCAATCAGGCAAAATACAATAATAGCCCAAAGCGACATAATTAAAACAGCACCTGCTGCATAATCTTTAACTTGTTTGGCCAAAGGATGGTGTTCTGGGGAAACCAAATCAGTTAGTCGCTCGATGGCAGAATTTATCAATTCCGCAACCCAAACACAGGCAACAGCCAAACTAATCCAAATCCATTCTTGTGCAACAAAATCCAATTTCCATCCTACGTAAATCACAAGGGCAGTAGCCGCCAAGTGTATTTTGGCATTTCTTTCGCGTTTGATGAGATCTATAATTCCATCAATGGCATGCCCTATACTTTGATTTACTTGTTTGAAAAACATTAAAATTCAGCAGTTTTAGGTGTTCTTGGGAATGGAATCACATCACGGATGTTGCTCATTCCTGTCACGAATAATACCAAACGCTCAAAGCCTAATCCAAAGCCCGCATGTGGTGCGGACCCGAATTTACGCGTTTCCAAATACCACCAGATCGATTCTTCCTCGATGCCTACGTCCTTTGTGCGTTGCAATAATTTCTCGTAATCATCTTCCCGCTGGGAACCTCCAATAATCTCACCAATACCCGGGAATAAGACATCCATGGCACGAACGGTTTTGCCATCTTCGTCCAACTTCATGTAAAAGGCCTTGATGTCTTTTGGGTAATTCGTCAAGATAACGGGTTTTTTGAAGTGTTTTTCAACTAACCAGCGCTCGTGTTCTGATTGCAAATCGATGCCCCATTCGACCGGATATTGGAATTTTCCTTGCTTATGGGTTTTGGATTGCAAGAGGATATTGATTGCCTCTGTATAAGTAATGCGCTCGAAATCATTCTCTGTCACAAATCGTAACTTTTCGGTGAGTGATAATTCCGATTGTTCTTCTTTTTTCTTTGTTTTTTCTTCGTCCAATAGGCGCTTCTCTAAAAACGCAATATCATCTGCACAATGCTCCAAAGCGTATTTGATACAGAATTTGGTGAAGTCTTCCGCCAAATTCATGTTGTCTTCTAATTCATTGAATGCAACCTCCGGTTCGATCATCCAAAACTCTGCTAAATGGCGCGTTGTATTCGAATTTTCCGCACGAAAAGTTGGGCCAAACGTATAAACCTTTGACAAGGCCATAGCGCCTAATTCTCCTTCTAATTGGCCTGAAACCGTCAAATTGGTCTCTTTTCCAAAGAAATCTTCTTTGTAATCCACTTTCCCATCTTCAGTCAAAGGAGGATTCGTTGCCGGTAATGTTGTTACGCGGAACATTTCTCCTGCGCCTTCCGCATCCGATCCCGTGATGATAGGCGTGTGTAAATAGAAGAATTGGTTTTGATTAAAATAGGTATGTACGGCATAGGCTAATGCATGGCGTACACGTAATATGGCCGAAAAAGTATTTGTTCGAGGACGTAAATGCGCAATTTCGCGTAAGAACTCCAAGGAGTGTTTTTTCGGTTGTAAAGGATATTTTTCTGGGTCAGCGACACCATAAACTTCAATGGAATTAACTTGTAACTCAACAGACTGTCCTTGTCCTTGTGAAGGAATTAAGGTACCAGTCATGGCAATACATGCCCCCGTTGTTACTAATTTTAATGTTTCTTCTGAAACAGCCCCGTCAGATACGACGCCTTGAATGTTGTGAATGGTTGAACCATCGTTTAAGGCAATGAAAGCGACATTGGCTGAAACGCGTTTGGTACGAACCCACCCCTTAATGACAAGGTTTTGATTGGATGGGGATAAGGAAAGGATTTCTTTAATTTGCATAAATGATTCTCAGTAGCCCTGTAATGGGCGCAATAAGCCTCAAAAATACCACAAAAAAACCGAATTTTTTCAATTATTTTTGTATTTAAATTTACGTCCTAATGCAAGGTTTATCAATCAATTTATCGCAACAGCAGCGACTTTCTCCTCAGCAAATTCAGCTGATCAAGTTGTTGCAAATTCCTACAGCCGAATTGGCTGCCCGGATCGAGGCGGAATTAGAGGAAAACCCCGCTTTGGAAGAAGGAATTTCAGAGGAGCGCTTGGAGGAAATTGGAGATCGCGAGACGGTAGATGATTTAGTCAATGACGAAATGTCTATCGATGATTATTTGCAAGATGATTATGCGGGCTATAAGATGGCGGGAGATTCGTATGACCCCAACGAGGAAATGCGTGACAGGCCAATGCCAACTGTCCCCAGCGCAGAAGAGTTTTTGTTGATGCAAATTGGCTTTGTCATTTCAAGTGATCGAGAACGAATTATCGCGGAACAATTAATTGGGTCGCTAGAAGACGATGGATATTTGCGTCGGAATATTGAAAGTATTGTAAATGATTTAGCATTTACGGTGGGTTTTGAGACCGATTTTCAAGAAGTTGAATCGGTGCTTTTAAAAGTCCAACAATTAGATCCTGCTGGAATTGGTGCCCGGGATTTACAAGAATGTTTGTCTATCCAATTGCACCGGAAGCATATTGTAGATGATCAGGCATTGCAAGTAGCTATCCGGTTGATAGATCAATATTTTGATGATTTTTCGAAGAAGCACTATAGCCAACTCCAACAAAAACTAACCGTTGAAGAAGAATTGTTGAAGAAAGCGATTAAAATTATCACGCATTTAAATCCCAAACCAGGAGGCAGTGAGGCAGGAGAGGTGGCCCCCTTTCTGCAACCAGACTTTATCGTCAGTCAAGCCGATGGAAAATTGGATATTAAATTAAATGGAAAAAATGCACCTGAATTGCGTGTGAGTAAATCCTTTCAGGAAATGCTCCAAACCTATTCAAAGGGGGATAAACAGCAAAAAGAGGTCAAAGAAGCGGTTACTTTTATTAAACACAAATTGGATTCTGCCTCCTGGTTTATTCAGGCAATCCAGCAACGGCAGGGAACGTTGTTGAAGACGATGGAGAGTATTGTAGGCCAACAATATGATTTTTTTCTGACGGGGGATGAGTCTAAATTAAAACCGCTCCGCATGAAGGAAATTGCCGAAGTGATTGAAATGGACATTTCAACTGTTTCTCGGGTCGTTTCGGCAAAATCGGTGCAGACTGATTTTGGCATGTATCCTTTGAAATATTTCTTTTCAGAGGGAATTACGCATGAATCAGGGGAGGATTTTTCAACGCGGGAGGTCAAAAATATCTTGCGGGAATTAATCGCTAATGAACCTGCAGGCCATGCTTATTCGGATGAGGACCTAGAAGGCTTGTTGGCCGAAAAAGGCTTTGTCGTCAAACGTCGCACCGTAGCAAAATACAGGGAGCAATTGGGAATTCCGGTTGCGCGCTTGCGGAGAAAAATGGAATAGTACCCATTAATTCGGTGTAGTGATTTTGTAATTAAATACTACCTTGTGATTTCTAAACCTATCAATTTTTTATGAAAAGAATGTTGCTCTTTGGCATGATGGTTCCCTACATGCTTTTTGCACAAGAAATTAAGGTGCCTGTTGGCTTTTCTGTTACTGAAATTGCCAAAAACTTAGGTCCAACCCGTCACATCACTGTTTCCAAACAAGGAATTGTTTATGCCAAATTATCCAAATTAATGGAGGGTAATGGGATAGTCCAATTAAAAGACTCGGATCAAGATGGTGTATTCGAAGATTTGAAGGCCTTCGGAAACTATACCGGTACAGGAATCATGATTGATGGCGAATATTTTTATGCATCGTCTAATAAGGGGGTATTTCGTTATGCTTTGAATGCAAATGGGGAAATTTTGGACCCCAATAAATTTGATACGATAGTGGATGGATTACCGGATCATGGTCGGGATAATGCCAAACCCTTCGTCTTTGATCAAGGTAAAAAGCATATATATGTGACGATTGGCTCTTGGAATGACCCTTGTCGGGTCCCTGGAACGGGCCAAGGCATGAATCCATGTGCCATTTTGGATTCAGCAGGTGGTATTTGGCAATTTGATGCCAATAAATTGAATCAAGGATTTAAAGATGGAGTTCGCTATGCTACGGGTTTAAAAAATGCCGTTGGTATTACGTGGAATCCACAAACACAATCCCTGTTTGCGATGGGGCATGGTCGGGGCCAATTCCACGATTTTTATCCTCAATATTACACGGCCCAACAGTCGCAGGAATTACCAGCAGAAGCGATGTATGAATTCAAAAAAGCTGGCGATGATGCCGGTTGGCCTTATATATATTATGACCAAAAGCAGAAAAAAAAGATCGTAGCTCCTGAATTTGGGGGAGATGGGAAGAAAACAGGCGGCGAAAATGCCCTGAATCCCATTGTTGCATTTCCGGCGCATTTGGGTCCGAATGATCTTTTGTTTTACCAGGGCAATCAATTTCCGGCTCGTTATAAGCAAGGTGCATTTATTGCGTTTCATGGTCAATCTCCGGAGTTGAAGAAAGGTTATTTTGTTGCCTTTGTGCCTTTTAAAAACGGTCAGCCGAGTGGCAAATGGGAATTATTTGCGGATAATTTTGCTGGGACAGATTTGGCGAATCCGACGGGTCCAATCCAGCATCGCCCTTGCGGTGTAGCGGAAGGACCCGATGGTTCACTGTATGTGTGTGATGATTTGGGAGGAAGTATCTATCGAATTCAATACAAAAAATAGGAGCAAGTGCTTGTATGCCTTTGCATTAACTAAAAGGACAAAGGGGATGCGATATTTTTTTTCAAGGGAATGTTTCAATTTTTAAAAAGTATTTCTACCTTTGCAGTCCCGAAAGGGCAATGGTTGCGTAGCTCAACTGGATAGAGCATCTCACTACGGATGAGAAGGTTTGGGGTTCGAATCCCTACGCGACCACTTAATAAAGACCTGCACTAATGTGTGGGTCTTTTTTGTTTTTCTGACTAAATTTGTTCAGTCGTATTTGCCTACAAAATTACTTTTTTGGATTCTATATTATTATTCTTGCACAAACCCATTCAAAAAGCATGGCCTTTTTGGCTTTATGCAAGTGTTTTGGTGTATTTGACATTCCCATACCTTCGATTATTTGAAGCACCGGGAATAGGCCTTGACCCCTCTTGGCAAATTGCTTTGGGTCTTTTGCGTGAACATTCAGGTACTTGGGGGAAAGATATCGTGTTCACTTATGGACCTCTGGGTTCATATATCTATCGATTACCCATTCATGTTTCCATGTGGAAACAATTGCTTTATGATGCTTTTTTCTTTGCAAATCTTCTGTATTTCCATGCCACATGTTTTCCTAAGCAAGCCAAAATCTATCACATAATACTATTTTTTGCCTTCAATCTCTTTTCTTTTGAGATGATTGGTGAAACGACCACATTCCTTTGGATGTTTTTAGGGATGTATCACGGATTCGTAGCATTATATGCTAAATCAAAATGGAAACAAGGAATATCTTTAGTACTCGCATTCATTTTATTAGGCATCATCTTCTTTACCAAAGTGAATTTTGGTCTAGTCGTTTGGGTCTTTTTAATTGCCTTATTATTGGTGCTTGTTCTTGAAAAGCGAATGCTTTGGTGGGAGGGTTTAATGTATGTAGGTATTTTTCTGTTTAGTTTAGTTGTTTGGGCTGATTATCTTCATACCGATATATTAATGTATGTAGAATCTAGCTTTCATATTATCGCATTTTATAATTCAGGGATGTCTGTCTTTCCCGTTGGATTTAGAAAATTAACAGCTTTAACTTATGGCTTATTTGTGCTTCTGTTAATGGCCTCGTTTTATTTTGTAATAGGTACCGAAAAGCAAAGGTTGAGAGAGTATTTTCTGTTGGCTACTGGCCTTGGTATTGCATTCATTTTGTTGAAATATAGTTTTGTCCGTGCAGATTCAGGCCATTTTACAGCTTATATTAAATTAATGACGTATGTATGCTTATTACTTTATTCTTTTTCTGCTCAGCGATTGATCAAGCAAATTTTTGTTGGATTAATGCCCACATTATTTGTTTTCTATTTACTAGTATATGCTCCTTCGATCGGTTTCACTCCGCTCGGAATTTGGCATGGAATTAAGTACAGACCTTTTATTTTAAAAAATTATTTGGAAGGAACACTCGAAATTCCAACGAATAAATCACAATTGCCAAATACATTTATCAAACAAATTAAGCATGAAACGGTCGATGTGATTCCTTATCAAATTTCATGGGTGCATAGCAATGACTTGAATTATTCCCCTCGTCCAACTTTGCAAAGTTATGTGGCTGGAGATCGATATTTAGACAGTTTAAATGAAGCATTTTTTGCTTCTGAAAAGGCACCTCAATTTGTGATTTATAGTTTAGAAAAGTCAAGCCAGAAATATCCCTGGTCAGAGGAATTGCTTACCCAAAAGGCATTATTTAAACATTATAGCCTTACCGACTCGAATGATACTTTGTTGCTTTTTAAACGCCAAGCGAAGGCAAGGAAACTTCGTTTGGTTTATACACGTCAGTCACGTCATCGAATAGGAGAGGAGATTCAATTGGGCGAACTTCAATCGGGGTATTTACGCGAAAGTTCTTTTGAAACAGCGTATAGCTCGTTGGGAAATTTGGCTAATTTATTTTTTCAGCCCCCTCAATTAATGGCCGATTTTAAATCCTATCAATCGCATGAAAAAGTTAGCATTGCACCTAATTTATTGAAGAAAGGTTTTTGGTCAAATAACTTAATCTTGAATTTAGCTCAGGCAAAACGTTTTTACATAGTAGAACCGGATGCTAGCAATCGCTTACAATCCATTAAAATTAGCGAAGCACATTTTTTCAAAGGCGGATTTAAACCCGAAATTCTTGTAAGACATCGTTACTACCGGATAGAATAAGTGCAAATGCCTTGTGAATCCACGGGCTAATGGTAAATTTGTTGAAATTCTTGGTGCATGACCCAAATTACGGCAATCATTTTGACGTTTAATGAAGAAAAACACATTGCTCGCTGTATTCAAAGCTTGCAGGCTGTTTGCTCACGTATCTGCATCATTGATTCCCATTCTACCGATCGTACAGTAGATATTGCAAGGGATTTGGGTGCAGAAGTATATTCGCACGTTTGGGAAAATAATTATGCCAAACAATTAAATTGGGGAATACAGGAAGCGCATATTCAAAGCGCTTGGACATTACGTATTGATGCAGACGAATATTTGACTGAAGAACTCCAACAAGAAATTAAGCACAAATTACCTGCCCTTTCATCTAATATTGCTGGAGTAGAATTTACACGAAAAGTGATTTTTAAAGGACGATGGATTCGATTTGGCGGGTTCTATCCTATACATTTATTGAGACTTTGGCGAACTGGTTTAGGCGCTTGCGAGCAACGTCTGATGGATGAACATATTATCTTATCTTCAGGAAAAACAATAAGGTTTACCGAACATGTTGTGGATGAAAATTTAAACTCCATGCATTGGTGGGTGCTGAAGCATAATAATTATGCGCGTCGTGAAGCCGCAGACGCCTTGAATCAAAAATACCAATTTACCTATACGACGGATTTGTCGGCCACAGGCAATAGCCAAGCCCATACCAAAAGAACCGCAAAAAATAGTTTATATAATCGGATGCCAATAGGTTTTCGCGCAATAGCCTATTATGTCTTTCGTTTTATTTTCCAATTGGGATTCTTGGATCATCCGAAGGTTTGGATATTTCATTTTATGCAAGGATTTTGGTATCGTTTATTAGTCGACATCAATATTTATGAGGCTGAAAAGGCTGCGCAAGGTGACCTAAACCGCTTAAGGGATATCATTCAGCTTGAGTGGAAGATTGAATTTTAGCATGAATCAAAAAGATCATTTATTGCATTTGTGTTCTTATTCCTATGAATCAGGAGGGCCTGCAAGTGTGATATTGAATCATTCGGGTTTTCAAGTAGCTGCTGGCATGGATGTGAGTATAGCAAGTTCCATGGATCAGACACATCATGCTTACCCAACAGCTCCAGGTGTACATTTGTCGGTTTTCACGCAAAGCATTTTTTCTCGTATTTTATCCGAGTTTTCATGGTCTTTGTTGTTTTGGTTTATCCGAAAGCGTCATACATTTCAATTTATTCACATCCATGGCTTGTGGTATTTTGGTGCATTATTACCCTTCCTTGTTCCTAATAAAGCAAAAAAAATTATTACCATTCATGGATTTTTAGATCCTTATGCCTGGAAACGTTCAGCATGGAAAAAAAAGCTTTTATGGAATTTGATGCAAAAGCGTTTCCTCCGTCAAGCAGATTTGATCCATGTGATTAGTCGGGAAGAAGAACAAATTTTACTCGACCTATTCCCTGATTTGCGCGCCAAAATCGTTTTTATCCCGAATGGAATCGAAGACCCTAAGGCACAAATACTCCCCGATCCTTCCCCTGATTTTGTTAAGCGTATGGCTGAAATTAAAGCTGATACTTCGTTTGTGTTTTTATTCTTAAGTCGTATTAATCGAAAAAAGGGCTTGGATATATTGATTAATGCTTTTGAAGAATTGTCGCATAAACACGGCAAAGATGTTCATTTAATTATTGCGGGTCCTCAAGATGATTTTTCGAATGAACTTCAAGATCGAATGTTCACTTATCCCTATACAAATATTGATGTGTTTGATGTAGTTAGAGGTTCCAATAAAGCACATTTACTCGAACAAGTTTCTGGCTTCATATTGCCTAGTTATTCTGAGGGTTTTTCAATAGCAGCCTTGGAAGCACTCGCTTATGGAAAACCCAGTGTGCTAAGTACACGAATCGGTTTTGCAAGTGAATTGATCGCTGCAGATGCAGCTCTTATTTGTGAGCCCACTCAAGATGCCGTTTGTCAAGCAATGCAAACCCTCGTTTCAGACGCTAATTTGCAGAAGCGATTAGCTAGCAATGCGCGCGCCTTGTT
>ERZ1292640.2851-Hain-H43-02um-R1-2851-length-13698-cov-12_pt1 | contig 13698 bp, 13 predicted proteins | sample MGYA00564404_ERZ1292640 | MGnify/ENA primary metagenome ERZ1292640 (study PRJEB36523, sample SAMEA6512636) | groundwater metagenome | collected 2019-01-08 | study: AquaDiva: Metagenomics assemblies of 32 groundwater samples
GCGCTGCGCGCGGCGGACGGGCCGAGGGGGGCCCACTGCGCGCGGCCCCGCGGGGACCGCACCCTGCGCCACCCGCCAGATCGTGCCGTCGCATGTCGCGAATAATGCGCACTAGCAGATGCCTCGGGCGCGGAGCCGGGCCACCTCACCCCGGCTCAGCCCGGCCACGCGCGTCAGGATCTCATCCGTGTGCTGGCCCAGGAGCGGTGGGGGCGCGCTGACGCGTCCGGGCGTCGCCTGGAGGCGGATCGGTACGCCGAATACCTTCACGTTCTCGGCCTTGGGATGAGGCAGGGACACGATCATGCCGCGCTCCAGGAGGTGAGGGCTCTCGCAGACCTCCGCCACGCTCTTGATTCTCCCCGCGGGGACCCCGGCCTTATCGAATCGCGCGAGCCACTCCTCGGCCCGGCGGGTGGCGAAGATCCCGTTCAGAAGCGGGATCAGCGTCTGCCGCGCCTCGACGCGCTTCGCCTCGCCGTCGAAGCGGCCGTCCCTCGCCAGGTCCGGCCGGTCCAGCGCCTGGCACAATCGCTCCCAGAGGGAGTTGTTGGCGACCCCCACGGTCAGGTAGGCGTCGGCGGCCTTGAAGACCTCATAGGGCACGATGGACGGGTGCTGGTTGCCCCGGCGGGCGGGGCGCTGGCCGGTGGCGAAGTAGATCCCGGCCTGATACGTCAGGAGGGACGCCATGACGTCCAGCATGGCCACCTCCACCTTCTGGCCCTTCCCCGTCCGCTGGCGGGCGTAGAGGGCCAGCACGACCCCGTGGCAGGCCTCGATGCCCGCCACCAGGTCAGCGATGGAGGTGCCAACCTTCACCGGGGGACCGTCGGGAAACCCCGTGAGGTCCATCAGCCCCGACTCTCCCTGCACGATCAGGTCGTACCCCGGGCGGCCGGCCTCGGGCCCGGATTCGCCGAAGCCCGAGATCGCGCAGTACACGAGCCGCGGGTTCGACCGCTTCAACGTCTCGTAGCCCAGGCCCAGCCGCGCCATCGTTCCGGGGCGGAAGTTTTCCAGGAGGACGTCCGAGCGCCGGATGAGCCGCCGGACGATCCGCTGCCCCTCGGGGGCCTTCAGGTTGAGGGTGAGGCTCTTCTTGCTCCGGTTGACCGACATGAAGTACGTGGACTCGCCCCCGGAAAACGGCGGCCACGTCCGGGTGTCGTCGCCCTTTCCCGGCTCCTCCACCTTGATGACCTCAGCGCCCATGTCGCCGAGCATCATCGAGCAGAAGGGGCCCGCCAGCACCCGCGTGAGATCGACGACGCGCACCCCGGCGAGCGGGGGACGGGCGCTAGACCTTTTCGCCACCGCCGCGCCTCCAGACCCGCTTGACCGCGCTCTTTACGATGGCCGCCACGGTCTCCTCCAGGTCGCCCGCGCGGCGCCAGAAGAGGCGCGCCCGGTCCATCACGCCCAGGTGGGAGAAGTAGTAGACCTGGTCCACCTGTTCCACCGCCACCCGGCTGCCCACGCGGATCCCCTTGGTCTCCGCGCCGTGGCAGAAGAGGCGGGCCCCGCCGTCGAGCGCCACGAGCGCCAGATGGAGCGGCGAGGAGAAGCCCTCGGGCGGCGAGTGGAGCGTGGTGAAGGACACCACCTCCCCGTAGCCCTCGATCGACAGGGGCTCCATCCCGACCGGATGGTCCGGACAGTAGGGGGCGGGGGGCGCCACCACGCGTCCGCACCGGGTGCAACGGGAGGCCGGGATCGCTTCGGAGGGGGGCTTCGTCATCGGGTGCGCTCCAGCACGGTGACCCAGTTGTTGGTGGCGAGGCCACCGATCGAGTGGGCGAGACCCACCCGCGCCGCCACCTGGCGGCCGTGAGCCTCCCCCAGCAACTGCCAGAACACCTCCACGATCTGGGCGATTCCCGTCCCAGCCAGCGGGTGCCCACGGGCCTTGAGCCCGCCCGACGGGTTGATGGGGAGCCGCCCGTCGAGCGCCGTCTCGCCGGCCAGCGTGGCGCGGCCGGCCTTGCCGGAGGGCACCAGCCCCAGATCCTCCAGCGCGATCAGCTCGAAGGGCGCGAAGGCGTCGTGAACCTCGGCCACCTCCACGCGCTCGGGGCCGAAGCCCGCCATCCGGTAGGCGGCCTTGGCCGCCGCCTGGGTGGCCCTGAAACTCACGAGGCTCTCCCGGTACCGCACCGCCAGCGTGTCGGCCCCCTGGCCGATCCCCGCGATCCTGACCGGGGCCGGCTCGGCGGTGAGAACGAGCGCCGCGGCCCCATCGGAGATCGGGCAGCAGTGGTAGAGCCTGAGCGGATCGGCCACCATCCGGCTCTCCAGCACGGCGTCCAGGCTCACAGGCTCCTGGAAATGGGCGTACGGATTCCGGGCCCCGTTGGCGTGATTTTTCACCGCGACCTGGGAGATCTCCTTGAGGGTCACGCCCGTCTTGGCCATCAGGGCCCGCGTGATCAGGCCCGCCAGGGCCGGCATGGTCGCGCCGTAGGAGCGCTCGTGGGGATCGATGGAGCGCCCGATCAGCTCCGAGACGCGGGGCGTCGGCAGGTGGGTCATTTTCTCGCCGCCGACCACCAGCACCGACCGGGAGAGGCCTGCGGCGACGGTCGCAAACCCCGTGTAGACGGCGGCCGCTCCGGAGGACGTGGCCGTCTCGACCCGAAGCGCCGGCACGTGGGCGAACCCCAAGTGCGTCGCGATCCGAGAGGCGAAGTTGCCCTCGCCGATGAACTCCTCGGGGTTCATGGCGGCGACGACAATGGCGTCCGGCGCCTCGAGCCGAGCAGCGCTCAGCGCGGAGCGGGCGGCCTCGGCCACGAGATCCGGCAGGCTTTCCTGACGCTTGCCGAAGCGGGTCATCCCCGCCCCGGCGATCCAGACATCCGGCAACGGCTGACTCCCGGGGGGATTGAGATCCGCTCTATTTCACTCCGGGAGTTCGGGAGGTGTCAACGCTTTTCGCCGGGGCGAGTGGACACGAGCCGTTCAGGGGCGCGCCGATCGGCAACGGCGCCGCGGGGACGACTGGACGGCGGGGCACCCCCGCGAAGGAGGCCGGCGGGGGAGCCGACACGCCAAGGTCGCGGATCAGCCGGAGGAGGTACGTGCGCTGAAGGCCCAGGCCCCGCGCGGCATGGGTGCGGTTCCCGCCCGCCTGCCGGAGGGCGGTTTCGATCAGGCGCCGCTTGAACTCCTCCACGGCGCCGCGGAACCCGAGCGGGGCCCACTCCTCCATGCCGGAGGGAAGGGGCAAGTGCGATGCCAGCGAGGGGGAGCCGCGAATTCAAGACCTTGGAAGCGGAGGCGAATCACATCTGCACGAACAGGTGTGCTACCTGCGGCCCGCACTGCACGGAAGCCTGTGCAGTTACTTTTTGGTCGCGGGCTTGACGCCCGGATTGTCCTTGAAGAACTGTTTGTTCAGGTCGATGAAGTTCTTCCACTTATCCGGAGTCTCGTCCTCGACGAAGATCGCCTTCACCGGGCAGACCGGCTCGCAGGCGCCGCAGTCGATGCATTCGTCGGGGTGGATATAGAGCATCTCCGGGCCTTCGTAGATGCAGTCCACCGGGCAGACTTCCACGCAGGCCAGGTCCTTCACGTTGATGCATGGCTCGGCGATGATATACGCCATTCCTGCCTCCCGTCGCTAACCGGTCACCCGGTGAGATTTCGCTCCAAGTGCCTCGCGAACCAGACTATTTTTACCCGAAGCCGCGTTATGTGTCAAGCGTTTGAGCCCTCCTCCGAGTTCGAGCGCGGGCTTCGCCACGACCCGCCCGCAGGGGGCGGGTGCCCGCACAGGATTCGGAAGGGGGGCGGAGCCCCCCTCCGAGCTTTCACAGGGTCCGAAGCTTGGGGTCCAGGGCGTCCCGGAGGGAGTCGCCGAACAGGTTGAAGGCGAAGACCGACAGGCTGATCGCCAGGCCCGGGAAGATCGCCATCCACGGGGCGGTTTCGGCGAAGTCCACGGCGGCGCCGCGCAACATCAACCCCCAGGCGGCGATGGGCTCCTGGACGCCCAGCCCCAGGAACGAGAGCGACGCCTCCAGCAGGATCGCCTGGCCCAGGAAGGCGCTAAGCATGATGAGGTACGGCGCCATGACGTTGGGGAGCATGTGACGGAGGATGATCCGCGCATGGCCGAAGCCGGCGGCGCGGGCGGCGTCCACGTAGGGCATCTCGCGGATGGCCAGGGCACTCGATCGGATCACCAGCGCGCAGCGGGGGATCATGGGGATCGTGATCGCGGTGATGAGGTTGGGGAGGTTGTTGCCCAGGATCGCGACCATGGCCAGCGCCAGGATGATCAGCGGGAAGGAGATGAAGATGTCCATGAGGCGTTGGAGGTAGAGGTCCACGCGCCCGCCGAAGTACGCGCTTCCCACGCCCAGGATGACGCCGGCCGTGGCCCCGAAGAAGGCCGCGCCGAATCCGACCAGGAGCGCCGTGCGCGATCCGTAAAGCAGGCGGGAGAGCACGTCACGGCCGAAGGCGTCGGTCCCCAGCCAGTGCGTGGCCGACGGCGGCGCCATCATGGCCCCGAAGTCCACCCCCAGCGGATCGTAGGGCGCGATCAGCGTGGCCGTGAGCGCCGCTGCGATCATCAGCGCCACCACGACGGCGCCCGCGGCGCCCAGGGGCCGCCGGCGGGCGAAGTCGCGGGCCACCGCCGCCCAGCCCCGATGGGGCGCCGGGAGCGCCTCGGCGACAGCATCGATGGGAGGGGTGTTGATGGCCATCAGCGGTAACGGATTCGCGGGTCGAGCCACGCGTACATGACGTCCATGAGGAAGTTCACGACGATGAAGGCCGACGAGACCAGGAGCACCAGGGCCTGGGTCAACGTGTAATCGCGCCGAGCGATGGCCTCCACGAAGAGCAGCCCGAGCCCGTTCAGGTTGAAGACCTGCTCCGTCACGACCAAGCCGCCCAGGAGGAACGCGAACTCGAGGCCGATGACGGTCACTACGGGGAGCATGGCGTTCTTGAGGGCGTGGCGGGTGAGGATGAGCTTCGTCCAGAGCCCCTTGGCCCGGGCCGTGCGGATGTAGTCCTCCCTGAGCACCTCGAGCATCGCCGAGCGGGTCATGCGCGTGGCCACTGCCGAGTAGCGGTACCCCACCGCCAGGGCGGGCCAGATGAGCTGCGCGAGGTTCTGCCAGGGGTCTACCCAGAACGGCGTGTAGACCATGGGCGGCAGCCACCTGAAGATGATCAGGAAGCCCAGGATCATCAGGATCCCGAGCCAGAAGGACGGCGTCGCCAGCCCGGCGATGGAGAAGACGCGGACCGCGTAGTCCACCCACGTGTCCTGCTTGAGGGCCGCGACGATGCCCAGCGGGATGGCGAGGAGCGTGGCCACGATGCTCGCCATGATGGCGACCTGGAGCGAGAGCGCGAAGCGGAGCTTGATCTCCTGCGTGATGGGGGCGCCGGTCCACATGGAGAGCCCCAGATCGAGGCGGGCAAGCCCCCACATCCAATCCACGAACTGCTTCCAGAGGGGCTGATCCAGGCCCAGCTTGGCCCGCTCCATGGCCATGAGCTTCTGGTCCACGAACTGCCCCTGGCCGCCCGCGTACCGCGCCTCCACGACGTCCCCCGGGACGATCCGGAGCAGGAAGAAGGTCAGGACCGCCACGCCCAGGAGCGTGGGAAACATCAGGAAGAAGCGCTTCAGGATGTACTTCCCCATACAGGCGCGGGGGAGAGAGGGTCCCCCCTCTCTCCCCCGACCAAGGCTACTCGGTGAGCCAGACCGCGTCGAGCGTGTTGTTCAGGTAGTGGCTGGGCGTGACCTGCCAGCCCTTGACCTTGCTCGAGTGGGGCACGATGCGGTGCCACTGGAGCGTCATCATGTAGTGGGCCTCCTCGTCGAGGAGCCGCTTCTCGAAGGCGCGGATGTACTTCTTCCGCTCCTCCAGGTCCACCGCCCGGCTCTGCTTCAGGTAGAGGGCGTCCAGGACGGAATCCTTGTACCGGCTGTAGTTGGCGGGGTTCTTGTCCACGGAGACGAACTTGTAGAGGTCCAGGTCGGGCTCGACGATGTACCCGCACTGGAAGTCCATGGCGACTTCGTGCTCGCCCTTGCGGAGCGAGGCAAAGTAGGCCGCGGCCTCGATCACTTCCTGCTTCACGTTGAGCCCGATCTGCCGCCACTGGTCAATCATCCAGACAGCCAGCGGCTCGTAGGGCATGGGGATCCCGCGGTTCTTGAAGGTGAAGGAGAACCCGTCGGGGACCCCCGCCTCCCTGAGGAGCCGTTTCGCCTCGGCGCGGGAGGCGTTGATGTCCTTCCAGTAGCCGGCCAGCTTGGCCAGCTCGTCGGGCGGCGTGGCGTAGGGCGTCCCGGGCACCACCACTCCCGCCACCTCCTTGACGATGGCGATCTTCGGGAGCGCCTGGGAGCCCGCGTACCGGTCGATCGCCAGAGTCAGGGCGCGGCGGACGCGCTTGTCGTCGAAGGGCTTCTTGTCGTGGTTCATGGCCACCAGGAGGATGCAGTCCCAGGGGCTCTCCTGGACCGTGATCTTGTCTTTCAGGATCGCCACGAGGCTGTCGCGGTGGGCTGAGGTGAAGCTCCTGAACTGGATGTGCGCCCGACCGCCGCGGATCATCGCGACCTGGGCAGCTGTGTCCTTGACAAAGAGCGCCCGGAAGCCGTCCAGGTAGGGTTTGCCCTTGTCCCAGTAGTTCGGGTTCTTCTTTCCGACCACGTGCGAGCCCTTGACGTGCTCCACGAAGATGAAGGGGCCGGTGCCCATCACGTTCTTCTCGAACCAGTGGATGTCCTTGGCGAGGAGGTCCGCCTTGTAGATGAAGTTCCATGGCGAGGAGAGCGAGGCCAGGAAGGCGGCCGAGGGCCACTTCAGCCGGAACCTCACCGTGGAGGGGTCGGGCGCCTCCACCACCTCGACCACCGCGTACTGCTCCTTGCGGGTGGAGCCCACCCCCGCCGGCGGGAAGATGATCTTGTCGTAGGTGGCCTTCACGTCCTTGGAGGTCAGCTCGCTCCCGTCGTGGAACTTGACCCCCCTGCGCAGCTTGAAGGTGTAGGTGAGGCCGTCCTTCGAGATCGTCCAGCTCTCGGCCAGGTCCGGGTGCGGCTTGGTGCCGGTGGGGTCCGTCGGGGCCACGCGGAGCAGGGTGTTGTAGAACGGCGCGAACGGGTGGATCAGGCCGAAGGTCTCCTCCCGGTGCCCGTCATAGGACGGGGGCTCGGAGGGGACGGGGAAGATCAGCTCGCCTCCGTAGCGGGGCTTGTCCTGGGCCACCGCCGGGGAGGTCAGCGCCGTTACGAGAGCCAGAGAAATCAGCAGGCACGCGGCCAGGATCCAATAGGTCCCGCTGGACCGGTGGGTCATGTGGCACCTCCTCGAGATCATTCAATCGGGGCCCTGTTGCCTGTAAACGGCCGATAGAACGCGAAGGTTCCAGACTCGGGGCTAGCGTATCGGACCCCCGCCGGACTGTCAAGGCACGGTTGATTCGTCGTCCTCCGGGCCGGCCTCTTCCGGCCCGGCTTGCTTGAGCTTCCGGAAGACGGTCTTGGGGTCGATGCCGAGGAGCTTGGCTGCCAGCGTCCGGTTCCCCTTCGTGTGGCGCAGCGTGGCCTCCAGGAACCGCTGCTCGACCTCCGCGAGCGGCGTGCCGATCGGGATAGCCACCACGCGCTCGGCGGTCCCCTCGAGCACGCTGGTGGGGAGGTCGCTCACCTGGATGACGTTCCCTCGTGCCAGCACTACCGCGCGCTCCACTGCGTTCTCAAGCTCCCGAACATTGCCGGGCCAGGCGTAGGCCTCGAGCCGCGCCAGGGCCTCATCGTTGAAGGTGTCCAGCCTGCGGTTGTTCTTGGCCGCGTAGACCCGGAGGAAGTGGTGGGCGAGGAGCGGAATGTCCTCCCGGCGCTCGCGGAGCGGCGGCACGGTGATGGTGATCACGTTGAGGCGGTAGTAGAGGTCCTCGCGGAAGCGCTTCTCGCGGATCAGCTGGGCCAGGTCCTGGTTGGTGGCCGTCACGATCCTCACGTCGACGCGAAGCGTCTTCGTGCCTCCCACGCGCTCGAACTCGCCCTCCTGCAGTACCCGGAGGATCTTCGGCTGGGTCACCGGAGACAGGTCCGCCACCTCGTCGAGGAACAGCGTGCCGCCGTCGGCCAGCTCGAAGCGTCCTTCCTTCCGCCCCGCGGCGCCGGTGAACGCGCCCTTTTCGTAGCCGAACAGCTCGGACTCCAGCAGGGTCTGCGGGAGGGCCGCGCAGTTGACGGCGACGAAGGGCCCCGCGCGCCGCGCCGAGCGCTCGTGGATGGCCCGGGCGGCCAGCTCCTTGCCCGCGCCGCTCTCGCCCTGAATGAGGACCGTGGCGGAGCTGGGCGCGACCTGCTCGATCAGCATCATCATGCGCTGGAAGGCGGGGCTCGTCCCGATGACGGCCCCCTGGCGCAGGAGGTCATCCAGCCGCTGCTGCAGCGCGCGGTTCTCGGCGATGAGCGCGCGCCGCTCGAGCGCCTTGCGGATCAGGCGGATCAGCTGGGCCCGCTGGAACGGCTTCGTGAGGAAGTCGTACGCGCCATCCTTCATCGCCTGGACGGCTTCCTCCACCGTCCCGAACGCCGTCAGCATGATCACGTCCACGTCGGGCGCCACGCTCTTCGCGGCCTTGAGGAGCTCCAGACCGCTGAGCCCCGGCATCTTGAGGTCGGCCAGCACGAGGTCCACCCCTCCGGCCTGGAGCTGCGCGAGCCCGGCCTGGCCGTCGGAAGCCACCACGACCCGATAGCCCTCGCGCTTCAGCGTACGCTCGAGGCTTTCGCGCACGGCGGGGTCGTCGTCCGCGACGAGGAGGGTCGGGGCCTCAGCCATTGTCGTCGTCCTTGAGGGCGAGGCGGATCGTGAACGTCGCACCCCCATCGGCAGCGTTGCTCCAGCGGAGCTCGCCGCCGTGCTCCTCGACGATCTGCCGGCTGATGGAGAGGCCGAGCCCGGTGCCCTGGGGCTTGGTGGTGAAGAACGGCTCGAACAGGCGCGCGGCGACGTTCGGGGTGATTCCGGGCCCGGTGTCGGTCACGTCGATCTCCACGGCGGCGGGCAGCCGCCGGGTCGCGACGGTCAGGACGCCGCCCTGGGAGAGCGACTCCAGCCCGTTCTTGACCAGGTTCAGGACGGCCTGGCGCAGGAGGGTCCGGTCGATCACCATGGTCGGGACCGTTGGATCGGTCTCCACCTTGACCGAGATCCCCTGGCGCGTCGCGACCGGCCGGACGAACTCGGCCACCCCGGCAACCATCTCGTTGACCGAGTCCTCCTCGAAGTTGGGGCGAGGGAAGCGCGCGAACGCCAGGTACTCCTCGGTGAGCGCGTCGAGGGCGTTCACCTGTTCCCGGATGGCGCCGACGAGGCCGGAGGCCTCCTCCATGTCGGCGCCGGAATGGCCGCGGACGATGTCCTGAAGCATTTCGGCGTTCAACTCGATGGCGCTGATCGGGTTCCGGACCTCGTGGGCGACCTTCAGCGACACCCGGCCCACCGTCGCCATCCGCTCGGCCACGAGAAGATCCTGCTGGGTGGCCTCCAGGCGGCCCAGCGTCTCCTTGAGCTCGGTGTTGAGGCGCTCCACCTCGGCGCGCGCCCGCCGCTCGCGCACTGCCACGTGCCCCACGGCGAACGCGGGCAGACCCACCAGCGCCGACAGCATGACCGCGGGAGTCCATCCCGTCCATGGCCGCGCGAGCATGGCCGAAGCGGCATAGAGCCCACCCGCAATCAGCGCCGCCCCCAGGCCCAGCCAGGGGCCGAAGTAGTAGGCATTGACGGCGACCAGCGGGAAGAAGAGGAGGTAGTAGACGCTGTCGTAGCCGCCCGTGAGCCAGAGCAGCACGAACACGAGCAGCAGGTCCACCCCGAGGGCCCCCAGGAACACCGAGCGGGTCGCGCGCGGGTTGACGGTGACGAGGGCGAAGATCCCGGCCTTGTAGGCGGCGAACCAGACGACCAGGTTGAACAGGTCGATCCGGTATCGCGGCCGGAGCGGCGCCAGCCCGAGGGTGGCCAGCCCGCCGACCATGATGACCGCAAGCAGCACGGCGAACACCCGCTCGTCCCGCTCGAGCACCCGGGCCGCCGCGCTGATGGATCGACGCAGCATGGACGTCATTATACGCGGATGCAGGCGGCGCGGTGCTCCGGCCTGACCTCCCTCAGCTCCGGCACCACCCGCTTGCACTCGTCGATGGCGATGGGACAGCGGGGGTGGAACACGCACCCGGAAGGCGGATTCAGCGCGCTGGGAACCTCCCCCCTCAGGACCGTGCGCTCCCGGGACGCCTCCACGACAGGATCAGGAATCGGCACCGCGGAGAGGAGCGCCTTCGTGTAGGGGTGGAGCGGATCCTCGTAGAGCGCCTGGCGGTCGGCGACTTCCACGATCTTCCCGAGGTACATGACCGCGACCCGGTCCGAGATGTGGCGCACGACGGACAGGTCGTGGGCGACGAAGAGATAGGTGAGGTGAAACTCCGCCTGGAGATCCTCGAGGAGGTTGATGATCTGCGCCTGGATCGAGACGTCGAGCGCCGAGACCGGCTCATCGCAGACGATGAGGGACGGCTCCATGGCCAGGGCGCGCGCGACCCCGACGCGCTGGCGCTGCCCGCCGGACAGCTCGTGCGGGTAGCGATCGGCCAGCGACGGCAGGATCCCCACGCGGGAGAGCAGCTCGTGCACCCGGCCCTTCCGCGCCTGCCGGTCGGGGACGATCCCGTGCACCGCCATGGGCTCGGCGATGATCTGGCCTACCGTCATCCGCGGGTTGAGCGAGCTGTAGGGGTCCTGGAAGATCACCTGGATCTTCCGCCGGAGGGGCCGGAACTCGGCGGGGGAGAGCTGGGTGAGGTCCCGCCCCTCGAAGATCACCTCCCCGCTCGTGGGCCGCTCGAGCTGGAGGATACAGCGCCCGGTCGTGGTCTTCCCGCACCCGGATTCCCCCACCAGCCCCAGGGTCTCTCCCCGCCGGATCGAAAAGCTCACGCCGTCCACCGCCCGGACCCAGCCGACGGTCTTCCCGAAGATCCCTCCACCGCCGACGGGGAAGTACTTGACCAGGTTCCGAACTTCCAGAATATTCTCGGAGGGGGGCTCCGCCCCCCTTCCGAATCCTCCCCCCGAGGATTGCGCCGGCAAAGCCGGCGCTCGAACCGGCTCGGAGGGGGTCACACCCGCACCTCCTGGCCCAGCCGGTCGGCCACCCAGCAGGCGGCGTCGTGGCCGTCCCCCACGGGGAGAAGCGGCGGGACGTCGCTCGTGCAGCGATCAACGGCGTAGCGGCAGCGCGGCGAAAACGCGCACCCTTCCGGGAGCCGCATCAGATCCGGGGGCTGACCCTCGATGGGATTGAGCTTGGACTTCCGCGGCTCGTCCAGGCGGGGCACCGAGCGCAGGAGCCCGAGCGTGTAGGGGTGGTGGGGGTTGGCGTAGATCTCGCGGGCGGTCCCCCGCTCGATGATCTTCCCCGCGTACATCACGTTGACCCGATCGGCGTAGCGGGCGACGACACCCAGGTTGTGGGTGATGATCAGCATCGCGACGCCGAGGCGCCGGGAGAGATCCTTCATGAGCTCGAGGATCTGGGCCTGGATCGTGACGTCGAGCGCGGTGGTGGGCTCGTCGGCCAGGATCAGCGACGGATTGCACGACAGCGCCATGGCGACCATGATCCGCTGGCGCATCCCGCCGCTGAACTGGTGCGGGTACTGGGCGAGGCGGCGCGCCGGGTCGGGGATGCCCACGAGCCCGAGCAGCTCGACGGCGCGCTCCCGCGCCTGGGCAGGCGTCATTCCCAGGTGGATCTCGACGGTCTCGGTGAGCTGGCGGCCGATGGACAGGACCGGGTTCAGGGAGGTCATCGGCTCCTGGAAGACCATCCCGATTTCCTTCCCGCGCACCCGGCGCATCCCTTCCTCGTCCAGGGCCAGGAGGTCCCGGCCCTTGAAGAGGACCTGGCCGGAGACGATGCGGCCGGCGGGCGCGGCGACGAGGCGCATCACGCTGAGGGCGCTGACGGTCTTGCCGCAGCCCGACTCGCCCACGAGCGCGACCGTCTCCCCTTCCCTCACGTCGTAGGACACCCCGTCCACGGCGCGCACGACGCCCGCGCCGATGAAAAAGTAGGTCGTGAGGTCTTTGACCTCGAGGAGCATCCCCACCCCCTACCCCAGGATCTCTTCGAGCACGCGGCCCTGGAAGTCGCCCGCCTTGAACCCGAGGAGGCGGCAGAGGGTCGGCGCGAGGTCCACGATCCGCCCGTTCCGGATCTCGGAGCCGGGCCGGACTCCCGCCCCCGCCAAGAGCATTGGAATGACCTGCTCGTGCACGGAGCCGTGGGAGCGGAGCCCCGTTTCCTCCCTGACCGCGGGGCCCTCCCCCCAGACTCCCAACGCCCACTCGCGCTGGCCGAAGCAGAAGAGGTCTCCCACCCGCTCCGGGGGCAGGTGGTAGCGCTCCGCCTCCGTCCGCGGCACGACCACGTCGAGCCCGGGCGCGCCCCGGAGCGCGCTGAGGGCGTCGGCAAGGGCCTCCGGGCGCTCCAGAAACAGGTAGAGCGAGCCTCCGAGGTCCCGGTGGTGGGCGAAGAGACCGTCCTTGATGAGCGGAACACCCCGTGCCGGGATACCGGCCTCGGCCAGCACGCGCACCGGGCTGACCGAGCGCGTCTTGGCGTTCATGCCGTGGTCCGCCGTGAGCGCAACGACGGAATCCGTGAGATCGAAACAGGCCACGATGTCACCGATGAGAGCGTCCATCTCCTTGAGGTGGGCCTGCATCTGGGGGCTCTCGGGCGGCAGCTTGTGCTCGGGGTAGTCCGTGGTCGCCACGTAGAGGAATCGCGGGGCGCAGCGGGCCGCCACTTCCCGGGCCATGCGCAGAACCCAGAGGTTGATCTCCAGCGAGAAGATATCCGGCGCCGGGCCCACGGCCTTCGCGATCTCCGGCGGCGCGCTCGACATATCGACGCAGAGATCCAGGTCGCGTCGAAGGAGGCGGGTGAGCTTTCCCTTGGCCGTGACGAGCGCCGTGGACCAGCCGGCCGCCTTGGCCCGCTCGAAGAGCAGCGGCTCCTGGACGAACGCCACCTGATCCATGAACACTTCCTTGCCCGTGGCCCGGTCGTAGTAGAAGTTGGCGCACAGGCCGTGGCGGCCGGGGAACGTCCCGGTCAGGAGCGAGATGTGGTTGACGTTGGTCAGACTCGGCATCACGCCGCGGCCGTCCAGGGTGAACGCCCCGGCGCGCGCCAGACGGGTGAGGTTGGGGAGGTCGGACGAGCGGATGTAGTCGGGATCGAAGCCGTCGATCAGGAACACGAGCGCGCGGCGGAGAGCCATGGGCTAGCGGCAGCGGGCCAGGCCGACATGCCGGCCGGCCGCGGGGCGAAACTCGGCGTAGAGCCGGCAGACCGCCTCGGCGACGCACGGCCACCGGTACTGGGCGGCCCGTCGGGCGGCCTCCCGGCCGAGCCGGCCGCGAAGGTCGGCGTCACGCAGGATCGCGGAGATCCGGTCGGCCAGGACCAGCGGATCTCCCTCGGGCACCAGGTATCCCGTGACGCCGTCCTGGACGGTCGTGGTGAGGCCCCCTACCTGCGAGGCGATGACGGGCCTGCCGCACGCCATGGCCTCCAGCGCCACCATGCCGAACGACTCGTAATAGGACGGCATCACCGTCA
>ERZ1292640.2852-Hain-H43-02um-R1-2852-length-13697-cov-9_pt1 | contig 13697 bp, 13 predicted proteins | sample MGYA00564404_ERZ1292640 | MGnify/ENA primary metagenome ERZ1292640 (study PRJEB36523, sample SAMEA6512636) | groundwater metagenome | collected 2019-01-08 | study: AquaDiva: Metagenomics assemblies of 32 groundwater samples
GTGCTCGAGCCGACGCTGGCCGTGCTCGACGAGACCGATTCGGGCCTCGACATCGACGCGCTGCGGGTGGTGGCCGACGGCGTCAACGCCATGCGCAGCCCCGACCGCGCGTTCATTGTCGTCACCCACTACCAGCGCCTGCTCGAATACATCGTCCCGGACCACGTGCACGTCCTCGCCGACGGCCGCATCGTCCGCTCGGGCGGCCGCGAGCTGGCGTTGGAACTGGAAGAGAAGGGCTACAGCTGGACCGAGCCCACCCTTCGACAGGGCTCAGGGCAGGCGGGGGCGAGGAAATAATGGCGACCCTGGTGCAGGCCGCACCGGCCTGGGTCAAGGAGCGGCGTGAATCCGCAGCGAAGCAGTTTGCCGCGGCCGGCTATCCGACGACCCGTCTCGAGGACTGGCGCTTCACGAACGTGTCGCCGATCGCCGAGGCCCACTGGCCCCTGGCCCAAGGCGGCTTCAAGCAGGCAGAGGCGCTCGTCTCATCGGTCAACGTTCCCGGCGCGGTGCGGTTGGCGATCGTCAACGGTCAGTTCGCGGCCGGCCTCTCGGACCTGGGCCCGTTGCCGAAGGGGCTGCGCATTGCCAGCCTTCGTGATGGCGCGCGCGATGCCACCGACGGCATCGAAACCCACCTGGGGAAGGTCTTCAGCCTCGCCACCCATCCGTTTGCGGCACTGAACACCTCGTTCCTGGATGACGGCGTCGCCATCATGGTGACGGCCGGCGCGGCGATCGAGACCCCGGTGCACATCGTGATCGTCACCGGAAGCGACTTGCCCTCCGAAGCCTTGGCGAAGGGGGGCCAGCCGGTCGTCGCGCATCCGCGCGTATTGATCGTGGCCGGTGACAACAGCCAGGTCCGCGTGGCGCAGACCTTCATCGGCGCCCAGGGGAGCGCGTATTTCAACAATGCGGTCGCGGAAGTGGTGGTCGGGCAGGGTGCCGTCGTGCAGTTCTATACCGACCAGCGCGAATCGGACCAGGCGTTTCACGTCGCCAACATCCAGGCGCACGTCTCGGCCAGGGGCGTGTTCGAATCGCACGCCTTTTCGACTGGCAGCCGCATCATGCGGCACGACATCGGCATCGGCCTCAAGGGCGAAGGCGCCGACTGCACCATGAACGGCGTCTACCTCGCCGACGGCGAGCGCCTGATGGACACCCACACCTCGCTCGATCACGCGATGCCGCATTGCACGAGCCACGAGATCTACAAGGGCATCCTGGCCGGCAAGTCGAAAGCGGTGTTCAACGGGCGGATCATCGTCCAGCTCGACGCGCAGAAGACCGACGCCAAGCAGACCAACCGCGCGCTGCTGCTGTCGGACGACGCCACCATCAACTCGAACCCGCAACTCGAGATCTTCGCGGACGACGTGAAGTGCACGCATGGTGCGGCGGTCGGGCAACTGGACGAAGAGGCGATGTTCTACCTGCAGGCGCGCGGCCTGAACCGGGCCGAGGCCCGCGACATGCTGCTGCACGCGTTTGCCGGCGAGGTGATCGCCGGCCTGAAGATTCCGGCGCTGCGGGAACAGATCGAAGCCAACTTCTTCAGTGCGCTGGCCCGGGACATCGCCCCTCGGCCGGGTTCAGAGCAGGAGGGCGCTGATGGCGACGGGCGTTAGCAGCGTGGCGGCCCAGCTTCGCCCAGGCTTCGGCGGGCCGGCGGCGTTCGAGGTCGCGAAGATTCGGGCCGACTTCCCGATCCTCACCGAGCGCGTGCACGGCCAGCCGCTGGTGTATCTCGACAGCGCCAACACCAGCCAGAAGCCCGAAGCCGTGCTGAAGGCGATGGACGATTACTATCGGCACGCCAACGCCAATATCCATCGCGCGACACATCTGTTGAGCGAACGAGCGACGGCACTGTACGAGGGCGCGCGCGCGAAGGCGGCGGTGTTCCTCAATGCGCCGGACCCGCGCACGATCGTCCTGACCAAGGGCACCACCGACGGCATCAACCTGGTGGCGCAAAGCTACGGCCGCGCGACGCTGAAGCCCGGTGACGAGATCCTGTTGACCTGGCTGGAACACCATTCCAACATCGTGCCGTGGCAGTTGCTCGCCGGGCAGACCGGTGCGGTGATCAAGGTCGTGCCGATCAACGAGGCCGGCGAACTCGAGCTGGATCAGTTCGCGGCGCTGCTGTCGCCGCGCACGAAGATCCTGGCCGTGGGCCACGTCTCGAACGCGCTCGGCACGATCAATCCCATCAAGGCGATGATTGGACAGGCGCACGCCGCCGGCGCGGTGGTGCTGGTGGATGGCGCGCAGGCCGCGCCGCACCTGGCCATCGACGTGCAGGCGCTCGACTGCGACTTCTACGTGTTGTCGAGCCACAAGATGTTCGGCCCGACCGGAACCGGCGTGCTTTACGGCCGCGCCGCGTTGCTCGATGCCATGCCGCCCTACCAGGGCGGCGGCGACATGATTGCGTCGGTGACCTTCGAGCAGACGCTCTACAACCAGGTGCCGTACAAGTTTGAAGCCGGCACGCCCAACATCGCCGGCGTCGTCGGGTTCGGTGCCGCCATCGATTATCTGGCGGGGATCGATCGGGAGGCCGCGCTCGCGCACGAGGACGCGGTGCTCGAGTATGCGACTGCGCAGGTGCGGCAGATCCCGGGCGCCCGCATCATCGGCGAGGCTCGGCACAAGACCGGCGTGCTGTCGTTCGTGCTCGACGGCGTGCATCCGCACGACGCGGGCACGATCCTGGATCAGCAGGGTGTCGCCGTGCGCACCGGCCAGCACTGCGCGCAACCGGTGATGGACCGCTTCTGCATTCCGGCGACGATTCGCGCGTCGCTGGGCATTTACAACACCCGCGAGGACGTCGATGCCCTCGTGCGCGGCCTGCACAAAGTCCGGGAACTTTTTGTTTGAGGTGGAGGCAACCCTTTAGGGTTGCCTGTCTAATATGTCCGAGCTCACCGACCTTTACCAGGAAGTCATCCTCGACCACAACCGCCGCCCGCACAACTTCCGGGTGATCGAGGGCGCGACGAAGCAGGAGGGCTACAACCCGCTGTGCGGCGATCGCCTCACCCTGTACGTGGCCATGGACGGCGGCGTCATCACGGACGTTGCGTTCCAGGGGTCGGGTTGCGCCATCTCCAAGGCCTCGGCGTCGCTGATGACCGACGCCATCAAGGGCAAGACCGCGGACGAAGCGCGGGCGTTGTTCGACCAGTTTCACGCCATGATCACATCGGACCATGCCGGTCCGGCGGCTGACCTCGGCAAGCTGTCGGTGCTCGCGGGCGTGCGCGAGTTCCCGACGCGTATCAAGTGCGCCAGCCTCGCCTGGCACACCATGAAGGCCGCGGTTGCAAGCGAGACCGACGCGCCGGTTTCAACCGAATGACACAGCTACCAGTAATGACCACCGGCGGCCTGCCCGAAGACAGCGCCGCCAACGCGGTGAGCCAGTCCACGGTCGACATCACGCCGGATCCGGCGATGATGGACACGGTCGTACCGAAGGTAATCGAGGCTCTCAAGACCGTGTACGACCCGGAGATCCCGGTCAATATCTTCGAGATGGGATTGATTTACGACGTGATCATCGACGCCGCCGGACAGGTCGGCGTCAAGATGACGTTGACCGCTCCGGCCTGCCCGGCCGCCCAGTCGCTGCCGATCGAGGTGCGGGACAAGGCGCGTTCGGTCGAGGGCGTGACCGACGCCAAGGTCGAAGTGGTGTGGGACCCGCCCTGGACCAAGGACCTGATGTCGGACGCGGCCAAGCTTCAGTTGGGGATGCTGTAAGGCCCGCGGCCGGTCTCCGGCGTCATAATGACCGTATGCGGCGTTTCGCGCTGTTCGCGCTTCTCTTGAGCTGGTCGTCGCCTGCCTGGGCGCAGGACGCGGCGCCTCCGGCGCCGGCCGCCGCCGACGGCCAGATTGACGCCACCAAGCTCGGCGTTTCACTGGAGCGCATCCAGCGGGGCCTGCGCCTCACCGAGACCCGTGAAAAACAGCGCACCGAAGGCAACACCCTCAGGCTCGAGTTCCAGGTGCAGGTCTATGGCTCGGCGCCGAAGATCGAAGTGCTCAAGGGCTACGACCTGTTCAACGGCCCGGTCCCGGGCTCGGCGCCCACCCACAAGCAGTTCATCGACTTCGTGACGCCACAGATCTACCGCACGCCCGGGCTGCCGATCTCGGCGCTCGCCGGTTGGGCCGTCGCCCAGGTGTTCCAGAAGAGCAAGAAGGCGCGCTGCGAGGAAGAGCTCGCGGCGTACCGCGCGCTGCTGATGCAGGGCGTCAGCGTCTCGGCGCCGCGCTGCACGCAGTAATCGCCGTCACCCACCGGCAGGTGCTACTCTTGGCGGCCATGAAGCAGAAAATCCTTGCCACCGTTGCGGCCGCGAGCGCCGTATTGGCGATCGCGCCGGCCATGCGCGCGCAGGCGGTGCCGCCCGAAGGGCCCTCCTTCGCCCAGGCTACGGAGGGCGGGCCGGTTGGGCCAAGCCCCTACGACGTGGTCCGTGGCTGGCAGAAGCCGTTCGCCGGTCCCGGCTACGCGTTCGGCGGCAATTCCGGCGTGTTCGCCGAATCGCCGGACCGCATCTTCATCGCGCAGCGCGGTGAGTTCAAGCTGCCGGATCCATTGCCACCCGAATACGGTGGCTTCGCCGGTTCGCTCAAGATGAACGTGCTGACACTCGCCGACCGCCGCGAGTGGCGCAACTGCCTGTACACGCTCGACCGCAACGGCAGGGTCAGGGAACGGTGGACCCAGTGGGATCACCTCTGCGAAGGCTCGAGCGGCCCCGGGCCGCACCGCATCCGCATCAGCCCCTACGACCAGGAGCGCCGCGTCTGGGTGATCAACGAGACGTTCAACACCATCTACGTCTTCTCGAACGACGGCAAGCAGCTGCTGAAGACGCTCGGTGAAAAGAACGTCGCGGGCAGCGACGCCACGCATTTTGCCAAGCCGCAGGACGTCGCGTTCCTGCCGGACGGGCGCATCCTGATCGCCGACGGCCTCGACAATCACCGCGTGATGATCCTGGACCGCGATCTGAACTACCTGGGCGAGTTCGGCGGCAACGGCAAGGGGCCGGGCCAGTTCAGCGGCGTCCACGCCGTTGCGGTGGGGCCCGGCGGCCGCATCTTCGCCCTCGATCGTTCGGGCGGCCGCATCAACGTGTTCAGGACGACGGCCGATCCGCAGAAGGTGGAGTTCGAGACCGCCTTCCCCGGCTTCTCCCTGCCGCTCGACCTCATCGTCAACGACGACAGCCTGTGGATTACCGACCTCAAGCCGCTGCGGTTCGTGAAGCTGGACTTCTCGGGTAACCGGCTCTACACGTGGCTCGTGCCGCCCGACCTGCCCGATGGCTATCTCGAAGTGCACGCATTTTCGGTCGACTCCGCCGGCAATCTCTACGGGGGCGATAATCAGTACGGCCGCACGCAGAAGTTCGTGCCCAAGAAAGGCGCCGATCCGGCGCAACTGATTCGCGCGCCCTGGGTCGCGCGCTGAGGCAAGGACTGATTATGAAGAACACTCGGTTGATGATGTTGGCGCTCGCGGTGCTCGCCGCCGATGCGGCGCCGTTGTTCGCCCAGGAACAGGTGACGATCGTGCGTCGTAACGGCGAGCGGGTCTCGGGGCGCTTCGAGGATTGGGTGCGGCAGACGGACACCGTCTACGTGCGCGTCACCCGGGACGATCAGCGCCGGTTTCCGATGCGCGATGTCCTGATCATCGACGTCGGCGGCAATGCCACGAACCTGCCGGCTAACGAAACGCAAGCCGCGCAAGGGGCAGACCACATCCTGATCACGCGCCGGGGCGACGTGATGACCGGCCGGCTCGTGAACATCGAGGGCGGCGACGGCTCGGCCCAGCCCAACGAGCCGCGCAGCGTCACCTTCAGGGCCGGCAGCGAGCAGCGACTGCGGCTCTCCGAAGTGGCGCGGATCTATCTCGGTAACTACCCGCGCCCGACCGTGGCGACGCCCGCGCCGGCGCCAGCCGTGCCGATCCCTCAGGGCGCCATTCGCGTGCCGGGCAATCAGCAATGGACAGCGACCAACATGAGAGTCAGTCGCGGCGAGCGAGTCGCGTTCACGGCGGAGGGCGAGGTCCAGCTGTCGGGCGAGGCCGACGACAAGGCGTCGGCGGCAGGCTCCCTCAAGGGCCGCCTGGCCGCGAACGCGCCGATGCCAAACGTCCTGGCAGGGGCGCTGATCGGCCGGATTGGCAACGGGGCGCCCTTTGCGATTGGCAACCAGACCGTGCCCTTGCCCATGTCGGACAGCGGGCTGCTGTGGCTGGGCATCAACGACGATGCGATGGCCGACAACTCGGGTCATCTGGTCGTGACCATGCGCATTAACCCAGGCCGATAGTCTCGCCGGCGCCGACTGGCCGCCTCAGTTCTTTTGCGACAGTTTGGCGAAGGCGGCACCGAAGGCCGTGTTGGGAGTGGCCGCCGGTCGCGGCGCGGGTTTCTGGCCCGCGTCCGGCCGGGGTCCGCCGGTGGATTTGACGCCCGCCGGCACCTCGCCACTCTTCATCGTCAGGGCAATGCGCTTGCGCCCGGTGTCGACTTCGACAACGCGCACCTTGACGATGTCGCCGGCCTTGACCACTTCCCGCGGATCCTTCACGAAGCGATCGGCCAGCTGAGAGACGTGGACCAGTCCGTCCTGGTGCACGCCGATGTCGACGAACGCGCCGAAGTTGGCGACGTTGGTCACGACGCCCTCGAGCATCATGCCGGGGACAAGGTCGCGCAGGTCCTGCACGCCCTCCTTGAACGCCGCGGTCTTGAACTCGGGCCGCGGATCGCGATTCGGCTTGTCGAGTTCCGCCAGGATGTCCTTCACCGTCGGGACGCCGAACTGCGCGTCGGCGAAATCCTCGGGCTTGAGCGTGCGGATCACCGGCGACTTGCCGATCAGCTCGCTGATCGCGAACCCGGTCTGCATCGCAATCCGTTCAACGAGTGGATACGCTTCGGGGTGCACCGCCGACGCATCGAGCGGGTTGTCGCCGTTCATCACTCGCAGGAAGCCGGCGGCCTGTTGATACGTCCGCTCGCCGATGCGCGGCACCTTCAACAACTGCTTGCGGTTACGAAACGCACCGTTGGCATCGCGGAAGGCAACGATGTTGCCGGCGAGCGAGTCCGACAAGCCTGAAATGCGCGCGAGCAGGGGCACCGAGGCCGTGTTGAGATCGGCGCCCACTGCGTTGACGCAGTCCTCGACCACCGCGTTCAGGGTCCGGCCCAACTGGAACGGGCTGACGTCGTGCTGGTACTGGCCGACGCCGATGGCCTTCGGATCGATCCGGACCAGTTCCGCCAGCGGATCCTGAAGGCGCCGGGCGATTGAGACCGCGCCGCGCAGCGAGACGTCGAGGTCCGGGAACTCCTTGGCCGCGGCTTCCGACGCCGAATACACGGAGGCGCCGGCTTCCGACACCATCACCTTGGTCAGGTTCAGGCCGGGCAACCCCTTGATCAAATCGCCGGCGAGCTTGTCGGTCTCGCGCGAGGCCGTGCCGTTGCCGATCGAGATCAACTGCACGCCGTGTTTCGCGGCCAGTTGTCCCAGCGTGCGCAACGAACCAGCCCAGTCCTTGCGCGGCTCATGCGGATAGATGGTGGCGGTATCGACCACCTTGCCCGTGCCATCCACCACCGCCACCTTGACGCCGGTCCTGATGCCCGGGTCGAGGCCCATCGTCACGCGCTGGCCGGCCGGCGCGGCGAGCAACAGGTCGTGCAGGTTACGGCCGAACACCTTGATCGCTTCCACTTCGGCTTGCTCGCGCAGCCGCTGTTCAGCATCGAGCTCGAGGTGGCCGAGCAGCTTGACCTTCCACGTCCAGCGGACCGTTTCTGCCAGCCACTTGTCGGCGGGCCGGCCCCTGTGCTCGATGTTCGCGCGGCCGGCAATGCGCCGTTCCGGCTCGGTGGGGCCGTCGACGCCTTCGTCGGGCAGGCCGACCGAGAGCCGCAGGAACCCTTCCTTGCGGCCGCGCAGCAACGCCAGCGTGCGGTGCGACGGCACCAGCTTCAACTGCTCGGTGGCGGCAAAGTAATCCGAGTACTTGACGCCCTCGGCCTCCTTGCCCGGCACGACGGCCGACTTCCATTCGCCGCGCTCCCAGAGCAGCGTGCGCAGGCCGCCCACCAGCTCGGCATCCTCGGCGAAGGTCTCCATCAGAATCCAGCGAGCGCCTTCGAGCGCGGCGGCGGCGTCGGTGACGCCCTTTTCCGCGTCGACGTAACCGGCCGCGGCCGCCTCGGGGCTCTGCATCGGGTCGTGCCACAGGCCGAGCGCCAGCGGCTCGAGCCCGGCCTCGCGTGCGATCTGGGCCTTGGTTCGCCGCTTCACCTTGTACGGCAGGTACAGATCTTCGAGCCGCGCCTTGGTCGCGGCATCACGGATGGCGGCGGCCAGTTCAGGCGTCAGCTTGCCCTGTTCCTCGATGCTCTTCAGGATTGCCGAACGGCGATCGTCGAGATCGCGCAGGTAGGTCAGCCGCTCTTCGAGCGCGCGCAACTGCGTGTCGTCCAGCCCGCCGGTGGCCTCCTTGCGATAGCGCGCAATGAAGGGCACCGTCGCCTTGTCGTCGAGCAGCGCCACGGCGGCCTCGACCTGCGGTACACGGACGTTCAATTCTTCGGCAATGAGCTGGCTGATCGATTTCATGGGAGAGAAACGAGAGGCGGACAGGTGACGAGGGCCAAGCCCCCATCACCTCCAGGTATATCGGGCGCGTCGCGGCGTTACTTCGCGGCCGCGGGCGTGGCCGGCAAGGCCTTGCCTTGCAGGTCAACCAGGCGCTTCGCGAGGTGGTTGACCACCACGGCGTCGTTACGAATTGCGGTGAGGTAGGCTGCACGCAGCAGTTGTTCGCGGCGGCCCTTCAGGCCATTGGTAATGGCTTCCTTCACGGCCGGCATGCTGGGATCCTTCTGGCCGGCGGTGTCCTTGGCGACAAACAGCACGATGGTGTGGGCGCCGTTGTTGCTGACGACGCGCACGGAACCGGGCTCCGATTTCAGCACCGCATCGCGCAGGGCCGGGGGGGCCTGCTGCAGCGCCGAGATTGGCACGAAGCCGAGGTCGCCGCCGCGCGGCGCCGACTGCGGGTCTTCCGAGAAGTCGGCGGCGAGATCACCGAACGCCACGCCCTCTTTCAGGCGCGTCATCAGCATCTGCGTCTTCGCGACGGCCTCTTGCGGCGTCTTGGCATCGTTGCCGGTCCGGTTGGCCACGTCGGCGTCGGCCACCGGGGTCACGGCGATCTGCGCGATGTGGTACGCGTCCTCGGGACGGTTGAACTGCGCCTTGTTGGCGTTGAAGAAGTCGGTGACTTCCTGGTCGGTGACGGTGACCTTGGTCACGACCTCGCGCTCGACCACCTTCTGCGCCAGCATGTCGCGGCGCAGCGCCTCGCGCATGTCGGCCGCCGTAAGGCCGCGGGCGGCCAGGCTCTTCTCGAAGGCCTCGGGCGTGATGTTCTTCTTGCCCTCTTCGAACGCCTTGTCGACCTCGGTATCGGCGAGTTCGATCTTCAGCGCGCGCGCCTTGTCGATCAGCAGTTCCTGCACGATCAGTTCGTTGAGCAGCCCGAGCTTGGCGGAGGAAACCTCTTCTTCAGCAGGGGCGGCGTCCGCCTGCGCGGTGCGGCGATAGGCCTTCTCGACATCGTCGCGCTTGATCTCATGGCCGTTGACCGTGGCCCAGGCGTCCGCTGACGGTGCCGGCGTGGCGGGAGTTGAGCGGCACGCCCCGACTGCGCCCGCCAGTGCGAGCACGACGAACAGGGCAGCGTGGGGGCGGTAGGCAAGGGGCGACGGGAGTGTGTTCATCCGATCTATTGTATGCGGCCAAAGGCCCGATCGAGTCATCAACGCGTGACGGGCGCCAATACGGGCCGGTGTAGGCCGTCACAGGTGCAGGACGCCTTCCATCAGCGGCACCGCCTGGCCGGACACCCGCACGGCGACAAGCTCGCCGTGGTGGACATCAACCTCCAGGTGAAGGTCGGACGGGCGGCCCATCTCGTACCCCTGCTCGATGTCCCACGCATGCGTGCCATCGGCCAGGTGGTCCGAGGTGAGCAACTGAGCCGCGAGCAGGGCGGTCGCCGAACCAGTCGCCGGATCCTCGGGCGTTGCCGCCGTCGGCGCGTACATGCGCGCGCGGAATGCCGTGCCCGGTGCATCGCCGCCGCGGGTGTAGACGTACACCTGATCGGTGCCGAGGCTGTCGGCCATGGCCGGCCAGATCGAATCACGTACCCGCGATCGCACCAAGGCCGCCCGCGTCGCCACCGGCACATGAAAGCAGCGGGGCCCGCCCTGGTGCAGCCGCGGCTGATGGTCGTCGAAGCCGATGTCGGCGGCCTCGAGCGACAACATGGCGGCGACCTCTTCGCGCGCCGGCATCGTCTGGTCAACAGCGAAGGGCACGACCGGAGCGGTGAAGGAGGCGCGCATGGCACCGGCGCCCTGCGTGACGGTCACGGGGACCAGCCCGGCGACTTCCTCGAGCCGGATTTGGAGCTGATCCTGGCCGGCCCAATCGCGCTGGTGAGCGAGCAGCACGGCGCAGCCGACCGTCGGGTGCCCGGCGAAGGGGATCTCGCCGGTTGGGAAGAAGATCCGGACTTTCGCGGTGTTTGCCGGATCGGCCGGCGTCATCACGAAGATGGTCTCGGACAGGTTGAACTCCTGGGCAATCGTCTGCATCTGCCGATCGGTCAGGGCATCGGCGTCCAGGACGACGGCCAGCGGATTGCCGCCGAACTTGCGGTTCGTGAACACGTCGAGAGTGTGAAAGCGCAGGGTCATGGTCATTTCGCCAGGGCGAGGTCGGCAAAGACGAAGCCGTCGCGGTCCACGACTTCGCCGAGCTGGACCGGGATGGGGTGATTGAACATCGGGCCGGCATGCGCGAACGAATGGAACTCGCCGTTCTCGCCGCACGGGTCGACACCGGCCGGCAGGTCGTCGACCAGTGACTGGTCGAAGGTGCGGCCGGCAAACGCGCGATCCAGCTGCTTCGGATTCACGCACGTGAGGGTGGCGCGCAGGCCAGCCGCCACCATGTCTCGCGCCAGCGCCAGCGTCGACTTTGTCTTCCAGATGGGAAACAGCGGCTCCAAGCCCGAGCCCGCAAGGCGTTCTTCGCGATAGCGGCGGACATCCTCCAAGAACAGATCGCCGAAAGCGACGTGCGTGAAGCCATCGTTCACGGACCCGGCCACCGCGGCCCTCATGATCGTCTCGTACTGCTCGTTGGTGCAGGGCCACGGCAAGGGTACGACCTGCAGCGGCAGTCCGGCGGCCTCGGCTTGCGCCTGCAGCAGTTCGCGGCGGACGGCATGCATGGCAACGCGATCGAAGGTTTCGTTGGTCGTGGTCAGCAGTCCCGCCACCGCGCCCGGATGTTGCTGCCGCAGCGTGTGAAGCATCCACGCCGAGTCCTTGCCGGTGGACCAGCTGACCAGAATCTTCATCGACGGCCCCCCATAAAGGGGGGCCCTACGGGGCGCGTCATGGGTGAAGGGCCTTGGCCATGCGCTCGACGCTGTCGGCCACGCGCGGCCCGGGAACGGTCACCGCCCGGCCAGAGATGAGGAGCACACGCTGGTTGCGCACGGCCGGGACCGAGGCGAGACGTGCCCACGACGCGAGTTCTTCCTGCATGGGCCGGCCGTCGGGAACATCCTCCGGCCGCAATTCCAGGATCACCTCGGGCGCCCGCGCGAGCATGGTTTCCGTCGACACCTGCACCGATTCCTTGTCGAGGTCGCGGAACACGTTATCGCCGCCGGCGATCTCGAGCATGTCGTGGAGGAAGCCGCGGCCGCCGCTGACGTAAACGTTGCGCAGGGTCCTTGGCTCTCGCGAGAACACCAGCAGCGTCTTCGGGCGGGGCCGGCCCGCGACCCGCGCGCGCACCGCAGCAAGCCGCGCTTCGATCGCGCCAACCAGCTTGTCGGCATCCGCCCCGCGGCCGGTCCGCTGCCCCAGGTCCCGGATCGTGACCAGGATGTGGGCGAGGCCGGCATGCCGGTGGTCGAAGGTGGGTATCCCCGCCCGCTTCATCTGCGCCCGCAGATCCACCTGGCTCCCGTAGGTGATGAGCAGGTCCGGTTTCAGCGAGATGATGCGCTCGGTATCGGGATCGAGCAGCGCCCCAACCCGGGGCAGGGCCTTCACTTCGGCCGGATACTCGTCGTAGCTCGAGACGGCGACGACCTGCGAACCAGCGCCGATGGCGTAGAGCATTTCCGTCAGCGCCGGGACGAGTGAGACGATTCGCTGCGGCCGCGACTGCGCCGAGATGGAAACTGCGGCTAGCAGCGCGACACAAAGACCGAGCCCTCCACCTCCGCCAAGGCTACGGCGGACAAGCAAGCCCCAAGCCAACTTCTTCATGACTTCTTCACCAACAGCCAGAGAAAGAACGGCCCGCCGATCAGCGCCGTGACGATGCCGACCGGCAACTCGAGCGGCGCCATGATGGTTCGCGCCGTCAAGTCGCAGAGCACGGTGAAGGCGGCGCCGAAGAGCGCGGCCGCCGGCAGCACCACGCGATGGTCAGACCCCACCATCAGGCGCACCAGGTGGGGGACGACAATGCCGATGAAGCCGATCGGGCCGCCGAGCGAGACCGCGGCGCCGGTGGCGAGCGACGCGCTGAGAAAGGCCAGGCGCTGCGCCCGCACCACTTCCACGCCTCGGCCCGCCGCGACGTCCTCGCCCAGGGTCAGCAGGTTCAGCGTGCGCGGCAGGATCGCGAACACGGCAAACGCCGTCACCAGGAATGGCAGCGCGGCTAGAATCGGGCTGTAGTTCCCCACGTCGAGGTCGCCCATCAGCCAGCGCACCGTCCGGAACGACTCCGTGAAGTCCGCCATGTACTGGACGAACAGGATCAACGCCGAGAAGAACGAGTTGAGCGTGACGCCGGCCAGCAGCAGGACGTTGGTCGACAGGCCGCGCTTCTGCGACGATGCCAGCCAGTAGACGATGGCGATGGCGGCGAGCGAGCCGGCAAAGCTGGCGATGGCGATCGACGACACGCCCATCATCCCCAGGTCGAACGCGAAGGCGATGGCCAGCATCGCGCCCAGCGCGCCGCCGGCCGACACCCCGAGCGTGAAGGGCGTCGCCAACGGATTGCGCAGCATGGCCTGCAGCACCACGCCGGCCGCCGCGAGCGCGGCGCCGACGATGGCGCCCGAGAGCACGCGCGGGAGCCGCGCCACGAAAAAGATCTGCGCGTCGACGTTGTCTTCCCAGGGGATGCCGGTGTCGAACACCCTGGCCAGCGAGATGCTGGTGCTGCCCACCGTTGGCGCCCACAGCACGACGGCCGCCGCGCCGGCCGCGAACAGCGACACGATGGTGAGAATGCGGCGGCGGACTTGTCCCGCCGGAGCTGCGCGGCGCCGGGCTTGTCCCGCCGAAGCTTCGCGAAGGCGGACGCTCATCGGGCCACTCGCCGCACGGGGACGACCGTCACGTGGCCGGTGTCGCTGTGCACGTGGACGTCGGCCTCGACGTCGTACAACCGCTGCACGTTGTCCGGCGTCAGCACCTCGCTGGTCGGTCCGGTCGCCAGGACACGGCCGTCACGCATCAGGATCAGCTCGCGGCAGATCGACGCGGCCAGGTTCAGGTCGTGCGTCG
>ERZ1292640.2855-Hain-H43-02um-R1-2855-length-13687-cov-5_pt1 | contig 13687 bp, 15 predicted proteins | sample MGYA00564404_ERZ1292640 | MGnify/ENA primary metagenome ERZ1292640 (study PRJEB36523, sample SAMEA6512636) | groundwater metagenome | collected 2019-01-08 | study: AquaDiva: Metagenomics assemblies of 32 groundwater samples
GTATTTCTGGATAGGCGCTTTGGATGATTGCGCCTCCTCCACCAATTTTATGACAGTAGCCAGAAAAGTTTCGGAGCCGACTTTGGTCGCCCGAAACTTAAAAGCCCCGGTTTTATTGATGGTCGCGCCCACGACCGCGTCTCCGACTTTTTTGTCTACGGGCATGGATTCTCCGGTGACCATGGATTCATCCAGAGCCGAATATCCTTCAATGATAATTCCATCCACCGGCACTTTTTCTCCGGGTTTGACCAGTAGGATATCTCCAACCCTTACCTCCTCAATCGGCACGTCCATCTCATGTTTTCCTTCATGAAGCAGATGAGCGGTCTTGGCTTGCAATTTAAGAAGTTTTTTGATGGCCTCCGACGCCGAACCCTTGGCCTTGGCCTCCAGATATTTTCCCAGTATCACCAGGGTGATCACTATCGCCGAGACATCAAAATACATGCTTAATCCTCCTTGACCGGACGGATTCAGATATGCCGCCACCGCACTGAATATAAAAGCCGCTCCCGTGCCCAGGGCCACCAGCGTGTCCATATTGGCGGAGAGGTTTTTGAGACCGAACCACGATCCTCTCCAGAATTGATACCCGATCAAAAATTCTACGGGCGTCGTCAAAATCAAAAGCAATAACGGCCGCGGAAATCCGGCTAATAATTTTTCGGTACCTGGGAAATAATCAGGAAAACTTAAAAATAAAATCAGAACGGACAGAACAGCCCCGATGGTAAATTTTTTGCGCAATTTTTTAATCTCGGTTTCTTTGAGCATCCGGTGATGGTCGTGCTCCCCCATCTCGCCAATCACTCCTTTTTGCTGATGGTTTTGATGTTCTCCACCGGCGGTGATTAATTTGTAGCCAGTGGCCTTAACCGCTTTTTCCAAATCGCTTATCGCCGTATCATCCTCAAACTCCACCACCGCTTTTTCCGACGCAAAATTCACCGAAGCGTTTTTTACGCCAACCACATTTTTTAGCGCCTTCTCAATCGTGAGGGCGCAGGAGGCGCAATGCATCCCTTGAATTGGGAATTGTTCTTTTTTCATCCCGTTAGAAATTTAAGGCTATTTGGCGTTATTGATAATATTTTGGATAATCTGGTCAATTTCTTTGGGTCTCTCCCCCAAATCGGCTTGCGGGAAGAATTGCGGCAAAACAATCGGGCGCATACCGGAAATAAATGTCTCACTATCTTTGGTGTAAACATTTATTTTACACGGCAGACAAAGTCCGATTTTGATGTCAATATCCAGAAACTCGCTAGCAAACTTTGCATTGCAAAACTCAACAATTTTAAACGGTTCTCTCATGAATCCTTTCTCGCCCAAGGTCTTCTGCACATCGTGAATATACAAAACCCGCATACCGGCCTTGGGAATCTCATCCTCTGTGCTCTGGACCGCCTCGTCAAAAGTTTTTTGGGTAGTTACGGTGTAGTCAAATTCCATAATTTTAAATTTTATTTCTTTTTGAATAAATTAAATAAAAAATTCTGCTTGGTGTTAAATGGCGTAATATGTGCTTCCTCAAAACCTCTGACACGACTGAAATCCTTCTGAAAAGTCTTTTTTATTGAATCCTTGGAGTATCGCGTAATATCAAGCCCGCTACATTTTTTTGGTCCATTCACAGAAAAGGTTGATATAATAAGATAGCCACCGGGCTTTATAAATTTGCCCGCAATTTCAACATAACGGACAATATCTTCCCCTCTGGTTAAAAAATGAAACGCGGCTCTATCATGCCAAATATCAAAGCGATACTCTGTGTCAAATTCTAAAATATCCGTTTCAATCCAAATAACTGATTTTGCCTTTTCTCCCAGTCTTGTTTTTGCTTTTTGCAGAGCTTGGGAGGAAATATCCAATACAAATACATTTTTGAAACCAAGACCAAGAAGTTTGTCCGCGAGTTTAGAATCGCCGCCCCCAACATCAATAATACTACTATTTTTATCAATACCAGTTGATAGAATGAGGTCAATGGAAGTTTTGGGGATGTCCTGATACCAGCTCACTTCACCTGTCGTATCCTTTTCTCTATATATTTTCTCCCAATGCTTTTTTGTTTGATTATGCTCGTGATTCATATTTTGGACGCCCCTGTTTCTTTAATACACTACCTTACTAATCAACAAAATTGAGCAGGGTTGGCGTCAAATTGCGTTTTGCAATGTTCGGAACAAAATGAATATATCTTACTTTCATGTTCAGAGAAGATCAACCATTTGGACATAAAATTTAATGAAATAAACTATTTCCGAACCAAGCACGCATTTCCAGCCGTATTTTTTAAGCGATAATTTTTCCATATTTTTAATTTTTATTTAATTGATAATTTTAATTTTCTTGTCCCGCAGTAAGCTTGGCTCTACTGTCAGGGCCGACCTTTTTAATTTAATTTGGCAAGTTCCGTGGCCAGTTGGTCATTGTGAATCGCCATATTGGGATCATCAAATATGTGCCGAATGATCCCCTCTTTATCTATAAGCACATAAGTATGTCCGGGCAGGGAGCCGTAATGCATTGAAGACTGGGTGGTAAGCACGCCAAATTTTTTAGACACCGCTCCACCCTCGTCAAAAGCCATCGTTGCTTCCGCAAGTTCCGGCATCTGATCAATGGCTTTCTGCCAATCTTTTCGGGGATCCACTACTACCGAAAGCACCGCCGTTTCGCTATTTTTGAATCGTTCGTCTTGAGCAAGCGCGGCTATCTGGTTCCAGCACGCCGGGTAGCACATCAACCCCTCGTTAAAAAAAAGAATGATATTTTTACCCCGCAATTCGTCCAAAGAGTACGTTTTTCCGTTTTTATCGGTTAAAACAGAGTCTGGCGCAAGCCCGCTGACCAAATTATCAGGATTAAACGGCGCGGCAGAAACAGAAGCGCTATTGGCTATAGGATGGCCATGCAGATCCAGCGCTGATACCGCGGTCTTATTTTTATTACTGCTATAAATTATCAGCCCGACCACAACCACCGCGAGGACTACAATAATGATAACAAAAATGCTATTATTTTTCATATTTTTCTTTTTTAAATTGATTAATTGACCATTTTATTACTGCTGCCACCAAGACTATAAGAATAATCGCCCACCCGTATTCAGGAATAATTTTCACGAAACCGCCGATCGCATTCATAAACTTGGTTAGATAGATATTGATTGTGGTCTGGTATTCAGAATGGACAAACAAGCGGTTCGCCAGCGCAAGATAGATGATAAAAATCCCCATTATGAGGAAAACAGCTCCCGAAACCGCTTCCGCCATAGTCAATCGTATTTTTCTGCCACCCACCGAATATACAATTGGTTTATGAAGGACCTGTATGAGTTTTTGAGAGAAATCCGCCTTATCGAGGAAGAGAGAAATTAAAAAGAGGGGCGCTGTCATGCCGAATACAAAACTCAAAGTATAAATCCCGCCCCAGAGTATGGAACCGGGGAGCGCTGAGAGTGTCAATACTCCCGCCAGCACCGGAGCGCAACAGGTTGTGGCGATACCGGAGAAGATACCCAGAGTAAATACCGAAGCCGCGTTATGCTTTTTCAGAGAAGAATTTACTTGGAAAGGCAACGAGAAATGTCGGCCGGTAAGCAGAATAATGCCCAGGATGGTCAAGAAAACGCCGCCGATTCCAAAGACCTCATTATGATAGCGGCTGAATATTTGCCCCAAGGCGGCCGCCCCCAGTCCTATTGGGAGAAAGACGGCCAATATCCCTAAGAAAAAGATAAAGGTCATTAAGAATATCTTGTGGCGCTCGCGGAAGATGGAGGCGAAATAGGAAGGAAGAAGGACCGTAATGCAACAGGGGGCAAAAAGAGCGGCCATACCGGCAATGAAAGCCGCCACAATTGAGGCGCTTAATAATAACTCCATAATTACTTTCTTTTAGATAAGCGATAAATTGACAAAATCTCGCCGATGGCCTTTTTAGACTGGCCGGATTTCATCTGCTCTACCACATGGGTGGCTAAATGATTCTCTAAAATCAAATCCTCCACTCCGGACAAAGCTTCTTTAACGGCTAAGGACTGGGTGATGACATCCACGCAGTATTTATTTTCCTCTATCATCCTCTGTAGGCCTCTTACCTGTCCTTCTATAATTTGAAGCCGGCGCCCAACCCTCTTTTGTATGTCTTTCTTCATAGTGTCATAATACCCCCAGGGGGTATTTGGTGTCAAGGGTTGATTATCCAAGTAAATCTCCGCTCGGCTATCCCGCCGATTTCTTTGATAGATAGCTAAATTTTATTACTTTTCGGTAGATGTAAATAATACCGGCCAGATTAAAAATAAGACCAAGCCAGAATAGTTGGATTTGATATTGGCCGATAATACTTATAATTCCTGTGGCTCCGATTACCGGCAGAATATTTACCAGATAATGAGCGCAACACGAAACCATGGCCGCGGTGGAAGTCGTCCCCGAAACAGCCAGCACTTTACCTGATCCTTCTTGGTGATGTATGGCGTTCTTTAAGTAGACATAAAGCCCGATTTGAATTCCAAAACCTAAAGCCAAGCTCACAATGAAATACCAGAAAGCATAAAATTGACTGGCCGCGAAACTCCAACCCGAAATCAAAGAGACAGTTCCAAAATAAACAACTAAAAGTAAAATCTCCCCCAGTATTCCCATTCGGATTGATTTGAAGATAATTCCCGAACCAGCCATAATTATTAGGATTATTTTTTATACTCCGCAGCCTCCGCCGGAGGGCTCGGATTTTACTTCCTCCACCTGCGAAAGAATTTTCTGATAACCGGGACCGCTCGAATAAGCCGCACCCAGTACTTCGGCGGGATTTATTTTATTCCATTCTACGCCTTTAGTTTGCCAGTATTTGGCGAGCGTCAAATAAGTATCCGGAAACCAATAAGCGTTTACCTGCAAAGCAATTTTATACATTTCTTTCTCGCCTACTCCCTGTGAGGCCAGAAGTTCCAAAAGCCCCAGCATAGCCATGCCGTGATTGCAGTCCGGGAATAGTACCGAATTTCCGCAACATGGCCGATAGATTCCGGTGGCTACTTTCTCCACCAGAGTCTGCTGTTCGGGAGTAAGAATCATAAAAGGATGGCGCGAATAATGATCCATAGGATTTCCTTTTGAGACCGTCCAGCCGCCGGTGGAGGCAAAATTGGCGGCTTTAATCAAAACTTCTTCCGGGTTTTTGGGATTGAAGCCGTCGTAAGTCGCCATCGGACCTTGCTCCAAAATAGGGTTTTTATTACCCAAGCCCAGAGCCCAGAAAACATTGAGCAGGAGGCCGGAATTGCGCGGAGTCATTTTAATTGATCCGTCAACGGTCTCGCGCAGAAGCTGTCGCAAATCTGCCGACAAATCGCCGCGAGCGCCGTAGATTGCCTCCAGTTTTGGTAAGTCAATCACCCCCGTGCCCGTTAATTTTATCCCCAAATCCCCCCAGCGTACGGGGAGGACTATCCCGCCGGAGGGTAGGACTTTTTCTTGCAGACTTAACCCGCTATTTTCTTTTTTGGCCGCGGGTTTGGCGGCCGTGTTTTGATTTTCAATCCCACAGCTTGTTTCGATTCCCGGAGATTCAGAAACGGCCGCCGGCTGCGGCGGCGCTTTGGTTTTTACATATATCCACGCGCCGGCTAAAATCGCCGCCGCCAGAATTATGCTGATGGGCAGTAAATTTTTGTCGGCGCCCGCCGACAGCGCGGGGATTTTTTCCTCGTCGTTTTTGTTTGATGTTTCGTTTTCCATGTTAATTATATTTTATAGCCAGAGAATTAATAACCCCAAAACTATAACCGCCAGTCCTCCGTAGAGCCGCATATTGTGGCTGTTGTTTTTCTTCCAGGATTCCACTTTGGACAGCAGAGTTCTGTTGCCGGCCATAATCAGAATTATCACGAGCGGCAAGACAAAAACCAAATTGTAGAGAAGCAGGTATCCAAGCCCCCGCACATAAGTCGCCTGGTCGTGCAATAATCCCAGTACCATCAGATACGGCCCGCCGGTGCAGGGAAATTCGCAAAGTCCGACCAAAACCCCCAGCAGAAACGTGGTCGGCAGGGAGGCTTTCTCCATGAGAGACGCCATGGTCTTGTGGCTGGCCGGCGGGATTTTTAGTTTAATCGGAAAGCGGGGAAAAATCTCGCCGATTATATTTATCAGTCCCAGGAGAATCAACAACAAAGCCCCGGCTTTCGCCATAAAATGCGGAAGGTTGAAAATATGCAGAGCCTGCAGGATGCCGAGGCCGATAAGGATATAGACGGTAAATATTCCGAAGATGTAGAACCCGCCGAGTTTAAGGATGCTCGCGCGCGCTCGGCCCATGCTCAAAAGAAAGGCGATGGTAAGCAGCAAAACTGAAAAAGCGCAGGGGTTTAGGCTGTCCAAAGCCGCTGCCACTAAAATCAGCGGCAGGAGCCAGCTACCTCCCCGGCTTAAAGACCAGAGGGCTTGCGCGCCGGAGTCTCCCATACGGAAAAAAGCCACGACACCGAGAAATAGTATTCCCAAAATTAGCAATACTAAAGTTTTTTTGTTCATTTGTTTAAGGAGTTACTTGGGCCGAGAAACTTAATTCGGTCTGTCCCACGCCTTCATATTCTATGATAACACTTCTTTCAATCAGTCCCACTCCGGCCGGCCCGTGAGCCGCCGGGTCAAACTCGGCCTCCACTTCTGCCGTAGATTGTGGTCCAATAACCTCTTTCAGACCGGGCGAAAAACCGTGTCCGGGCATGCCGAAAGGTCCGGATTTTTTGCCGTTGTTGATTAGAGACGCTTCCGTGCACATACAGGAAGTATAAACTTTGTCTACGGTAAGGGGCCGGTCGGAGTCATTTTTGACGAGATATGTGTGTTTTACCTTCCCCGCGGCCATGGAGATGCTTCCGAAGTCAAAGTATTTTTCTTCCGGAGTTATCGCCGTGTTTACGGAGGCGGTGGGAGGTTTTTTTTCAGGAGGTTTGGGCAGGACCCAGATAAGCCCTCCGATAATGACGGCGACGGCCAGCAGGCCGATTAGTAAGTCTTTGTTTTTTTTCATTTTAAGATTTTTAAATTAAAAAACCTATCTTAGGCGATAGGCGCAAGTTTAACTTAAATTAAAAAGAATACGGCTAAATCGGAAAAAAACTCGCGCCTGTAAAAACGCAAGCTTCCGGGTCTCTTTTTTCCAAAAGGGCCAGCCACTTCCTGAAAAGTATTTTGGATATAGTTGATGTTGCTTCTTTTTTAGATCGGCTAAAAGCCAAAGCATAATTATCAAGGCGAAAAACGCCCAGGATATCGGATTTTAGCAAAGCCGCCAAAACCCAGGCGGCTAAAAATAGCGCGCTCGCGTTTAAGACGGTCAAAAGAAGACTATGGAAAACATTGATGTGGAAATTGGCGAAATAAAACGGGCTGGCCATTTCGGGGCAGACGGCCGTCTCGGACACAATTCCGAAACATCCCCCAATTTTGTGTTCGGAGATGGAATGGCCCATGGCGAGCAAACCAAACACCGCCAACCCGGCGATAGCCAACAATAAAGCAATTGATAGTCTTTTTTTAATCACCGTTCTATTATATATGAAAAAATAAGGTAGGTCAACAAAAAATAAAAACCCCGATCAATAATCATTCGCCGGTTGGCGAAATAGATCGAGGTCGACGTTTCCAGATGTTTTTCAAAAAACCTCTGATAGTTTTTTGTGGCAAGGTCGGCGGCGGGGGTGTGGTTGACCGACCAAGCATTTCTCGCAGTTCCGGTATGGTTTTATAAAGAAATTTTGTCGCTCCTTCTGTAGTTTGTACCAGTCGGATTTTTATTGTCCGGTCGTCGGGATTATAGCGCGCATGCGTCATAAGAATCTTTCTTCCGGAAACCGTGATATAAGGGACAAATCTTGTGATTCCCCTTCTCTCTTTCTTGGCGGCTACCAGTCGAAAACCAGGACTTTCCCTGTTATTCATACAATGCGCCACCACTACACAGGCAAGTTTATCCGTCTCTATTGGCCACCAATCCAAGCCGATTTTTCCAGTTCTTTTTTCGTCTATCCCGTCAACAAAATTGTTAAACCCCAGTGTTGTTAAGAAAAAACCCAGTCGGTCTTCAACAGGAGGCGGATTCCAACCATTAAGTCCACTTTCGTCCCCGGTCATAAAACCCCTTTCTTTTTTAAGGTTCTTATTTTGAAACTATCTGAAAAATCCCCTTTCTATAAAATTTGCAATTTTTGGCTAAGGCTTCGTCACTCCTCGTCGCTGTATATAGGTATATACAGCTTCCTCGTCGTTTCTCGCCCCGCTCAAAAATTGCTGCATTTTCCTACGAAAAGAACTTTTCAGACAGTTTCTTTAACCAACCTCCGTAAGGGATTTATCCCGTTAGAAGTGTAGTTTTATACTAAACAACCAGTTAAATATACTAATAGTATTCCTTACTTAGTTTTTGGATAAAATAGCCCTAAACTTCTAACGGGATTAATTTCTAGACTCCAGTTATTAACCACCAATTTATACAAAATGGGGCTTATGGTTACACTTAATACCATATTCCCGAGCAGGTGTAAAGCCGTGAAGGGTATTTGGCCGAAAAAAGCGTCGCGCAAGGTTTGTCCAAAAAACAAAGGTCCTATCGTCAGCCCCGTCGCGGCATCGTAAAGAATAGTACCCAAGACTGCGTATTTGAGAAAGTTTAAAGCCGAAGCTTCTTTATGCCGGAAGAAAAAATAAGCTCCTACCCCGAGCAGGCCGTAGGCTACTCCGGTAATCCAAGTCCACTCGCCTACTTTACCCACAGCCGCGTCAAACAAAACTATGCTTAAAAAGCCGAACACAAACCCTCCGGCCCAGCCATATTTTTTGGAAAAAGGCATAGTGGCGGTCAAAATCGGCTCCATATTAGGCGGACGATATGGTATCAGGCGGATGCCGAAGCACACCAGCCAGCCGATGATAAATTTAAATCCTCCGGTTGAGTAACTATTTTTGGGCATAGTAGTTATATTTGTTGATAAGAAGTTTTATGATTGTAGCAAATTTATACTATGATGTAAATCGGTTTTGGTTTATAAAAATATTTTCAGCTCACCAATCACTTCTTCGCTCATGTTGTTACGATACGGACAAATAATATTCGCTCGTCGGTGGGACCCTCCGTGTTCTCCACTTATAAATAAGTCTGTTGCCGTCATTCTGAGCAAAGCGAAGAATCTCTATTATCTCCTGATAACAACAATGGAGCCTCGGTTTCCCACTCTCCTCGCTTCATTTATTTGTATCCGTATCTCCACAGTTCGCTCAAAAGTAATTGACTCGCTTTATCACCAAATGGAGATAACCCGCGGTCGAAGGTAGTGTTCGTAGAAAACCATAGAAAGTTTGGTTAGCATGGTTTCTGCCGTATAGGCAGAATAACCAAACTTTATCTGAGTGAGATTGCTCGCAGGAAGCAATCGAACGTGTTTTCGAGAATACTACCAAGGGAACCGCGGGGTTAACTAAGCATTTGAGGGGTATAAACGAGCGGAAAATTAATGAACCCCCATGGTGTGTGTACCACAGGGGTTCGGTTTTGCGCTTTATTGCGCCTTTCGTGTGTGCTTCTTCTTCAGGATGTGGGCCTCGAAGGACGCGGAGAGGTTGGTGACCGTGCCGGTCAGGGTGGAGACGTCCTCGGTGGCCTTGCGAGCGGAGTCGCGGGCGTCTGTTAGAATTCCGATAGCCGCAGGGTCGAGGTCGACGTTCACTGCTGTCGTGGTGGTCGAAAGGCCATCTATCCGTTCGTTGGTCTTCCCGAGGGCATTCTGAAAGGTGCTCACGGACGATTTTGCTCGCCGCGCCATCTGCATGGCCTCGTCCGCCTTGTTGTCAGCCGTCGCGACATGCTTGACCACTTCATGGAACTTGGCGTCCGAGATCCTCTTGTTCTCGGCCACCTCGCCTCGGATGTTCTTCAGCGCTGTGCCCATGTTGTTCGCCAGAGTCACCTGATCCTTGTAGTTCGAGTCCACCTTCTTCTCCAGCTGAGCGATGTCCGCCTTCGTGGCATATGGGTCATAGGTGACCCCGTAATTGCCACCGCAAGACATCGCGAACACCCCAACCATTAGGACCATGATTCCGATCGACATCTTACGCATAACAGCACCCTCCTAAAAGGAATTTTACTGCTTTGGCGGCTCGGAAAATTCCGGCCGTCACCTTTTTGATTTGCACACTTATGTTCACGTTCTAGGGCCATTATATCATAGCCATACTGATTTGTCAAGCGGTATAAATAGGCCTGGCTAAAATAGCCTAAAAACCCCATAGATAAGCCAAAAAAAATAGCTCGCGGAAAGCGAGATATTGTTTTTTAATCCCAAACGACGCTAAACATAAACCAGATAAGAATCACCAGCAGAATTAACTGAAATCCGCCCAAGAAAAGTAAACTTACATAAAACAGGGATAAACTTTGCCAAAAACCCTGCGGATTGAAAGACATTCTGGATCCCAGATAAATCCAAACGGGTATGGTGGCCACGCCGGCGCTGACGAGAGTAATTCCCCATCTTAGCAAAAAGTCTTGGAAGCTCGCGCGCGGGCCGAATTTGGGCCCCTGGAAACTTTTGATATGGCAGTAATAATATCCCTTACTGCTCCACAAAAAAATAAACAAAAGTACTCCGAAGATTTTGAAACACCCTTCCAGCGGCAACCCATTCGCCAGTACGCTAAGCGTTAGATACAACGGAGAAAGATAAATCGCCGCCAGTAGAAGTTTCAAAAAAGGTTTCCAGAATCCCGTGTAGTGATCGTGCCACCAGTAGTATTGCCAAAGCATCGGATACCTCCTTACATATAACGACATCGCATGTCGTTATATTCAAAGTAGGGTTTTGGAGTGTTTGTTAAAGATCCTCTTGGAAACTGGTTTTCAACCGCTTTTTCCGATTGTACCTATCTTGCGCCAGCTCAATTAATTTATCAAGCAATTGAGTATAGGGCATACCGCTGGCTTCCCAAAGCTTGGGATACATGCTTATTTTGGTAAATCCGGGGATGGTGTTGATTTCGTTTATATATATTTTCCCGGTTTTGGTCAAAAACATATCCACCCGGGCAAATCCCTCGCATCCCAAAACTTGAAAAGTCTCTATCGCCGATTTTTGTATTTTTTTTATAACGGTTTTTGGCAAGTCGGCTGGTATTTTTAAAATTGCTCCGTTCTCATCCAGATATTTGGCTTCGTACGAATAAAAATTATGTTGGGGTATTACCTCTCCCGGCAGAGACGCCCGTGGTTTTTCATTGCCCAGCACCGAGCACTCTATTTCCCGCCCCTTTATAAACTGCTCAATAATTATTTTTTGATCATAGCGAAAAGCGTCTTTTACCGCCGCTTGAAATTCTTTTTCGGACCCAGCTTTGCCGATGCCCACCGAGGACCCCATATTGGCGGGTTTTACAAAAACGGGCCCGCCTAAAGTTTTAATCACTTGGCTGAATTTAGGATGCGGCTCGTTTTGATGGAGGACCAAAAATTTGCCGATGGGGAGCCCCACGTCGCGCAGAACTCTTTTCATAAAATCCTTGTCCATACCCAAAGCCGAGCCGAGCACTCCCGCGCCGACATAGGGCACGTTGGCCAGCTCCAGCAATCCCTGCACCGTGCCGTCCTCGCCGTAAGTGCCGTGCAAAACAGGAAAAACCACCTCAAGTTTTATTACCTGTTTTTTTCTTGAAAGATTTATCAGCTTTCCACAGCTCTGTGGCAGAAGCGCTACGCTATCCCCAACCCCATTTTCCGGAAACGACTCCACTCCTTTTTTAGACATGAATTTTTTCTTATCCGGCAAAAACCACCGGCCGCTTTTGTCTATGCCGATAAGCACTGCTGTATATTTTTTCTTATCCAGTGCAGATACAATACTCCGGGCGGATCGGATGGATACTTCGTGTTCCGCCGACTTGCCTCCGAATAGGATGCCGATTTTTAGTTTTTTGACCATGCTTTAATTATATCACACCATCAAAAATTAATTTTACTTCTCCTGGTCCTCCTCTTTGGGCAAAAATCCTCCGGCCTGCAGGGTCCAAAGTTTTTGATACAAACTGTGAGGTTTTTGGACAAGCTCGCCATGAGTCCCCTCCTCTATAATATGCCCGTTGTCCAAAACAATAATCCGGTCCATTTTGCGGATAGTGGACAGGCGGTGGGCGATGACGATGGTAGTTTTTCCAGCCATTAATTTCTCCAGCGCGTCTTGGATGAGCATTTCGGAGTGGGAGTCCAGGCTGGAAGTGGCTTCGTCCAAAATCAAAATCGGCGCGTTTTTAATCATCGCCCGCGCGATAGCCACGCGCTGCCGTTCTCCGCCGGACAGCTTAATCCCCCGCTCTCCCACAAAGGTCTGGTAACCTTTGGGCAGGTCTTTAATAAATTCTTCGCAGTGCGCGAGGCGGGCAACTCGATAAATTTCCTCATCTGAGGCCTCGCGCCGTCCGTAGCGGATATTTTCCAGCAGGCTCCGGTGGAAAAGTATGGGATCCTGCGGCACCAGCCCAAGATGTCTGCGCAGGCTTTCCTGTGTGATGCGCATAGTGTTTTGCCCGTCTATGGTGATGGTCCCGCTGGTAGGCTCATAAAGGCGTAGAAGCATTTTTACGATAGTGGATTTGCCTGCGCCCGAGGGTCCGACCAAAGCTACTTTTTCTCCGGCCGCAACAGTGAAATCAAGCCCGCGCAGGACTTGCCGGGTGTCTTGGAAACTAAAATTTATATTTTCAAATTTTACTTCCCCCTTTTCTACAATCAGTTCTCGGGCCTGCGGAGCGTCCTTAATAGCATGAGGGGTGTTTAAAATTTCCACCATTTCTTTGGCGTCGGCAAAACTCTGGTAAAAATCGCGGATGACGCGGGTGAAATCCCAAAGCTGGCCGACGAGGCCGAGCAGATAGGTCTGCACCAGCACGAAAGTGCCGACGGTAAATACCCCCTCCTGCCAGTAGCGGATACCGACGTAAAAAAGCGCGAATTCCACCAGAATCATCAGCAAGGCCTGTCCGGCGTCCACCACGCCGTCCAAGTTCCAGCTAAAGCGGGTAATACGCCGCTGTTTTTCGGTGACTTCGCGGAAACGTCCGGACTCCTCCGCGTGTCCGGTAAAAATCTGGATGGTGTTGTGATTGGTGATATCGTCGGCGAGCACTCCGGTAACTCTGGAGTCAACCTCCGCGCGCTCAATATCGTATTTTATTTTCCAGCGGGAGAAAAAGAAATTAAAAGTGATGAAAATAACCGCCCAGAGCAGGATTATCAAAGTAACTTGGGGCTTGACCAGCCAGAGGCCGATGGATACTCCGGTGATGCGGATTGCCAGCGGAAAGACATTCCAGACGAGACGGTCGGCTATTCTTTCAAAAGATCGTACCAGACGGTTTACTTTCTGCACTAGCGACCCGACAAAATTGTTGGAGAAAAAATCATAAGAATGCGCCAGTAGATAATCAAAAGAAGTCTGGCGTAAAACGGCCATAATGCGGGCCTGAAAAGCGCTGTTCAAAAACGTGCAGGCGCGGTAGAAAAGCCACATCAGGCCGTGCAAAGCGAGGATGGTTAAAATAATATTTACGAGCTCGTGGGCGGAGGCGGACCGCAGGTCCTGACTTGAGGTCAGAACATCAAAAAACTTTTTGTAGTAAAGCGG
>ERZ1292640.425-Hain-H43-02um-R1-425-length-34219-cov-9_pt2 | contig 13683 bp, 12 predicted proteins | sample MGYA00564404_ERZ1292640 | MGnify/ENA primary metagenome ERZ1292640 (study PRJEB36523, sample SAMEA6512636) | groundwater metagenome | collected 2019-01-08 | study: AquaDiva: Metagenomics assemblies of 32 groundwater samples
CAACAGTTTTTAAAGGCTTGGAATCCATGGAAATCTTCGACTACGACAATATCCTGCTGCTGCCGCGCAAATGCCGCGTGGAAAGCCGCTCCGAATGCGACGCCGGCGTCACGCTGGGCAACCGGCGCTTTCGCATCCCGGTGGTGCCGGCCAACATGAAGACGGTGATCGACGAATCGATCAGCGTGTGGATGGCGCAAAACGGCTATTTCTACGTGATGCACCGCTTCGACCTCGACAACCTCGCGTTTGTCAGAAGCATGGCGGCCCGGGGCCTTTACGCATCGATCTCGCTGGGCGTCAAACAAGCCGACTACGACACGGTGGACCAGCTGGTGGCCGAAGGCCTGGCGCCCGACTACATCACCATCGACATCGCCCACGGCCACGCCGACACGGTGCAGCGCATGGTGGCTTACCTCAAGGAAAAGCTGCCCGCCTCGTTTGTGATTGCCGGCAATGTGGCGACGCCGGAAGCGGTGATTGACCTGGAGAACTGGGGCGCGGACGCCACCAAGGTCGGCATCGGCCCGGGCAAGGTCTGCATCACCAAGATGAAAACCGGTTTTGGCACCGGCGGCTGGCAGTTGTCGGCGCTCAAGTGGTGCGCGCGCGTGGCGACCAAACCCATCATTGCCGACGGCGGCATCCGCGAACACGGCGACATCGCCAAGTCCATCCGTTTCGGCGCCACCATGGTCATGATCGGCTCCATGCTGGCCGGCCTGGAAGAAAGCCCGGGCAAAACCGTGGAGGTCGATGGCCGGCTCTTCAAGGAGTACTACGGCAGCGCCTCGGACTTCAACAAGGGCGAGTACAAACACGTCGAAGGCAAACGCATCCTCGAGCCGGTCAAGGGCAGCCTCAAGGACACGCTGCGCGAGATGGAGGAAGACGTGCAGAGCGCCATCAGTTATTCAGGCGGCACCCGGTTGATGGACATCCGCAAGGTCAACTACGTCATCCTGGGCGGCGACAACGCGGGCGAACACCTGCTGATGTAAGCACTCAGGCGGTCGCGGCCAACAGCTGCAGCGCCAGCTGGTGCAACCGGTGGCCGGGCTGCACCAGCGCCTCGACGATGCTGAAATGGTTCAGGCCCAGCAGGGCTTCGCGCACCGGCACCACGCGCGGCCCCCAGGCCTTCTCGATCAGCGCGTTGTGGCGCAGGAATTCTTCGCTTTCATCGGCACCGGCCACGGTATAGAGTACGCCCTGTTTGGGCGCCGGCATCCAGGCCGGGCTGGCCTGCGCGACCTGCGCGGGCGTGAGCTGCAATGCCTCTTTGAGGAAAGGCGTGTGCATGACGGAGTCGAGCTCGTACAGGCCCGAAATAGACAGCGCGTTTTTCACCAGATCGGCCGGCAGGTCCTTCGCATGGACAGGCCAGAGGCAGGCCAGCAACATGGCCGCGAGGTGGCCGCCCGCGGAATGTCCGATCACCGTGATGCGTTTCGGGTCGCCGCCAAAACCGGCGACGTTGCGGTAAGTCCAGGCCAGCGCCCTGACCAGTTGCAGCGTGATCTCGGGAACCGTCACCGCCGGGCACAGGTCGTAGTTGGGAACCACCACACAGGCACCCGCCGCCGTGAAAGCCGGCGCCACAAACGAGTGCTCCGATTTGTCGAGCGAGCGCCAGTAGCCGCCGTGCACAAACACCACCACCGGCGCGCCGCCCGGCGTGGCGCGGGCCGCAGGAAACACATCGAGTTTCTCGCCGGGGCTCGCGCCGTAAGCGAGGTCCAGCGTACAGGGCTGGCTGCTGCGCGCCTGCGCGGACGTATGGGCCCAGCGGGCGAAATGCGCCGCGTGTTCGGGGACCAAGGCGCGGTTGTTGTACATGCGGTCCAGCCAGGCGGGATCGGGTCGGGTCATGAGGGCTCCTGAAGAATCGGCATAAAGAACTTGTTCCGCCCGTCATCTTGGCACAGTCGGACGCGCCCATCCGGCCCTCGGGTAAACCCGCTTCAGCTTGACCGTCAATCATCGTATTCTGTATACAGAGTTTAAACCATGACACCCCAGCTCATCAAAATCGAATCCAGCCCCGACCTCGTGGACCAGGTCTACCGAAGCCTGCTCGACGCGATCAGTGAGGGCTCGCTGGCGCCGGGCGCCCGCATCACGCAAGAGGACATTGCCGAGCAGCTGGCGGTGTCGCGTCAGCCGGTGCTGCAGGCCTTGCGGCTGCTCAAGAAAGACGGTTTTGTGCTCGATGCCCCCGGCCGCGGCGTGCTGGTCGCACCGCTGGACGTGGGCTGGCTGATGCAGGTGTACCAGGTGCGCAGCGCGCTCGATGCACTGGCCGCCCGGTTGGCCGCACGGTCCCGCTTCCAGATCGCCCCGGCGCTGATCAGCCAGGGGCGCGCCGCCGCACGCAGCCACGATGTCAAGGCCATGATGGCCGCCGACGCCGAATTTCACGGCGCGATTTATGCCGCCTCCGGCAACCCCCTGATCGCCCAGAGCGCGCAACTGCACTGGCACCACATCCGCCGCGCCATGGGCGCCGTGCTGCAGGTGTCCACCATGCGCGAATCGATCTGGGACGAACACGAAGCCATCGCCCGGGCCATAGGCGCCGGCGATGAGGCCGCCGCCGAAAGCCTTATCCGCCAGCACGGTGAGGACGCCAGCCACAATCTCTCGGGCCTGCTGTCCAGCGCCCTGCACCCGACGCCCCCGTCCACCGCCCTGCCCGCCTGAAAACCACCCCAAGGAGACACCGATGAACCTGACTGCTGAACAACTCGCCCAATTCGACCGCGACGGTTACCTGTTTTTCCCCGGCCTGTTCACGCCGGAAGAAACACAGACCCTCAACGACGCCGTGCCCGAGCTCTACAGCCGGCGCGAGGACTACAACGTGCGCGAAAAAGGCAAGGACGCGGTGCGTACCAACTTCGCGGCCCACATGTACAGCGAGCCTTTTGCCAAACTGGGCCGCCACCCGCGCATGATCAAGCCGGTCGAAGACCTGCTGGGCGAACAGCTCTACATGCACCAGTTCAAGATCAACGGCAAGATGGCCTTTGAAGGCGACGTCTGGCAGTGGCACCAGGACTACGGCACCTGGCTCAACGACGACATGATGCCGACCGAACGCGCGATGAACGTGGCGATTTTTCTCGACGATGTGACCGAACACAACGGCCCGCTGATGTTCATCCCCGGCAGCCACAAAAAAGGCGTGGTTGATGCCAAACACGACCTGACCACCACCAGCTACCCGCTGTGGACGGTGGACAACGACCTGATCCGCCAGCTGGTGCAACGCGCCGGCGGCAAGCAGGGCGGCATCGTCAGCCCCAAGGGCCCGGCCGGCTCCATGATTTTGTTCCACTCCTGCCTGGTCCATGCCTCAGGCAGCAATCTGTCGCCCTTCAACCGGGTCAGCGTTTACCTGAGCCTGTGCGCGGTCAGCAACCATATCCGCCGCCACAAACGCCCCGAGTACATCGCGCACCGCGACTTCACACCCATCGAATGCCTGCCCGACGACTGCCTGCTGAAAGACTACCCGGTGGACCTGCCGTGGAAAGACGGCGTGCCGGCGACGGCGCTGCAAACCTCGATGGAAGAAATCGTGCCGGAGCGCAAGGCGGCCTGACTCCGCACCCCGTTCGCCCTGAGCCTGGCGAAGGGCTTCTTCAACACACGGGCCAGGCTTAGCCAAGCTCAGCCCGAACGGATCACCCATGAATCTTTATACAAAACTCCAACAACGCGCGGCCGACAACAAACCCATCCGCATCGGCCTCATAGGCGCCGGCAAGTTCGGTTCCATGTACCTGGCACAGATTCCGCGCACGCCCGGCGTGCACCTGGTCGCGATTGCCGACCTGTCGCCAGCCGCCGCCCGCACCAACCTCGCGCGTGTAGGGTGGAATCCGGCCCTGACCCAGGCTGCTTCTGCGCAGGAAGCTATCAAAACAGGAGCAACCTGGATCACCGACGACTGGAATGCAGTGGCCACCCATCCGCAGATCGACATCATCGTCGAGTGCACCGGCAACCCGGTCGCCGCGGTCGAGCATTGCCTGAAGGCGTTTGCGCATGGCAAACATGTGGTCAATGTCACTGTGGAAGCCGACGCCTTTTGCGGCCCCTTGCTGGCGCGCAAGGCGTTTGAAGCCGGCGTCGTGTATTCGCTGGCTTTCGGCGACCAGCCGGCGCTGATCTGCGACCTGGTGGACTGGGCGCGCACCTGCGGTTTTCCGGTGGTGGCGGCAGGCCGCGGCCACAAGTGGTTGCCGCATTTTTCCGAATCGACACCCGAGACGGTCTGGGGCAACTACGGTCTCACGCCAGAGCAGGCCGAGCGCGGCGGACTCAACCCCAAGATGTTCAACAGCTTTCTCGATGGCTCCAAACCCTCGATCGAATCGACCGCCGTGGCCAACGCCACCGGCCTGACGGTGCCCAGCAACGGCCTGCTGTATCCGCCGGCCAGCGTGGAGGACATTCCCTTCGTCACCCGACCGATCAGCGAAGGCGGCGTGCTCGAGCGCAAGGGCATGGTCGAGGTGATCTCCTCGCTGGAAGCCAACGGCCGCAAGATCCCCTACGACATTCGCATGGGCGTCTGGGTCACGGTCGAAGCCGAGACCGACTACATCAAGAATTGCTTTGAAGAGTACAACGCGCACACCGACCCGAGCGGACGCTACTTCACGCTCTACAAGCGCTGGCACCTGATCGGGCTCGAAGTCGGCGTGTCGGTGGCCAGCGTCGCGCTGCGCGGCGAACCCACCGGTGTGGCCACCTGCTGGAACGCCGACGTGGTGGCCACGGCCAAACGCGATCTGAAACCCGGCGACATGCTGGACGGCGAAGGAGGCTACACCGTCTGGGGCAAGCTGCTGCCGGCCGACACCTCGGTGAAGATGGGCGGCCTGCCGCTGGGCCTGGCGCACAACGTCAAGGTCGTGCGCGCCGTCAGGAAAGGCCAGAGCCTGAGCTGGGCCGACGTGGCCATGGACACCTCCACCCCGGCGTACAAGGTGCGCAACGAGATGGAAACCATGTTCTCGCCGGCCGTGAAGAAAGCTGCCTGACAGCCTTTTTTCTGCCGTGTGCCGCATGATGGCGGCCACCCCACAGCCCGGAACATGCCATGAGTATCAGCAGCACAGTCATCCCCCGCATCGCCTTTCTGGGCACCGGCAGCATGGGCCTGCCCATGGCCAGGCGCCTGTGTGAGGCCGGCCATGCCCTGCAGGTGTGGAACCGCACGCCGGCCAAGGCCGCTTCACTGACGGCGCTGGGCGCGACCGTTCATGCACAGGCCAGCGCGGCGGTAGCGGGCGCCGATATCGTGGTCGGCATGCTGGAAAACGGCCTGGTAGTGGAAGAGGTGCTGTTCACCCAGGGGGTCGCTGCAGCGATGAAGCCGGGCGCCCTGTTCATCGACATGGCCTCGATCAAGCCGCGCGAGGCGCGCGACCACGCCGCGCGTCTGGGCGCGCTCGGTGTCGCCCACCTCGATGCGCCGGTTTCCGGCGGCACGGGTGGCGCCGACAGCGGCACGCTGGTGATCATGGTGGGCGGCAAGGCAGCGGATTTTGAACGCGCGTTGCCGGTGCTCCAGGTGTTCGGGCGTGCCACCCATGTGGGCTCCCATGGCGCAGGCCAGCTGACCAAGCTGGCCAACCAGATGATTGTCGGCATCACGATAGGCGCCGTGGCCGAGGCCCTGCTGTTTGCCACCAAGGGCGGCGCCGACATGGCCAAGGTCCGGGAAGCCATCACCGGCGGTTTTGCCGACAGCCGCATCCTGCAGGTCCACGGCCAGCGCATGGTCGAGCGCGACTTCACCTCCCGCGCCCGACTGGCCATCCAGCTCAAGGACATGCGCAATGCGCTGGCCACCGCGGAGGAAATCGGCTTCGAGGCGCCGGTCACCAGGCTGTTCGAGCAGCTTTACGCTGACGGCATCCAGCACGGCCTCGGCGAGCTGGACCACTCGGGCCTGTTTGTCGAGCTGGCCAGCCGCAACGGCATGAGCTGAAACACGGCAACATCCTGATCGCCCATAAAAAAGGCCCGCAGAGCGGGCCTTTTTTGTTGCCTGAACAACGATCAGCGTGCAGGGCGTGCTGGACGCTTGTGGGCGTCACGCGGAACAAACACCTTGCCAGCAGGTTTTGCAAACGCCGGTTTACGGTCAGCGAAATCGCTGCTGGGGGCCGACGCAAAACCTTCCGGACGGCCGCCGAAGCTGCGCTCGCCGCCGCGCTCGTCGCGCTGGGCAAAACCGCCGTTGTTGCTGTTGCCGAAGCCGCGGTCGTCACGACGCGGGCCGCGGTTGTCACGTTCGTTGAAGGCGCCACCACCAGCCGGTGCCTGGAAAGGCGCACGGTCGTTGCGGTTGTTGGAGAAACCGCCGCGGTCGCCACCACGGTCATCACGGTTGCCGCCGAAACCACCGCGATCGGCGCCGAAGGCAGGCTTCTTGCCGGCGTAACCGCCGCCAGCGCCGCCACCGAAACCGCCCGAAGGAGCACGGTCGTTGCCGAAACGGCCGCCGCCACCGCCGCCGAAGCTGCGCGGACCGCGGTCATTGCGGTCCCCACCGAAATTGCCGCGCGGGCGATCGGAGGTGGGTGCAAAACGCTGCTGCGGCTCCAGGCCGGCGATCACGCTGGGCTTGAGGTTCTGCTGGGTGTAGTGCTCGATGTCCTGGATCTTGCGGCGGTCGCGGAACTCGGCAATCGTGATTGCCTGGCCTTCGCGGCCCGCACGGCCGGTACGGCCAATGCGGTGCACATAATCTTCGGCTTTCATCGGCAGGCCGTAGTTGATCACGTGGGTGATGGTCGGAACATCCAGACCGCGGGCAGCGACGTCGGTCGCGACCAGGATCTGCACGCGGCCGTCACGGAACGCCATCAGGCGGCGGTTGCGCAGGCCCTGGCCCAGGGCGCCGTGCAGCGCCACGGCGCTGAAGCCCTCTTGCACCAGATCGTTGGCCAGGCCATCACACTCGACCTGCGTGCATGCAAACACGATGGCCTGGTTGATGGTGGTGTCGCGCAGCCAGTGGTCCAGCAGCTTGCGCTTGTGGGTCATGTTGTCGGCCCACAGCAGCGACTGCGTGATGGACGCATGTTTTTCGTGCGGGGAGTCGATCTCCACGCGCTGGGGCTGGCGCATCACACGCGTGGCCAGCTGCATGATGCGCGGCGCAAACGTGGCGCTGAACATCATGGTCTGCTTGCGCTCGATGGTGAGCTGGTTGACTTCGGTCAGGTCGTCGGCAAAGCCGAGGTCCAGCATGCGGTCGGCTTCGTCGACCACGAGGAATTGCACCTGGTCCAGCTTGATCTGCATGCTGCGCTGCAGGTCCAGCAGGCGGCCAGGGGTGGCCACCACGAGGTCGGCGTTTTGCAGCTTGGCAATTTGCAGCTGGTAAGGAATGCCGCCAACGACGTTGGCGATGCGCAGGCCGCGGCAATGGCGCACCAGGTCGATCGCGTCGGCGCAGACCTGCTGGGCCAGCTCGCGCGTCGGGCACAGGATCAGGGCGCCAGGGGTGGCGGCCTTGAAATTGCGCGCGTTGGTCGGGTCCTTGCGCTTGGGCTTTTTCAGCGGGGCTTCGCCGCGGGCGACGGCCTCGGCGCTCAGGCGTTCAAATTCGGCGCGTTCGTTGCGCTCGGCCTCTTCCTGCTGCTTGAGCAGGGTGTGCAGCACGGGCAGCAGGAAAGCCGCGGTCTTGCCGCTGCCGGTCTGGCTGGACACCAGCAAGTCGGTGAATTTGGCTTTCGGGTCGGCTTTGACGTCCGCATCCAGCGCCTGCATGGCTTTGGGGATGGTTGCCATCTGCACGGCGGTCGGCTGGGTGAAACCCATGTCGGCCACGGCTTGCAGCAATTCCTTGGCCAGGCCCAGTTTCACGAAGCCGTTGGGCTCCGCGACGATGGCGTCGAGCGAAGTTTCCTCGGCGGCAGGCGCGTCGGAAAAATCCGCAACCAGGCTGGTCTCGGTGTCGATGTTTGCTTCGGCCAGAAAGTCGCCGCGAGCTTCAAAAGAATCAGTCATGTTTTTTCTCACAAATCACTTGCGCGCTGCTCCACTTGTGGTTTGAGCAGGCGAACAAGAAACGACCACCTGCCGCGTTGCGGAAGGCTTCGTTTGTGGTTAATAAAACATCAACCATCAAACGAATATTTCGGTTCGGGCGACTTCCGGAAAAACCGGTGCCTGAAGCGATGGCTCTGTTGGTAGAGCCCAAAAGTGTGAGGTAGATGTACAAATGCGGTGCACCCCGTGCATCCGTCAAGCCGTTGATTATGGCATGGTTTACGGGTTTACACCAGTCCCCCATCTCCGAAAGTCCTTCAAACCTGCCGGCAACCGCCGGGGACACCGGTTATTTGCTCTTTTTTATATAGCAGCCAGCGACCGCCCAGAAAGGGCTGGAAGCACAAATCACTTCAGGAAGTGGGTCCGGTAATGCTCCAGCTCGTCAATGGATTCATGCACATCGGCCAGCGCCGTGTGGCTTTGCTGCTTCTTGAACGCGCTGTACACCTCGGGCCGCCAGCGTTTGGCCAGTTCCTTGAAGGTGCTGACATCGACATTGCGGTAATGAAAAAACGCCTCGAGTTTGGGCATGTACTTGACCAGGAAGCGCCGGTCCTGGCTGATGGTGTTGCCGCACATCGGCGAGGTGCCCTTGGGCAGGTAATGCGCCAGGAAGGCCAGCAGCTGTTTTTCGGCATCGGCTTCCGTCACCGTGCTGGCCTTGACCTTGTCGATCAGCCCGCTGCGGCCATGTGTGCCCTTGTTCCAGTTGTCCATCTGCGCCAGCAGTTCGTCGGACTGCTTGATCACCAGCACCGGGCCCTCGATGCGCGGCGTCAGTTGCGGGCCGGTGACGACCACGGCAATTTCGATCAGCCGCTCTTTTTCCGGGTCGAGACCGGTCATTTCGCAGTCGATCCAGACCAGGTTGAGATCGGATTTTTTCAGCAGGGTTTCGTTTTCAGCCATCTTGCGATTCTCGCTGATCGCCTAAACTTCCCCCATGGCTGACTATTCCCTTGTCTTTACCCTGGTGTTCTCGAGCGCCCTGGTGCTGGTGCTGCTCACGAAGTTCTACCTCGCCTCGCGCCAGATCCGCCATGTGGCGCGGCACCGCGACCAGGTGCCTGCCGCCTTTGCCGCCACGATTTCGCTGGCCTCGCACCAGAAAGCCGCCGACTACACCATCACCAAGGCGCGTTTTGGCCTGCTCGAACTGGCTTTTGGCACAGCCGTGCTGGTCGGCTGGACGCTGCTGGGCGGCATTGATCTGCTCAACCAGGCACTGATGAACTCGGGCCTGGCCGCTTACGGCACGCTGGTGCCTCAACTGGCGCTATTGGCGGCTTTCGGGCTGATCAGCGGTCTGCTGGACCTGCCCTTCACGCTGCACAGCACCTTCCGCATCGAAGAACGCTTCGGCTTCAACAAGATGACGTTCAGGCTGTGGCTGGGTGACCTCGTGAAGTCCCTGCTGGTTGGCCTGGTGATCGGCCTGCCGATCGTGGCGCTGATTCTCTGGATCATGGGCAGCACCGGCGCCTGGTGGTGGCTCTGGGCCTGGGGCGTGTGGATGGGTTTCAACCTGCTGGTTCTGGTGCTTTACCCCACGGTCATTGCGCCACTGTTCAACAAGTTCCAGCCGCTCGAAGATGAAAGCCTGAAGGCGCGCGTCACGGCCCTGATGCAGCGCTGCGGCTTTGCCGCCAAGGGCCTGTTCGTGATGGACGGCAGCAAACGTTCGGCCCATGCCAACGCCTATTTCACCGGCTTCGGCGCCTCCAAACGCGTGGTGTTTTTCGACACCCTGCTCAAACAGCTGAGCCCCGCCGAAGTCGACGCGGTGCTGGCCCACGAACTCGGCCACTTCAAACACAAACACATCATCAAACGCATTGCAGCCATGTTTGCCATGAGCCTGGCCGGTTTTGCGCTGCTGGGTTGGTTGTCCACCCAGGTCTGGTTTTACACGGGTCTTGGCGTGCGGCCTAACATGACCGGCAGCAACGACGCGCTGGCCCTGCTGCTGTTTTTGCTGGTGGTGCCGCTGTTCAGTTTTTTCATCTCGCCGCTGTTTGCCCAGCTCTCGCGCAAGCATGAATTTGAAGCCGACGCCTACGCCATCGCGCAGACCGACGGACGGGATCTGCAAAGCGCCCTGCTCAAGCTCTACCAGGACAACGCCAGCACGCTGACGCCCGACTCGGTGTATGTGAAGTTTTATTATTCGCACCCGCCGGCCTCGGAACGGCTGTCCCGCATGGGTGCACCCACCGGAACACCCGCATGAGCAACCCCATCCACCAGAACCGCCGCGCGCTGAGCGCTACCGAAATCGTCACGCAGCTGAGCCAGCTCAACGGCGAGCAGCCGCAGGGCTGGCGCCTGATCGACGGTTCGCTGGAGAAGACCTTCAGCTTCAGGAACTTCCACGAAACCATGGGGTTCGCCAACGCCGTGGCTTTCATTGCGAATGCCGAGGATCACCATCCGGACCTGGCGCTCAGTTATGGCAAATGCACGGTGCGTTTCAACACGCACGACGTGAACGGCATTTCGGTCAGTGACTTTTTCTGCGCGTCCAAGGTCGACGCGCTGCTGGCTTGACCACTGTTTCTTCCGCCGGGACCCTGCCCGGCCTGGTGGTGGCCGGTTTCGGCCGGCATTGCCTGGTCGAAACGCCCGACGGCCAGCGCCTGATCTGCCATCCGCGCGGCAAGAAAAGCCAGGCCGTTGTCGGCGACCGCGTGTTGTGGCTACCCTCGCAGGACGAAGGCACGATCGAGAAGGTGGAAAAACGCAGCAACCTGTTTTACCGGCAGGACGACATGCGCACCAAGTCGTTTGCGGCCAACCTCGACCAGGTGCTGATCCTGATCGCGGCCGAGCCCGAGTTTTCGGAGAGCCAGCTGACCCGCGCGCTGATCGCGGCCGAGGCCGAGCGCATCACCCCCATCATCGCGCTGAACAAAAGCGACCTGGCCGAGCCCTTCGCCCGCGCCTGGACCAAGCTGGCGCCCTACCGCGCCATGGGTTACCAGGTGGTGCCGCTGGCGGTGAAGCCGAAAACCGATACGCCCGTTGCCAACGATGCGCAAACCGCCCAGCTGCGCGAGCTGCTGCGCGGCAAAAAAACGCTGGTACTGGGCCCTTCCGGCGCTGGCAAGAGCAGCCTGACCAACCTGCTGATTCCGGGCGCGCAGGTGCTGACCGCGGAAATATCGCAGGCGCTCAATTCAGGCAAACACACGACCACCAGCACCACGCTGTACTGGCTCGACGACGCCAGAACCAGTGCGCTGATCGATTCGCCGGGCTTTCAGGAGTTCGGCCTGCACCACATCGAGCCGATGCAGCTGGCCAACTACATGCCCGACCTCAAGGCCCATGCGCAGGACTGCAAGTTCTACAACTGCACCCATTTGCACGAACCCGGTTGTGGCGTGATTTCAGAGGTCAAATCAGCCTCTAGCCCAAGCGGAATAAGCGCCAGTCGCTATCGTTTATATAGCGAACTTTTTGCCGAGCTGTCGCAGCCCCCGCGTTACTGAAAAGGTTCAACCGCTCACCAGCGCGCGGCAGGCCTGCACCAGCGCTGCGCACTGTGCGGGCGTCCCCACGCTGATGCGCAGGTACTGCTCGATACGCGGCAGCCTGAAATGGCGGACCAGGATACGCTGCTCGCGCAAGCCCGCGGCCAGTGCCGCGGCGTCATGCGCGGGATGGCGAACCATCAGGAAATTGGCCTGTGACGGCAGCACTTCAAAACCCAACGCCTGCAGATCACGCGCCAGGTCTTCGCGGCTCGCCATGACGGCTGCACGCGTGGTTTCAAACCAGGCGTGGTCCTCGTACGCGGCCACCGCACCCGCCAGTGCGAGGCGGTCCAGCGGGTAGGAATTGAAGCTGTCCCGCACGGTCTCCAGCGCCTCGATCAGGTGGCGCTGGCCGGCGGCAAACCCCACACGCAGCCCCGCCAGCGAACGTGATTTGGACAAGGTTTGAACCACCAGCAAATTCGGGTAGCGGGCGATCAGGCCGATGGCGCTTTCGCCGCCGAAATCCACATAGGCTTCATCGACCAGCACCACACACTGGCTTTGTTGCAGCAGCAGCTGCTCGATATCGGCCAGCGGCAAACCTGTGCCGGTTGGCGCGTTGGGATTGGCGATCACCACGCCACCGCAGGAAGACCGGTAATGCGCCACCTGGACGCGCATGGCCGCATCCAGCGGAACCAGGGCGGATTCAATACCGTACAGGCCGCAGTACACCTTGTAGAAGCTGTAGCTGATGTCCGGCATGAGCACGGGGCGGGCTTGCCGGAAAAAAGCGAAGAATGCATGCGCCAGCACCTCGTCCGAGCCGTTGCCGGCAAATACCTGGCTGGCAGCGATGCCATGGTGGTCAGCAATCGCCTGCCTGAGCCCGGCAGCCTGCGGATCGGGGTAGAGCTGCAGTCCCTCCTGCACGGCGGCGGTGATGGCCGCAACCACCCGGGGCGATGGTGGATACGGATTTTCGTTGGTGTTGAGCTTGATCAGGCCTTCGATGACAGGTTGCTCGCCGGGTGTGTAAGGGGTCAGCCCTCGCAGGGCCGGGCTCCAGAAGGAAGTCTCGGAAGTCACGGAGAACCTCTGCTGCGGCGTTCAGCCGAGCAGGCGCGCCAGCGTCAGCAGCGCCAGCAGCATCATCCAGAGCACGACGGAGCGCCAGACCAGGCCCACGATGCTGCGCAGGTGTCCCACCTCCGGCTCACGCCCCGGCGTGCTCTCGGTGGCCTGCGGACCGCCTGCCTCGATGCCGTCGGCCTGGAAGCCCTGGGAGGCGTCGGGAGAAAACGCAGCTTTCAACGCTTCGCCGCCCAGGCGCACGTTGACCGCTCCCGAGGTCGCGGCCAGGATCACGCCGTCGTTGCGGTTTTCCGGACCCGCGGGCACACGCTGCATGTAGTTGCGCCAGCCGTCGATCGCGTCCTCGAAACTGCCCACGACCGCGAACCCCAGTGAGGTCAGGCGCGCCGGCACGTAGTCGATCACGCCCCAGGCCCGCGCAGCGGCCTGCTGCAGGGCCGGGCTCGCGCCCTCGCCGGTCGATTTGGACTTGTAGGCCCAGTAGCGCGAGACAAACTCGGCCATGCGGTACAACACGGCACCGGCCGGCCCCAGGCCCAGCGCAGCCAGCACCGAGAACCAGGCCAGCACGCCAAACACGTGGCGGTGCGCGGCCAGCACCGAAAACTCGATCACATGCCGGACGATTTCGCTGCGCGGCAGTTCGCTGGCATCGACCTGACGCCACTGCGCCAGCAGTTCGCGCGCGGTCGCTTCGTCGCCGTCGTCCAGCGCATCGCGTATGTCGGTGAAATAGTGGCTGAACTGGCGAAAGCCGAGCGTCACGTAAAGCACGGCCACGCTCCAGGCAAAAGCCAGCACGCCGTTCACACTCCAGAGCAACCAGTGCACCACCAGGGTCAGCAGGGCCGGGCCCACCACCGCCGTGGCCCAGGCGACCCAGCCGTGTTGCGGCTTGCCGGCGTCCAGGCTGCGGCTGGCCCAGCGCGCCCAGCGGCGCAAACCGGCATGAATCGGGTTGCCGCGCGCCAGCGGCCGGGCCTGTTCAATGATCAGAGCGAACAAAACGGCAAAAAAACTCATG
>ERZ1292640.2106-Hain-H43-02um-R1-2106-length-16192-cov-5_pt1 | contig 13681 bp, 16 predicted proteins | sample MGYA00564404_ERZ1292640 | MGnify/ENA primary metagenome ERZ1292640 (study PRJEB36523, sample SAMEA6512636) | groundwater metagenome | collected 2019-01-08 | study: AquaDiva: Metagenomics assemblies of 32 groundwater samples
GCCGGAGGCTGTCCGAAGCGCCTGGCCCCGCAATGCGCGCGTGCCCGAGCAGCCAGCGACAACGCTGCCTGAGGCGCTGCAGTCCTACTGGATCGTCTACTGCCTCATCACGCTGGAGATGGGCGGGTGTTGCCCGGGAGGCGGGCTGGGGCTGGGTCGGCTGGATCAGTCGCTGTACCCGTACTACCGGCGCGACCTTGACGACGGACGCGCGGGGTCGTTGCGCCCGCGCGACGCGCCGGATGTGGCGCGCGCACGTCGCCATCGCGCGCCGGACATCCCCCGGCACGGTGCGGGCAGCTTCCTGCATCTGGTCGCGCGGGACCCCGACCGGCCCCTCGAGGCCGTCCAGCCGCCGCGCGTATCGCAGCAGCGCCCGGTCGCCCTCGCGCTGCACGGCGCGCACGATCGTCGTCACCTGCCGCACCAACGCGTGGTCGCGCGTGGCACGGCGATCCATCAGTGCGTGGGCCGCGGAATCTGTCGATCTCAGGATGCGCAGCACCTCGCCTCCTACAGCACGATCTTGTTGAGCGGGTATTCGACGATGCCCTGGCCGCCGGCGGCCTTGAGGCGGGGGATGAGATGGCGCGCCATCTTCTCCTCGAGGATCGTGTTCACCGCCACCCAGTCGGCATCAGCCAGCGGCGACACCGTGGGCCGCCTGAGCGCGGGCAGCAGCCCGAGCACCGCGTCGAGGTTCGCGCGATCCACGTTCAGCATCAGGCCCACGCGCCCGTGCGCCTCGATGGCGGCCTGCAGCAGCAGCGCGAGGTTCTCGAGACGCGTGCGCGTCCAGTCGCTCGTCAGGGCGATCGGGTTCGCGATGAGCTGCGTGTTCGACTCGAGCACGGTGTCGATGATGCGCAGTCGGTTCGCGCGTAGCGTGGATCCGGTTTCCGTGGCCTCGACGATGGCATCGGCCAGCATCGGAGGCTTGACCTCGGTGGCGCCCCAGGAGAACTCGACGTTCACATTGACGCCCTGGCGCGCGAAGTACGCCTGCGTCACGCGCACAAGCTCGGTGGCAATCGTCGCGCCCTCGAGATCGCGCACCGAGGTGTAACGGGAGCCCTCGGGCACCGCGAGCACCCAGCGCACCGTGCCGTAGCTCTGCTTCGCGTACACGAGGTCGGCGAGCGGCACCACCGTGCGGCCGCCGTTTGACGCGGCCTGCTCCGCGATCCAGTCCGCGCCCGTGAGCCCGGCGTCGAGCACGCCGTCGGCCACGTAGCGCGCCATCTCCTGGGCGCGGATCAGCATGCACTCGATCTCCGGGTCGTCGATGGCCGGGAAATACGAGCGCGGGTTGACATAGATGTTGAACCCGGCGCGCGCAAACAGCTGCACGGTCGCGTCCTGCAGCGAGCCCTTGGGAATGCCCAGCTTGAGCCTCATCACGCACGCTCCGCGGCAAGAGGAATGTCCTTCGTGAAACAGCTGCGCGCGCCGGTGTGGCACACGAGGCCGTCGCCGAGCCGCGTGACGCGCACAACCACCGAGTCGTCGTCGCAGTCGGTGAGAATCCGGCGCACCGCCAGGCGGTTGCCGGAGGTCTCGCCCTTGGTCCACAGCGTATTGCGGCTGCGGCTGTAGAAGGTCACAAACCCGGTGCGCCGCGTCCGATCGAGCGCCTCCGCGTTCATGAATCCCACCATCAGCACCTCGCCGCTCTCGTCGTCCTGGGCGACGGCGGGGATCAGTCCATTGAGCTTCGAATAGTCCACGTCTCTGCCTCGTGCGGCCTCCAGGCCGCGCTGCTGGGTGTTCGGGGAAAAAGAAAAAGCCCCGCCGGGTCCGGCGGGGCTGCTGGGTGCGTATGAGCGGGTAGTGCTAGAGGATCGTGCTCAACGCGCGCGGCATCGCCGGACCGCTCGTATGGCGGTGGTGATGATGGAGGTGCGCGTGGTGGAGCACAAACGACATCGTGACTCCAGTGTATCGGGACGGCGGCCTGTCTGTCAACTCAGGGGGAAAGACGAGGCAAGGAAGCGAGCCGGGTCTGACGACTCTACGCGCCCTCTGTCCGGGTCGTGCGAGGCCGCGCACGCCCCGGGCCGCCGTCACGCAGCCGGATCGGGTTCGACACGACCGGTGATGGTATAACAGAGTGTCGCGCGAACACGTCCATCGTTCACGGAGAAGCCCCCATGCGAAACCGGATCGATCTCGTCTTGTCATTCGTCGGCCTGGCCGTCGCCGCAGCCTTTCTCACGCCCGGGATCGGCGCCCAACCCGCCGCCTCCCGGCACGAGACCGTAGCCGGGCCGCGGTCCGTCCCGCCGGCGGAGTTGACGCCGTGGCCGTCGCCCGCTGCGGCCGGCAGCCTGGCGCCCCAGCTGGCGGTGTCGCCGGACGGCCGCGTCTACCTGAGTTGGCTCGAACCCGCCGCTTCGGACATCATGCGTTTCCGCCTGGCCGAACGGACGGCCGACTCCTGGAACCAGCTTCCTGACATCGCCGACGGGACGGGTCTCTTTGCCAACTGGGCGGACGTGCCGTCGGTGTTCGCCGCCGGCAACGGCACGTTGGTCGCCCACTGGCTCCAGCGGACGGGCACGGGCACCTACGCCTACGGGATCCGGATGCGCGCCTCAGCCGACCGCGGCCGCACGTGGTCGGCGGCCGTCAGCCCACATCGGGACGAGTCGCCCACGGAGCATGGGTTCCTGTCGTTCTTCGACGCGCCTGACGGCGCCATCGGCATGGTCTGGCTCGACGGCCGCGAGACGGCGGCCGCCTCGTCAGCCGGCGGCGGTCACGGCCACGGCGGCGGCGGAGCGATGACGCTGCGCGCCACGACGTTCGGGTCCGGTCTGACGTTGGGACCCGACGTGCTGGTGGACGGTCGCGTGTGCGACTGCTGTCCCACCGCGGCCATCCGCACGGGTCGCGGCGCGATCATCGCCTATCGCGACCGATCGGACCGCGAGGTCCGCGACATCGGCATCGCGCGGCTCGAAGGCGGCGCCTGGAAGCCGGGCGGCGTGATCCACGCGGATGACTGGACGATTGCCGGCTGCCCCGTCAACGGTCCGGCGCTCTCGGCCGCGGGCGACACGGTGGCGCTTGCGTGGTTCACAGCCGCCGGCGACCAGGGCCGCGCGCACCTGGCGCTGTCGCGTGACGGCGGCGCGTCGTTTGGCGCGCCCGTTCGCGTGGACGATGGCGGGTCGATGGGACGCGTGGACGTGGAGGTGCTGCCCGACGGCAGCGCCGTCGTGGTGTGGATCGAGTTCGCCAACGCGAAGGCCGAACTGCGCATGCGCCGCGTGTGGCCCGACGGCCGGCGGGGTCCGTCCGTCGTGGTCTCCGGCGTGACCGCCGATCGGTCGAGCGGCAACCCACGCCTCGTCCGAAACGGACACGATCTGGTTCTCGCCTGGCGCGCCTCGGGGCCCACGCCGCAGATTCACGTGGCGGCCGCGAAGGTTCCGCCCGGCGGCGGCGTGAGCCGCGAGGCCGGGCCCTACTCCATCCCCTCGATCTCGCCCAGGTCCTTCGCGCGTCCGGTGGAGCGCTTGTTCCGGATGAACGACTCGCGACCGATGAAGTCCACCTGCACATCGCCGAAGGGATGACGCAGGCGGCCGGGCCAGGCCTCCTCGAACGTGAGGCCGGTCAGCTGCGTGAGGATATCGATTCGGCCAGGTGCCACGCCAAGCTGAAAGACGACGCCGGGGCGGGAGAGGTCGGCTCCGGTGATGTCGACGATGGGCGCGCCGAAGGCGGCGAGCGCCCGCATGACGCGAAGCGCGTTCTCGGGGGTGGCGTCCACCCAGACGTCCAAGGCACCTGTTGCCCGCGGCCGTCCATGAAGGGCAAGCGCGTAGGCGCCGACGATCAGGAAGCGGACGTCATGCGCGACGAACGCTCGCAACAAATCGACACAGTCCGGGTTCACCGCGAAACTCACCTCGCGACCGCCAGAGCTCCACGCTCAGCCGCCAGACCTGGAGGAGATGCTCGGCGGCAGACATGGACAGCCAGTACTCGATGTGGTGTCGGTCCGCTTCCGCCGGTGACGCGAATCGCCGTACCGCAATCCGGGTGGGGCGTGGACCGGCTGCGCTGGCGTCCATGAACGTATTGTACTGGGCCCGGGTCCGAGAAGCGGGCTGTAGGCGTGCGAGCGACACATGGAGCCGCCGTCGTGGTCGTGAACGAGGAGACCAATGTCAGCTCGCAGGCGTTCACCGAGGGCGATGGCGCGTACCGAGTACCGTTCCTGATACCGAGCAAGTACCGCCTCGAGGTGACCCTGGCCGGGTTCAAGAAGTTCGTCCGGTCGGGCATTACGGTCGGCGTGACCCAGAACGTCAGCGTCGATGTGCGACATCCTCCCGGCGCCGAACACGACCTACAACGACGCGAACTTCTGCGGGATCCCGACGCCGCGCGGATCGGTGTACTTCCCGCGATAACGTCCAGCTCGGCGTGAAGCTGTACTTCTGAGGGCGCCTCGAGAACGGGGGCGACGGTGATGGTGATGTCTCCCCAGGAAAGGACGACAGGTCGGAACTAGAGCAGCGCGATGCTCGGGACGCCATCGGCGAGACGGTGGTGCTGGTCCCAAAGGGGTCAACGCCCCGGACTGTGAAGGTGATGCGATGGGGAACCCGGGCCTGTCTCGCCCAGGCGCGAGCCATCACACTGCCGCCAGCACGCCCCGCACGTAACCGACCGATTCGGCCAGGCCCGGGAGCGGGTCCTTCGCGTCCTTTTCGTGCTCGAAGTGAATCGTTTTCGAGTACCCGAGACTGACGAGGGTCTTCAGGAGCTTCGGGGTGTCGATGACGCCGCTCCCGATCTCGACGGTGGTGCCCTTCGCATCAGCGGAGCTGACGTCCTTGATGTGCACGTCGAGGAGCCGATCGAAGAACCGCGCGATCTCGACCGCCGGGTCCAGGCCCAGACGCTGCGTGTGGCCCACGTCGATGCAGAGCCCCATGCGGCGATCCATCTTCTCGATCAGTCGGTAGGCGCTCTCGGGGCTCGGGAAGCGCTGGTCGTTGGGGCCGTGGTTGTGGATGGCCATCGCGATGCCGGTCTCCTTCACCTTCTGCTCGGCCAGTCCCATCAGCGGCGCGTCGGGCACGCCCACCATCATGTTAATGCCTGCCAGCCGGGCGTACGCGAACGCCTTGTGGACCTCCTCCTCCGTCTTCATGTAGACGACGCCGCACGAGGAGAGTTCAACGCCGGCGGCCTTCATCTTCTCGCGAACCGGCTCCATCTCCTGAGCGGTGGTGGCCATCGGCAGGTGCATGTCCTTCAACGTGAGCTTCCGCACGCGCAGCCGTGCGGCCATCGCGATCGCCTGCTCCACCGGAAACGAGCGGAACGTGTAGGAGGCGATGCCGAGATCGAACGGCACACGGGGCGGCGCGCCGCCTGCGGCGGCGAACGCGCGCTCCCCGGCACCCGGCATCGCACCGAGAGCCGTCGTGACCGCGGCGAGCCTGACGAAATCGCGTCGGGAATGTTCGTTCATGATGCCTCCGCTCTTGCCGGTTGGTGTTGACGTCCTGCAGCCTCTGCTTTTCGTCCGCGTCGGCCGAGCCGGTGTAGGCTAACATAGTCGGCCGAAGGAGCCCGCATGTCCCTTTTCGGAGCGTTCGTCTGCCTGGCGTTGATCTCCGGTCCTGCTCTCGCCCAACCCCTCCGGCCGGGCGCCGCCACCGGGGCGATGGTGGACTACCACGTGCACGTCAAGGGCGATCTCACTCTGGAAGACGCCCTCCGCCGCTCGCGCGAGACAGGCATCTACTACGGCATCGTCATCAACGGCGGCCTGAATTTCCCCATCAACAGCGACGCCGGGCTCGAGGCGTTTCTGGGCGAGATGCGGGGTAAGCCGGCCTTCACCGCGTTCCAGGCCGAGGGCCGCGAGTGGGTGCGCCTCTTCACGAAGCAGGCGCTCGAAAAGTTCGACTACGTCTTCACCGACTCGATGACCTGGACCGACGAGAACGGCAAGCGCATGCGGCTGTGGATCAAGGCCGAGGTCGGGGTCATCGCCGACCCGCAGACGTTCATGGACACGCTCGTCAACCGGGCCACCGGCATCTTCGACAACGAGCCGATTGACATCTACGTCAACCCGACGTTCATTCCCGAACAGATCGCGGCAGACTACGACAAGCTCTGGACGCCCGAGCGCATGAAGAAGATCGTGGACGGCCTTGCCGCGAACGGCATCGCGATGGAGATCAACAACCGCTACCGCATCCCCAGCGCCGCCTTCATCAGGCTCGCGAAACAGTCCGGGGTGAAGTTCGCCTGCGGCACCAACAACAGCGGTGCCGCCGATCTCGGCCGCAACGAGTACTGCGCCGAGATGATCCGGGAATGCGATCTTCGTTCCCAGGACTTTTGGAGCCCGCCAGCCGACGCCAAGAAAGCCGTCCACCGCAAGCCGCTTCCCCGATAGAACGGCGATCCTGGCGCCCGTGTTCTGTTGTTTCCTGCCGCCCGCCGCTAACGGGCCTCGCAGGCGAGGGCTTTCCTCAGCACGGGGGTTGTGACTATTCGCAATAGTTGGTAAATAGTGATAGCGTTTCTCACTAAATGACGGTTTTACACGGTTATAGAGATTAAATGTCACGGAGCAAGGGCATGGGTGAACGTTGTCCGCAGTTGGTGACCGTTTTTCGCGGACGAAGCCTGCCAGAGCCCGCCGTCCTGACCGGGTACGCCGCCCTCATTAACCGCTACGATTTGAAGCTCCCGCTGCCGCCTCTGCTTTCCGCAACCGCCGACCGGCATCACCCCCGCTCGACGCCAACGTGGCAATTGCTGACACCCCGGCACCGGCCGGATCCCACACTCGCCGGTGAACTCGTGTTTGCGCTCAAGTGGGAAGGGGTTGACCTCGCCGTTCTTGCGGCGTTGTTCAAATCGGTCCCGGCCAGCGACATTGCCGCCATCGTCCGCGCGACGCCAACCGGCGGCTTCGCCCGCAGGATCTGGTTCCTCTACGAGTGGTTGACCGGCCGTGAGCTGGACGTTGAGGCACCGGGCAAGGTGCGGTCGGTCCCGGTGGTCGATCCCGAGTTGCAGGTGGCCGCCGAACGAGGGACCCCGTCATCGCGTCATCGGGTGGTCAACAACCTGCCTGGCACCACGCGGTTCTGCCCGATGGTCCGGCGGACCCCGGCGATCGCTGATGCCGTTGCCGCGGCGTACGACCGGCGCGCGCGCGAGATCATCGGGCGCGTCCACAGCGATCTGGTCGCTCGGGCGGCGGCGTTCCTGCTCTTGAACGACTCGAAGGCGTCATTCGCCATCGAGGGCGAGCGGCCGTCGGGTGCGCGTGCCGCTCGATGGGCCGAGGCGATCGGGCAGGCTGGCGAGCAGCGTCTGACGCTTCCCGAACTCGAGCGGCTGCAGCGCCTTGTGATCGGCGACGCCCGTTTCGTCCGTCTCGGCTTGCGCGATGAGGGAGGGTTCGTCGGCACGCACGATCGCCAAACGCGGGAACCCATTCCGGATCACGTCAGCGCCCGACCGCAGGATCTTCCGGATCTTGTCGCTGGCATCATCGACTACGCGGAGCGGGCGATCGGCGGTGGCGTGGATCCGGTGATCGCGGCGGCGGTCATCGCGTTCGGCTTCGTCTACGTGCATCCCTTCGTGGATGGGAACGGTCGGCTACATCGGTGGCTGATTCATCACGTGCTGGCCGCCGCCGGCTACAATCCGCCCGGCCTCGTCTTCCCGGTCAGCGCCGCCATCCTTCGTCGACTCGACGACTACCGCCGGGTGCTCGAATCGTATTCGACGCCGCTCCGGTCGTTCATCGACTGGCGGGCAACCGATCACGGCAACGTCGACGTACTGAACGAGACGGTTGACTACTATCGGTACTTCGACGCCACCGCGCACGCTGAGTTCCTGTATGAGTCGGTCGCGCAGACCGTTGAGCACGACCTTCCAAGCGAGGTGCGTTTTCTGCAGGGCTTCGACCGCTTCGCGGACGGCGTCAAGGAGATTGTGGAGATGCCTGACCGGCAGGTCGAACTGCTGCGCGTCTTTCTTCAGCAGGACGGCGGGCGGCTATCGAAGCGGGCGCGCGAGCAGGAGTTTGCGGCGCTCACCGACCAGGAAGCCGTGCGCGTCGAGGCCCTGTACGCCCGGTGCTTCGATCACCCGGCACCGGAATCCCCCGACCTAGGCTCGTAAGAATCTGCCATCCTGCCCGCATCGGGGTCGGAACGTCGCCTGTTTCAAATGGTCGCCAGAGGAACGCCACGTACGAGTCTAGGCATCAGTACGTCCGAACACGCCGGGGCTCCGCCTTGACCAATCGAAGGTAAGACGGTATCTTACATACCATGACAACGATCCTCTCCAGCAAAGGCCAGGTGGTACTGCCCGCCGAGCTTCGGCGGAAGGACGACATCCGCGCGGGCGAGCGGTTTGAAATCGAGCGCATCGACCGCGGTGAGTACCGGCTGACGCGCATGACGCGGCGGCGCAACGCGGGGCTCGTGAACCTGCTGCTGGCGTGCCCGGCCAAGGGCCGGTTCCGTCCGTTGGATCGCACCGAAACCACCGACGACGTTCCGACGCCTGGACGGCGATGATGTTTCTCGTTGATGCCAACGTACTGAGCGAGCCGACCAAGTCGGCTCCGAATCCCAAGGTGGTGGAGTGGTTGACCGACCATGAAGGAGAGCTTGTGGTGGACGCCGTAGTGCTCGGAGAGTTGAGCGTCGGCATCCTCGTCTACCCTGCCGGTCGGAAGCGCGCGGCCCTGGAACGCTGGTTCGAGTCGGTCGTCCAGACCATCGAATGTCTGCCGTGGGACGCGGGCGTGAGCCTGCGTTGGGCCAGGATGGTGTCGCAGCTGAAGCGGAAAGGGCAGTCGCTTCCGCTGTTGGACAGCATGATCGCAGCGACGGCGCTGCATCACGGCCTGACGGTGGTGACGCGCAACACGCGGGACTTCCAACGGGCCGGCGTGAAGGTCTTCGATCCTTTCCTCTGAATCTCAGAAGCGGCAAGAGACGAGCACCCGGCCATCTGGTCGGATCGAATCGTAATTCGCGTGAAGGTCATGGCGTCACCACGGTCGCAACGCGAGGAATCTGGAGCCGGCAGTCGGACTTGAACCGACGACCTGCTGATTACGAATGGGCTTTCAGGAGTCCGCTGGGGGTAGCTGGAGACCGCTACCCCCGTCTTTTCCTAAGGATTTCGAGGGTGGCATCCGCCAGCGTCCGCTGCGAGCCGCTACCGTTTGTCACCCATTTGTCACCCAAACTCGGTTCGCTGGCCGCGCAGGACACGAGGCCACTTTCGCCCTGGTGGTGGCCCCTGTTCGGTGTCCGCCGAGGCACATGGGTTATCATTCTCGGGTAGGGGCAAACCATGAACGTTTACGACTTGGCCATCCACGTCGAGGAGATTCAAGACGGCGGCGACTATCGCTACGTGGCCACCAGCCCGGATCTCCCCGGCCTGCTCGTTGCCGGTGACACTGCCGAGGAGGTCTTGAGTCTGGCCCCGTCAGTTGCCGGGGCGATGATCGCTTCACTACGAGCCGAGGGTGATCCGTTGCCCACGACGATGCGCCCGATGTCGTCGTTTCCGCTGATCACGCACGTTGCCGTGACGGCATGACCTACAGCGAACTGACCCGCAAGTTGCGGCGGTTGGGCTGCTATCCAACCCGATTTGGCGCGGGTAGTCACGAACTGTGGCGCAATCCGGCCACCCGTCTACAGACACCGATCCCCTATCATTCAGCCAGGGACATTGGCCCTGGCCTGCTGGCCCGCATCCTGCGGCACCTGGGGATTGATCGGAGTAAGTTCGACGAAGCATAAGGACTCGCCGGCGAGGCGATTGTGCAACAGCGTGTTGCCAATTTGCCGGAGTGCCTCGTCCTCCGCATCCTCGACTGGCCTCGGGAGCCTGAAGCCCGTCGGTTCTCCGTTGAACAGGGGTTAGCTTTGACGCGGTCGCGCCATGTGTGGTGGCCGGGTTTCCGTGTCCACCGACGGGGCAGCCATCGGCGTTGAGGATCGTCGACCCGTGAATCAAGGATACCCGCGTGATGGTCGGTCGGCGGGAATGCGGGAGCGCAACGTCGATCAGGAGTCCTACTATGCCCGTGTACCAGACCGACCAGCGTGATTGGAAGCGGCAGATCCTCGGAGGCGGCGCGGGCGCGGCGCAAGTTCTGTTCGTGACGCCCGCCGCACCCTAGCGCCTCCGCGAAGTCAATACGTTTCGCCCGATCTGGAGGTGCTCGGCGTTGCATGTCCAACACCACCTCCGACCTGCCCGTAGGAAGGCTTCAACCTATCCTCGACCTCGAGCATTCCTGGCCTGTCCGATGAGTCCTCCCGGCCCGATAGCGACTCCAGTCCCCGTCTCGCCGGCTAGACCCACGCGCAGAAATTTCTCCTGGGCCTGGGCTGCCACCGTGGCACCGAACCTCCGGGCCGATCGGCCGCCTGAAGCCACCCGGGCCGTATACCCATTTCCATACCCACACGGATGGAAACGGGTGGACTGCTGCAACACGGCATGGACAGGATCACCGTGTTTCCCGAGAGAACATCACGCGTTGGACAGCGGCGGAACGTCTGCGGCTACCTCTTAATCTGCGGGTTGAAGGTTCGATTCCTACGCGGCTCACCATCGATTCCACGCAGTTCCACGCGTTTCTTTCTGGCCGGGAGAGACGACTACTCGATTGATACCCTAACTGATGCTCCACACGCCGCCAACGAGCGGCTGTTTAGGTGAGCCACAGGGCACTTCTTGGCTGAATCGCACCTCAGAGCACGCAGGTCGTAACTGCGTCACTCTCGCGTATGATCACGGCCGACGCATGGCAGCCCCCAACGCTGCTGCGTGGCGGAGGCTCCGATGACCATGCTTCAAGCCGTTCTCATGCTCGTCGTCTTCGTGTGCATTGTCGTGCTCGGGCGAGAGGTCGCGCTCTGGTACTGGAAGGTCAATCGAATCGTCGCGCTTCTGGAGAGCATCGACAAGAAGCTCGGGAATGGTCCGTCCGCGTCGTAGTTCACCAGGAGCGCGCAGTCGGCGCGTGAGGCTCGTTCGGCGCCTCGGGCGCGTGGCGTTACCCCGCGTTACCCCAGCCAGACAGGGAAGCACCCGTAACCGATGTTACCCCAGTGTTACCCTGGAACTGGCGAACCGTCTGAATTGACGAGTTGCTTAATGTTTTTGGAGCCGGCAGTCGGACTTGAACCGACGACCTGCTGATTACGAATCAGCTGCTCTACCAACTGAGCTACGCCGGCCCTCGAGGTGGGCTCCCTGTGCGGCTCCACAACTGCACGGGGAAACCCGATTGTACCACAACCTCATCGGCAATTCAGCCGGCCGGGCTACGCGCATCTCGCATGCGCCACACCAATCCAGGCCGTCGGCTTGCACGGCCGCGATCAGGGGATATGATCCGGGTGACGAAACACGAATGCAGGGTTTCCCGCGAGGAGCGTCATGCAGCAACGAACACTGGGAGGGCAGGGACTGGTGGTGTCGGCCATCGGCCTGGGATGCATGGGCATGAGCGAGTTCTACGCCGGGCGCGACGATGTGGAGTCGATGGCTACGCTCGAGCGCGCGCTGGAACTGGGGATCAACTTCCTTGACACCTCCGACGTCTACGGCCCCTATACCAACGAGGAGCTCGTCGGTCGGTTCCTGCGCGGCCGGCGACACCAGGTGGTGCTGGCGACGAAGTTTGGCAACGTGAGAGGCCAGGACGGCGCGTGGCTCGGCGTGAACGGCAGGCCGGAATACGTGCGCGCGTGCTGCGACGCGTCCTTGCGGCGCCTGGGCGTGGACCATATCGACCTGTACTATCAGCACCGGGTGGATCCGCAGACGCCCATCGAAGACACGGTGGGCACGATGGCGCAGTTGGTCGGTGAAGGCAAGATCCGGTACCTCGGCCTGTCTGAAGCCGCGCCCGCCACGATACGCCGGGCACACGGCGTGCATCCCATTTCGGCGCTCCAAACCGAGTACTCGCTGTGGAGCCGCGACCCGGAAGACGAGATCCTGGCGACGATCCGCGAACTGGGGATCGGCTTTGTTCCCTACAGCCCGCTCGGACGCGGATTCCTGACCGGCCGCTTCTCGCGCGAAGAGGACGTGCTGCCAGACGACACCAGACGCATGCAGCCCCGGTTCCAGGGCGAGAACTTCGCGAAGAACCAAATCATGGTCGATCGCATCCGCGAGATCGCCCGCCAGAAGGGCGCGACCGCCGCGCAACTGGCGCTGGCATGGGTGCTGGCACAAGGTGAAGACATGGTGCCGATTCCCGGCACCAAGCGGCGGACCTACCTGGAGGAAAACGTCAGGGCCGTCGACGTGCACGTGTCGGCAGACGACTTGCGCCGCATCGACGAGGCCATGCCGAAGGGTGCCACGGCCGGATTGCGATACCCGGCCTCGGCAATGGCGGCTCTGGACAAGTGATTCGTAGCATGGCCGGCCCCACTATTGTCGCCGACGAGAACATCCCGTTCGCGCACGAAGCGTTCAGCACGCTCGGCGATGTGCGGCTGATGCACGGGCGCCGGATCACCCGCGCAGACGTGACGAGGGCCGACGTCCTGATTGTCCGATCCATTACACGTGTGGACGCCGCGCTGCTTGAAGGCACGCGCGTCCGGTTTGTGGGCACGGCCACATCGGGCTCGGACCATGTCGTTGTGCCCGATCTCGAACGCCTGGGCATTACGTTCTACGCGGCGCTGGGCTGCAACGCCAATGCGGTAGCCGAGTACATGACCGCGGCGTGGCTGGCGGTGGCCGAGCGCGCCGGCGAAACGCTTCGCGGTCGCCGAGTAGGCGTGGTGGGTGTTGGCCACGTGGGAAGTCTGGTGGTGGAGAAGGCCCGAGCGCTCGGCATGATGCCTGTGCTGAACGATCCGCCCAAGGCGCGCGAGACGGGCAACCTCGCGTATCGTCCGCTCCACGAGTTGCTCCACTGCGACATCGTCACCTGCCACACCCCGCTGACGCTCGACGGTCCGGACCCGACCTTCCGGCTGATCGGCGAGTCGTTCTTCTCGCGCCTCAAACCGGGCGCGTGGTTCTGCAACGCTGGACGCGGCGAGGTGGTGGACGAGGCATTACTGCACCACGCGCTGGACGGCGGCCGGCTGGGGGCGGTGTTGCTCGATGTGTGGGATCACGAACCGGAGGTCGACGGCCGGCTTGTGGAGCGAGTCAACATCGCCACGCCGCACATCGCCGGCTACTCGCTCGAAGGAAAGCTGAACGGCACCGACATGGTGTACCAGGCCGCCTGCCGTTTCCTGGGTCAACGGCCCACGTGGGACGTGGCGGCCGCGTTCCCAACGGCCGAGGTCCCGCACCTTGATCTCGACGCGTGTGGTCGGGCAGACCAACAGGTGTTGGCCGAAGCGGTCACACGGATCTATCCGATTCTGCGAGACGACGACGCATTCAGACAAACGGCGCAGATGACGGCGTCTGACCGCGGGCGGCAATTCGATCGGTTGCGCAAGGCCTATCCCACCCGCCGTGAGTTTCACCGGACCACGATAGCCCTGCGGGGCGCCTCGCCGGAACTGCGGGCCTGCCTTGAGCTGTTGCAGTTCAGGACGTGATCAACGGGACCAGTCCTGGATTCCCGCCTTTTTGGGCCGCCGTAGCCGAA
>ERZ1292640.2857-Hain-H43-02um-R1-2857-length-13681-cov-5_pt1 | contig 13681 bp, 7 predicted proteins | sample MGYA00564404_ERZ1292640 | MGnify/ENA primary metagenome ERZ1292640 (study PRJEB36523, sample SAMEA6512636) | groundwater metagenome | collected 2019-01-08 | study: AquaDiva: Metagenomics assemblies of 32 groundwater samples
AATAACGGGTCCTTCTGGACCGGTGTGCCAAATGGCAAGAAGGAAGGGGTCCGCCCTTAACGCCCGCGACCCGCCGCATTTCGATGCCGACTCTTTCGGCGTCGAAGTCACTGCACGCAAACCAAGCATGCGCGCCATCAATCAAGCCCCAACTCATCGATGGCGCGTTTCACGATCCCTTGGGAGGGACCGACGAGTGGATTCTCAGAGTGCAGTCGCGTGAGCTTGTCGTGGAACTCACGAATAATGCTGGGATTGACCCTGTTCAGCGAGATCGCCGTCTGCATGAGAAGGAGACGCACCGCGATGTTCCGCGGGAAGGTGAGACTGAGATTGATGCTGCCCTCAAGGATTTCGCGCTCGCCCGCGAGAAACCCCGGCGCTGCCTCTTCCATTCCACTGCATCGAACGGCCAGAAGCTGCTCAAGTCGCAGCAGGTAGTCTGCAAAGTGGAGCCCATCGGGAACCTGGTATCCCCAGGACGATGGACGTGGCAGCAGCCCCGCGTGCTGCCGCAGGTCGGCGTGAAGTCGGGAGACGAGTAGCTCAATCCCGGGTTTGCCTTCGTCGAGCTTGAACGGCTGCTCCCATTCATCCAGACATGTTGCGTCGATGGTTCGTACAAGCCGCACGCCCACTCGCCAGGGCTCGTCGAACGTGACCAGATGCGTGAGCACGAGATAGTTGGAGGGCTCGGTTCCTTCGCGTGCAAGGTGGGCCGCGTTATCGCTCTCCCATGGCTTTGTGGAGAGCACAAAGCCGAAATCCGGTCCGGCAAGGCAAGGGACCACCACTCGGGCTCGAGATCGCGTCAGCAAGTCGGTCTGCTCGCACAGAAAGAGCGGGAGCGCCCGGCTCATCCGCCCCGGGCTTTCGCTCATCTGATGCACGGGGTGATCGACCGCGCTACCAGATTCGGCGCTGCTCCCGATAAAGCAGATGGTCGGAATGTCAGCATCGTCGGATGGTCGGGGGAAGAGCGAGACGCCCGGAGAGCCTTCGGGAAGCCATACCGGACCAAGGATGGCCGCCGCGACGGTGTGGAGCGATTCGGACTTGGCGGGCGCGATTGTGGCGACCATCTTCGTTGCGATCTCCATCTCCCAGAAGTGCAGCGATTCCCGCCAATCCGGACGTCCCTGACGGTACAGCGATTCCACCAGCCGCTTTGCTTCTTCGAGCTCGCCGATATCGACGTGCGCCTTGATGAGATTGTTGGCAACGTTAAACGGATGCACGCTTGCGTCGAAATGGGGTTCGGTCAGTCGCAGCAAGGCCACCAGATGACCTGCATTCCCCAGATCGCCGGTCATTTGCACCAGCAAGTCCCCGGGGACGGGCGTACCGGCGCGGGAAAGGCTCAGTTGGTAGTACTCCAGTGCCTGCGCCTCTTGGCCCGATTCAAGCGCCTCGCGAGCGAGCCAGAGCTGGGCACGCCAACTGCCGGGCAGCAACGCGACGCGTCGCAGGGCCTCTTGACCCGCCGCGACGCCGCCGCGCTCTTTGTGCATGATCCAATACCATCCCATGCCGTTATCTTGGTTCGGATCGACCTCCAAAGCGTGCCAGAGAACCTTCTCGGCCTGTTCCGTCCTTCCGCGCAGAGAAAGAACCTTTGCGAGGTTTGTGAGCACGTAGCCGTTCTCTCCGGATGAGGAAAGAAAGGTGCTGTAGACCTTCTCCGCCTCGTTCAACCGACCTTCCTCGCGCAGAACAATCCCCCAGAGGCACACGGTGCGGGGATTGGATCGATCGACGGCAAATAGATGCTCCGCAGCCTTCACAACATCAGAGCGAAAGCCGTCGCTGAGTGCCCCGACGATGACATTGTACAGTTGATCGGGCTTGTCCCATTCGCCTTTGAGCATGCCGGGCAAGACGCTTTCACGCCATTGCTGGCGCGTCATCTCCATCTCGCGCCCATAGGAATCAAAGACCTTGATCAAGTCCGGCCCGGTCGATGGTGCCAAAGAGGGCCCAGGGGATAGCGTGGCCCGATCCGGCGCTGGGAGCTGTGAAGGTGTCCCCTTCGACCACCGCTTGGAAAGCCAGTTCAAAAGGCCCATATCGTCGACCCCTCTTTCATCTCGACCGTTTGCCGCCCAAAGGGAAACACCCAGCTCTGTAATGCCGTTCCCGCGCCGAAGATGGCAATCCACCCAGCAGGTGCCTCCTACATACCGCATGACTGCTGACGCACGAATCGCATGCTTGGATCCTACCCAACTTCGAAGTCTTCAGCCGTTGCGGATCCGCAGACCGCTGATTGAATGGGTCGCGGGCCGTCAGGGTGCCTTGGGACGCCGCCACGAGCCGCGCCAAGGTTGGTAGACTGCGGCATGCAGGAACCTGCGCCCGTCACGCCGCTCCCCGTCCCCGTCGCCGATCTCGAGCGATCCACCTCCCTCGACACCCTTCGCGGCGTCGCGGTGCTCGGCATTTTCGCGATGAACATCGTCGCCTACGCCCTCCCCTCCGGGGCCTACACCACCACGCACAACGCCGCGATCAACCAATACGCCGGTGACTTCACGGGGTTCAACGCCTTCGCCTGGTGGATCAACCATCTGGTCTTTGACCAGAAGATGATGTCGATCTTCTCGATGCTCTTTGGCGCGGGCGTGGTCCTCCAGGATCAACGCCTCGCCGCACGCCAAGGCACCCAGCACGCGAGCTTCGCGGGCACGTACTACCGGCGGCTTGGCATTCTGTTCCTCCTGGGCATGGTCCACGCCTACCTGATCTGGTTCGGCGACATCCTCGTCGCGTACTCCCTTTGCGGGCTCTTGCTTTATCCGATGCGCAAGGTCAGACCCAGGCGGCTCATCGCCATCGGGCTGGTGATCTTCTTCGTCGCGGTCGTCATCAACGTCGGTATGGGTCTCATGATCGGCATGATCCAACGCGGCGGCGAGGAGGCTCGGGCGCTGTTGGACGCCGGCCAGACCATCACCGAGTCCCAGAAGGGCATGCTCGAAGGCTGGGAGCAGGCCCGTCCAAACATGGTCCCGTCCGCAGAAAAGGTGTTGGCGGAGGTCACCGCTCGCCGAGGCGACTGGATCGGAAACTTCAAGTTCAACGCGGGTCTCGCGATTTTCTTCCAGACGTTTCTATTCGCCATCTGGACGCTCTGGCGCGCCCTTGGGCTCATGCTCGTCGGCATGGCCCTCGCGAAGCTCGGATTCTTCGCGGCAAGGTGGCAGGCGCGGACCTACGCCACCCTCGCCGCGATCGGATATGTCATCGGCCTTCCCGTCATCGCCCTCGGAGCCACTCAGCTCCACGCCCGTGTGGGCGACGTCGGCTTCGCCTTCGGCCTGGGGGCCCAGTACAACTACGTCGGCAGCCTCCTGGTCGCCTTCGCCCACGCCTCGGTCGTGATGCTCATCTGCAAGAGCGGGGTGCTTCGCGACCTGACCGCCCGCCTCGCCGCCGTCGGGCGCATGGCCTTCACCAACTACCTCATGCAGAGCGTCCTCTGCACGCTCATCTTCTTTGGCTTTGGTCTTGGCTACTTCGCCCACTTCGAACGCGCCGGGGCCTACCTCTTTGTCCTGGGCGTCTGGGGCATCGAGCTCCTCTGGAGCCCCCTCTGGCTCGCACGCTTCCGATTCGGCCCCGCCGAATGGCTCTGGCGAAGCCTCACCTACCTGCGCCTCCAGCCGCTGCGAAGGTGAACCTCGCCCGCGCACGCCACGCGTCGAGCCGTGATAGAATCACCACGCGCGTCCACAGCGGATAGCCCTTGGACAGCGCCTTGGGAGGACCTCAATGGAAATCTGGCAGTACGTCCTGATCGGCGCGGGCCTCTTGCTCGCGATCATCGTCTTCACGATCATCGCGATCTACAACCGCCTCGTCGAGCTGGGCACCCGGTTCAAGAACGGCTTCGCCCAGATCGATGTGCAGCTCAAGCGCCGCCACGATCTCATCCCCAACCTCGTCGAGGTCGCCAAGGGATACATGGGCCACGAACGCGGCACCCTCGAAGCCGTCATCCAGGCTCGAAACCAGGCCGTCAGCGGGCTCGCCAGAGCGTCCGCAACCCCCGGCGACGCCAGCGCCATGAGCGGCCTTGCCGGCAGCGAGGGGGCCCTCGTGGGCGCGGTGTCCAAACTCTTCGCCGTCGCCGAGGCCTACCCCGACCTCAAGGCCAACGCCACCATGATGCAGCTCTCCGAGGAGCTCACCAGCACCGAGAACAAGGTCGGCTTCGCCCGCCAGGCCTACAACGACGCCGCCACCCACTTCAACACCTATCGCTCCCAGTTCCCCCCGGTGCTCTTCGCCGGGATCTTCGGCTTCACCGCCGACGCCGCTCTCCTGGAGTTCGAGGATCACAAGGCCATCAGCCAGGTCCCCGTCGTGAAGTTCTAAGGCTCGCCGGCGTGGCAAGCCGCGGTGGAGGTATCGGCAGTTGATGGACTTCGCCGAACAGCAGTACAGAGCGCGGCGTCGCACGACGCTGCTGCTCTGGATCTACTTCCTTGCCACCCTCCTGGTCTCGCTGCTGGTCATGCTGCTGATCTGGGCGACCATCGCGATGTCGGCCCGCATCGCCGTCCTGCGATCCTCAACCCTCGAAAAGCAAAGGGACGCCGAGGCATTCTCAAGAACTGTCAACGAATGGCTCCGCCTCGACACCCGCGGCCTCCTGGTCATGGGCGCCTGCGTCGCCATCACCATGATCCTCATCTTCGGCTCAAGCTGGTGGAAGTACCTCCAGCTCATGGCAGGCGGTCGCGTCGTCGCCGAATCGATGCGCGGCCGCCTCATCCCCACCTCCAGCCGTGACCCCGACGAGCGCCGCGCCCTCAATGTCGTCGAGGAAATGGCCCTCGCCGCCGGCATGCCCATCCCGCCCGTCTACGTCATGGACCGCCAGCCGGGCATCAACGCCTTCGCCGCCGGACGCTCGCCACACGACGCCGTCGTCGGCATCACCGAAGGCGCCATGCGACGCCTCTCCCGCGACCAGCTCCAGGGCGTCATCGCCCACGAGTTCAGCCACATCTTGAACGGCGACATGCGCCTCAACCTCAGGCTCATCGCACTCCTTCACGGGCTGCTGGCGATCTACGTCGTCGGACGCGTCATCCTCGAGATCGCCTTCCACTCCGGCCGCGGCGATTCAAAAAGGGGCGGCCTCGCCCTCATCCCCCCTGCCCTGGGTCTCATGCTCGTCGGCCTCGCCGGCTGGGTCATCGGCCGTTTGCTCCAGGCCAGCGTCAGCCGCCAGCGAGAGTTCCTCGCCGACGCCTCCGCCGTGCAGTTCACTCGCAACCCCCAGGGCATCACCGACGCCCTCCGCTCCATCGGCGGAGCCTCCCGCATCGGCACCGGAGCCAGCATCAAAGGCGCCGACCTCGACGAATACCGCCACATGTTCTTCGCCTCGAGCCTCTCACTCTCCGCCGCCGGCCTCATGGCCACCCACCCGCCGCTCCCCGATCGCATCAAACGCCTCGACCCTCGCTGGGACGGCTCCTACATCACGCCCCCGCCCCTCGCGACTCTCCCGTCTCCCGGCGCCGCCTACGCCCCCGGCGGTGCTTCGCACGAGCGCGGCAGAACCTTCATCCGCGACGTCGTCGGCGGAATCGCCGCCGCCTCAACACTGAGCGACGCCGACTCCTCCTACGCCCTCTCCCTGCCCCCCTCGATGTCCATCGAGGATGTCACAGGCAAAGTCGAGCGTTCACGCGGCCTCCTCACCCGCCTCCCCCACGCCGTCGCCGCCGCACTCCACGAACCCTACGAGGCCAGGCTCGTCATCTTCGCCATTCTCCTCAGCGGCAACAAGAGCGTGCGCGACATCGAGGTCGCCGCACTGAGGCCCCGATTGAGCGACCACGAGATGGCCAAGACGCTCGAACTCTCCGTCTTGCTCGACGCCGACCCCGCACTGGCGACCGCCACCCGATTGCCCATGGTCCAGATCGCCCTGTCGGGCCTCTCCGCCCTCTCGGTCGAACAGTTCACCACATTCCGCGACGACGCACGCTCGATCATCAACGCCGACGGCCGCGTCGAGCTCGACGAGTGGCTCCTCGAGCGATTGGTCGAGCAACAACTCGCCGTCCGCATCGGCGCCGCTCGCACGCCCCGCGAACTGCGCCCGCTCAAGGCCCTCTCGCGACAGTGCGCCGTCGTCCTCTGGACCCTCGCCTACGCCGGGAACAAGGACCAAGCCCAGGCGATGGCCGCCGCTCGCCATGGCGTCGATCAACTCACCCTTGGCGCTCTCACCCCGCCCGCGCCCGCCGATCTCACCCGAGATGAGCTCGACGCCGCCCTCAAAACGCTCTCGGCAACCCCCTCGCCCATCCGCGCCCGGATCATGCGGGCCTGTGCCGCAGTCGTCGGCACCGACGCCCAGGTCACCGATCGCGAGAGCGACCTCCTGCTCTTCCTGGCCCAAATGCTCCGCACGCCTCTCCCCTAGCAATCAGCCCAAACACCAGCGCGGGTGTGGTGGGGGAGGGTCGTGGCGACCGGTTGTCAAACCGCGCCCGCCACCTCGCGGATCCCAAACAGTCCGGGTGCCCTGTTGGATCACAAATTGGATCACAAAATCTTCGGTCAATGCTGAGCCCCGCGGGCACGAATCGGTGCGAATGCTCGCGAGGGCCAAGGGTCGGCGGCACGCCGCCCCGCACAGGCAGGCCCGGGCACGCGCCGCCACGGGGCGGCCGGGAGATTCACGATGCGCACCTCTGACACCGATCGTTCACTGGCACATGGGCTGGTCCTTGTCGCGGGAATGGCCACCGCACTGCTCACCAACGGCGCCCACGCCCAGACCATGAACTGGAACAACGCCGCCGGTGGTGCCGCTTCAACCGCGGCCAATTGGAATCCTGTCGCCGTGCCCAGCGGCGTCAACGACCTGGTCTGGAACCTCGCCAGCACCTACACGGTCTCATTCAACGCCTCGACCGCGGCAAGCCGCACGCACCTCTTCCGGCGCGGCATCGTCACGCTGACCGCCTCGAGCCCGCACACCGTGAGCACCGGAATCACCATCGGCGACACCAACGCCCTCACGGGGACCGTGATCCTCTCCTCGGGCACGCTCAACTCCACCTCGAGTGTGACCCTGGGCACCGTTGCCGGCAGCGCGGGCGTCCTCAACGTCACCGACGACTCCGCCGACTTCATCCTCACCGGCGCAGGCGCCGACCTGACCGTCGGTGTCAACGGGCCCGGTACCCTCAGCATCACCAGCGCGGGTCTGGTCCAGGTTGGTGATCAACTTGTTGTGGGCAGCAACTCCACCGCCGACTCCACCCTCACCGTCAGCGGTGCCCAGAACGTCTCCCCCTTCCAGCGCTCCCGGCTCACCGTGCTTGGCACCGGAATCTCGTCAAAGCTCGGCCAGGGCGGCAACGCCACGGTCAACATCAGCTCCGGCGCCCTCGCCTCGTTCGCCGGAGACCTCGTCGTCTCCAACGGCTCCGCCTCCACCAGCGTCGTCACCCTCTCGGGCGTCGGCGGAATCGGCGGCCTCAACCATGCCACGCTCGACGTCGCCGGCGATCTTCTGCTAGGACGCAACACCACCGCCGGGTCCGCCGGCGGCACCGCCACCATGAATGTCAACAACGGCGGCACCCTCCAGGTCGACTCCACCCTCTTCCTCGCCGGCGACCCCGATGGCGGTTCCGCCACCCTCCACACGGGCTCCGGCGGCGCCGTCACCGCCCACTCCCTCGACATCGGCGTTGGCTCCACGCTCGATCTCGACGGCGGCTCCCTCACCATCGACGCCGGCACACTCACCAACTCCAGCGCCGCCGCTCCCAGCATCGGCGGCACCAATCACCCCGTTGTCACCCTCGCCAATAACGCCGCCGCGTCGCTCCCGCCCTTCGGTGGCATCGCCCTGCGCGTCGGTTCGGGTGCCGGGACGGTCCTTGGCGACTTCGATGTTCGCAGCGGCTCCGACCTCTCCATCGTCACCGGAAACGTCGTCATCGGCGACACCTCCGACACTGGGTCGATGATCATCAACGGCGCCGGTTCGACGATGAGTCTGCCCTCGGTGGGCTCGACCCTCATCGTCGGCAACACCGGTGTCGGACACTTCCAGGCCGAACTCGGCGCTGCGGTTTCCGGACGCGACATGCTCATCGCCGCCAGCGTCGGCTCCACCGGCACCGCCCTGTTCGAGAACCCCGGCACCACCGCCGCCTTCGAAAGAATCTTCGTCGGTGGTTCGACCTCCGCCAGCGGCGGCGACGCCACCCTCTCTGTCAACGCACAGGCCGCCCTCTCCATGATCGGCCTGAGCATCATCAAAGTCTGGCCCAATGGCGTGTTCGATGTCTCACCCGGCGGAATCGTGAACGGCCCCACGGCCACCATCACCGTCCTGGGCGACTTGAGCTTCCAGAACGCCGGAGAAGCCCACCTCGCACAGGTCAACGTCCAATCGGGCGGGCGACTGCGCGGCCACCCGAGCTTCGCCGGATCCGCAACCCTCGACGCAAACGTCAATCTCGCCAGCGGCGCCACCCTCGAGCTCATCAACGGCGATCTCACCGTCGGCAACGTCTCCAACGACGGCTTCGTCGCCCAGATCGGCAGCGTCATCAACGTCGGCGCCCACGCCCTCACCCTGCTCGACGCCGACGGCGCCGATATCGACACCCTCACCATCGCAGGCGGCACACTCGCCTCCAACGACGAGATCAAAATCGCCAACAACGGCTCCATCGACGGCACCGGCACGATCCAGTCCAACATCTTCTTCAATTCCGGCGGCAGCGTCATCACCGCCACCGGCGCAAACGGTATCACCATCAACGGCACGCTCCGCAACAACTCCGGCACCATCGACGGCACCAAGTTCACCTTCAATGGCCCCGGCGGCGGCTGGACCGGCGCCGGCGCCTTCAACGCCCAGATCGTCTTCAACTCCGGCGCAGAGGTCAACGCCCTCGCCAACATGACCATCGGAAACAGCTCCACCCTCGGTGTCACCTTCAACGCGGGCAGCCAGCTCCACGCCGACAGACGCACCGTCACGCTCTTGGACTCCAACGGCGTCGGCCTTCCCAGCGTCACCGACCTCAGCGGCGGTCACGTCGTCTGCGCCCAGCCCCTCGTCGTCAACAACGGGCGTCGCCTCTCCGGCCGCGGCGGCAGCATCGACACTCCCACCCTCACGATCCACGGCCGCCTGAGCCCCGGTGAGCTAGCCGGTGAGCCCGCTGGTGAGACCGGCGAGCTGACCATCAACGGCAACCTCATCCTGGGCGTTGGAGCCGACACCGACATCGAAATCGGCGGCCTCCTCATGCCCATCGACTTCGACCGCGTCGTCGTCACAGGCACCGTCTTCCTGGGCGGCGCTCTCAACATCACCGACATCGACGGCTTCCACCTCCCCTCCGGCCAGGCCATCGTCCTCATGCAGGCCGATTCCATCTCCGGCTCCTTCTCCCAGATCAACGCCCCCGCCGACTACGACGTCTTCGTCGGCTTCAACCAGGTCGTCATCGGCCACTGCCCCGCCGACTACGACGGCGACGGCACCGTCGACTTCTTCGACTACGACCTCTTCGTCCAGTGCTTCGAAACCTTCAACGAAGGCGTCTGCGCCAACGGCCACAACGCCGACTTCAACCTCGACGGCGCCGTCGACTTCTTCGACTACGACGCCTTCGTCCAGGCCTTCGAAGCCGGCTGCTCCTAATTCCTCCGGGTGGCATGCTTCCCCTTCAGGGAAGCATGATCTCCGGGTGCGGAGGAGGTGTCGGAGTCCTTTGGGCCCATGCCGTGGGAGGCGCTTCCTCTCCTCCCTCGCGCAGCGAGGGACGTGGCCGAGTCTTCGAGGCCGGAGGGGGTGCCTCTGCCTTCTGCCTTTCCATTTCAAATCTCAGATTTCAGATTTGCCTCTCCTCCGCAGCACGCAGCACGCAGCACGCAGCACCCTTCCCCCACCTCCCCATCACCCCCTCCCCCATTTCCCTTGCTTCCACCACCAAATCCTGTTCTAATGTCCGCATGAAGCCCGGACTTGCCACCTCGTGCGCCTCCCTGGCCGCCCTCGCCACGCTCACATCCCCCTCCCTCGCCCAAACCTCCACCGAGATCGGCCCCGCTCCAGCCTCCGGCTTCGGCGGCACCACCGGCCGCGTCTCCGCCCTCGCCCCACACCCCTCCGACCCAAACACCCTCTTCGCCGCCGGTGCCGATGGCGGCGTCTGGCGAACCTCGAACGCCGGCGCATCCTGGACCAACCTCACCGACTCCATGCCCACCTCCTCGATGGGCGCCCTCGCCATCGACCCAGCCCAGCCCGCCACCATCTTCGCCGGCACCGGTGAGGCCAACTTCGCCAACCACTCCCGCTACGGCCTGGGCCTCTACCGCTCGTTCGACTCGGGCAACACCTGGTCCCTCCTGGCCCCCGAGGTCTTCGCCGGTCGCTGCTTCTCGCGACTCCTCGCCGTACGCGACGCCGGAAACCTCGTCCTCTACGCCGCCATCACCCGCGCGGGCGGCTACCCGACCCTCGCCGCCGCCAAAGGACACCCCCTCGCCGCCGGCCCCATGGGCGTCTTCAAGTCCACCGACTCCGGCGCCACATGGACCCACCTCCTCACCGGCCTCCCCAATCTCGACGCCACCGATCTCGCCGTCCACCCCACCAATCCCTCCATCCTCTACGCCGCCATCGGCCACCACTTCGGCTCCCCCGACAACGCCGTCTACCAGTCGACCAACGCCGGCGCATCGTGGACCAGGCTCGCCGGCGGCTTCCCGACCACCAGCGTCGGACGCATCGGCATCGCCATCTCGCCCGCCGACCCCGCCCGCCTCTACGCCTTCATCGCCAATCCCGCCGATGCCGCAGGCAACGCCTCAACCACCCGCGGCATCTACCGCTCCGACAACGCCGGCTCGACCTGGACCTCGCTCAGCGCCGGTTCGCTCCAAGTCACCTACGGCTGGTACTTCACCACCGTCGCCTGCCACCCCACCCAGCGCGATACCGTCTTCTTCGGCGCCCTGGCCGCCTGGCGTAGCACCAACGCCGGCATCGGCCTCACCTCCATCGGCCCCCAGCACCCCGACGTCCACGCCTTCGCCTTCGACGCCGCAGGCCGTCTCCTCTCCGGCGACGACGGCGGCGTCCACCGCTCCAGCAACCTCGGCGCCTCCTGGACCCACCTCAACAACACCCTGGGCACCGTCCAGTTCTACGCCGGCATCTCCGTCGACCCCACCAACCCCAACCGCATCTACGGCGGCCTCCAGGACAACGGCTCGGTCCGCTACTCCTCGGGCCTCTCCTGGACCAGCCTCACCGGCGGCGACGGCGGCTGGACCCAGCTCGACCAATTCAACCCCCTCATCCTCTTCACCGAATCGCAGGGCACGGGCAGCCTCAACCGCTCCACCGACGGGGGCAATTCTTTCACCTCCGCCGGCTCGGGCATCACCGGCGACAACTGCTTCCTCCCGCCCTATCTGCTCGACCTCGCCTCGCCCGGACGCATGCTCTACGCCACCGAACGCGTCTGGCGATCGACCAACTTCGGCGCTTCCTGGACACCCCTCTCACCGGATCTCACCGCCGGCGGCACCGCCGCCATCCGCGCCCTGGCCATCGCCCCCTCCGACTCCCGCTTCGTCTACGCCGCCACCAACGACCACCGCCTGCTCGCCAGCACCGACTCGGGCCAGACCTTCAGCCTCCGTCTCACCGACAACCTCGGCTGGCCCCGCGTCACCCGCGAGGTCGTCGTCCACCCCTACCTCCCACAGACCGTCTACCTCTGCGGCGCCCGCTTCGGCTCGCCCCACCTTCGCCAATCCACCGACGCCGGCCTCACCTGGTCCAACATCGGCGCCGCACTCCCCGATGTCCCCATCAACGTCTGCGCCCTCGACACCCGCCACATCGTGCCGCTCCTCTACGCCGGCGCCGACGACGGCGTCTACCGCTCCCTCGACTCGGGCGCCACCTGGTCCCGCTTTGGCGACGCCTTCCCCCACGCCTGCGTCGTCGACATCGTCGCCGACACCCCGCGCAACCGCCTTGTCGTCGCAACCCAGGGCCGCGGCGCCTGGATCATCGACACCCCCTGCCCCGTCGACTACGACTCCGACGGTGCCGTCGACTTCTTCGACTACGACGCTTTCGTCCACGCCTTCGAAACCGCCCACTTCTCCGCCGACTTCAACGCCGACGCTATCGTCGACTTCTTCGACTACGACGCCTTCGTGCAGGCCTTCGAGAGCGGTTGCTGAATCAAGCTCAATCACCCGCCCCGTGCATCGTCCCGCCAAAACGCACCAGAGACTCCGCCGCGGGGCGAAGTCTCTGGGTTCAACGGAGAGGGGGGGATTCGAACCCCCGTTACAGACCTAAATCCGTAAAACGGTTTAGCAAACCGTCGCCTTCAGCCACTCGGCCACCTCTCCAGGTGCTATCTCAGGCGCGAGCCAAGCATAGCCCGCAACGGATGAATCGGCCAATCTCGATGCCCGCTTCAGCCCCATCACTCGGCGACCAGGAAGAACCGCCCGATCTGCACTTCTACAGGCTCTCCACCCTCAACCTCGAAGGTGTACGCGCCCTCCATCGTCCCCCACCGGGTCTTGAGCGGGCAAAAGCTCGAGTACTCAAACCACTGCCCCGTCCCCAGCTTGGGCTGCTGGCCCACCACGCCCTCGCCCTTCACCACGTTCTCATCCCCCTGCGCATCCACCACCAGCCACCGCCGATCCTTCAGCTGCACCGGCTCCTTGCGCTCGTTGAGAATCCGCACCGCGTACCCGAACACGAAGATCTCCCGGTCCGGGTCCGACCGCTCGGGCATGTACCACGGATCAACCTCCACGGTGACCCCCGCGGTCGTCAGCCTTGAACCATGCTTGGATTGCGGTGTGCTCTGCGACATATGGCGCGTAGATGATAGTCCACGACCCGCCGCAACGCCCAGAATCTCCGCAAAAACAGGGTCGCTCGTCGTGCAGCGCACCTCGGCCCCAAAGAGTTCAACCAAAGTCCCCCGCCCCGCGATCCGCGTGCCCGCCGGCGCCGCCGCGATCATTCCCGGCAGGTCAGTCCCCCGCGTCTCAAGAAGCCGGGGCGCCCGCAAAGGCACAATCAACTCCACGCGATCCACGCCCGCCTCCGCAAACAGCCCCGCCACCAAGACGCCCACCGCGTGCGCCGACTCCGCGCGAAAATGGGCGTCAGCGAGCATCGCCCGTACCCCTGCCAACCTCCGCCGTCGCCTCCAGCCCCGAGATCGTTCCCGGGATCATCCCCGGCTCCCAGATCTCGCTCTCGTTCTGCCCGTCGTTCAACCGACGCAGCAACAAATACAAAATCGTCCCCCCCGACGCCACAAAGCTCAGCGTGAACGCCTGCACCACCATCGCCGGCACCGCCTTCCAATACTGCAGCAGCGCCGCCGTCACCCCCGACAGCGCCGGTGCACCTTCGCCCGTCCTCTCGCCCCGCACCAGCGCCGCCGCCTCCTCGGGCAGCAACGCCGTCGTGCTCCACACACTCACGCCAACCACCCCGTCCGCAATCGCGTCAAACACGAACAACAACAGCGAAAGCTGCAGCACCAGCACGCTCACATAGGCCACCAGCCGCAGTGGGCTCGCCACCACGTACGCGAACACCCGCTGCGCCGCGTCGATCCCATCC
>ERZ1292640.2858-Hain-H43-02um-R1-2858-length-13678-cov-5_pt1 | contig 13678 bp, 7 predicted proteins | sample MGYA00564404_ERZ1292640 | MGnify/ENA primary metagenome ERZ1292640 (study PRJEB36523, sample SAMEA6512636) | groundwater metagenome | collected 2019-01-08 | study: AquaDiva: Metagenomics assemblies of 32 groundwater samples
ATTTACAAATCCCTGAGTGGCGGATTTGTCGGCCAGATGTACTATCGTTACGTCCGGTGTGGGTCTCTAAGCAACCCGAGCGCTATCAACGACCCTCCGGGAACAGTCCCTACTGTTGAAGAAAGCTATCAGGAGATGAATAAGTACCTCTTTATCGACATGGCGAAATCTTATGCCGAGTTCAAGAAGCTGACGCCCTTCCTTCTGGAGCAAGCCTACATAATACCGCGGCCATCACCTTATGCTTACAACTTGTGGTGGCCCTGGCTCAAGAATTACTATGGTCAGGGGGCAGGCCTTATCAGATATTCCTGGATGGACCAGGACTTGAAGAAATCGATGGGCTATTAGTGCTTTGAAAAGGATTTACCAAAGGAGGGAGTAATAATGGCAACCCGTACCGCTACAGAGGTATCTGGTATTAATACGGAGGAGAGTTACCGGCAACACTTAAAAAAGCTAAGTGAGGCAAGTGCCCGTCGAACCGGTAAAACTCCGCAGCAGCTTTTCCAGGAGAGACAAAAGAGGCTCTGGGATGCTATCGAGATGAAAGTGCCCGACCGGGTGCCGGTTATCCTGGGGGGAAATGATTTCGCCTCCAAATATGCCGGCATACCTCTCTCAAGCTCATTTTATGACCCGATTCGCTGGAAAGCGGCTTACACCAAGATGATAGCTGATTTTGAACCAGATGTGGTGCAGTCTTCGGCAACCAGTTCGGGCGCTGTTCTCGATATTCTAGAGGCAAAGAATACCTTGTGGCCCGGCGGGACGCTTCCTCCTGATGTTATGCATCAGTCCATCGATGGGGAATATCTTAAGGAGGACGAGTACGACCTTTTTCTTGAGGATACCGCCGATTTTACTATCCGTCGTTATCTGCCCCGGGTCTATGGCGCGCTTGCGCCCCTGGCTAAGCTTCCCTCCCTGGGAGAAAGGGGCGCAGGTTTAGTTGGTCTTCTCACCACATTCGCTTCGCCAGAGTTTCTTGGAGTCGCCCAGGCTCTACGTAAAGCGGGGCAGGAGCAAGCTAAATATCGCCAGGCGATGGGTAATGTGAACGAAGACCTGGCGTTCCTGGGCTTCCCCCCGATGGCGGAAGGTGGTGGTGGCTCCGGGGGGCCTGCCTTCGATGTAATGGCAAATACTTACCGGGGTTGGAAAGGCATCGTAATTGATATGTACCGGCGTCCGGAAAAGCTTATCACGGCGCTGGAAAAGATTAACAAGGGGCAGTTAGCCCGGGCGACCCCGGCCGACCCCAGGAAGAAAGGTCCTCAGTTGGGGGGTGGAGGGGCTATTCACCGAGGTTCGGACCGTTTCCTGTCCAGGAAGCAATGGGAGACCTTTTACTGGCCGACCTGGAAAAAATCAATGCTGAAATCGATCGAATTAGGCTACATCCCAAATATCTTTGCCGAAGGCTTCTGCGAGAACCGTTTCGAGTATTTCCTTGAGCTACCCAAAGGTAAAGTAGTCATCCGCTTCGCAGATACGGACATGTTCAAGGCGAAGGAAGTCCTTGGCGGACATTTTTGCCTGATGGGCAGCGTTCCATCGACCTTGCTGCAGTTGGCTTCGCCTTCGGAGATAGATGAGTACTGCAAGAAGCTCATCCAGATTTGTGGCAAGGGTGGAGGTTATATCTTGAGAAGTGACACAAACGCGATACAGGATGCTAAGCCGGAAAATGTTAAGGTGATGGTAGACTCGGCCAAGAAGTATGGTGTCTATTAGGGGGTACGGCTAGTTAAGAAAGAAAAACCGGATTATCCCTTCGAAGGAGGCAACAGGATGAGCAAGAAAATTATCTGGCTGGTGGTGAGTGGCTTGATGGCGCTATCTCTGCTGGTGGCCGCCTGTGAGCCGGCAGCAACCCCGGCCACCCCGACCGCTCCGACTACTCCAACTAGTCCGGCTGCCCCAACCAGTCCAACCACTTCGCCCATTACACCAACTACTCCGGTTGAGAAAGGACCGCTAGCGCCTGCCGCTGAAGTGCCCAAGTACGGAGGTACGCTCACTCTCGTTCAAACCGGTGATGTAACTCGATTTGATACCTGGTACTCAAATTCGGGTACGATTATTCTTGGTAATATTAACCAGCCACTTTGGTCAGGCGATTGGGCTAAGGGAATCGCCGGGGGTTTTTGTACCAAAGAATCTGACTGGGGGGCCGGCAACAATGACTTCTATAACCTAAAAACGGGCTTCATCTCTGAGAGCACGAAGTGGACATTAGATACTGCCAAAGACGAAGGTACTATCGTCTACCAGATTCGCCAGGGGGTTCATTTTGCTCTTAACCCAGCTAGTGAAGCCAGCCGTCTGGTCAACGGGCGGGAAGTGACGGCTGATGATGTCGTCTTCAACTTGAAGCGAGTTATCTCCCCTGGGGCTAATCTTTATGGTTCTAATATCGAACTGAGGACTGCCAATATAACTAAAACCGGGACGAGGGAGATTACCGTCAGGCTTCCTATAAGCGCTATGGTATCAGGCATAACGCGCTTTACCAGTCAGGTCTTCATGATGGCGCCGGAAGTAGTTGCGAAATGGGGGCCGACAGATAAATGGGGAAATTCCGTCGGCACCGGCCCATTCATGCTTACTGAATACACCCCTGGTAGCGTCATAATTATGAAGAGGAATGCCAATTACTGGCAGACGGATCCCGTAGGTCCGGGTAAAGGTAATCAGCTTCCTTATCTTGATGTTCTCAGGTATCTCATCATACCCGATGCATCTACCCGGCTATCCGCACTGCGGACAGGCAAGATTGACCAGATGCAAAATCTGACGTTGGACGATGATGCACAACTGAGGAAGACGACGCCGCACTTGCTAGAAAAAGAAAATGCCTCTAATCAAGGAAGGGGCGACCCAGCATATATGAGGACAGATAAGGTACCTTTTAACGATGTCCGTGTTCGCCGGGCAATGATGGTGGCCATCGATTTTCAGTCGATACTCCAGAGTTTATACAAAGGTCGCGGGCAATTCATTACCTTTCCAATTAGTTACATCCCGGACTACGGCCCTGCCTTCCTTGGACTTGATGACCCAGACATGCCAGCATCGGTGAAGGAGCTTTATAGCTATAATTCGGATAAGGCACGGCAGCTCCTTAAAGAAGCGGGGTATCCTAACGGCTTCAAGACCTCAGTAGTACTCCTCTCCACCGAAGTCGACTACTGGTCAATAATTAAGGATATGTGGGCTAAGGTGGGCATTGACCTGAAGCTTGATGTCAAGGAAACTGGCGTTAAGAACACCATCTTGGACCAAAGGAGTCACGAAGCATTGATAACGGACACTACTGGTCCCGTATCTGGATTCTACTTAGCGAGAAGGCTGCAGGGCGGACTCGGGAACAGCAGCATGGTTGACGACCCCTACATCAATGACATGATTGAAAAGATGCGAACAGCCGCCATTACAGACCTGACTAAATCCATGCTGATTCATAAGGAACTGATGAAATACGTTCTCGATAAGGCCTACGCCATACCTAACGTCATAGGTTCTAACTACACGCTTTGGCAGCCCTGGATAAAGAACTATTCAGGTGAATGGACTTTTGGCGGTAATGTTCCTTGCTGGCCACAGTATATCTGGTATGATGAGGCGTTAAAGAAGTCGATGGGATACTAAGCTGTGACAGTCAGACAGGAAAAGAATGTGTTTGCTATAGCTTTATATTTTATTCTGAAGACAGAACTGAGGAGGTAAAGATGATTATCGATGCTCATGCTCACATGAACCATATCAGTTACACGGAATGGCTCGATGAGAACGGAGGCGCCGAAGGAAAGAGAAGAGCCGCCAGAATGCGAGAAACGGCGCAACGCAGACCGCATGCTACAGATGTAGGACAACGGCTTGCCCAGCTCGACAGGAATAACATAGATTTCCAGGTGGTAACGCCCGGAGGTGGAGGTGGTCTTCCCACAGATGACACCGCCACCGCTCTAACTATAGCCCGGGTAATCAATGATGGGATGGCGAGACTTAGAGAGGAGTCTAAGGGGCGACTAATTGCCGGCGGAACTGTGCCACTGACAGGATTCAAACAGGGCAGTAGTAAGGAGATGACACGTGCTGTCAAAGACCTGGGACTAAAGGCAATCACCATTCCTTCCCATATTCAGGGAAAACCTTTGGACTCACCAGAGTTCGAGGCTTTCTGGGCACAAGCCGCCGAGTTAGACGTGCCCATATTTATCCACCCCAGCTCTCCAGCACAACACCGGGACCGCACTTACGAAGGGGACTGGGACTTGAGTCATGTTTTCGGGTTAGAGCTTGAGACCGTGCTGGTGCTGTCCCGACTGGTCTTCTCCGGCATCATGAAACGCTACCCAACTCTCAAGGTAGTCGGCCATCACCTGGGAGGCGGCATTCCTTTCTGGATGGGACGCATTACTGAGACTTATGACGTAACTAATCCTTTACATGATAAGACGGCTAAAGCTATTTTCCAGGTAGTATCTAAACCTCTTTTTGATTACTTTTCCCTTTTCTATTATGATACCGCCGTCGGTGGTAATGCAGCAGCAATAAGGTGCGCTTACGAAGTATTTGGAGCAAGCCAAATCATCTTCGCAACGGATGCTCCTGACGGTCCGGGCACAGGCGAAGTCAGGCTAGCAACATATACGAAAGTAATCAAATCTCTCGGTCTTCCGGAAGATGATAATAAAAAAATATTTGCGGATAATGCAAAGCGGTTACTAAATATACGATAACAACCTGCTCTGCCGTAAGGGAACCATGATGGCAACCAGATTTATTAGCATAGCCAACTACAAATATGATAGCTCTTGAGCAAAGACAACTGGGGGAGAACAGGTTATCAAATCAAAGGAGGGCATAAGAGATGAACAAGAAAATTCTTTGGCTGGTGGTGAGTGGCTTGATGGCGCTATCTCTGCTGGTGGCCGCCTGTGAGCCGGCAGCAACCCCGGCCACCCCGACCGCTCCGACTACTCCAACTAGTCCGGCTGCCCCAACCAGTCCAACCACTTCGCCCATTACACCAACTACTCCGGTTGAGAAAGGACCGCTAGCGCCTGCCGCTGAAGTGCCCAAGTACGGAGGTACGCTCACTCTCGTTCAAACCGGTGATGTAACTCGATTTGATACCTGGTACTCAAATTCGGGTACGATTATTCTTGGTAATATTAACCAGCCACTTTGGTCAGGCGATTGGGCTAAGGGAATCGCCGGGGGTTTTTGTACCAAAGAATCTGACTGGGGGGCCGGCAACAATGACTTCTATAACCTAAAAACGGGCTTCATCTCTGAGAGCACGAAGTGGACATTAGATACTGCCAAAGACGAAGGTACTATCGTCTACCAGATTCGCCAGGGGGTTCATTTTGCTCTTAACCCAGCTAGTGAAGCCAGCCGTCTGGTCAACGGGCGGGAAGTGACGGCTGATGATGTCGTCTTCAACTTGAAGCGAGTTATCTCCCCTGGGGCTAATCTTTATGGTTCTAATATCGAACTGAGGACTGCCAATATAACTAAAACCGGGACGAGGGAGATTACCGTCAGGCTTCCTATAAGCGCTATGGTATCAGGCATAACGCGCTTTACCAGTCAGGTCTTCATGATGGCGCCGGAAGTAGTTGCGAAATGGGGGCCGACAGATAAATGGGGAAATTCCGTCGGCACCGGCCCATTCATGCTTACTGAATACACCCCTGGTAGCGTCATAATTATGAAGAGGAATGCCAATTACTGGCAGACGGATCCCGTAGGTCCGGGTAAAGGTAATCAGCTTCCTTATCTTGATGTTCTCAGGTATCTCATCATACCCGATGCATCTACCCGGCTATCCGCACTGCGGACAGGCAAGATTGACCAGATGCAAAATCTGACGTTGGACGATGATGCACAACTGAGGAAGACGACGCCGCACTTGCTAGAAAAAGAAAATGCCTCTAATCAAGGAAGGGGCGACCCAGCATATATGAGGACAGATAAGGTACCTTTTAACGATGTCCGTGTTCGCCGGGCAATGATGGTGGCCATCGATTTTCAGTCGATACTCCAGAGTTTATACAAAGGTCGCGGGCAATTCATTACCTTTCCAATTAGTTACATCCCGGACTACGGCCCTGCCTTCCTTGGACTTGATGACCCAGACATGCCAGCATCGGTGAAGGAGCTTTATAGCTATAATTCGGATAAGGCACGGCAGCTCCTTAAAGAAGCGGGGTATCCTAACGGCTTCAAGACCTCAGTAGTACTCCTCTCCACCGAAGTCGACTACTGGTCAATAATTAAGGATATGTGGGCTAAGGTGGGCATTGACCTGAAGCTTGATGTCAAGGAAACTGGCGTTAAGAACACCATCTTGGACCAAAGGAGTCACGAAGCATTGATAACGGACACTACTGGTCCCGTATCTGGATTCTACTTAGCGAGAAGGCTGCAGGGCGGACTCGGGAACAGCAGCATGGTTGACGACCCCTACATCAATGACATGATTGAAAAGATGCGAACAGCCGCCATTACAGACCTGACTAAATCCATGCTGATTCATAAGGAACTGATGAAATACGTTCTCGATAAGGCCTACGCCATACCTAACGTCATAGGTTCTAACTACACGCTTTGGCAGCCCTGGATAAAGAACTATTCAGGTGAATGGACTTTTGGCGGTAATGTTCCTTGCTGGCCACAGTATATCTGGTATGATGAGGCGTTAAAGAAGTCGATGGGATACTAAGCTGTGACAGTCAGACAGGAAAAGAATGTGTTTGCTATAGCTTTATATTTTATTCTGAAGACAGAACTGAGGAGGTAAAGATGATTATCGATGCTCATGCTCACATGAACCATATCAGTTACACGGAATGGCTCGATGAGAACGGAGGCGCCGAAGGAAAGAGAAGAGCCGCCAGAATGCGAGAAACGGCGCAACGCAGACCGCATGCTACAGATGTAGGACAACGGCTTGCCCAGCTCGACAGGAATAACATAGATTTCCAGGTGGTAACGCCCGGAGGTGGAGGTGGTCTTCCCACAGATGACACCGCCACCGCTCTAACTATAGCCCGGGTAATCAATGATGGGATGGCGAGACTTAGAGAGGAGTCTAAGGGGCGACTAATTGCCGGCGGAACTGTGCCACTGACAGGATTCAAACAGGGCAGTAGTAAGGAGATGACACGTGCTGTCAAAGACCTGGGACTAAAGGCAATCACCATTCCTTCCCATATTCAGGGAAAACCTTTGGACTCACCAGAGTTCGAGGCTTTCTGGGCACAAGCCGCCGAGTTAGACGTGCCCATATTTATCCACCCCAGCTCTCCAGCACAACACCGGGACCGCACTTACGAAGGGGACTGGGACTTGAGTCATGTTTTCGGGTTAGAGCTTGAGACCGTGCTGGTGCTGTCCCGACTGGTCTTCTCCGGCATCATGAAACGCTACCCAACTCTCAAGGTAGTCGGCCATCACCTGGGAGGCGGCATTCCTTTCTGGATGGGACGCATTACTGAGACTTATGACGTAACTAATCCTTTACATGATAAGACGGCTAAAGCTATTTTCCAGGTAGTATCTAAACCTCTTTTTGATTACTTTTCCCTTTTCTATTATGATACCGCCGTCGGTGGTAATGCAGCAGCAATAAGGTGCGCTTACGAAGTATTTGGAGCAAGCCAAATCATCTTCGCAACGGATGCTCCTGACGGTCCGGGCACAGGCGAAGTCAGGCTAGCAACATATACGAAAGTAATCAAATCTCTCGGTCTTCCGGAAGATGATAATAAAAAAATATTTGCGGATAATGCAAAGCGGTTACTAAATATACGATAACAACCTGCTCTGCCGTAAGGGAACCATGATGGCAACCAGATTTATTAGCATAGCCAACTACAAATATGATAGCTCTTGAGCAAAGACAACTGGGGGAGAACAGGTTATCAAATCAAAGGAGGGCATAAGAGATGAACAAGAAAATTCTTTGGCTGGTGGTGAGTGGCTTGATGGCGCTATCCCTGGTAATAGCAGCCTGTGGGCCGGCAGCAACCCCGGCCACCCCGACCGCTCCAACCAGTCCGGCCACCCCGACCAGTCCAACTACTCCAACCAGTCCAACTACTCCGACTACTCCAGTAGAGAAAGAGCAAGTGAAGCCCGCTGCCGAAACACCTAAGTACGGCGGGGTGTTGACGCTCGTCAGGAGCGCTGACCCAGCGAACTGGGACCCGATTCTCTACGCATCATCGAGTAATGGCGCTCAAATGTTCACTAACGAGTCAATGTGGACAGGCGAATGGATAAAGGGAGCTGCCGGCGGCTACGGGAGCAAAGAAACTGACTGGGGAATGGGCTTTGACCTTCTTGACCTGAAGACGGGCAGTACCGCTGAGAGCTGGAAGTGGTCAATCGATGCCGCTAAAAACCAGGGAACTCTCATTTACCAGATTCGCCCGGGGAATCGCTTTGCCCTTAACCCGGCCAGCGAGGCCAGCCGTCTGGTCGCCGGGCGAGCAGTAACGGCTGATGATGTCGTCTTCTCCCTGGCTAAATTCGTTACTGACCCTCGGAGTCGTATCTACGGGTCTAATCCCGAACTGAGAACTGCCAACTTAACTAAAACTGGGCCCTTAGAGGTTACCGTTAGGCTTCCCCTTGACGCTCTGATATCAGCTATCAGCCGTTTTGGCGCTTATGGCCGGGTTGTGCCGCCGGAGGTATGGCAGAAGTATGGTGATTTGAATATTTGGAAGAATTCCGTCGGTACCGGCCCATTCATACTCACTGACTATGTTCCTGCTAGCTTAGGGGTTATGGTGAGGAACCCCAATTACTGGGGGAGAGACCCGGTAGGCCCGGGCAAGGGTAACCAGCTACCATACCTTGAAGGAGTGAGGTTTCTCGTCATACCAGACGCATCTACCCGGCAGGCCGCCCTGAGGACAGGTAAGATTGACAAGATGGGCGGCATTACCTGGGAAGACGCTGCCCAGATGAGGAAGACGGCTCCGCAGTTACTGGTTTTCGAAAACCCAGTGACAGGTGGCAGCGCTATCAGAATGAGGACGGATTTACCACCCTTTAACGATGTGCGGGTGCGTCGAGCAATGATGCTGGCCACAGACCTTGAGGGGATACGCCAGAGCGTAAACGGTGGTCTCGGGCAGATTCATACCTGGCCATTTATTTATAACCCGGTGTACGCTGACATGTACCTCGCTCTTGATGACCCTGAGATGCCGGCATCGGTCAGGGAACTTTATACCTATAACCCGGAGAAAGCCAGGCAGCTTCTGAAAGACGCCGGCTATCCTAACGGCTTTAAGACCTCGGCGCTAATCACCTCTACTGAGGTCGATTACTACTCGATACTTAAGGATATGTGGGCTAAAGTGGGTGTTGACTTGACGCTTGATGTCAGGACGTCTGCTGTCAGAACCGCAGTTATCACTGCCGTGATAACAACGGCTTTGACACCGGGCGGCGGCGCTCCCGCCGCTACCTATTATGTGACACCGGGAAGCGGGAGTCCCGTCCCTACATATTATCTGGCGCCAGACTTTACAGGCATATCCACCACGAATGCCGGTCTGATTAACGACCCCCTTGTTAACGCGACAGTTGACAAGGTCCGATTAGCCGTGCTCACCAACGAGAAGCAAGCTATGAGGATAATGAAGGATATGTGGCCGTACTTCCTTGGCCAGGCATACGCCATCCCGAGGCCGGATGCCCCTGCGTATACCTTCTGGTGGCCCTGGCTAAAGGGCTACTCCGGAGAAGACAGACTAGGCTACGGCTCTGGGAATCCTGATACCTGGGTGCCCTACATCTGGTATGATGAAGCGCTCAAGAAATCCATGGGTTACTAGTAAGCTTGATACCCACGCGTACTGATACTGAACAAGGAGGTGCTAAAAACGGCGGTCTTAAGAATACTGGCGACGAACACGGCTTCGGGCTATCTCGAATTAATAATAAAAGGAGATAATAAAAATGGCTGACCTACATTTAAGTTTTGCGATTGCTCCCTATGACAGAGTAATGCCTCTTATCACTGGTGAGGTGAAACCTCTGGGCATCACCCTTGATTACTGGGGGGCACAGAGCGGGCAGGGTAATCCTTTCTATGACCAGATTAAGTTCCAGCGGTGGGACGTTTCTGAGATGTCAATGTCCTCTTTCTTGCGCATGAGGCCGACCGGCTGGGGTTACCGCATGTTACCCGTTTTTCACAATCGTAATTTCTCGTGGACGAATATCCGTATCCGAGAGGGTTCTGGCATCAGACATGGTCACCCTGAAGACCTCAAGGGCAAACGCATTGGCATTGCTGACTATCAGATGAGCCTGGGTCTCTGGACGCGGGGAATCCTGCAGATGGAGTTCGGCGTCAAGCCGGAGGACATGGTCTGGTATCAGGAACGTAGTGAGCATTTCAGCCACACCGGCGCCTCAGGCAGCGCTGCCGGGCTGGGAGTGCCCAAGAATGTGGAACTGCACTATGCCACGACTGACTTTAATACCATGTTTCTTAAGGGTGAACTCGATGCTGGCACTGGACTCTCGATGCTGATAGGTCGAAGCGGCGAAGGTCGCCAAAGCAGCGCCCTCTCCGGCATTGGCCGTGTCCAGGCTGACCTCGGAGCTAAACCAGACCTGGTCTCATTATTGTTTCCCGACCCCCGTCAGGAAGCAACCCGCTTTTTCAAGAAAACCGGAGTCTACCCGCCGAATCACTGCACGGCGGTCCGTGAGAGTATTCTGGATGAGCACCCCTGGGTGGCTGTCAGCCTGATGGATGCCTTTGAAGAAGCTAAGAGGTTGTCTATTGAACGTCTCCACCAATCACTGCCGACATTGATGGTCTTCGGGCAGCAATATTTTAAGGAGCTTGGGGAGCTCTTTGGTCGAGACCCGTTCCCCTATGGTCTCAAAGCTAATGCCAAGGCTTTTGAATTTGCCCAGACGTTTTCCCTTCAGCAAGGACTGACAGAGCGCAAACAGCCACTGGAGGAGATTTTCCCGGAAGAGATTCTATTCCGCGAAGAGCGAGCATAACCAAGATTCTGGGCACAATGGATTAGTAAAGATTAGTGCTTCGGGCTATCTCGAATTAATAATAAAAGGAGATACTGAATATGGCTGACCTAAAGTTAAGCTTTGCCTGTACTCCCTACGACAGGGTATTACCTCTTATCACCGGCGAGGTAAAGCCTGATGGCATCACCTTGGAATACTCGAGGGCGCCGGGGGGAGTTCCCCGTATTTTCTATGACCAGATGAAGTTCCAGCGGTATGACGTTTCCGAGATGTCAATGTCTACTTACCTCCGCATGAGGTCTATCAAATTCCCCTACCGTATGTTACCCGTTTTTCACAACCGTAACTTTTCCTACACCTATATCCACATCCGTAAGAACGCGGGCATCAGACAGGGTCATCCTGAAGACTTGAAAGGTAAAAAGATAGGGATAGGAGATTACCAGCAGACTCTTGGACTCTGGACTCGCGGTATTCTGCAGGCTGAGTTCGGCGTCAAGCCGGAGGATATGATATGGTATCAGGGACGGGGACAGCACTTCAGCCATACCGGCGCCTCTGCTGAAGCCGGACTGGCTCCTCCCAAAAATGTAGACCTCCGTTATGCGACGACCGATTTTGATACCATGTTCGTCAATGGTGAGCTTGATGCTGTGACCGGGCTCGGACTGCGCAGAGGAAGGGCTGGAGTCGGAGGTTACGGCACCGGCGGTCAGGTCGGAGGCTCCGCCGGTCTCGAACGCAGGGGGCGGGGTGGTGCCGGAGAGCCGGACTTAGTTACCTTGTTCCCTGATGTTCGCCAGGAGGCGATTCGCTATTTTAAGAAAACCGGGGTCTACCCGCCAAATCATTGCTCGATAGTGCGTGAGAGCATCATAAATGAGCACCCCTGGGTGGTTCTCAGCCTGATGGAGGCTTTTGAAGAGTCCCAGAGGCTAGCCATTGAACGCCTTCAGCAGTCGCCGCCCACCCTGCTGGTTTTCGGTCCCCACTATCTCAGAGACCTCGATGAGGTTTTTGGTACCGACCCATTCCCCTACGGCATCAAAGCTAATGCTAAAGCTATGGATATGGCGCAGACATTCTCCGTCCAGCAAGGGCTGACGGAACGCAAACAGCCGCTTGACGAGATTTTCCCGCAAGAGGCCTTCTACCGTGAGGAAGCCCAGTAAGAAAAGTTCAGTATATAGGTGAAATCAAACGAGGTAGATACAGAATCAGGGTGTCGGTTGAACTAGGGGTTTGGCACCCTGATTCGTGCTTCGCCGGAAAAAACAGACAGGTGACTGCCGCGCACATAACCGACAATAGTTATGCCTAGGTCGGCGCCGAGTGATACGGCTCGTTTGGTCGCCGAGTTAATCGAGGCGACTACAGGCACTCCCATTTTAGCCGCCTTGCTTAACATCTCTGAAGATATACGCCCCGTTGTCAGTAGCAGCATATCCTCGGTTGGCATTTTCCTAAGCATACACTCACCCCAAATCTTATCGAGTGTGTTATGCCGCCCGATGTCCTCAGCCTGAACAATTATCTTATCTCCATCGCTTAGCGCTGAGACATGAAGTCCTTTGCGGATATTGCCGCTTTCTCCCTCGTTCTTAGGCTTTCTTTGCAGTGACCTGATGGAAGACAGAATCTGAGCCGGCGAGACACACCGGCTTGAAGTGAGTGGTTTTACGTTCTCTCCCAGGTCGAAGGATACCCCGCTGCCGCAGCCTGTTGTCAGGATGCGCTTCGGAGAGGTGGCGGGCAATGGATGATTCAACGTTACCTCGGCTAACGATTCGTCCAGGCAAACGCGCATCATCGATATCTCGTCCAGGCTGTTTATAAAGCCCTCGGAGCGCAAGTAACCAATCACCAGGCAGTTCAACTTCTCCGGGGTGCACAGGATAGAAACCAGTTCCTGGCCGTTCACAAACAGGGCAAGGGGCATCTCATCCGGTAATTTGCCGGAGACGCATTGCCATTTCCCATCGATGTACTCGCTATAAGTCACCAGTTCCACCGTCTCCATTGCTGACCTGCCTCCCAATGAAATAATGATACCACTTGTTAAGATGTTAGTATAGTTAAGATAGCGTTAGAGATGGATGATGGCTAATTTCCGGTTCTATTCCTCTGACCGGGATTATAAAGAAGGCGGAAACATCAGCGCTTCGGTGAGAACGAACTTGGCTTGCAGCGCCTCGGTAGGGCAGAGGGGGAAGCATTCCTTGCAGTCCCAGCACTCCCTGGCGGCTATTTCCGGAACGAAGTCTACCTCTCGCCGCACCCCTCTATCGACAAAGCCGATGGCGTTCGCCTTCTTGACCTCAGCGCAGTATCTGACACACAGTCCGCAAAGAATGCAAAACGAGGCTTCTTTGTCATAGCGGTCTTTGTCCGCTCCGTACTCTTTAGCCAGCTCTTTTAATATCGGGGAATCCGGAGCATGAGCCAGGATTAGCTCAAGAAGCGTTTTGCGGATTTTATCTACCTTCTCAGACCTGGTCTTTACCACCAGATTAGCGGTAGCAGGCAGGGAGCAGGCAGTATCGAAACTGGTTCTGCCCCGGGATTCTATTTCCACCATGCAGATTCTGCAGACACTGTAAGGTTGCAGCTTTTCATAATCGCAAAGGGTGGGGATGTA
>ERZ1292640.2860-Hain-H43-02um-R1-2860-length-13672-cov-5_pt1 | contig 13672 bp, 17 predicted proteins | sample MGYA00564404_ERZ1292640 | MGnify/ENA primary metagenome ERZ1292640 (study PRJEB36523, sample SAMEA6512636) | groundwater metagenome | collected 2019-01-08 | study: AquaDiva: Metagenomics assemblies of 32 groundwater samples
TTGCCAGCGAATCACTCTCAGCGCTAGAAGACGTCCCATTCAACTGGACCGAGATTGAAATAGACAAGCGCAAAATCTACGTCAAGATAGACAAGACAAACCCCAGCCTAGACAAAGAGGCCGATGAGTGGCTTAAGAAAAGCGATCCGGGGGTTTAATAAGCTATAGAGTAACTCTCTAGCTTCCTGTCATTCACAGCATGCTGCTATGATCTTCATCTTATTTGTTTTGTTCGGTTTTTGAGAACAACTGTTAGTACCTTCACCGTACGAAGCCCATTTGATGGCATTATTGCCATTACATTTTTTCCCTTCTCTACTACAAATCTCGTTACCACTTAAGTGGTGATGACGATCTTGTGTCTTTACACGCACAGTATGAGGTTTACAATTAACAGCAAAACTCTCCACTGCGAACAAGCCACTTATAAGCATCAATGACAAACTGATAACAAACATTTTTTTCATGATATTACCTCCTATTTAAACAATTATTTGGCACATTGATTAATGATAAATCACTTCATCTTTGTTTCAAGAGAATCCATCATCTCGTTGAATGACGAAGCCACATCCTGAAAATCATCATTCGGCCTTAGGCGAACCCTCATATCCGTCCGACCCTCCCTGATAAGACCGAATATCTTTTTAAAGTGGTAAAGCGGCCCAGCGGTACGATGCGAGAACACAACACCTATAATCCCGACCACCGTCAAAAACATGGCTGATATCGCAGAAAGCATCACAACAATCTGCCTTAACTCGCTGTAAAGCTGCAGCTTGGCCTCTTCGGTCATCGGTGAAAGATCAACAAGAATGCTATAATTCTCACTAACGTAGAAATAAAAAACAATTGCATTGAGCGCTGTAAGTACCAAACCAGTGGTCGTGAGCCAGAAGATATACTTCAACTGGTACCTTGGATTGATAAGCCAATTTGATATACTACGCCGATTCTGCGGTTTAGTGTCTATCTCTCGCATTTTCCACACCCTTTCGACTCAATCTGATTACGCAAGCTCTCCAGATTGTTTTTATTGGTTTCAATACGTATGGTTATGACAAGGATATTGGACTTTGCCTTAATAGCCTTTGAACTATCCTTCAAGTAGATTTTTTCAAGATATGCCTTGTTACGCGCCAGCAGATCCTTATGCATGAGATCGCTTACGATATGTTTTTTTTCTTGCAGAAAATACTCTCTGCAATCATCACAATTGGCCGCATACGACCACTGGCACCACAATCCCGCGATAACAGCGAAGATCAGGACCGCACTAGGCAAATTCAGCCGATTTCTCATTTTAACGGTTAACACTAAAATAAATATAAATGCGTGACTCAACTCAGGGCAAGAAGTTTCGCACTCTGCCCATCATATGCGCCCTCTTATTCATTACTATGGGGGCTGGCCCGACAAAAAAAACCACACGCAAGATCAGCTCAAACAGCAACATCACACTACTGACGCTTAATGCGGCAATTAAAAAAGCCTTGGATAATAATTACACCATACAGTCACAGAGGCTTACATTGCGGCTAGCTGAACTTACCCACGACCGCTCATGGAATACGATGTTCATGCCTTCAGTCAGTCTGAATTTAAACGCCCCATCAAATTATACCGTGGCAAACATACCTTCAAAAATATCGCGCGACACCGGTGACATTAACAATAATCACGGGTATCCAGCATCCACGCTGACTTTGAGCCTTGCAAGCTACACATTGTTTAATTTCTGGCGCGACTGGCTTACTTACGAACAAGCCCAGCTCGATTGGCTACGCGCTAAGGAGGCATTCCACGAAAGCACCCGTACAGTCAGGTTTGATGTCATCAAGCAGTTTTTTGCTCACAAAACGGCTCTGGACCGCCTGGAAACAGCCAAGCGGTCTGTGGACATAGCCGAAGCAATCGTCGAGTTAATTAAATCCAGGGTAAAGCTTAAGAAAGCCACAGAACAGGACCTGTCGTCTTCCACCGTGGACCTCTTGAATGCGCGCAATGAGCTAGCGAAAAAAGAGATTTCGGCCAAAGGCTCGCTATGGACACTAAACTACTTGCTCGGTGATCCTGTAGGTCAGGAATACATGATCGAGGAAAAAATAGTCTTCACGCCATTAAAGCTGACATCACAGGAGGCGGTAAAAATATACTCTGAATCATCCCCTTCAATCAAAACGGCAAAAACTGATCTCAAGAAAAAAGAACTGGCCGTTGAATTGGCTGAAAAAAATCGCCTACCGCTACCCAAAGTCTCATTCAGCGGGATAAATATAAGTTACTCAAACGGCTACTACGGCACGCGAAGCGACATCAACTCAGGAAGTTCCGGGAACGTTAATCTAGATGTCAGCACCGCAATCACATTAACATTGCCGATCATCGGCCCTGGGGGGCTGTTTGATAAAAACACTATCGAGCAAGCTGTCGTCGAGCGCGACCAAAGCGAGGTCAGTTACCGAGACACTCTATCGCGCGACCATGCTGTGGTGAACCAGCTTGTATTCACAATAAAAGAGGGTGAATCCACGATATCAAATACCAAAAAAGCCATGGAGAGTTCGGTCTCGTTACTAGACGAATTATTTTCCCAGCTATCAAGCAATTCTGTGCCGAGGCTTGAGCTCAAAGACGCCATCAAGCAAGCGAGAGAAAGCGAGATTGACCTTGCAGAAGCTATTTTAAACCACCTCACCAATAAGCTGACACTGGCCCAGACAATAGGGATGGACCAAATACCAGGAGACCCATATTGATGCGTAAAACGATGTTTTTTATTTTTCTGATATTTATATTATATGCAAGTCAAGCCAATGGGGCACTAACCACCTCACCTACCAATAAATCAACGTCAACATCGTCAATGTGGTTCTCAGCAGCGTATCTGACGTCGTCGAATCTTTTCAAAATGAATGGTGCTTCTTTAGAGTTTGGCTACAAATGGAAGCTCATAGGCATGGATTTAAAATTCCTTACCGCAGGCACCAAGTACGGCTCGATTGCCGTTCAACCAAGTCCGTCTGATCTTTCAACAACTGGGTACGCATCAAAAGACGATACGTCATCAGAGCAAAACAGGCAAAGACGCACCTCTGACCCATGGATGTTCACAGCATTGGAGCCAGGCCTGTCGATTACCGGCAGGTTATTCGTAAATACACTGCCAAGGTTAGCGCAAAAAGCACGCGTTGGTATTGGCTACGCTTCATTCACTGACGACTCAAACTCAGTTAATTTCAGCGGCTACTACATCTCATCGGATGCATATTTGATCTATTACCTAGGCGCTAATAACTCGTGGTCAATAACAACATCACTTGGATATAGAGCTGGCACCATACAAAATCATTCCGCGGAATCCGGCCCGCTTGGCAGGCTGCCGGTGTCGTGGCTGAATTATGCGATCGGAGCTGCTGTATGGTTTTAATAAAAAAACTATCCTGTTTGCTGTTGGCTGCATGCTCGCTTTCCTGCGGGAACGGAAGCGGCACCAACGCGCTAGTTACAGTTAGCGGCTCTGTGCTTTCAAACAGCGGTACTCCGATATATGGGGCAACAATCGAAATAAGCGACAAGCACTGCTGTATGCTTTCAAGCAGCTCAACGTCGTGCTCTTTCACTACCGATAGCGCTGGAAAGTGGAAAACCACGTTCATCGCGGAACCAGAGCAGCGGACATGCTATTACACCGTCAGCTACAGCAACTATGAAACCAAAACTTCGAGCTTCGATCTTAACTTCTGCACTTCACCTGATGATTGCGCCACCTCACAGACGGTGAGCACATCAATTGAACTCGAGGAGCTGACACTTTAAGCAGTTAGTCGTCCAAGCCGTCGAGCTATTCTTGGACCAATATCAGTCAGCCACATTAAAAAAGAAGACTATCTGATCTATGACAGCAAACGATCCCGCCATCCCATAGACGATTTCAGGAAAGATTATAACAACCGCATTCCATCGCGTTCGATATTCTTTAAAAGTGCCGCATCTAATGAAGAGTTCCAAATCACAAACTGAGCCTTCCAGCAAGTCTCATAAGTGAGTTCAAAGTGCTTGATTATCCCGCCAGTATAGTTGGATCTTTACGGTTTTTAGTTAGTACTCTCTTAGTTGTTGGAGAGTTTTTTGAAACGAGACTTGAGATTCCTTAAAGGGTGGCAGTGAGTAACTAAAACCCATCACCGTCGTCATCAAAATCCCTTTTGATATTATCGATGATCGAATCGGCTGGCTCGCCTTCCATATCAAAATCATCCATCGATGCATCAAGATCTAGATCATGTATCACTTTAGCGAAGTCCTTGTCATTCGTTAGATCCTGCCTTATCGCATCAATGTACTTATCCGGGTACTTGGATACGAGTTCCTCTATGTATTGGTTTAATTTCTTTTCTTTGAGGATGAGTTCCTTGCGCTTTATTTTTTTCCAGTTTTTTATGTAGTGAAGGCGGCAATAGCCGGCGGTGGTGGCGAGTCCTTCACACGCAACCTCACGGCAAACGGTTTCCGCGATATCTGCTGCCAGAGCTGCTTGCTTTGACGCTTTAACTGCTCCTGAAGCCCTTCTTAGATTACCGAGATTACCTGGATTAATCGAAGCGCCACGTGGCTTTCTTGTCTTTGCCCCTACCGCAGGCTTTGCATGGTCTGCATGCTTCTCATGAGCTACATGCTTCGTATGAACAACGTGAGCGGGACTTTTGCCATGCTTAGCACTATTTTCGTGAGCCTTTGCTGGCGGCTTCGGGACAAACGGCTGCTTTGCTTTAATTTGTGGTTTCTTGGCTGAATCTTTTTTAGCCTCAGCATGATTTACCGCATGTTTTAAAGTCATCCGTCGTATGTCATCAGCTGGCGGTTTATGCGATTTCTTGGCTTCTTTTTTAGCCGGCTTATTACCACCTTTTTTTATAGCCTTCTTTACCATCTTTAACTTGTCCTTAATCAAATGCATTATTGCTTTCACTTTACACTATCAGCACTTTCCATTAAAAAATTCTGCATCCGCACAAAATTAACGCCTCAGCACGGATTAAGTGCCATTGGCACAAAGTATTGTGTTACGCTTTGTTCGTGCCACGCAGCAATACCTCCGTCAAGGGCAAAACTGGAAATACCGGTCTGCTTACAACCATAGGCGCCGTGGACATGCACATACATGGCGCTTTCGGCATTGATATCATGAATGCATCACCAGAAATATTTGACGAGCTATCCATGCGGCTGTGGGAACATGGCGTCTCAGCATTCTGCCCCACCACGCTCTCGACAAACGCTGACTCGCTCACCAGCAGTGTAACACGGATCGGGAGATGGATAAGATCCGGATCCGCCCCAGGCGCGATACCTCTTGGAATACATTTAGAAGGGCCTTTCTTGAACAAAAACCTAGCAGGAGCCCATCCCGCCAGGCAAATAAGGCCATTCGATTTTGACGAGCTAAACATGCTATGGACTGCCAGCCTAGGAACTCTCAAAATCATCACGCTGGCCGCTGAACTTATCCCGGCACGTGATATCAAAAAGCTTGCAAAATGGTCTAAAAAATACGGCATCACACTTTCATTAGGCCATAGCGCTGCCACTGAGAGCCAAGCACGTCTTGCTTTTGATCTTGGGATCAGCGGCGTCACCCACGCATGGAACGCGATGCGATTTCACCACAGGGATCCCGGCATTCTTGGAGCAGCGATAGGAAGACAAGGCATACATATCGAAATCATCCCCGACGGCATACATGTCTCTCAAAGCATTATCCGATGGCTTTGCCGCCTTCACATGACAAAAGGACTTATCTGCTTTGTCTCTGATGCCGCGCCTGCAGCCCAAACACAAAAGGGGTGGCATCAACTTGAAGAAGCATGCCGCCTGCGCGACGGCACACTTGCCGGAGGTGGGGCATTGCTACCTAATATGTACCGGCGCTGGCTGATGCGGGAAGCGGCCCTGACCGGCGCACCTCCATGGAAATTGTTGCAATCCACCTTAAAATTCATCACGACTGCACCACTTATAGCCTTGAACGCCGACAAACGTTTACTAAACAAACGATTAGTGACATGGAAGGCGTCACAGAATGGTATTGAAGTTAAAAGGGAAAAATACTAAGCTCCATCACTTTAAATACTTTTGATACCGGGAAATTTGATGAAGATTTATTTGCACGAAATCACGGACGAAGAGATCCCCCTTGATTTTGATGAAAACGAAAGCTGGGTGAAAAGCGTCATTGAAAAAACTGACGAAGCGTCGTTTAACGCCATCTCAAAACCAAGAAGCACAAGGTTACATTTAGCACTCAGAAAAGTAGATGACGTCGTAATGTTATCAGGCCATGTCGATACAAGCTTAAATCTCATATGCAGCAGGTGCGCGACACCTTTCCTCATGAATTGCGACGCCGAGTTCTCAGCTCTTTTCTGCAAGGACCCCGCAATGGCTGGCGTTGGTTTTATGCACCACCCAGGTAAGCCATCCGGCCAAAACCACGGCGTGGCTAAACACAGGCCAGCTAAACAAGTTCAAAAGGCATCTCATCACCTTGTTTCAGAGAATGACGACCTGGACATCACTTATTTATCTGAAGATCATCTTGACCTGGCGGATGTTTTGGGCGAGCAGTTGCAGTTGCAGCTGCCGTTCCAACCGCTTTGTAAAAAAACATGCAAAGGCATGTGCACTAAATGTGGAGCGGACCTGAACAACGGCAGGTGCGCGTGCGGGAAATTAGCAACGGAGGGAGTAATCAATGGCTGTTCCTAAAAAGAAAGTTTCTAGAAGCAGGCGCAATATGCGACGTTTTGCTGGTGGCAATAGATTAAAAAAACCAACAATTGTCACATGCCCAAGCTGTAACGAGCCCACAAGGCCACACAGTGTTTGCAAATGTGGCTTTTATGCTGGGAAGTCCGTACTGACTGTAAAAGCAAAAGAAATCCCGGCAGCAAAATAACATAATAGCACATGGCAAAACTCATTCTGGACGTGATGGGTGGCGACAAGGCACCTCTCACAATGCTTGAAGGCGCCATCAGGGCATTGCCTGAAATCACTGGCAACTTAGTCCTACTCGGTGACCAAGAAGCTATCACTAAGCTCGTCACCACAAAGAACAGGTTTAAAAATCTCGCCCAGCAACTCAGGACCCCAGCAAATCCTTCCGGAAAAATTGAGATAATTCACGCACCCGAGAACATTCACATGGATGACTCCATCCGCGCCTTAAGAAAAAAACCAAATGCCACAATAAATGTCGGCTGCCAGCTAGCAAGCAAATCTTTCAAGGAAGCATTATCAGGAAACGGTAATCCCGCGGTATTTATAAGCGCGGGACATTCCGGCGCTGTCATGGCCTCAGCGCTGATGCATATGGGGCGACTTCCCGGCGTCGAACGTCCTGCTATTGCAGTAAAACTTCCAACCCTCAGCCAAAATAATTATCAAGACGGTTGCGTGGTGCTTGATGTGGGCGCGAATGTAGACTGCAAACCAAATCACTTGCGTGACTTCGCGATAATGGGAGCATTTTTTGCGCAAGTTGAAAGAAAAAAGCCAGGTCTTCCGAAAGTGGCCCTTCTTTCAAATGGCGAAGAACCCGGCAAAGGAAATGAACTTACACGAACCAGCGCAGTGCTGATCAAAGAAACAAGCTGCTTTGGAGAAGGTCAGGATGCCGTAGGCCAGTTCATCGGTTATGCGGAAGGCAAGGAGATATTCAATGGTCAGGTGGACGTGGTGGTAACTGATGGTTTTGTGGGAAATGTCGTGCTCAAATCCCTTGAGGGACTTGGCTCGTCAATGGTTAACATACTTAAGAGTGAAGCCAAAACAAGCTTACTTGCACCTATTGGTTTTCTATTAGCTGCCGGAGTGCTAAAAAGACTTAAGCAAAAGCTAGATTATGCGGAATATGGCGCCGCCCCGCTGCTCGGAGTTGCTGGTTATGTGTTTGTTTGCCATGGGCGCAGCAATCCCAAGGCGATAAAGAATGCGTTAATCAGGGCACAAACCGCAGCAGAAAGCCGGATTATAGAAAAACTGGCGAATGCTCTTAACAAGATGAAGGACCGAAAATGAACACCAACATCGCATCACGTATTACTGGCACCGGCTCCGCCTTTCCATCCCAGCGGTTAACAAACGCAGGTCTAGTAAAATTGCTGGCTGAAAAAAATATCGAGACAAGTGACGAGTGGATAAGGGAGCGTACCGGTATTCTTGAAAGAAGGATCGCAAAGCCAGGGGATATGGCAGAACGAAATTCGTCCCTGGGGCTTCTCGCCGCCCAGCGTGCTTTAGAAATGGCAGGCAAAACTCCGCAAGACATTGATCAAATCCTATACGGCACGTGTACTCCGGACACGCTTGTCCCATCGACAGCTTGCTGGCTGCAGGAGAAGCTAGGCGCGCACAGGGCGTGGGGTATTGACATCAATGCCGCATGCTCAGGATTTGTTTTCGCCTTGTCCATAGCCGACCAATTCATACGCTCTGGCCAGATAAAAACATCACTAATTGTTGGCGCCGACGTCCTAAGCACGTTCACGAATTGGGAAGACCGCGGCTCTTGCATCCTTTTAGGTGACGGCGCTGGCGCAGTGGTTATGGAACACACGCCTGTAGATTCACCACATCGCATACTCTCAACACATCTTAAAACGGACGGCAGGCTCTGGGAACTTTTCTATACCCCTGCCGGGGGCTCCAACATGGAAGTGACGCCAGAAAGACATTCACAAAAACTAGATAAAATGCAGATGAAGGGTCGTGAAATATTTAAAGTCGCTGTCAAAACCCTGTCTGACTTCGCGGTGGAGGCGCTTGAATCAAGCGGCATGAAGCTAAATGATCTAGACTGGTTCATCCCGCACCAGGCGAATCTAAGAATCATCGAAGCCGTTGCAAAAAGACTCAGCTTCCCAATGGAAAAAGTAATAGTCAATATCGACAAGTACGGCAATACCTCTTCGGCCACCGTACCTACGGCATTTGACGAAGCCATACGTAACGGGCGTATCAAGCCAGGACAGACGGTGCTCTTCGATGTATTCGGTGCTGGCCTGACATACGGATCATTATTGCTTAGGTGGTGAGCATGAAAATTTGCGCGATATTCCCTGGACAGGGTTCACAACAAGTAGGGATGGGCAAGGATCTTTACGATAATTTTTCTACCGCCCGCGCGGTGTTCGAGGAAACATCAGATGCGCTACACATTGACTTGCGCAAACTTTGTTTTGATGGACCAGAGTCGGATCTCATACTTACGCAAAATGCCCAGCCATGCTTGCTAGTAACATCAATTGCCGCATTCCGCGTGGCAGCCGAAGAAACCGGCTTTAATCCTACTTACATGGCCGGGCACTCGCTCGGTGAATACTCGGCGCTGACCGCAGCAAATTCACTGGAACTTTCAAAAACAGCCCGTTTGGTCAGGGAGCGAGGCATCGCGATGCAGGAAGCAGTTCCTCCACAAGAAGGCACCATGGCCGCGATCATCGGCCTTGATGACGACGTTGTCGGAAAACTTTGCGTAAAAGCTACAGCTAATGCGCACTCATCACGATTAAAAACTAACCACGCATTCACTGTTGAACCGATTGTCGAGCCAGCTAATTACAATGCCCCTGGACAAACAGTGGTAGCCGGATCGGCGGATGCGGTGGAAGAAGCGCTTAAGTTAATTAAAACTGATAACGAGTTCGCAAAAGGTAAAGCCATACCCTTGCAAGTAAGCGCACCGTTTCATTGCAAACTAATGTCGCCAGCACGTGAAAAAATGGCAGACCTCTTTTCACGACTCGCGGACGCTGACAAACCAAAAACACCAAAAGTACCTTATCTTCCGAACAGGACTGCCAGACCTACTCGCGAAGCCACTCTCGTGTTTAATTTTCTTGTGGAACAAATCGACCACCCTGTTTTATGGAAACAGACAATGACAGCTGTAATGGAAACAGGCTGCACGACTTTTATTGAATTCGGTCCGGGCAAGGTCTTAGCCGGATTGCTTAAACGCATAGCACAGAATTCGGGTAAACAATGTCAGGCTTTTTCCGTTAGCGATCCCGCATCGCTGAAAAACCTGCAGATTTTTTTGAAGAGTTAATGGGGAGCTGATTAATGTCGAGACAACTTGCACTCGTAACCGGAGCATCACGCGGCATAGGTGCCGCAATCGCCGTCAAACTGGCGGCAAATGGTTTTCATGTCCTAATTAATTTTTCCACAAGTGAAAACAAAGCAGCCGAAATCAGGGACAAGATCCTTTCCACCGGAGGAAGTGCTGAACTCTGCGGATTCGACGTCTCATCATCCACTGCGGTAGATGCGAAAATAGAAGCACTCGGTAAAACCCTGGGACCACTAAGCGTCCTGGTTAATAACGCCGGTGTTGCCATCGACTCGCTGCTGCTTCGCCTCAAAGATGAGGACCTGGAAAAAACCCTGGCGATTGACCTAAAAGGAGCAATTTATTGCACTCGCGCTGCAGCCAAACAAATGATGCGCGCGCGACAGGGGAGCATAATACAAATATCTTCCGTGATCGGGGAAATGGGTAATGCGGGCCAAAGCGCATATGCTGCCGCAAAAGCTGGCCTCATAGGATTCAGCAAGAGCATCGCAAAGGAACTCGGTAGCAGAAATATCCGTGTTAACGTCGTAACCCCCGGATTCATAAGCACTGATATGACTGAGGCCTTGACTGATACACAAAAAGAGGCCATTCTGCGGACCATCCCGTTAGGCTTCCTCGGATCTACGGAGGATGTTGCCGCGTTAGTAGGCTTCCTGGCCTCACCTGATAGCAGATACATAACTGGTCAGGTGATCGGGATTAATGGTGGTATGTACATGTGACTGAACTGATAGGAGAAAAGAATGTCAGCCTCAATTGAAGAAAGAGTTCGGACTATTATTTGCGATCAGTTGGCGGTCGAGCCCGAAAAGGTTCAGCCGACTGCATCCTTCATCGATGATTTAGGCGCGGATAGCCTGGATATCGTTGAGCTGGTGATGACGATGGAAGAAGAATTCGATCTCGACATCCCTGATGAAGACGCTGAAAAAATAAAGACTGTCGGCGACGTCATCAAATATATCGCATCGAAGACAAGTCACTAAACGCCACGTTTTTCGGAAACGAGAAAGGTGGACACTGCTTGACCGGGAAACGGCGGGTTGTAATCACAGGCATCGGGGCGGTAAGTCCGCTCGGGCTTACAGCAGCTGAGACATGGAAAAACTGCGTTGGAGGGCGCTCTGGAGTAGATTTTATCACGCACTTTGACGTCAGCGAATGCCCGGTAAAAATAGCGGCGGAAGTGAAGTCATTTGACGTAACCAGTAAGGCAGGACCGTTTCGTCCATACCAAGACGATCAAAAAACTGAAGTAACACAAGCAGCAAATTCAAAAGAAGCAAAACGCGTAGGACGTTTTGTCCACTTGGCACTCGGAGCTGCTCTGGAAGCTTATGGCGACTCTGGGCTGGATACCATCAGGCATATTGTACCGCCTTCACGAATTGGTACAAACATCGGAGTCGGCATGGGAGGGCTGCCTGAAATCGAGGAAGTTCATAACGACTTTCTCGCCAAAGGGTTCAGACGGATCACGCCTTTTTTCATCCCGCAGGTGATCCCCAACATGGCGTCAGGACAGCTTAGCATTCTTCTAAACTTGCAAGGCCCAAATCTGTGCAACATCACAGCCTGCGCATCAAGCACGCACGCAATAGGTGAATCCTTCAAACTCATTCAAAGAGGTAGCGCGGACATAATGATTGCTGGTGGCGCCGAAGCGGTTATTTGCAAATTAGGTGTTGGCGGATTTGCATCTATGAAGGCGCTATCAGCACGTAACGAAGATCCACAAAAAGCCTCAAGGCCTTTTGATGCTGATCGGGATGGTTTTGTTATGGGCGAAGGCTCTGCCATCATCATTCTTGAAGATTATGAATTTGCAAAAAAACGTGGCGCACGTATCTATGGTGAAATACTTGGGTACGGCCTTTCTGGGGATGCTTACCACATGACCGCACCATCACCGGATGGCGAAGGCGGCTACCGAGCCATGGCGATGGCTCTTCAAGATGCCCAACTTGACCCAGAAAAAATCGGGTACATAAACGCGCATGGCACATCAACCCCCGTGGGCGACGTCGAAGAGGCCAAGGCAATAGCGAGACTTTTTTCCGCAAATACTAGGGATCTTAACATAAGCTCCACAAAATCAATGACGGGACATTTGCTCGGAGCCGCTGGAGCGATCGAAGCCATGTTTTCAGCTCTTTCAATCCAGAACTCAATCATACCGCCGACAATAAATCTCCATAATCTTGACCCCGCCTGCAAGGAGCTGGGGCTAGACTTCACGGCTAATGCGGCCATAAACAAGAAAATAAACTATGCAATGTCTAATAGCTTCGGATTTGGCGGAACCAATGCCACTCTTGTTTTAGGAAAAGTATGAATAAGAAATCCGAAACCATACTGATAGCATCCGACCACGCGGGCGTCAGCCTTAAAGCCGAGATCCAAAACCGGCTTACACAGTGGAAATGGAAAGATCTCGGCCCACTCAACGGAAACAGCGTGGATTATCCGGACTTCGCAAAGCTGCTTGCTGAGCGCATAGCCAGCGGCGAGGCTTCACGCGGCATTTTAATCTGTGGCAGCGGCATCGGGATGAGCATCGCGGCTAATAAAATTCCAGGCATAAGGGCTGCGGTTGTATATAATACAACAACAGCAAGGCTCTCCAGGGAACATAATGACGCCAACGTGCTTTGTCTCGGATCACGCTTCATAGCACCGGAATACGGCACCGAACTGGCCAAGACCTGGCTTGAGTCAATATTCGCAGGAGACGGACGCCATCGCCGGCGGATACGTAAAATCTGCGAACTGGAGGCTAAGTTTACAAATGAAAAATCCACTAAAAAATCCAATGAAAAACAATGACCTTAAAACAACGGATATTCCCATTTATGAAGCAATCCAGGGTGAACTGCTCCGTGAAGAAGAAGGGTTGGAACTGATCGCATCAGAAAATTATGTAAGCCGAGCTGTGCTTGAAGCGCAGGGCTCGGTACTGACTAACAAATATGCCGAAGGTTATCCTTTTAAACGGTATTACGGCGGGTGCGAATACGTGGACAAGGCAGAAGCAGCTGCAATAGAGCGTGTTTGTAAACTCTTTAAGTGTGAAGCTGCCAACGTCCAGCCCCACTCTGGATCCCAGGCTAATATGGCCGTGTATCTTTCTGTCATGAAGCCAGGCGAGACAAAGCTGGGGATGAACCTTTCACACGGCGGTCATCTGACACATGGAAGCCCGGCTAATTTCAGCGGAAAATTATTCCGAGTCGTCAGTTACGGGCTTAATCCATCTACAGAGAGACTAGACTACGACATGATCAGGGAAGCCGCCCTCAAAGAAAAACCAAAAGTTATCGTAGCTGGCGCGAGTGCCTATCCCCGCGTGATCGACTTCGCGGCATTTGCCAGCATTGCAAGTGATTGCGGTGCGCTGCTCGTAGTGGACATGGCACATATTGCAGGCCTTGTTGCAGCAGACTTACATCCCTCCCCTATCCCACATGCAACCTATACTACTTCAACAACCCATAAGACCTTGCGCGGACCGAGGGGTGGATTAATTTT
>ERZ1292640.2861-Hain-H43-02um-R1-2861-length-13670-cov-12_pt1 | contig 13670 bp, 8 predicted proteins | sample MGYA00564404_ERZ1292640 | MGnify/ENA primary metagenome ERZ1292640 (study PRJEB36523, sample SAMEA6512636) | groundwater metagenome | collected 2019-01-08 | study: AquaDiva: Metagenomics assemblies of 32 groundwater samples
CTAAAAATTTGAAATTTTCTACTCGAAAGAGTATTCGGCGACAGACCCTTTATTTTATTTTGAAAATTGAAAATTTATTTCGTGTATCCACATCCTTTTTTAGAACATTTTGTTTCTTCTTTTTTAGTATTTTCAACTAGTAAGCTATCGCAGTTGGGGCATTTTTCTCCAGTTGGTTTTCCCCAAAAAGCGGTTTTGCAGGTTGGATATTGGTTGCATGCATAAAATGTTCCTTTGCGACTTTGTTTTTGGACAATTTCTCCAATACCACAAACAGGGCAAGTAATACCAGTACTGCTGTTGCCAGCTAGATTTTTAATATTTTTGCATTTCGGGTAGCCGCTACAACCTAAAAAAGTTCCAAAGCGGCCGCTTTTAACTGTCATTGGCGCATTACATTTTTCGCAAATTTCGTCTTTATATTTTTCTTCAAGCTCTTTGATGGCATCACTTTTTTCATTGTTATTAATGCTACCTTCCATTGGTTTAATATTTTTACATTCAGGAAAAGCGCTACATGCTAAAAATTTGCCATAGCGACCTGTTTTAATTATCATTGGAGCATTACATTTATCGCAAAGCTTATCAGATTTTTCTTCAGGCATAATGTTTTCTTTTTTAATTAAATTACGTTTTATTTCTAAATTTTCATGGAATGGTTTGTAAAAGTCGCTAATAACAGGTTGCCATTCAATTTGTCCATTAGCAATATCATCTAATCTATTTTCCATTTTTGCAGTAAATTGGTAATCAACTATTTGTGGAAAATGTTCAACTAATAAATCGTTAACAATAAAAGCAATATCTGTTGGCGCTAATTTTTTGTTATCATCTCGTTGAACATAATTTCTATTAATAATAGTGGAAATAGTTGGCGCATAAGTTGATGGTCTGCCGATTCCATACTCTTCCATAATTTTTACTAATCCAGCGTCTGAATATCTTGCTGGTGGTTTAGTAAAATGTTGTTCTTTTTTAAGTTCAATTAAATTTAATTTTTCATCTTGTTTTAAATTTGGAAGTTCAATTTCTTGGCTTTTTTCCGGATAAATTTTTAAATAGCCTGCAAATTCTAAAACTTGGCCTGTAGCTCGGAATTGGTATTTAGTGCCGATTCCATCAATATCAATTGTTGTTGCTTTAGCTAAAGCTTCTGGCATTTGACTAGCTAAAGCTCTTTGCCAAATTAATTTATATAATCTATGTTGATTGGAATTTAAAGTTTTTTCAAGTTTTTCAGGCGTTTTTATTACTTCTGCTGGTCTAATAGCTTCATGAGCTTCTTGCGCTCCCTTGGATTTTGTTTTAAATTTTCTAGGAGTTGCTAAAGTGTAATTATCTCCTAAATTTTTTTTCAAAAAATCATGAGCATCATTTAAAAATTTATCAGATAAATTTAATGAATCAGTTCTCATATAAGTAATAAAACCTTGTTCATAAAGTTGTTGAGCAACTAGCATAGTTTGTTTTGCAGAAAAACCTAGCCATCTATTGGCTGTTTGCTGAAGACTGGAAGTTGTAAATGGTTTTGGTGGAGATTTTTTAATTTGCTTTTGCGTGATATTACTAACTTGATAAATGGCGTTAGTTAGTTTGTCTAAAATTTTCGTTGCAGTTTCATCGTTTGGAATTTCTAGTTTATTTACTGTTTTATTTTCAATTTTATTAAGTCTAGCTGATAGAGACATTTTTTGGTCATTTTCAAAGTTAGCAATAATACTCCAATATTCATCGGTTTTAAATTTTTGTATCTCTCTTTCTCTCTCAACAATTAAGCGCATCGCGACTGATTGAACTCTGCCTGCAGACAATCCTCTCGCTACCTTTTTCCATAAAAATGGCGAAAGCTCGTATCCGACTAAGCGATCTAAAATTCTTCTTGCTTGCTGAGCATCAACTTGTTTAAAATCAAGTTGGCGTGGATTAGCCAAAGCTTTTGTAATTGCGTCTTTTGTAATTTCATGAAAAACAATCCGTTTAGCTTCTTTGGCTTTGAGTTTTAAAACTTCAGCTAAATGCCAAGCAATAGCTTCTCCTTCTCGATCTTCATCAGTAGCTAAAATTATTTCTTCAGCTTTTTTTGCAAGAGTTTTAAGTTTGTTAACATTTTTACTTGCTTTGGCAGGAATAATGTATTTTGGCTGAAAATTATTTTCTAAATCAATGCCCATAGTACTTGTAGGCAAATCACGAACATGACCAAAAGAGGATTCAATTATAAAATCAGAACCTAAAAATTTGGTAATAGTTTTTGCTTTAGTTGGCGACTCAACAATTATTAATTTCATAAGGTAAATTTTCAATTTTTAAACAATTTTTAATATTTTAATTTTTAAATAAGTTTATTTTAAAAATTATTTGTTTTAAAATTAATTCATTGAAAATTAAAAATTAACTTTATCTTGTTAATACATATTGCATTCCACCAAGATTTTTTATAACGCCCTTCATTTCCATTATTGTTAGTGTACTATTTATAGTCGCAGTGTCAAGTTTTGTTAAGCGGATTAATTCGTCAACATGAATTGGCTCAAAAGTAAGAATTGTTAAAATTTTTTCTTCTTCTTGTGAATCGGGAATAATTGTTTTGTTGTTGATATAAGAAGAGACTTGAGTTAAATTTAGTGTTTCAATAATATCGTTGGCCGTTGATACTAATTTGGCGCCTTGTTCAATTAAATAATTTGTGCCAGATGAATTTGGTGAGTAAATATTTCCTGGTACAGCAAAAATATCTCTATTTTGTTCTAAAGCGTGGCGAGCTGTAATTAGTGAGCCTGATTTTAAGCTAGCCTCAATAACTAAAACTCCTAATGACAGTCCTGATATTACGCGATTTCTTTGTGGAAAATGATGTCTTAACGGAGGCGTTCCTAAAGGAAATTCTGAAATGATTACTCCTCCAGATGCAACAATTTTGTCGGCTAAGTAGCAATTTTGCGTGGGATAGATATTTTTTTTGTTTAGTCCAGAGCCTAAAACGGCAATTGTTTTACCATGAGCAATTAAAGTTGTTTCATGCGCTAACGTGTCAATGCCAATAGCTAGTCCGCTTACAATAGTCAAATTATTAATTACTAAATCTTTAATAAGTTGTTCAGCTACTTGTTTGCCATAGCTAGAATATTTTCTTGAGCCTACTACAGCTAAAGCAAATTCGTCAGCTATTGTCAATTTACCTCGGTAGTAAAGTAGTGGTGGTTGATTGTAAATTTCTTTTAGTAGTTTAGGATAATGCTTGTCTTCAATAGTAACAACTTCTATATTTTCTTTTGCTATTTTTTCCATTAAGTCGTCAGGATTAATTGATGATCTAGCAATAATAAATTCACCAGCAACTTTTTCTTCTATGCCTGCTTGCATCAGATCGGTTAAATTTGCTTTAAAAGCATTTTCTAAATTAGAAAAATATTTTCTAATTCGTTTAAATCTAATAGGCCCGAATTTAGAAAAATTATTAAGCGCTACCCAATATTTTAAATCATCTATCATAATTTTTTCTCTAATTATTTTCTTTAATTATACAGGACTCAATGGTAAATACAAGTTTTATGATTATACGTCTTGTTGTTGACCTGTTTTAATTCTCGTGCTAATTTTTAAGAAACAGTAATAAATAAGTTATCATTTTTAAAACATCCCATTTATCGTATCGTTTTGATATGATAAATATGTACAATAGATTTTTGTGATTGAAAATTATTTAGTGAAATAAATTATTATTTCTATGTTAAAAAGTCAAGAACTAAATAAATTAACAATAAAACAAGCTATTGAAAAATTAAATAATAAAGAAATAACTTCAGTTGAATTAACTGAGGCTTGTTTGGCGCGGATTAGAGAAGTTGATGAAAAAATTAATACTTGTTTAACTGTTTGTGAAAAAGAAGCTTTGGATGAAGCTAAAAAAGCTGATGAAATTAGGCGAGTATGGCAGAGTGGGGAAATCCCGCTCCTACTTGGTATTCCATATTTAGTTAAAGATAATATTTTAACGAGTGGAATAAAAACTACAGCTGGTTCAAAAATTTTAGAAAATTATATTGCGCCTTATGACGCTACTGTAATTAAAAAATTAAAACAAGCAGGCGCTGTGCTTTTGGGTAAAGGTAATATGGACGAATTTGCTCACGGAGCTTCAACTGAAAATTCAGCTTTTGGCGTAACTCATAATCCTTGGAATTTAGAGTGTGTGGCAGGTGGATCTTCTGGCGGTCCTGTTGCCGCAGTTGCAACAGATATGTGTTTATTTGCTCTAGGTACAGATACAGGCGGTTCTATTAGACATCCTTCTAGTTTTTGTGGTGTTACTGGTCTAAAACCAACTTATGGCAGAAGTTCTCGTTTTGGCTTAATTTCTATGACAAGTTCTACTGATGTGCCAGGACCAATTACTAAAACAGTAGAAGACGCTGCTATTGTTTTGTCAGTAATCGCAGGAGTTGATAAAAATGATGCAACAACAGTTAACGAAAAAATAGGTGACTATCAAAAATTAATAAAACAGGATTTACATGGCTTAAAAGTTGGTTTGCCTAAAGAATATTTTATTGAAGGAGTAGATAAAGGAGTAAAACAGGCAGTAGAGCAAGCTATAGAGGAATTTAAAAAATTAGGCGCTAAATTTATTGAAGTAAGTTTGCCTCATACGGCATATGGTGTGCCTGTTTATTATATAATTACGCCGTCAGAAATTAGCTCTAATTTGGCTAGATTTGATGGAATTAAATATGGTTTAAGCGCTATGGAAGAAAAAAATAATATTCATTCTCTTTTTGATATTTACGCGAAAAGTCGTGGAAAAGGATTTGGAGCAGAAACGAAAAGAAGAATTATGTTAGGCACTTATGCTTTGTCAGCAGGTTATTATGACGCTTATTATATTCAAGCGCAAAAAGTTCGAACTAAAATAAAGCAAGAAATGGATAAAGTTTTAGAGCAAGTGGACTGTTTATTAACACCAACAGCTCCGCATGTTGCTTTTAAAATAGGTTCTAAATCGCAAGATCCATTAAAGATGTATTTGGAGGATATTTTTGTTACAGGAGCTTCGTTGGCTGGATTGCCAGCGATTTCTATTCCTTGTGGATTTGATAATAATATGCCTGTTGGTTTGCAGTTAATTGGCAAAAGATTTGATGAAGCAATCTTATTTCGTTTAGCTCACAATTTTCAAGAAGCAACAGAGTGGCATTTGGAAAGAGCGACAGACCCTGTTTAGAGTTTAGGATTTAGAGTTTAGAATAATAAAAAAATTTATGAATATTAAAAAAACTTTTATCATTAGCTTAATAGTTATTTGTTTAATTTTAGCTTTTGGTTTTATTTTAATTAATAAAAAGAAAAATATTAGTGTTGTTAATAATGTTGTTAGTGAGGAAGTTAAAAAAAATCAAGAACAAGCTAAACAATTAATAGCTAATAATAATCAAGTTAAGCCGATTCGGTTAATTAATGAGACAGATCATCTTTGGGGAGAAAAAGCTGCTCCTGTTCAGATGGTTATTTATTCTGATTTTAAAGATCCTTTTTGTGCTGATTTTTATGATACTTTAAAACAAATTAAAACTGAATTTGGCGATAAAGTGGTTGTAGCTTATCGTCATTTTTTATTAGATTCTCATCAAAACGCGCTTATTGCATCTGAAGCAAGCGAATGCGCATCTGAGCAAGGTAAATTTTGGGAAATGTATAATAAATTATTTGCCAATAATAAAACTGGTTTAATTGGAATTGATCAATTCAATATTAATGTTAAAGAGCTTGGCTTAGATCAAATTAAATTTGCTAAATGTTTAGAGACAGAGCAATATAAAACTAAAATATTAGAACAAATGTTAGAAGGCAAAGAGGCGGGTGTTGTTGGTGTTCCAGTGATATTTATTAATAATAAAATTTATCCAGGAGCTTATCCTTTTGAAGATTTTATAGCTCGCGATGGCAAACCAGAGAAGGGGATGAAAAATATTATCGGAGAAATACTTAAGTAATCTTTAATTTTGTAATTTTAATTTACGGAAGGATCGCATAGTGGTCGAGTGCGCTCGCTTGGAAAGCGGGTAAAGTGTTAAAGCTTTCGAGGGTTCAAATCCCTCTCCTTCCGCCAATTTTAAGAGTTGTAATTTTTATAAACAATGTTGAAAATAATTTTTAAAAGTTTTGTAATCCTGATGTTTTTTAGCGCAGGATTTTTTTATTATCAGAAAAGTTGTAATGCTGCTGAATTTGGTGATGTTATTGTTAATGAAATTGCTTGGATGGGCACAACTGTTAGCGCTAATGATGAATGGTTAGAATTAAAAAATATTACTAATCATGACATTGATTTAAATGGTTGGAGTTTAGTTGCGCAGGATGGAGTGCCATTAATTAATTTATCCGGAACTATTTTAGCTAATGGATATTTTTTATTAGAACGTACTGATGATACTAGTGTGCCTAATATTAAAGCAGATAAAATTTACAGTGGGGCGTTAGATAATAATGGCGAAGTTTTAGGTTTACGAGATAAAGATAAAAATTTAATAGATTTAGTTGAAGCTGATAAAAAATGGTTAGCAGGAGACAATATTAGTAAAAAGACAATGGAAAGAACTGAAAGCAATGGTTGGCAAACTAGTCAAAATATTGGTGGTACACCCCGAGCAGCTAATAACGTAGTAGTCGCGCAATTACCTTCAGCGCCATTGTCGGAAAAACAGTTGGAAGCTTCATCATCACCAATATCGTCAACAACTGTTCCAACAATTACATCAACTACAACTTCTTCAATAACAAATGTTAGTAATATTATTAGTCAGTCTATTTATAAATTAGGTAATGTTTCAATTAATGAATTTGTTGCTGATCCAGCTGATAATGATGTTGAATGGATTGAAATATATAATGCAACAAATAAAGAAATTGATTTGAGTGGTTGGATAATTGAAAATGGAAGTAAAACTAAAACTAATTTGTCAGGATTATTAGGCATAGATGGAAATGCTAGATTAAAAGTTGTCTCTAGCCCAGCTGGGATTTTGAATAACGCAGGGGATTTAATAATTATTCGTGATAATTTAGGTAATTTGATTGATCAAGTTTCTTATGGTGATTGGGATGATGGTGATAAAAGCAATAACGCGTCTATCGCTGGCGATCCTTTCAGCGTGGCAAGAAAATTTGATGGTTATAATACTTTTAATAATGCGAATGATTTTGCTGTTACAAAAAAGCCAACTAAAAATGTTAGTAATATTATTTATATTGAAGATGAAGTAAGTCAAGAAACTAAATCTAAGTTTGATTTTAGCGATGATATTTTTATTTCAGAAATATTGCCTAATCCAATAGGAAATGATGCTAAATCAGAATTTATTGAAATTTATAATGCAGGCAAACGTGATGTAAATTTGGCTGGCTGGAGTCTAAGTAATGAAGATAATAAAAAAAATAATTTTGAAAAAATTGCAACTAGCACAATAATTAAAGCAGGAGAATATTTAACGTTTTCTAGGCAACAAACTAAAATTGTTATGTATAATGATTCTGGAGAAGTAAAATTATTTCAGCCTCTAGCTGATAAACCGATTCAGACAGTAAAATATAAAAATGTTAAAGAAGGTAATGGTTATAATTTAATTTTACCAATTATTAATAAACAAGAAGAGTATGATTGGAGTGAAACAATTACGCGAGGATCTGTTAATATTATTAAAATAATTAATCATCAACCTAAAGTTGCTTTTGATGTTCAAGATAAAATTATTGCTGGGCAACAAATTGTTTTTGATAGTTCTGATACTTTCGATCAAGATGGCGATAATTTAAAATTTAGTTGGAATTTTGGTGATGGTACAAAATTAACGCTTCCTTCGCCAGAACATACTTTTTTACGACCAGGCGTTTACACAGTTTCGTTAATTGTCAGCGATGGACAAAGTGATGTAAAAAAAGAAAAAAATATTAAAGTTTTGGATTTATATTTTTTAAATTCACAAAATAGTTTAATTCCTTTTTTAAAAATTGGTAAAGGAGATGTTGTAATTAATGAAATTTTTCCTAATCCAGCTGGGATTGATAAAAATAATGAATGGTTGGAGTTAAAAAATCAAAGTTCTTATAAAATTAATCTTTTAGATTGGCAAATAGAAAATAACAATGGTAAATATAAATTTAAAAATGATTTATGGCTGGAGTCGGAAAATTTTTATTTATTGACTAACAAAAAAAGTGAATGGGCTTTTAAAAATAATTCTGATATTATTAGTTTATATGATAATACAGATAAATTAATTGATAAAGTTGAATATACAGAAGCGGTTCAAAATGAAGCTTATAGTCGAGGTGAAAATGATAAATGGTTTTGGACTAGTGTTCCAACTCCCGGAATAAAAAATATAATAAATATATCTAAAAGTTATGATAAAATAAATAATCAAGTTGCAGGAATAAAGATTAGCAAAGAAGGTGTTATTGAAACAACATTAGAAAAAATAAAAGAATATGAAGTAGGGGATTTAATAAAAGTTAAAGGAAAAGTAGCTGTTGAGCCAGAAATTTTAGGAGCGCAGATTTTTTATATTGTAGGTTCTCCTGGTATTCAAATTTATAATTATAAAAAAGAATTTCCTAATTTGAAAATTGGTGATTATATTGAAGTTGCTGGCGAACTTTCTGAAATTAATGGAGAGCGACGTTTAAAAACAAAGGAATTGGCTGATATTAAAATCTTGGAGCATCAAAATGCGCCTGTTGCGCAAGTTTTAAGTTGCGATAAAGTTAATGAAGAATATATTGGACAATTAATTTCTATTACAGGTGAAGTAACTGATAGAAAAAGCTCAACAGTTTATTTGGACGATGGAAATGACGAAATAGTTGTATATATTAAACGAGCTACAGGTATAAAACCTTCTAGTTTGGTTGATGGAAAAACTTACGCTATTACTGGCGTAGTTGTTAAAACACAATCAGGATTAAGATTGATGCCACGTTCTAGTAATGATATAGTTGTTCAAAATCAAACATCAGAAAACAGCGACGTTTTAGGTGAGGTTGTTGTTGGTAACGAACGGCAAGTAGCGAGTAGAGATAAAAAATTAGAATTATTTAAATATTTATTAATTATTGCAGGAGGAACTATAATTTTATTAATTGGATTAATGATAAAAATTTGGAAAAATAAGATAAAATAAAATGGGTCTGTCGCCGAATTCGGTATTTGGCGACAGACCCTTAATAGATCCATTAAGTAATAGATTTATTATATTATTATAATAAAAATAATATCAAATCTATGTTTTTTTGGCTTTTATTTAAAGAATGCTATAATAAAAAGAATTAAACATTAATTTATTATTTATGGGAAGAAGAAGAGGGAAATATAAAAAAAGATTATTTAATAATGTTGATTTTCCTAAATTTGACTTAGATCCTGATATTAAAAAGGGTATTTTTATTGTTTTTATTTTGGCTTTTGGCGCTACTAGTTTGTTAAGTTTATTTGATTTAGCAGGACAGATGGGTGTTTATTTAAATCAAGGGATGATGCTTGTTTTTGGTTGGGGAAAATGGTTGTTCCCGCCGACTATTTTGGCGTTGGGCTTTTTATTTTATAATGAAGAAAAACATTGGGTAAAAGGCGCTAATTATTTAGGTTTATTTCTTTTTGGGATCTCTTTTAACGGATTATTGCATTTGTTATTTATAGATCAAGATCTTTGGCATTTAACTATTAGTAATGGGGCTGGTGGTGGCTACTTGGGGTTGATTGTTGTTTTATGTTTTACTAAAATTATGGGTTTTTGGGCAAGTCTAGTTGTTTTGGTATGTTTATTGATTATTTCTTTAATGCTTATGTTTAATGCAACTTTGCAATCACTTATTGGATCTCATAGTTGGTTTGCCAAAATAATTTATCCTATAAATTTTTTGTTTAATAAAATTTTTCAACGTTCAAATAATAATTATGTAGATGAAAAAGAAGAAAATGAATCAACTGCAGAAACAGAGGAAAATTTAATTATAGCAGGAACAGGTGATAGTAGTTTTAAAAGTCATAAAATAAAAACAGCAACGGCATTATTTGCAGAAGAGGCAGTTGATAAAATTGAAGAAAATAATAATTGGAAGTCTAATCATAAGAAGGTGGATTTACCACTAGATTTACTTAATGCGCAGATCGGTAAACCAACTAGTGGAGATATTAAAAATAATTCTTTAATAATTCAAAAGTCTTTGGAAAATTTTGGTATATCTTGTGAAATGGGAGATGTAAATATTGGACCAACTGTTACTCAATATACTTTGCGACCAGCAGATGGAATTAAATTGACTAGAATTACTACTTTAAGCAATGATTTAGCAATGACTTTGGCGGCTCATCCTATCAGAATTGAGGCGCCGATTCCTGGTAAGTCATTAGTTGGGATAGAAGTTCCTAATCAAATTAAGGCAACCGTTGGATTAAGAGAAATTCTATCTAGCGAAATGTTTATAAAAAGAAAAAATAATTTAATGATTGGTTTAGGAAAAGATGTTTCAGGAAAAGTTTGGCTGGATGATATTTGTAAAATGCCTCATTTATTGGTTGCTGGCGCTACTAATTCTGGTAAGTCAGTTTGTTTAAATTCTATTATTATAAGTTTACTTTATCAAAATGGTCCTGATGATTTGCGTTTTATTATGGTTGATCCAAAAAGAGTAGAATTGCCTGTTTACAATGGAATTCCACATCTTTTAACCCCAGTTATTACTGAGGTTGGTAAAACTATTAACGCTTTAAAATGGTGTCTTAACGAAATGGATCGTCGCTTTGAACTTTTAGCAAGACATGGCAAGAGAAATATTGAAAGTTATAATAATAATCATCAGCAAGGAGAGGATGGCAAGTTGCCTTACATTATGTTTATAATTGATGAATTAGCTGATTTAATGGTAGCTGCTTCACGTGATATTGAGGGTGGCATTATCCGTTTAGCTCAAATGTCTCGGGCAGTTGGTATTCATTTAATTTTAGCCACACAAAGGCCAAGTGTTAATATTATTACTGGTTTAATTAAAGCAAATATGCCTGCGCGTATTGCTTTTTCTGTTGCATCTGGCGTTGATTCGCGAACAATTTTAGATTCATTAGGAGCTGAAAAATTATTGGGTCGTGGTGATATGTTATTTACTACTGCTGAAATTTCAAAACCAAGAAGAATACAAGGCGCTTTTGTAAGTGATAATGAAATAAAAAGAATTGTTAATTATATAAAAGAGAAAGGCGATGAGCCTGATTATATTGAAGAGGTAATAGAAAAACAAAAAGTTAATGGTGTGGCTGGTATAGGATTAAATGACAATGATTCAAATGATGATAACTTACTTCCAGAAGCTAAGGAAGTTATTATTAATTCAGGTAAAGCATCTGCTTCTTATTTGCAACGTCGTTTTTCTATTGGTTATGCAAGAGCAGCCAGATTATTGGATTTATTAGAACAAGAAGGGGTTGTAGGGCCTACTAATGGTTCTAAACCTAGAGAAGTTTTGATTTCTCAAGATCAATATGATAGGATGATAAACCAAGGAGTAAGCGGAATGCCTTTGCATAAGCAAGAAGAAATGGAAGCGCCTGATGAGTACTTACCAGAAGACGAGACAGAAGAAAATATAATAAGTCCGAATAAGTTGAAAATTGAAAGTCAAAAGTTAGATTTAGAAATTGAAAAAGTAGATAAACAAGAGCAATATGATAATGAAGATGAAGGGAAGTATTTTAGCAGATAGGATTAGTTTTTAGCTTTTTTAAAAATTATTGAAAAGAAAATCTAATTTATTAAGTTCGTTCAGGTAGGCTTTTTATTATATAATTTATATAATTAATGAAATTTATTCGATCAAAAAAACTTATTTTTGTAAATAATAAAGGTGGAGTTGGAAAAACTACACTCGCTTTTAATTGTGCTGTTTTATTTGCTAAACAAGGATATAAAACAGTTTTGATTGATTTAGATCCACAGTGTAATCTTTCTCGTCTTGCGATTGGAGAAGAATATTATGCAAAAAATCTTTTTTCTGAAACAGAAAAAACGATTTATGATGTTTTGCGTGGCGTAATTGAAGGCGGTAGTGATATAAATCTTGCTGTAAAATTTCTTCCAGTCAAAGCTAATCAAAATCTATTTCTTCTTAAAGGTGATATTAATCTTTCAATTTATGAAGGGCTACTCTCAACAGCTTACGGACAAGCTGCTTCTGGGCAACCGCTTGGATATTTTCAAACAAGCGCTATTGATCGGTTTTTACGAGAGAAAGGATTGAGTGAACAAATAGATATTTTTGTTATTGATACTTCGCCAAGTTTAGGACTTTTAAACCAGATGATTCTACTTGGGGCTGATTATTTTGTCGTGCCAATGATGCCAGATGCTTTTAGTGTTCAAGGTATTGAAAATTTGGGTATTATGTATGAAAAATGGAAAATACAATGGCGAAATTCTGCTAAGGCTCTTTCAGGAAATACTGAAACAAAATTTGTGCTTCAAGGAGATCCGCTTTTTGTGGGATATATTATTAATTCTTACAATGTTTATGGCAAACAACCGATCATTGATCATCGCGCTTGGATGGAAAAAATTCCAGAACGAGTGCGAATATATTTGTCTGAAAAGCATTGTAGGAACGGACTTGTGCAAGAAAGTTGGAAAAATCCATTGAATATTATTCAGGATTATGGTAGAATCCCAGCAAAATGCCAAGAGCTTGGATCTGCAATTTTTGATCTTAACCCAACATTGATAGCTGACAATCAGCTTGGTTCAAAAGAAAATATTGAAAAATCAAAAGAAGAATTTATTAATCTTTCAAACAATATTTTAAAAATTCTTTTAGCATACTAATTTTAAATTTTAAACTAATCTTATGTACATCACTTACATTGGTCATTCATGTTTTAAAATTCAGGATAAAGCTGGTTTAGATGGAGTAACTATTATTACAGATCCTTTTGACAAAACTGTTGGCTTTAAAGTACCAAGCGGACAAGCTGATATTGTACTCGTGAGTCATCAGCATTCTGATCATAACAATACAGATGCTATTAGCGGTAATCCTTTTATTATTACAAGCGCAGGTGAGTATGAAATAAAAGACGTTTCTGTTGAAGGCGTTGATACTTTTCATGATAATTCTAGCGGAAAAGAACGAGGCGATAACATTGCTTATAAGATTAATATAGAAGGTATTAATATTGTTCATTTAGGTGATTTAGGTCATTCACTTGATTCTAAACAGTTGGAAAAACTTAGTGGAGCTGATATTTTATTAATCCCCGTTGGCGGTAATTATACTATTGACGCAAAAAAAGCAGTAGAAGTTATTAGTCAAATTGAACCACGCATTGTTATTCCAATGCATTATAAAGTAGGCGCATCAACAGCTGAAATTGATGGTGTTGATAAATTTATTAAAGAATTAGGTATTGAGCCGGCTTATGAGGATAAATTAAAGATCAGTAAGAAAGAATTGCCTCAAGAAGATATGGAGTTAGTGATTTTAAATGTATGAGAGAATTGATATGAAAAATTTTTTTGAAAACCAATGTCCATCCGTTTACTTTTTAAACTATTTCTGCTATTATTTTAATAAATGAGTCTGTCGCCGAATACCGTATTCGGTATAAAATTCCAAATTTTTGTAAATTTTGT
>ERZ1292640.2863-Hain-H43-02um-R1-2863-length-13667-cov-8_pt1 | contig 13667 bp, 10 predicted proteins | sample MGYA00564404_ERZ1292640 | MGnify/ENA primary metagenome ERZ1292640 (study PRJEB36523, sample SAMEA6512636) | groundwater metagenome | collected 2019-01-08 | study: AquaDiva: Metagenomics assemblies of 32 groundwater samples
AAGCTGGTTTATTTTTGCTCTTGTCGCCGGCCCTACGAACCCTGTGCCAGCTGAAAGGCCAAGGGGCGCCAAAATCTCCGATTTATATTTTTCCTGAAAACGAATTACGGCTAATCTGGTCAAACTGCCAAAATTTCCCGTTACAAGGCCTTCAGGATAAATGTCCACCCCCTGTGATTTCAAAAAACTCTGCAAACAGCTTACATTATTATTTGACATTCCAAAAGAGAGATCATTGTTTAGTTGAGAGCAAACGCCGATATTGTTATTTCCGCCGTTTTTTTGAGCAATTATATCTGCAATCTGTTTTTTAAGAGATGCTATTTGATCTAGCAATTTTTGAATTAAAACCTGATCTTCTATTGGCGCCTGCCCCGCAATAGAAACGGTAAAAGTATAAGGGTATGTAAGCTCTAAACCATCAAATCCTTCAAGTTTTGTTTGCAAAGAAGGAATGATAATCAGGGAGTTGTAATCTGCGCCAAAATTTTTAAGATTAATCTCTCCCTGCTCTTTTTTATCAAGCTTTAAAAATTTTATTGAATAGCTGTTATTTTTGTCAAAAACAATATAGGGCGCCTGGAAATTTAATCCCGCTATGCTTGAAAAATTTAGCTTTAAATCGCCGTTGCCCCCAATAACTTTCTGCCAGTTTCCTGCCCAATTTTTTGTGACATTTGTGACTGAAAGGGAGCTGTTTCCAGACAGGGGCAGAAAATTAAGCGTAGGATTCAATCTGAAATTTTTTAAGTTAGTATTCAAATAGCAGTATTTCATATCTAAAAAACAATCATTGATTACAGATGCTATTGTCCAATTTGTAAAAATTTGTGAAAAATTTTCTTCTATGCCGTTTTTTTGCAAGGCATAATTTATACTATTAATGCCGACAAATTTTGATTTTAAAGAATCAATTAAAATATTAATGCCGTAGTGGTCATTTAAATAATATATAAACAAGTTCGCCACCCCGTAATCGTATTTGTTTTCCTGCCATTCAGTTAAAGAATCTGTCGGCTTTTCTAAAAAAGTTTTGACTCTTTTTTCAAGATTGCTGCCAGAATAAAAAATATCATATCCTAAAATGTTTGAAGAATAATCTGCTCTTGCCTCATTTAACCAGACCTCTTCTTCAACATCAAAAATTTTATTTTTCTGGTTAAAAGTAATCAGGTGCATAAATTCGTGAGCCAAAAATATTTTCATCTCCGAACTGTCAATCTGGCCTATCGGCAAGTAAAGCATTTCTCTTTCATTTGAATCTGAAAGCTGAAGTTTTAAATATTCATCAGCTGAGCGAAAATAGCCCCCTGCGCCCTCTTTCATTAAATGAAAGAGAATAGTAATTTTTGCGTCTCCGTCAACTCCGGGTTTCCACTCAGAGCCAAAAACAGATGTTAGCGTCGGATAAATTTTATTACTGAACTCTAAAGACAGAACATCCAAACCTAAAAGAATTTCATTTTGTTTCGCCGGCATCTGAGAATCCCACCAGCTTTTTTCAACGTAAAAATAAAAATTTGAAGTGGTTTTTACCAACGTAGCTGTTATTTGAGACCTGGCCGATGCGTCATAATTGCTGTCTATATAAAAATTAACATTATCTCCAAAATTAACTGCATTGACGCCTAGGGGCGCAAACAAAATAAAAAAAATAGCAATAATAAAAATATTTTTTTTCGGCGGTTTCATATGATTATTAATAATAGCACAAAAAACTGGCGCTGGTAAATTTTACCTGGCCGGCGGCTTAAAATGCGGCACAAAACTTGCAAAAAAATCCATTATTTTATCTTTGTCCGGCGCTTCCATTATTTTTTTAAGCTTTTCCAATTCCCTTTCCAGGCTTGAAGGATTTATGCCTGAAAGTTTTGCCATGAAAATTTTTTGGTTTTGCGTTGCCAGAGTTCCCTCTTCTGCTGTTAATATTTCTTCAAAAAGTTTTTCTCCGGGCCTTGGTTTTGTAAAGACCACGGCGATATCTTTGTCTAATTTAAGCCCGGACAGCCTTATCATTTCTTCGGCCAGGTCTAAAATTTTAATTGGTTTTCCCATATCTAAAATAAACACCTCTCCGCCCCTTCCCATGGCCCCTGCCTGCATGACCAAAAGGCAGGCTTCAGAAGTCAGCATAAAATATCTTTTCATTTCCGGGTGAGTAATTTCCACAGGGCCGCCTCTTTTTATTTGGTCTTTAAAAGTAGGGATTACGCTTCCCCTGCTGTTTAATACGTTGCCAAACCTTACAGAAATAAATTTTGTATGATTTTTTTGATTATACGCCTGGCATATCATTTCTCCCACCCTTTTTGTGGCCCCCATAACAGACGTTGGATTTACCGCTTTGTCAGTTGAAATAAAAATAAATTTTTCCGCGCCGCGTTCCAGCGCTGACTCCGCTAATATTTTTGTCCCAAAAATATTGTTTTTTACAGCTTCATCGGGCTGCTCTTCCATTAAAGGAACGTGCTTATAGGCCGCCGCATGAAAAATAACCTTCGGCTTAAATTTTGTAAAAACTTTTTCCATTTTTCTTCTATCTGTTATATCTGCTATCAGCGGTTCAATTTTTAAATTAGAAAATTTATTTTTCAACTCTTCTGAAATATCAAAAATTCCAGTTTCATCCTGGTCTAGAAGCAAAAGCGCGGATGGATTAAATTTTGCTGCCTGTTTTGACAGTTCAGACCCTATAGACCCGGCTGCCCCCGTAATTAAAACTGCTTTATTTTTTATAAAATTATCTATTTCTTTGACGTTTAATAAAACCTGTTCTCTGCCAAGCAAATCTTCTACCTCTACATCTTTTAAATTCCTAATGGAAACCTCGCCGCTTATTATCTCATTTATGTGCGGCGCAATTTTTATTTTTTTAATTCCTGCTGTTTTTGCCAATTCCACTGCCCCTTTAATTGTTTTTTGGCCGGCTGTTGGAAGGGCAATAATTAATTGTTTTATTTGCTCTTGTTGCACAACTTTTGGAATATCAGAAATTTTTCCTAAAACTTCTAACCCGTGAATAGACACCCCTCGTTTCATAGGACTATCATCAATAAATCCAACAGGAAAATAATAGGTATTTGAAGATGAAAGAATGCTTCTCAAAATTTGCTCTCCGGCATCTCCGGCACCTACTATCAAAGTTTTTTCTCTCCTTGATATTCTATTTCTGCTGGCAACCCGCAGATAAATCCTTTTGGAAAACCTTATGCCGCCGCAAAAGATAAATACCAAAATATAGCTGGCAAAAATTGTCGATCTGGGAAAACTCAAAAATTTAGGGAAATAATTAAAAATAAAAATAACTGCCGATAAAAGCAGAAACGAGACGGTCGCTGCCTTAAATAATGAAATCAGCTCGCTGGCTGAAACATATGACCATGAAAAAGAATAAAGCTTGAAGAAATAAAAAATGGGAATTATAAAAAATATAGCCAGCGCAATCATTATTAAAATAGATGCCTGGTACCGAGGAGGAATATTTCCGTCAAATCTTAAAAGAAAAGCGAGCCACACGGATACGGCTATCAAAAAAATATCAGATGCAACAAAAAATAATAATCTTGTCAGCGCTGATTTTTTAAATATTTTTTTAAAAAAAGATATCATTATGACTTTTTTAATTTATCTTTCCGTAAAAAGCTCTGCTCCCTTTTGTAATAATTTTATATCTAATTCCTGATTTTCTAAAAAATCCTTCCGCAGCTTCGCCTTTAAGTTTTGTAGATAACCATAAAAGCAGGGGTAATCCTTTTGTTTCATGAACTTCCTTATGGCCGTCTTTATATTCAACTAAAAAATCTGGTAAATAATTTCTTGTAAACCCAAAAATCTTATAAGGAATTTTTATCCCGTGGCTTTTTGTCCATCTTATTACAGCTGAATCTCTTTCAAGTTCAATCATATATTCCCGCTCTAAAGCAGAGTCATAATTCGCCCTACCGTCTGGATTCTTATTTAAATTAGTTAGTGTTCCCTTTTTGCTAATCATATTATTTTTTAAAAAATATTCCTTCTACTAAATCCGGTTTCAAAAATAAATCTCTAATCTGCTCAATAATAGCCCATAATCTTCTAATTAGAACTTCGTCGTTTGAGTCTTCAATTTCCTCTCCGCCCAACAATCTCTTTTTAACATGCTCTCTTATAACTTTTATTAATAAAACTTGCCTTTCATCTGGGTTTCTATCATATTCCAAAAGAGCATATTTTGCGATCGAATGTATTTGCTTTATTAATTCCTTTTTTAATTCCTTAATAGATAAATTTTCTGTTTTTGTAATTTGCGCAATTTGTTCAACTTCTATTTCAGGAATATTTCCTTTTTCAAGTGTTGTCAGCTCTGATTCAAGATTTAAACTTTTTATTTTTTCTATATCTTCAGTAATATCCATTCTATGAAAATCATATTTATATTCGTCTAAAAATTTCTGCCATTCATACAGGGGTTCTACAACTTTTGGCGGTTCTGGCGTTTCCGGTAAATTTTTGAATTCCAATTTTTCCACGGCTTCATCAAGTTTTACTTCACCTTCGTCAATTTTTTGGACATCTTTATCTTCTGGAATTTTTTCTTTATCAATTATAATATTTGCCGGATCCAATGCATCTGGATATTCAACAGCTTTTAAGTGTTCCCATAGCCAGCTATGTTTTAAAATTGGATGGTCCACAACAAAAAGTGATTCCCAGTTCTCCTGGCTTTTACTCATTCTTCTTAATCCCCTGCCAATTACTTGCGGCCCGTAAACTGAAAAAATTTGGCCATCAATATTTTTATAACTAAATTTTCTGAATAAAAGAATTACTGAAATATTTCTTACATCCCAACCTTCTCTTAACATCAAGACAGAAATCACTGCATCCCATTCGGTTTGCGGGTCTTTATTTAAATCGCGAGCAGCATCTTTCAGCTCTTCCTCCGATTCATTGGTGACTAAAAGTATTTTTTGAATTCCATATTTATCGCCAATTTTTTCCAATTCTTTGCGAATGTTGTCAGCATCTTTTATAGACAATGCAACAATAAATAATAACGGCTTATAGGGTTCGGGCGTTCTCATTCTTTGTTCTTTCAATAATTCGCAAGCAATAGCAATTTGCTGACGCATTGGCTTTAAACTTGTAATATAACGACGGGCAGAAATTTTTCGTTTTTCTATTTCTTCCCACGGCACTTCTTCCGCAGAAATTGTTTTGCCGGTATCTAAGTCCTCATAAGTTAATATCACTTTTCTGATATCAGGATGAAAAACAATAATTCTTTTTATCACTTTATCTCGCATTGCTTCGGCAATACTATAAACAAAAATCATTTTGCTATCCGGGCATAAACTATCTAATCTGTCTGGGGTCGCAGTTGTGTCTAATCTAAAAAATCTTTTAGGTTTTAATTTATTTATTAAATCGTTGTACTGTTCAGCTTTTGTGTTATGCGCTTCGTCGTTAAAAATACAAAGCGACTCAACATTATCTCGCAAAACTTTCCAATTATCCCTCTTCTCATAAATTTGGTGTATATTGCCTAGAATTATTGAATCGGCTTTTATTCCAGCGGCGCTTGCAGTCGGTTTCATAATATGTAAAGAAATTCTATTTTTTAAAATTTCATTCACGCCAATAAAAAATGGAAAAATATCATAAATATAGGTTTCGGAGGCCATATCAAATTCGTCAACCAATCTTTCCCTAACAATTGTATTCGGAGTTAATATCAAAAACTTATATTGGTTATGGACAATCATCATATAAGCGATCATCGCTCCGATAATCGTGGTCTTGCCTCCGCCAGTAACAATATTTGTTAATAAATCCTTTTCCCCCAAAATTTCAAAACTATAAACGCATCTTTCAATCGCTTCCAATTGAACTTTTTTCCATTGCTTTTCATTCCAAAGTTTTAGCACCGGCTTGAAATTTTTTGAGCCCAAATGTTTCAAAAAAACAATGCCTGCATCGGGAATTCCCTGATAGCCAGATTTTCTCCATTCTTTAAAATTTTCCTCGTATTGTTTAAAAAAGTAGTACATATTTATACCTGTGGATAACTATTGCATTATACTATTTATTATGCTATATTTAAATCGGTCGAGGGGAAATCCTCGCCCATCAAAAGCGGGGAGTCTAGTATTCTAGACACCCCCGTTTTTGTTTTCATCGGCCAATTTTAATGGCCAAACGCTAAAATAGGGATTATTGCAGGTAATCTTCTGAGCTAACGGGTAATTATTTTTTTTCTCCGCTGGAATTTTTAATTTACTTATTAAGTAGTTTACGAATTCTATTTTCGCTTTTGCCCTATTCGAGTCTTTCACAAAATTATTTGCTTGACGCCATTGGAATACAACCGAACCCAATAATAAGTCTGTCAATTGTAAAAGTAAAAATGATTCCGAATTAGCTCTGAGTGTTCTAAAAACTCCAGATAAAAAATCTAATTCTTTTTCAAAATATTTGTCGCTTGCAGATGGTCTATTCATGTAATCGGCAATTATCGTCGTTGTTCCGTCTTGGCAATTATATTTAGAAATCAACTTTGAATAAGAAATATATGCTTCCCAATAATTTTTGTATATGGTCAGTTTGAAGTTGGGGTCATTTTTGTCAATAACAAGAACACAAAAATGTAAAGGAAACTTAAACGCTGTATCTAAAAACTGCTTATATTTTTCTATTGTGGTTGGAGTAATTTTAGTAAATTTGTATTCGTAGTGCCGCGTTGACAACAAAAGTAAGTTTAACTCCTCAGCGGATAATTCTTTTGGTTTAATTTTTAAATTCTGTATTACTCCTTTTCTCTTCTCTTTTTGTAAAGAATAATAATCATAATGTCTTTTTGTTAGTTCTTCCGTGATAAGAGCGACTTCGCCAATTCTAAGCAAACCAACGGCAAAATACGGCTGAATCTCTTTTGATCCGTCCAAAATTCCTGTTTCGTCAATAAAAGCAAAAAATTTATCCATAAATTAAACTTTTATCTTTTTACTAAAGATCGTCTCTCCTGCTAAATTGTCCTGAACCTTGCAGGCAATAATAAATTCCCCCGGTTTTTCAAAAATATGTTTTGCAGATAGAATCGCTTTGAACTGCTCGCCCCTCTTTTTATCTTTTGTTCTTTCACGAGATAAAATATATTCTTTATCCGCTGAAAAATGTCCTTCCTGATAATCAAAATCCCACTGGCAATTAACTAACCAGCCGTCCTCATTTGCGGAAAAAGCGTCTATTGCCTCAAATTCGTAGTTAAAATTATTTATTTTTTTAACTTTTATATCGCCGATAACTGGCGCTTTGGAAAATCTCAAAAAGAATTCTGCTTCATCTGCCTCCGGATATCTCTGTAAAATCCTTGCGCGAAATTCTTTTGAATCCAAAGGAATTAAGTCAAGTTTTACCGGCAAATTATTTTTAAAAATATAGTTTTCCAAAATTTTAATATATTCAACAATCTCCCTGCTAAATCTCCAGCCGATAATTTTTGCGGAGACCAATTTATTCGGCTCTAATTTTTGTTTTATTTCGTCAAAAAATTTCTTTATTGTTTGCCCATCAACTGAGACCTTCGGATTTACAGGTCCCACCAAAATTGGCTCTGATTGGCTTGGCGGACGATAACCGCTTATTGTTCCCTCCGCGGTATTTCTGCTGGCTCCATAGCAAATTAAAACAAAGTCCACAAAATTTTCTTGCGGGAAATTAGCAAATTTTTCAACAGGATAGACCCCGAGATACGACACCTCAATATTAGGAACTTTATCTTTTGCAATCCCCAAACCTTCTTGAAATTTTTTTGCTTTTGAAACATTACTTTTTACTCCGCTCATTTCCTCGCCAACTTTTACCAGCCGGTCAAGCGAAACAGAAACTGCCACCCGCGAAGAATCACAGCCAATAAAATTTCTTTTTAATTTTTGGGCCACCGCTAAAGTCGTTCCTCCTCCGCAGAAAAAATCCGCCACAACATCGCCCTCGTTTGAGCTTGCCTTGATAATTCTTTCCAACAGCGCTTCAGGTTTTTGCGTCGGATAACCAATCCGTTCATCCGCCATTCCGTTAATAGTGGGGACTTCCCATACATCGGTCGGCAATGCGAGTGTTTTGTCTTCTGATTTTCCCCTATTAGCCGCCATAGTCGCCGACGCAATACCAGTAGCAAGTCGTCTTAAAACTTCTTCTTTTCTTTTTTCAAGAACCGCTAAGGCATTATGAGTGAATTCTTTTGACTTTGAGTATTGAAAAACTGTGTCATGTTTTCTATTCCATCTTGCTTCGCTACGAACACCCCAGGCATAATGCCAAATAATCTCTGCTTGTAAATTATCGTACCCGAAAATTTTATCCATTTCGGTTTTAATGTAATGGCTGGCGTGCCAGTCGCAATGAACATAAATTGAGCCGGTCTTTTTTAAGACCCTTCGCATTTCCCAAAGCCGGGCATTAAGCCAAACCAAATAAGAATCAATTCCTCCCTCCCAGATATCAAAAAAACTGCGAACCTCATTTGTGTCGCCCCAGATGACATTATAATTTCTGCCGGAAAAAAACGGCGGGTCAATATAAATTAAATCAACTGACTCTGACGGCAAAGTCCTCAAAAATTCTAAATTATCGCCTAAAACCAATTCATTTGCCGGTTTTTCCGGCGCGTTAAAAATCACTGTGTCGCCGTGATTTAACGGATGCATTCTTGGAATTTTTATCCAAGGAAAAATATGGTCGTAGCCCTTGCCGTCCTGCCAGCCAATCGGCGGATGCGTCGGGTCGGGCAAATTACTTGTTTTTCTTTTTATTTTATCTGAAGCAGACAAAACCTTCCGTTGTTGCGGCAACGCTTGTTCAACCGACTCTTTCTGAATCTTTTCCAAATCCTTTTTATCTTGTATTGTTTTATTTTTTTTCACTTTCTAAAATAACTTCTTTTAAATTTTTAACAACGAAATTAATTTCTTTTTCAGTCAAATTATTAAAAAATGGCAAAGCCAGCGTTCTGCCGCTTATATCCTCTGAAACCGGAAAATCCCCTTTTTTGTAGCCGAATTTTTCTTTGTAAAACGGCTGTAAATGGATTGCCTGGAAATAATTTCCACACTGGACCCCTCTCTCCGCCATCTTTTTTATTATTATATCCCTTTTTTCTCCGGACAAATTTTTTGGAAGTTTTATAACATAAACAAACCAGCTTAATTTATTTCCGGGAGCAACATAAGGAATTTCTATTTCTTTAATTTCTTTCAGTTTTTGATTATACATTTTTGCAACATTTTCCCTTTTTGCTAAAATTTCTTTTATTCTTTTCATCTGCGAAATTCCCATGGCGCAGCTCATCTCGTCTAAACGATAATTATATCCTAATCGCACATGCTTTAGCCATTTTTCATTTTCTATCTTTCTGCCCTGGTTAGCCATGCTCTGGCATAATTCATAAATTTTTTTATTATTAGTTAAAACCATCCCGCCCTCGCCGGTTGTAATTTGTTTATTGGGATAAAAAGCAAAAACACTGGCATCCCCAAAACTTCCGCACTTTTTATTTTTATATTCAGAACCCAAAGCTTCAGCCGAATCTTCTATTAAAAAAATCTTGTGCTTTTTTGCAATTCTTTTCAGTTCCAGCCAGTCTGCCGGCTGGGAAAATACGTCAACCGCTAAAATAGCTTTTGTGTTTTTGGTTATTTTTTCTTCTATTTTAGAAACATTAATATTAAAAATTTTTTCATCTATATCCGTAAAAACAGGTTTTGCCTTTTCAAACAAAATACAATTTGACGAGGCGATGAAAGAAAAAGGAGTTGTTATCACTTCGTCGCCCTCGCTTATTCCCAGCGCTCTTATTATTAAATGCAAACCGCTGGTTCCGCTGTTTACCGCCACCGCGTATTTCACGCCCGCGAACTCAGCCATTATTTTCTCGAATTTTTTATATTTTTCTCCCAAACTCAAAAAAGAAGTTTCTAAAACCTCTGCCACCGCTTTTTTTTCCAAATCAGTTATATCCGGTTTTGATAAAGGAATTTTCATGTTAAATTATAAATAAAAATAATCGAGGGCTCTTTATCGTGAAGGTCAATTTCTTTAATTTTTTGAAAGCCGCTTTTTTCATAGAATTTCACAGAGTCCATTTCTTTTCCAACTAAAACTTTAAAAACTTTTATTCGCCTGATTTTCATCTCATTAATAAATTTTTCTAAAATACGGGCTCCTATGCCCTGCCTTTGGAATTCTTTTTCAACTGCTATGGCCAATAATTCTGCTGGCGGCAGGTTTTTGATTTTTTGGGGATAAAAAATATTTTCAATAATTTTTTTTGCCGCGTTAAAACTAAAAATTTTCGGCAGGAATATAGGTATTAAAATAAAAAAATATTTTTGGAAAAAAAATTTATAAAAAATATTAATATCTGCAACTCCAGACACGAAACCGGTTACAATATTTCCTTCCTTCGCAACAACGCAAAAACTATGTTTTGAACTTATAATCGCCTCATAAAATTTTTGTAAAAAAGGAGCCCCAAGCGAGCTTAAAAAACTTTTTCCCAACTCCTTCTGATGGATTGCTGAAATCTGAAGAGCGTCAATTTTATCTGCTAAACAAACGTTCATATTATTTCCTTTAAAAGCATAAATGATTCGGCGTAATGCAAACCCGCCTCAATACCTCTTTTTTTTGCCAGAATTTCTATTGCCTCTAAAGATCTTGGGTGCGGATAGGGCATCAATTGGCTCTTATAAAGAGCCAGCGCTTTTAATTTTTCTTTTATCGTTGAAGATATATCAATATACACATTCGGTATAAAATTTTTAAAAACTGGAGGGCCCCACTCTGTTGCAGATAGAACTTCATATGCTAAAACTTTTTTTACAGAAGACCCCGACCGAGGCCGGGCAGCCACCAAACAAGCGCGAGAAACCAAGCGATGGTCGCTATTAATGTCTCCATAAAAAGGAACATATAATATTTCTGGTTTTATTTTTTTAACAGTTTCCAATAGTAAATCATTTAATTTTTTTTGTCCTAAAATATCTAACTTTACCGCCGGCAAATTTAACAAAAATGTTTCTTTTATCCCTAAAAATTTGCTGGAATCTTCTAATTCATTCATTTCCTGTTTAATATATTCTTCCGTCCAATCAGGAGTATAAGATTTTGTCACCTCGCATAAATATACCTCGTCTCTTGAATTTATATGTTTTTTAATTGTTCCCCCGCAACCTAAAACTTCATCATCCGGATGCGGAGCTATAACTAATATTTTCATATTTTTTTGTTTTTTATTATATCTAAACTTTTTGGACCTTCATTAAATAATAAATCAATTACGGAAAGATTTTCTATAAACGGCGCAAACCTTTGAGAATAAACGGGGTGCTTAAACTCTGAAAAAAAAAGCTCAATATTATTTTTTTTTAACTTTTCTCCCTCAATATAATGTTCTCTGCCTTCACCCGTTAAGCCCGGCCCTGATAAATAAGCGTCTGCTTTAAACTTCTTGCATAATTCAACTATCAAATCGGTTTTATATCCTTTCAAATCATAGTCAGAACTTTTTGCAACAAGAGAATCAATCCCCATTTTCTCTTTCAAATAATAAATAATATTTTCATTTAAATCAGTTAATTTTTCCCATTTTTTTGAATATAGTTTTTTGAAAAAATCTTCGTGTATATTAAAGAATGGAGTTTTTTTATAATTAAAATAAATGGCTTTCCAGTGCTGTCTTGCCCAGGGAACAGAATTGTCTATTTCTACTTCATTTATTTTCTGATATCCTTTTCCGCCGGTGATAACTGGCACTGTAAGCCAAGCCCATCCTCGCGGGTCAGAAGCTGTTCTAATCCTATTTCGGTTTTGAAAGTCTCCTGTAGAAAATTGAATGTGGTCAACTAAAACAAACTTATCAACCATAGCCATTTTATAAAAAAAACCAAGATAAGGAAGGTATTCTGGCTGATGCGCGGATATAGTCATTTTTTAAATTATAATTAATACATTACCAATCGCCATAAATCCCCTTTTTAGACAGAACGACTAAAAACCCGATAATAAGTATCTTAAAATCCAGCCACAAAGACCAATTATCTACATACCACGCATCATATTCTAGCCCCTTTTCCCATGGCACAAAGCCCCTCCCCTTAATGTCTACTATGGAGATTAATCCCTGCTTTATTGATAATCTTTTATGCCATAGTAATTTATTAGAAGAACTGTCTTTATTTTTATATTCAGGGGGCAATGGCCTTGGTCCAACTAAACTCATCTCTCCTTTGATTATATTAATCAATTGTGGCAATTCGTCAAGCGTCCGTTCTCTTAAAAATCTGCCGAATCTTGTTATCCGAGGGTCGTTTTCCGCGGAAGCTAAACCCAATCCAATATTCTCTGCGTTTTCTGCCATTGTCCTAAATTTCAAAATTTTGAATATCTTTCCATTTTTACCCAACCTTTCTTGTTTAAAAAACACCGGCCCTTTTGAATCTAATTTTATTAAAATAGCCGCCAAAAGAAAAAGCGGGCTTGATATAATTAATGCAATTAAAGGTATAATAAAATCTATAATTCTTTTAAGAAGCATTTGAAAACTCATTTTATTTTTTCTTTAATAAGCCGCTGATATTCTGTTTTTAACCTGGTAAAAATTAATTCTTCATTGAACTCCTTTAAAATTTTCTCTCTGCCCAGCGCGCCCATTTCCTTTGCTATTTTTGGATTGCTTAACAGATAAGCGATGGCCTCCGATAATTTTTCTACATTTTTTAAAGGAACTAAAATCCCTGTTTTTCCGTCGCTTACCGCCTCCGGACACCCGCCAGTATTAGTGGCTATTGCGGGCTTTTCCATGGCAGAAGCCTCTAATATTGCGGCTCCCAGCCCTTCTCTATGGGACGGAAGAACAAATATATCCATTAATGAATATAATTCTTCCGCATTTGTCCTCTCTCCTAAAAAAATCGTATTGTTTTCTATGCCATATTTTTTAACGATATTAATTTTTATAGCATTTTTTTTCTCCGGCTCTTCCTGGCCGACAATTAATAACACGGTATTCGGAAATTTGGCAATAACCCTTTTAAAAGCCTCAAATAAATCTAAATATCCCTTTTCAGCAACCAATCTTGCCACAATGCCAATAACTTTTTTATTTAGATCAATAGCCAGTTCTCTTTTTTTGTTTAGAATAAAATCTTTTGAAAATTTTTTAGGGTCAAATTTATCAGTATCAATATCTCTGCCTAAATATTTTAATAAATGCGGCTGGCAGGTTTTTTTTTCAATCGCTGTTTTAATTACTGCATTACTTATTGAAAAAACAAGATCCGAACATCTGCCAGCGATTTTTTCTAAAAAGACGAACATGGTTCCTAAAAAAGAAACATCAGCGGGCAAATCAAGGCCGTGCAAAGTATTGATGATAATAGGAACGCCGGCTAATTTAGCTGCTATTTGGCCGTAAATTTCCGGTTTGGGAGTATGAGTGTGGACTATATCAAATTTTTCTTTTTTAAAATAAAAATAAAGCCTGAAGAAAGCAACTAAGTCCGACAACGGGCTAATCTTTCTTTTAAGTTTTATTGTCTTAACCCTGATTCCTGCGGCTTCAACGTCTTTCAGCCATTTTCCGGGAGAGCAAATAGCAGAGATGTCATAACCCTGCTCGGCAAGGAACTTCA
>ERZ1292640.1534-Hain-H43-02um-R1-1534-length-19001-cov-5_pt2 | contig 13665 bp, 26 predicted proteins | sample MGYA00564404_ERZ1292640 | MGnify/ENA primary metagenome ERZ1292640 (study PRJEB36523, sample SAMEA6512636) | groundwater metagenome | collected 2019-01-08 | study: AquaDiva: Metagenomics assemblies of 32 groundwater samples
CGGCAATTTGTGTCAGCTCCTTGAAGTAGGTTCGCTTTCGCGACCCATCCCGGACCTGGATCACGTCCCCCGGCTTGATCAACATGGAGGGGATATCGGTCCGCCGGCCATTGACCATGAAATGGCCATGGGTGACCAGCAGCCGGCCTTGCGCTCGGCTTTCGGCGAAGTTCAACCGATAGATAACGTTGTCCAAGCGCCTTTCAAGCATCTGAAGCAGATTCTGACCGGTCATCCCGCGAGTCTGCAGCGCCTTCGCGTAGTAACGACGGAACTGGCGCTCACGCACGTTGTAGACCCGTCGAGTTTTCTGCTTCTCCCGAAGCTGGCGCCAGTACTCCGAGACCCGTCGGCGACGCCACTGAGCCTGGCGGCCGTGATCTCCCGGGGGATATTCCCGGCGCTCGATGGCGCACTTGGGCGTGTAACAACGCTGTCCTTTCAAGAACAGCTTCTCGCCCTCCCGCCGACAATGCTTGCATACTGATCCGGTATATTTCGCCATAATTCCCTTTGTTTACCGTGCTGACCTTGCCCACTTCAGTTGGGGGCCAGCTCAGACTCTCCGCTTCTTGGGGGGCCGACATCCGTTATGAGGGACGGGTGTCACGTCACTAATCGAACGGACTCTCACGCCCGAAGCCTGAATCGCCCGAATCGCTGACTCTCGGCCAGGGCCGGGCCCATTGACGAGAATATCCACTTCCTGGAGGCCAAAATCCTTGGCCGACCTGATGGTGACCTCTGCCGCGGTTCTGGCCGCGAACGGTGTGCTCTTTCGGGATCCTTTGAAGCCACGTGAACCTGCGCTGCCCCAGACCACTGCATTCCCTTGCGTATCGGTGATCGTGATGATGGTGTTGTTGAACGTGGCGTGAATGTACGCCTTGCCATGCGAAATCGTTCGTCTTGCCTTGGTTGCCTTTGCTTCTCTGCGCGCCATCGGGCCTCGCTTTCTATTTCTTCTTGGTGGCCCGTCGGCGGCCCTTACCGGCGACGGTCTTCTTAGGCCCCTTGCGGGTGCGGGCATTGGTACGGGTGCGCTGGCCGCGAACCGGCAACGACTTCCGGTGGCGCTGGCCTCGATACGCGCCGATGTCCACCAGCCGTTTGATGTTCATCTGTACTTCGCGGCGCAAGTTTCCCTCCACCTCGAGATTCTGCCCGATGTGATCTCGGAGGGAGCTGATCTCGGCCTCGGTGAGATCGCGCACACGCGTATTCGGATCGATTCCGGTGGCGGCCAGAGTCTTCAGAGACGTGGCGCGACCGATGCCGTGGAGATAAGTCAGCCCCACCTCGACCCGCTTGTCCTTTGGAAGGTCAACTCCTTCGATTCGTGCCATGGCCTATCCCTGGCGCTGCTTATGGCGCGGGTTATCGCAAATCACGTAAACCCTGCCTCGCCGCCGAACGATCTTGCACTTCGGACAGCGCCTTCGGACCGATGCAGAAACTTTCACAGCCTCTAACCTCTGGCTCGAGCCGGCTGAGCATGCCGAAGCCGGGCCGGCAGCCCGACAAAAAATTCATTATACCCAATTCCGTCTGCCGGAGCGTCCAGTAATGTCAGAATCCATGGCCCCGCGGAGGTCACCGCCACCGTGTGCTCGAAGTGCGTGGTCAAGCTGCCGTCAGCCGAGGCCACCGCCCAACCATCTGCGAGCACTCGCGTCTCTGGTGATCCGGCCAGCACCATGGGTTCCAATGCGATGGTCATCCCCGCGCGCAGCGGAATTCCCTTCCCGGCCAGTCCGTAATTCGGAACCTGTGGATCCTCATGCATGTGCCGACCGATCCCGTGCCCGGTGTACTCTCGAACCACGTTGAAGCCATTCGCCTCAACATGAGACTGAATCGCGGCGGAAATGTCCCCAGTCCGATTTCCTTCCCGCATCTGATCGATCCCGAGAAAGAGGGCCTCGCAGGTGACGTTTATCAAGTGCTGGGCCTCGGTCGAAACCTCACCCACCGGGACAGTCAGCGCCGAGTCGCCCACGAACCCATCAACAATGGCACCGCAGTCGATGCTGACGATGTCTCCTGCCCGCAGCCGGCGCTTCCCTGGGATCGCATGCACCAACTCGTCGTTCACGCAGACCGTGGTCGTGGCCGGATACGGGAAGGCGCCGGGGACCCCCAGGAAGGCTGGCTTCGCCCCATGGGCCCGCAGCACTTCAGCAGCCGCCTGGTCGATTTCTTCAGTCCTTACTCCGGGCGCGACGATAGCGACTGCGGCTGCCAGCGCCTGTGCGTTCACCCGACCCGCTTCCCGCATCGCCTCCAGTTCGGCTTCACTCTTCAGTACGACTCCGCGGCGCAAATTCATCCGGTTGTTTCCTGCCCGAGAACGGCCAGGATCTCAGCCGTCACACGCGCAATCGGCTGATCGCCGTTCACTTCTTCAAGCACCCCCTGGCGCCGATAGTAGTCGATCAGTGGAGCCGTCTCCTTGTCGTACACCCGGACTCTATTCCGCACCGTGTCCGGGAAATCGTCATCGCGCTGGTACAGTTCCGAACCATCAATATCGCAGACCTCTCGCCGCTTCGGCGGATTGTGGACCAGATGGTAGACGTGGCCAGCTTCGCGACACACTCGCCGCCCGTCCATCCGATCGATCAACCGCTCAAGCGGGACCTGGATATACAGCGCAGGCCCGACCGTGGCCCCCAGTTCTTGAGCGATCGCCGCGAGCGCTTCTGCCTGCGGGGCGGTTCGCGGGAAGCCATCCAGAATTGCCCCCGCCGCCGCGTCCGGCTGCTCAAGACGTCGTCGAACCATTCCGATCGTCACCTGGTCGGGCACCAGCTCGCCCCGGGAGATATAGCGCTGTGCCTCCGTGCCCAGGTCGGTCTTATTCTTAAAGTGCTCTCGGAACAGGTCGCCGCTCCCCACATGTGGGAGGCCCAGGGCAGCGCTAAGCCGCTTGGACTGGGTCCCCTTCCCAGCGCCCGGAACCCCCAATATCACAACGTAAACCATTCGAGCTACCGGACAAGCAGTGCCGAATCGTAGCCACGCAGCTTCAACTCGGCCTCGATATTTCGGTAGGTGTCACGGATCACACCCACGACAATCAGCAGACCGGACGAGGACACCAGCAACAAGCCCGAATTCTGACCGCCGAGAGGGTAAAAGACTCCGACCAAGAAGGGCATGATAGCCACCACGCCTAAGAAGACCGCCCCCACCAGTGTGATTCGGCGGATCACTCGGGTCAGATAGCGCTGGGTCGCGGCGCCCTTGGTGACGCCGGGGACTTGGGCGCCGGTGCGTTTCAAATTCTCGCCATAGTTTTGCTGTTGAAAGAGAACGTCGGTATAGAAAAAGGTAAAGGCCACCACCATGAAGAAATATAGGATCCAATAGGTGCTGTTGATGCCGCCAAAATTGGTTTGCAGCCACACGGCCGCGCGGGCGAGGAACTGGGAGCTGGAATCAACGAAGAACTGTGCCAGGACCGCCGGAAAAGTGAGGATGGATTGAGCAAAGATCAATGGGATCATCCCGGCCATGTTGACCATCAGAGGCAGCGTGCCTTTCACCGGCATGGACATGCGGTTGCCAACCCGACGGCCGGGGTACATCACCGGCACGAGCCTCCTACCCTCCTGGACGTACACAATCACAAAAATGGTGAGCACAGTCAGGAGCAGGAAGAAGACCAAGATCGGCACGCGCTGCTGCTGGCTCTCCATCAACTGGCCCAGATTGGTTGGGATGCGCGAGACGATTCCAGAAAAGATGATCAAGGAGAGGCCCTGGTTTCGGATTCCATGCTCCGAGATCAGCTCACCTAGCCAGATGGCAAACATCGTCCCGGCGGTCATGGTGGCGAGGATCGTCAGGGTCGAAAGGTTGAAGCCAAGATTGAAGGTGAGGACGTTGCCCCCGGCGAACTGTTGAAATAGTCGGATCTGGCCGACGGCCTGCAAGGCCGCCATGGGGATGGCCAGAAAATAAGTCCACTTCTCCATCCATTTGCGGCCCTCGCGCGGATCCTCCTCCATGCGGGCCTGGAGGGCCGGGATGATCGGCACCAAGATCTGGAGGATGATCTGGCCGGTGATGTACGGGTACACCCCCATTGCCAGCACTGAAAAGGTCGAGACTGTCCCTCCGGACAACAGATCCAGCAGCCCGAAAAGCGTTTGAGCGCCGCCAGGCTTGGCGAAAAGTTGCGCGATGGCCAGCCGATTTACCCCCGGCACAGGCACGTGTGCCGCGAGCCGATAGATGGCCAACAGGCCGAACGTGATCAGGAGCCGGTTGCGGATGTCCGGCGATATCCAGAGGAAGCGCAGTCGTTTCATTGGCGTGTGGGGGTTAGCCGAACCGGGCGGTTCCTAGCTAACCTAATTTCTCCAGCAGCTCAAACTTGCCGCCCGCCCGCTCAATCTCGGTGCGGGCTCCCGAAGTTACCCGATGGGCCTTGATGGTCAAGGCCTGCTCTAGCTTCCCTCTGCCCAGGATCACCACCGGGCGCCGAGTGTCGCCGATTAACCCGGCTTGATGCAGGATTTCGGGCGTGATCTCTGCGCCGGCCTCGAAACCAACCAGACGATCGAGGTTGACCTCATGCCAATCGACTCGTTCCAGATGCGTGAAGCCACGCTTGAATGGAAGCGAGCGATAGAACGGCAAGTTCCCGCCTTGGCGGTATAGCCTGCCCCCTTCGCCGGAGCGGGCGCCCTGGCCCTTCGTCCCGCGGCCTGCGGTCTTGCCCTGGCCGGCAGAAATACCCCTTCCAACTCGCTTGCCCCGACGGCGTGATCCCGGCCGGGCATGAAGCTCGTGCAATTTCATGGCTCTTCCACCGCCACCAAGTGTGGGACCTTAGCGATCATCCCTCGAACGGCTGGCGTGTCTGCCAGCTCCACCGTCTGATGGACCTTGCGCAACCCCAGGGCGCGGACCGTGCGTTTCTGCCGCTCGTTGTAGCCAATCGGGCTCTTCATGAGCGTGACTTTTAAGTTGGCCTTAGCCATTCGTCTTCCGCCGCCATAATGGGGTTAGCTCCTCAACGCTCTTGCCGCGATCGGCGGCCAGGTCTTTGGCACGCCTGAGTTGGCGGAGACCCTTCAGCGTGGCCTCGGCCACATTTAAGGTATTCGAGCTCCCGAGCGACTTGGTCAGCACGTCCCGGACCCCGGCCGCGGACAGGACTGCCCGAACGGCTCCGCCGGCGATCACGCCGGTGCCGGGAGAGGCGGGCTTAAGCAGCACTTTCGCACCACCGTGCTCTGTCAATATTTCATGAGGGATGGTCGTACCCTCCAGTGCAAATGGTTGCATGTCCTGGCGGGCACGCTCGGATGCCTTGCGGATAGCCTCCGGAACCCCTTTGGCCTTTCCGATGCCGAGCCCGATGCGGCCGCGGTTATCGCCGACGGCAACTACTACCCGAAAATGAAATTTGCGGCCGCCCTTGACGACTTTCGCCACTCGGGAGATGTCGATAACTCGCTCGTCGAACTCTTTTCGTTCCTCGCGACCTTGGAATTCGCGCTTCACTGCGCCTCCCTTAGATTTTCAGCCCCGCCTGCCGGGCAGCCTCGGCCAGCGCCTTGACCCGTCCGTGGTAGCGATTTCCACCTCGATCGAAGACCGCCTGATCCGTACCGTGCGCTTTGGCCCGTTGGGCAAGCAGCTCCCCCACCAGTTTGGCTTGTTCGAGCTTGCGGATTCCCTCCAGCTTGGGTTTGAGCTCCGCATCCAGGGAGGAGGCAGACACCAGGGTGTGTCCTCGGCTATCATCGATCAGCTGAGCATAGATTTCGTCCAGGCTGCGGAAGACGTTCAAGCGAGGTCGTTCGGCAGTCCCGCTCACTATGAACCGCACTCTGCGCTGCCTACGTTGACGCGCTGCCGCCCGAGTCGCTCGGACCATGCTTAAGCCACCTTACCGGCTTTGCCGGCCTTTCGGCGCACGTGCTCGCCCACATAGCGAATGCCCTTGCCTTTATAGGGCTCCGGCGGACGGGTCTTCCGAACATCGGCGGCCACCTGCCCCACCAGCTGCCTGTCGAATCCCGCGATTTTGATGATGTCGCCCTTTCCCTCGACCGAAAAGTGGATCCCCTCCGGCGGTTGAACTTCGACCGGATGAGAGAATCCAACGTAAAGGATCAGTGACTTGCCCTTGAGTTCCGCTCGGTAGCCGACTCCTTGCACCTCGAGGGTCTTCTCGAAGCCTTGGGTGGTACCCAGGATCATGTTGTTGAGCAGCGAGCGAGTCAGCCCATGCAGGGCTCTGATGCTCGGCTCATCGGAGCTGCGAGTAACCAGCAGGACACCGTTATCTTCCTTAATGGTGAGTTCCGGGCGGAATTCCTGTTCCAATTCCCCCTTCGGTCCCTTGACCCGGACCCGCTGGCCCTCGATCTGTACTTCCACCCCCTCCGGGATGGCTAATGGCATACGCCCGACGCGCGACACAGCTCAGCTCTCCTGCCTCACCACACCTCGCACAGCAGCTCACCACCGACTCCGAGCTGCCGCGCCCGCATCCCGGTCATGACCCCCTTAGGAGTGGTCAGGATGGCAATCCCCATTCCGGAAAGTACCCACGGGATCTCACGCCGGTTGACATAGGACCGGCTGCCCGGCCGGCTGACCCGCCTGAGTCCGGTAATCACCGGGCGACGCTCTCTCCGCACGCCAACATACTTGAGCCGGATACGCAAGATCAGGTGGTCGTTCTCTTGCGCGGCTTCATAACTGTGAATGTAGCCCTCTTCCTGCAAGATGCGGGAGATCTCCACCTTCAACTTGGAGCTAGGCATCGATACGAGCTGCTGTCCGGCGAGCAGGCTATTGCGCAACCGAGTCAGCATGTCTGCGATAGGATCGCTGGTGGTCATGGAACGCGCTCCACGGTGAGTATCTCTTTCTCCCGAGTGATCAGGTCTACCAAGATGATTTCACCACGCCTGGGATGTGGCCCCGCAGCGCCTCTTCACGGAAGCAAATGCGGCACAGTTCAAAGCGGCGATAGTAGCCGCGCGGTCGGCCACAGATTCGGCAGCGGTTTCGGACTCGAACCTTGTATTTGCGTCGCAGTTCGCGATACGGCATGCTCTTCTTAGACATTGGTCTCAGCCTTCCGGAACGGCATCCCCAGCAATGAAAGCAATCGACGCCCCTGCTCATCATTGGGTGCACTGGTCACGACGGTCACTTCGAATCCCCGCAGCTTGTCGATCTTGTCGTAGTCGATTTCGGGGAAAATCAGCTGCTCGCGAATGCCGAGCGTGTAGTTTCCCCGACCATCGAAGCTGTCCGGCGACAGACCGCGGAAATCGCGAGTGCGCGGTAAGGCGACGTTGACCAGACGATCAAAGAAAGACCACATGCGCAGGCCGCGCAGCGTCACCTTGGCACCGATCAAGCGGCCCTCGCGCAACTTGAAGTTGGCGATGCTCTTCTTGGCCCGGGTGGCGACCGGGTGCTGACCTGTGATTGCCGAGAGATCGGTGATTGCGGCATCCAGCAACTTTGCGTCGTCCATGGCTTCGCCCGCCCCGATGTTGACCACGATCTTGCGCAGCCGAGGGGCTTCCATCGAATTGGATAGACTGAAGTCCTGCATCAGCTTGGGAACGATTTCCTCGTGATATCGCTGCTTCAGATAATGTTCCATAGCCCTAACCGTCGATGTGTGAATCGCACTTCTTGCAGTAGCGGCGAGCCGTACCGTCTTCACGATGGACCTCCAGGCGGGTCAGCCGGCTGCACCTGGGGCAGACCAGCATGACATTGGAAGCGCTGATTGGCGCTTCGAACTGGATGATCCCGGGTGACATCGATCGCCCGCCGGCTTGTACCTTGCGCTGGTGTTTCTTGTGGACGTTGATTCCCTGCACGACGATGCTGCCCTCTTGCGGCATTACCCGCATCACTTGGCCGCGAGTGCCTTTCTGGCGCCCGCTGATGACCTCGACCGTGTCGCCGCGCTTAAGTCTGATGTTCACGCCAAATTCCCCTCAAACCACCTCGGGCGCAAGCGAGATAATCTTGGTGAAACCCCGCTCACGCAGCTCCCTGGCCACAGGGCCAAAGATGCGGGTTCCCTTGGGATTGACCTTATCCGCGTCCAGGACGACGGCTGCGTTGTCGTCGAAACGGATGTAGGACCCATCCTCGCGCCGATATTCCTTGACCGTGCGCACGATGACCGCGTGGACGACGTCAGACTTGCGGACCGTACTGTTCGGGACGGCGGACTTGACCGTGCCGACCACCATGTCGCCCACCCTGCCGTAGCGTCGCCTCGATCCGCCCAACACTCGAATGACCTGCAGCTCCCGGCCACCGGTGTTGTCTGCGATCTTGACCCGGGACTCTTGTTGGATCACTCAACCAGCTCCACCTGCGATTCGCGCCGGAGGATCTCTTCGACGACCCAGCGCTTACGCCGAGACAGCGGCCGGCTTTCTACGATGCGAACCTGGTCCCCGGCCTGGCAGCCCAACTCATCATGAACGAGATAATTCGTGCTTCGGCGCAGGACCTTCTGGTACAACGGATGCCGGAAAGTGCGATTCACCCGTACGGTGACCGTCTTTTGCAGAATTGCTCGCACGACCTCACCCTTCAGTCGCTTTCGACGGCTGCTCATTCTTTCGAGCGCTCCATTTCTTTCATCACGGTCGTGATCCGGGCGATTTCGTTGCGGGCGATCCGCAGCTGTGCGGTGTTCGGAAGCTGCCCGGTGGACAACTGGAAGCGTAGCTTGAAATAGGCCTCTCTGGCCTGCTCCAGCTTCTCGGCAACCTCATTCGCGCTCAACTGCCTCAGGTCTTTCGCCTTCATTGCTCAACGCCCCAATCCGATCTCGGGCTATTTACTCCCCTGGACCTAGTTCAACCCGGGTGGTCACCTTGGTCTTCACGGACAGTTTGTGGGAGGCCAGCCGCATGGCTTGTTGGGCCGCCTGCTGGTCCAGCCCGGAGACCTCGAACAGAATCCGACCTGGCTTCACGACCGCGACCCAATGGTCGATTGCCCCCTTACCTTTGCCCATACGACTCTCGGCCGCCCGCTTGGTGACCGGCTTGTCTGGATAGATCCGGATCCACACTTTGCCCCGCCGGCGCATGAACCGCACCAGCGCGCGCCGGGCCGCCTCGATCTGGCGGGCAGAAATCCACCCGGGTTCCATCGCTTGCAACCCGTAATCCCCGAATTCGACCTGCGTGCCACGGCTGGCGGTTCCCTTCATCCGGCCGCGCATCTGCTTGTGCCACTTGGTCCGCTTTGGCATCAACATCGAGCAGCTCTCATTCGCTGATATAAACGTCCATGGTTTCCGGCTTGCCCTCGGCCTCGGGGAGGACCTCCCCCTTATAGACCCAGACCTTGACCCCGATCCGGCCGTAGGTGGTAAGAGCTTCCGCGCGGGCGAAGTCAATGTCAGCCCGCAGCGTTTGAGCCGGAACTCGGCCTTCTCGTACCCAATCCCGTCGAGCCATCTCGCTGCCCCCCAGCCGGCCGGCGCACATCACCTTGACGCCCTGGGCGCCAGCGCGCATTGCGCTATCCACCGCCCGCTGCATTGCCCGGCGATGGCTGATCCGGCGCTCGAGCTGATTGGCCACGTTTTCCGCCACCAACTGAGCATCCAGGTCCGGGTCCTTGATTTCGGCGATGTCCAGCTTGATGCTCGTGCCGGTCACTTCCTGGAGTTTCGTCCGCAATTCCTTTACATTCGCACCCTTGCGTCCAATCACGATCCCCGGCTTTGAGGTGTGCACAGTGATATGCACGGCGTTCGGGAACCGCTCGATCTCGACCGCCGAGATCCCCGCCCGCGGAGTGGTCTTATGGACCATCTGTCGAATCAACCGGTCTTCGTGGAGCTGCGCGGCGTAGGCCCGAGGCTTCGCAATCCAGCGCGAGTCCCAGCTCTTCGTGATGCCCAGTCTGAAGCCAATTGGATGAACCTTGCGTCCCATGATTGCTCCTGATCCCTCAACCGGCCCGCTCTAGCTCGACGCGCGCGCTCCTAAGACCCCACACTGCTGCGGTCTCGCAAGACCAGGGTCACATGTGATTGTCGCTTAAGGATGGGTTTGAACTGAGCCCTGGCGCCAAATCGGCGCCATTTTCGAACTGGCCCCTCGTCGGCATAAGCCCGGTAGATGTACAAGCTGTCGCGATTGAGCCCAAAGTTCTGTTCCGCGTTCGCGACCGCCGATTTCAACAATCTTGAAATCGGCTCAGCGGCCGCCTTGTTGGTGAACTTGAGCAGCTGGGTCGCTTCTGGCACGCCCCGCCCACGAATTTGATCCAACACCAGGCGCACCTTCTGCGGGGACATGCGAAGGAATCGGTGGCTGGCACGCACATCGAGGCCGTCGGTCATCTTCCAACCACTTCCTCGGTTGTGGTCGTCTTTTCGCGCCCGGAGTGCCCTCTGAAGTTGCGGGTCGGCGCGAATTCACCGAGCTTGTGCCCGACCATGTTTTCGGTGATGTAAATCGGAATATGCCGACGACCATCATGCACCGCGATGGTGTGGCCGACCATCTGCGGGAAGATCGTGCTGGCCCGACTCCAGGTGCGGATCACTTTCTTCTCCCCGCGTTGGTTCATTTCTTCGACCCGCTTGAGCAGCTTTGGCTGGATAAACGGGCCCTTCTTCAATGACCTCGACATTTAGATCCCTCGTCCTAAGCGCGCTTCTTTGCCCGCCGGCGGATGATTTCCTTCTCGGTACGTTTGTTCCTACGGGTCTTCTTGCCCAGAGTCGGCTTACCCCAGGGGCTCATCGGCCCGGGCCGCCCGATCGGTGAACGCCCCTCGCCACCGCCGTGCGGGTGGTCGCGGGGGCTCATCGCCGAACCGCGCACGGTGGGCCGAAATCCTCGATGTCGCTTGCGACCCGCCTTCCCCAGCTTGATATTGCTATGGTCCGGGTTGCCAACCTCCCCGATCGTCGCGTAACAGCTCTGGCGCACCCGTCGGACCTCACCAGAGGGCATCCGGATTGCCGCATGTTCGCCTTCTTTGCCAAGCAACTGTGCAGCCGTGCCTGCGGAGCGAGCCAACTGACCGCCCTTGCCCTCGCGCAGCTCAATGTTATGGATCATCGTTCCCAAGGGAATATTCGCTAACGGCAGGCTGTTCCCCGGTCGGATTTCTGCGCTCGGCCCGGCCACCACCGTGTCACCGACTCCCAGGCCTTGCGGAGCAACGATGTAGCGCTTCTCTCCGTCGACATAGTGCAACAGCGCCAGGCGTGCCGATCGATTGGGGTCGTACTCAATCGCTGCCACCCGGGCGGCCACACCTCGCTTCTCCCGCAGGAAGTCCACCTTTCGCAAATAGCGTCGGTGGCCGCCGCCGCGGTGCCTAACAGTGAGACGCCCCTGGTTATTTCGCCCGCCGTGCCCTTTGCGCGGCTGGATTAGCGCTCGTTCCGGGTGCGCCTTCGTGATTTCTTCGAAGAGGTCGCCAGTCATGCCTCGCCGGCCAGGCGAGGTTGGCTTATAGATTCGAACCGGCATCAGGCCACCCCTTCAAACATGTCAATCCGTTGCCCGGCCGCCAGGGTTACGACGGCCTTCTTGTAGCTTCGCCGACGAACCAGCAGCCGACGATTCCTAAGCCGGCGGGTCCGCTTTGGGGGACTATTGATCACGTTTACCCGGACCACTTTCACGTCGAAAAGCGCCTCGATCGCCTCCTTAATCTCTGCTTTGTTGGCCTTGGAGGCAACTTCAAAAACATATTGGCCGAGCGTTGAGCTCTGGTAGTTCGACTTCTCGGTAACAATCGGCCGACGAAGGACGTCGTACACGGTGGTCATTTGGACGACCTTTGTGGATCCAACCATGATTGCAATGTATGCAGCGACCGCAGTGGCAGGATCAATCGATCGTACTGCAGCACGTCGCGCACGTTCAAATAGTTGGCCAGTACCATCTTGAATTCCTGAAGGTTGCGCACCGACTTCTCGATGTTTTCCATCTTCTCTGGGACCAAGATCAGGGCGCTCTGGCCTCCGCTCAAACTGCGAAGCATCCCCGCCATCTCCTTCGTCTTCGGCCCATCCAATTTCAACTCATCCAGAACCGTGATCTGCCCGTTCCCGGCCTTGAGCGAGAGCACAGACCGTAACGCAGCCAGGCGCATCTTGCGGGGCATCTGCTGGTCGTAGTCACGCGGGCGAGGCGTACCGGCCCCTCCTCCACCGACCCAGATGGGCGATCGGGACGAGCCATGCCGGGCCCGTCCGGTACCCTTTTGGCGCCAGGGCTTTTTCCCACCTCCTGCGACTTCCGCGCGAGTCTTGGTCTTATGGGTTCCCAAACGCGCATTCGCAAGCTGCCGGACGAGCGCCTGGTGCATGAGGTCTGGCTTGACCTGTGCTTCGAAAATCGCCTTCGGCAGGTCGGCGGTATCTACTTTCTCTCCTTGCATGTTGACCACATCAATCTTCATCGAGATCTTCCCAGCTCGCGCTGCCCGGAAAAGACAGGCTCCGAAGCCGCGCCTACTGCTTCCTTCTCTCCCGGATCATCACCAGGGCACCGTTCGGGCCCGGGACGCTGCCGCGCACACCCAAAAGATTGCGTTCTGGATCCACCAGATCCACTCGAAGGTTCTGTGAGCTGACCCGAACCGAACCCATGTGACCTGGCCCGCGTTTGCCCTTGAACACTCGGCCGGGAGTCGTGGTTGAGCTGCTGGAGCCCGGCGCGCGCTCCCGGTCGGACGCGCCGTGGGTCTTTGGTTGCCGGTTGAAATGGTGTCGCTTGATCGCTCCTGCGAAGCCGCGTCCCTTGCTGGTACCAACGACATCCACACGGTCCCCGACTTCGAACACGCGAACGGTTAGCTCGGCGCCCTCCTGAAGGCCTTCGAGATCCTTCACTCGGAAATCACGCAGGTAGCGGAGCGGCGGAAAGTTGCCGCGCTTCAGGTGACCGAGTTGCCCGCCGGTGAGCCGCTTCGGCTTGGCCGCTCCGAACCCGAGCTGCACCGCGTTGTATCCCTCTTTCTCCTTGCGGCGAACCTGGGTAACGTAGCACGGCCCGGCCTCGAGCAGAGTGACGGGGATAGCCGCCCCGGTCGCATCAAATATCTGGGTCATGCCCAGTTTCTTCCCAAGTAGCCCCTTCATGGCTAAAGCTTGATCTCGATATCCACGCCAGCAGGCAGGTTCAAGCGCATCAACGTGTCGATGGTCTTGCTGTCCGGCTCGAGCACGTCGATCAGACGCTTGTGCGTTCTGATCTCGAAGTGCTCCTGCGAGTCTTTGTCAATGAAGGGCGAGCGCCGGACGGTAAATCGCTCGATCCGCGTCGGCAATGGCACTGGCCCAACCACCTTGGCGCCGGTCCGCTCGGCGGTCTCTACGATCCGCTGCGCGGACTGATCCAATACCCGGTGGTCGTAAGCCGTAAGCCGAATGCGGATCTTCTGCTTCGCCATGGCTGCTGCTCGCTACTCCAGGATGTTGGTGATCACTCCGGCCCCCACCGTCAGGCCGCCTTCCCGGATGGCGAACTTGGACCCCTTCTCCAGCGCCACCGGCGTGATCAGCTCCACCGTCAGGTTTACGTTGTCCCCCGGCATCACCATCTCCACCCCTTCCGGCAGGGTGATGTTCCCGGTCACGTCCATCGTCCGGATGTAGAACTGCGGCCGGTACCC
>ERZ1292640.1540-Hain-H43-02um-R1-1540-length-18953-cov-8_pt1 | contig 13664 bp, 9 predicted proteins | sample MGYA00564404_ERZ1292640 | MGnify/ENA primary metagenome ERZ1292640 (study PRJEB36523, sample SAMEA6512636) | groundwater metagenome | collected 2019-01-08 | study: AquaDiva: Metagenomics assemblies of 32 groundwater samples
GCGGTATATTTATCTGGCATACGCCTTTTTTCAATCCTATTGAAAAAATTATCCAAGCGCATAAAAAACCGATTGAAAACACAAGAATCTTCTTTAACATTAGAACCTCCCTGTAGAGGTTGAGATTAAGACTGAGATTGAGTTATTTTCTTAACCTAAATCTCAATCTCAACCTTTATTTATTCCAGTTTTTCAAGCAAGCGCCTGACAGGAGCTTCTTTCCACCAACTCTGTTGAGAGCACTATTCTTTTATTAGACCTTATTTTCTTCTGAATGATCTGGCTAAGCGTCTGCGTGGCAACCAGGGCCATCTTGTGCAAAGGCTGCCTTATGGTCGTAAGAGGTATAGGGCTGTAATTCAATGCCAGGGGATTATCGTCAAATCCTATGATTGATATATCCCCGGGGACGCTGACTCCGTTTTCCAGGCACACCTGCATAGCCCCGACAGCCATTTCATCGCTTGCCGCAAATATTGCTGTAGGCGGAACCTTCATTCTTATAAGGTCTTTTGTCAAGGTCCTGGCGGATTCCCTTCCGAAATCCCCGTATTTTATATAATCCTTTTTCTTGTCGATTTTATGCTTTTCCAGCGCTGTCAAATAACCGTTTAATCTGTCTATTGCCACTTGCGTTTTCAGCGCGCCTGTAATAGTGGCGATCCTGGAATGCCCTAATTTTACAAGATATTCAACCGCATCCACAGCTGCGTTAAAATTATCTATTGATATGCATGATACAGGAAGATCCTTGGTGTCATAGTTCATTATAACGCACGGAAGCCCTGCCTCCACTACTCCGTCGACCTGCTCCTCGTTGCCTATAATATCAGAGAATATCACTCCCTGTACGCTGGAGATATTTAAAAATGAGTCTCCATTGGTTACGTGCAGCAATAAATCCATCTTCATGCGTTCCACCGCAACCCCTACGCCCTGCAATATCTGAAGGGCATAAAATGAATGGAATATGTCGGTATACCTGGGAATGACAAGGCCTATTATGTTATTGTTGCGTTTTGACGCCAGGCGCTGGGCGCTCATATTAGGCCTGAACTTTAATTTCTTGATAGCCAGCTCCACCTTATCCTTGTTATATTTTTTTACAGACACTAATTTATTCACAACTCTTGAAACAGTGGCTATTGAAACGCCGGCTTCCCTTGCTACGTCTTTAATATTTTTTACGCTCATTTTAATTTTGCTCCTTCCGGGCTTAAAATAGTAGCTGTTACAAATATCAAAAGATTTTTTCTTGTGGTAGAGTCTGAATCTTTTCTAAAAAGCGCACCCAATATAGGGATGTCCCCTAAAAACGGCGTCTTTGTCCTGGTGTTAGTCTTGGATTCCTTTATAAGCCCTCCCAGGACTACGGTATCCCCGTTTTGCACAGCTATATTCGTGCTTAGATTTCTGGTGGTGAATTTTGGGAGCTTTACTTCTCCGCTATATTGAAATGCATCGGCTGTAGCCTCGCTGACCTCAGGATGAAGCGTCAATGCTATAGTCTCTTTGTCTTTACCTACGCTCGGGGTTACGTGTAATAAAATCCCTATAGGCCTTGTTTCAAAACCCTGGGGCACATTTATGAAACGGGTTTCTTTGACGCCGTTCACTGTATCGAGAAAATCCCCGTCTGAGTTCAAATCCTCTTTTACAAGAGTAGGCTCATACCGCGTAGGATATACAAATTCATCCGCTATCTCTATTGTAGCTGTCTGGTTATTCAATGTGGTTATCTTAGGCGCGGAAAGCGTTTTAATATTTGTCTTTTTATCAAGGGCATGCAGCACCGCGGAAAACTGCGGTTTTGTCAATAGGCCCTGATAAGTAAGATTCAATCCTTCATTAGGCGAACCTGTGAATGTTGAGAATTTTGAGCCGCTTGACGACCCTATTTGGGTAATCGCGCCGTTCTCAGTCCCAGCGAGTGTCTGCTTATTAATAGCCCACGGGCTGTCAAGCGACAGGTTCACTCCCAGCTCGCTCAGATCAGTTACATTCACCTCTACGAACCTCGCTTCCACCAGAATCTGGGTAGCGTCGATATCCAGATTATATAATATATCCTCTATAATTTTAAGGTTCGAGGGCGTATTAGTAACTATCAAAGCTCCTGTGCGCTCATCCAGGTTGATCTTCGAATCAGAAGGCCACATCACCGCATTTTCAAGTGTATCTTTTATAGTGGTTATCTTGGATATAGCAGCTCCTCCGCCCATGCCGCCTTTGGCCCCGCCAGTAGTCCCGCTGAACTCAGTGAACATGGCAAGCCCCTGATCCAGAAAATACATCCTGGTCTCAGGCGTTTCATTATCCATGTTATCTACAGTATCCACCCATATGGCATTTTTCTCAATCCTGTATATAAGCCCCTGGTTCCTGAAGACATACTTCAAAAGGCTCTCCAGAGGCATGTCCTTGACCTTTATGGTAACCTTTTTTTCTGAAAGCTTGACTCCGCTGCCCGGGATTATATTAACGTCTGTGGCCTCTGATAAAAAATCTATAACATAGTCAAGGCCCACGTCCATAAAATCCACTGTTATCGGAGCCTTGAGGTTTTTTCTTATCTCAGGGATCTCTACAACCACTGAATTGTTTCCGACAGTATCGTCCCCTTTGACAGACTTCATCTCGTAAGCAAAAGAAACCTCAGGGCTTGAAAATAAAACCAGCACTAATAATATTCTTATGAGATTGCTTCGCTTCGCTCGCAATGACATTTTTAGCCTATTGTTTTAAAGATTCTTCTTCTAAAGCTTCGGCGCTTGCTACTTTATTATCTTCTTTGTCCATAATACTGGCTGTAACGAATATTAAAAGATTCCTTCTCTCTTTGGAATCAGTATTCTTTCTGAACAGCCCGCCTACAAAAGGTATATTGCCCAGCACCGGCACTTTTGTCTTCACGTTTGTATTCGTCTCTTTTATAAGCCCGCCCAATACTATCGTTTCCCCGTCTTTAACCATTACGCTGGTGCTAAGGTTTCTGGTGGTAAAATTGGGGATGCTGACGTTTCCTGAATATGTGAAAGACCCAGCGTCTTCGCTGACTTCCGGAGTCAGCGCAAGCGTGATGCTCTTTTTATCCACCCCTACGCTCGGCTTGACATGTAAAAGTATGCCTACGTTTCTGGTCACAAAATCCTGGGGCACATTTATCCACTCTGTTTCTCCTGCGTCATCAAAATCCCCGTCGCCGTTTATGTCATACTGAACAAGGCTTGCTTCATATCTGGTAGGATAAATATATTCATCCACAACCTCTATGGTGGCTGTCTGGTTATTAAGAGTGGTTATCCTGGGAGCGGATAACGTCTTCACATTCTGTTTTTCCTGAAGCGCGTGCATGGCTGCCTGAAACTGCGGATTGCTCAATATACCCTGATATGTAAGATTAAACCCTTCATCCGAACGGCTGAAATTAGAAAAATCCACCCCGCTATTCTTACTGACTCCGTACACATTATTGCCGGATCTGTTTTTGTCCATAGCCCACATGCCGTTCAGTTTCCACTCCACTCCAAAATCATCCAGGTCGCTCACCTTGACTTCCAAAAATCTCGCCTCAATCAAAACCTGTATCGGTGTTATATCCAGATTATATAAAAGATTCTCTATGGTTTCCAGATTTGACGGCGTGTTGCTTATGATTAGAGCTCCGGTGCGTTCATCCATAGTAAGCTTAGAATCCTTGGGCCATTCAACCGCATTCTCAAGGATATTTTTTACTGTCTTTACTTCTGAGGCAGCTGCAGCGCCGGAGGACTTATCTTCGCCTGATGACGAAGCCTGAGTCGCAAACTCCGCAAACCTTCCTATGCCCTGGCTTAAAAAATATACCCTCGTATCTATTTTTTCATTGGATATCTCGTCCTTTGTAGCCACCCAGACAGCGTCTTCTTCTATCCTGTAAACCAGGTCCTGGGATTTTAATATATACCTCAGCGCCTCTTCGAGAGGCATATCTTTTATCCTTATGCTTACCTTTTTTTCAGCCATATCTATCTCTGTAGAAGGAACTATGTTCACGCCTGTGGTGTCTGATAGAAAACCCAGGACATAATCCAGGCCGACGTCTTTAAAATCAACGCTTATGGGTATCTTGAGACGCTTTCTTATTTCAGGTACCTTCACTATAGGAGTTATCTTTTTTTTATTTTCCAGCTTGGCTGTTTTTTCTTCAGGCAATAGATGTTTTTTTGCCACATCCAGCATCATCTTTTCTTCCGTTAATTCCCTGGCTCTTTTCAAAGCAGCCTCTTCCACTTTCAGTTTCTGCGCATCTATATAATGTAACAATTCTTTAAATTTTTCATTTTCAGGGAATTCCTGCATTGCTTTATTGACCAGGGCCTCCGCCTCTTCAAACCTTTTTCCCCTGATATTTCCTATTACACCGTCCATTGATTCTGCCAGCCTCGCGATTTTGTCTCTGGCTTCTTTGGCCTTCAATCTCCGCTCAAACATCATCCTGAGCGCTTCTTTCTGTTTTTCTTTTCTGGCCAGTTCTACTCTATTGAGTTCTGCGTCTCTTTCCATTCCCGCCCTGGCGCGCTTCGCCTCTTCCATCTTAACCAAAAGTATCTTCTCTTCGTTTTTCTTCATCGCCTGCTGCATATCGCGGATATAAGAATCTGCCTGGCTGGAAAGCTGGCTCTCTAAATCCATTTCCTTTACCTTCTTAAACTCCACTATACTTGAAGGATAATCCTTGGACCTGTAATATGCCACAGCCCTGTCAAATACAGACTTTATATTCTGCTCTTCTTCGTACAATTCTTTTTTCTTTAAGTCCAGCGCTAACTTTTTCTTTTGCTCGGCTTCCCGGATAATCTTTTCGCTTTCTTTCCTGGCCAGCGCCTCTGCCTCCCCTACCACGTCCTTTTTCATCCTTTCCCATTTCTTTTCTTCCATAATCATAAGTTCTGCCATGCGCGCTCTGGATTTTTCAATATATATCTCAGCAAAAGGCGTAAAATACGCCTGATTGCCTGAGCTTTCCACCTCGATCAATTTTTCAAATATTATAATGGCTTCCCTGTATTTGCCTGACTCGAATAAGGACATAGCCTCTTCAAAATATTTCCTGAGATCTACCTTTGATGCGACAACAGTCCTTGCGGAATAATCCACTGACGCAAAAACCCCGGAAGGCAGGCACTCCAGCATCATAGATACCGCCATTATCAATGACATATAATACAATCCTTTATTTCTTCTCATTTAAGCCCTTTGTATCCTCTGCAGTTTTCTCTTTTTCTTCTTTCTTCTCTTCCTTTACAGTGGAAATAACAATTTCTTCTCCGCTGTTTTTCCTGAGAAGTATTTCTTTGCCGCCTATGCTAACAACAGCAAATTCTCCCGCAGAGTCCCCTTCTTTAACAGAAAAACTTTTTCCTGTGTTTTGATCTTCTATAATAACTATGACCCTGGCCCCCAGCGTCATCCTGCCCTTGTAAACAAATAAAGGTTTCTTCGGCTCTTCTTCTCTTAAAGGTATAATATCTCCTTTGGGCCCCTCTTTTACTTCAGAAACAGGCCTGGAAAAAATATCCCTTTCCTCAAGCGCAGGGTAATCTTCCATTGTTTCCTGTTTCTTCAGCCCGTCAATATCCCAGCTATCCTTGACCGTCTTTTTTTTGGCCTTTGCTTTTTCAGTTACGGACTCGATATCCTTTAAAAAATCGCCTGTTGATTTCTTTTTAGCCTCCTGCGCCTTCATGCCTATTACCAAGGTGCCTATCAATACGGGCAAAAGGGCCAGGAATATAATCTTGTCCTTTATAATCATTTTTCTTCCCTCGCAACCATAAAACTGCTCAATACCAGGCTTATCTCTGCCTCTCCTGAACCGGGTTCGATACTCTTAACGTGTAATTCTTTTACGCTGATCACAGGGCTGGCATTTTTAAGTTCCAGCAAAAGATTCATAAAAGCGCTTGTTGTTGTTTTTATAGAAATCTGCACAGGCAGTTCAGTATAAAAGAGCTTCTTTGAAACAGGTTCTATGTATTCAATAGGCTTGAGCGGCTTCAAGGTATAAATATCCGAGCCTTTGCTTTTTAAAAGCTCTCCTACGGCAAATTCTACTATCTCAAGCTGCCTCAAAAGCACAGGCACCATGTTATCTTTGGGAAGCCCGTCCCCGAAACCCAGGTTCTCCGGAAGCTTTACGTCTTTTGTCCCTGATTCTATTTCAAATTTCTTCATCGTAGAATGAAGTTTTTCTATAAAATAAAGGCCTGCCTCTGAATTCTTTTCAGAAAGCCTCGCTTTCTTCGGATCTGTAAAATCCGCCAGGCCGGAAAATTTCTCTTCCAGTAAATCCCTCTCTTTCTCCATCTTTGCAAAACTTTCCTTTGAAGGCACTGTGCCTGTAAGCGTGATGAATCTTTTCATTTCGTTTATCTTGCGCTCCAATTCTTCGTCCATGATTGAGCGGCCTTCCTTCAAAAAAGGACTGAGGAAAAATATATAAATGCCCGCCAAAACAGCAAGTACTATAAGCCCCTGTTTTAAAATAGTTCTTTCTTTTACAGTTTTTAACATTTTACCGCCATGTCCTTGTAGGGTACAGGCATACCTGTCCCCTACAGCAGAATAACATCCATGGTAATGCTGAATTTAACTATCTCTTCCCCTGTATCCGTGTCGTTTTCCACGGAAGACGACACAGGCCGCACATCGCTGAAACTCGGCAATGCCTTAAGGCTCGACACGAAATTATTAACCGACTGATAAGACAAGGCCTTTCCGTTCATGTCCATTCTCCCAAGGCTGCTCTTTTCGATCGATATTACCCCTGATAAATCCGTAATCCAGACATCCTTGGGAAGCATCTCTGAAACAGCTTTGAATATCCCGAGCCACACAGCCCTGGAAGAGGCTGTCTGGTACAGGGTATCTATTTCCCCTCTTAAAATATTTTCCTCTTCCTGTATCTTCTTTATCTTGGGTTCATAAGTCCTGTATATCTCCATCATCTCTTCCACCTTATCAAGCTTAATCTTTTTTATATAGTAGTCCTGGCGCATAAAAACGGAAAGGCTTATAAGCACCAGAGCGCCCGTGGCCATTGAAAGGCCCGCATAAATACGTTTTTGCATTGAGGATTTCTTTTCCGAAAGAGCTTCTTTAAGAAAATTCACTTCTATTTTTAGATCAACTATCCCCCTCAGCGCAGCGCCTACAACCGTAGAAAACTGATTCTTAGGCCCGCACGCCTGAAGTTTCTGGAACACATCTTTAGATACCCTTAATTTTCTAAAAGGGTCCATGATATCAGGCTTTATGTTAAATTTGGAAATAAGCGAAGCTTCTATATTTTCCATAACGCTTCCGCCGCCTGTCAGAAAAAGCTGTGTTATCTTTTTTTCCTGCGGGGCATCTTCTCCGGCCTGCATAAAATAATATTCCAGGGACCTTTCTACCTCTGTCAAAAGTTCCTCCGCGCCCTGCTCTTTTGCCTCTTCAATTCTCTCCCCGGCTATAGGAAAACTTCTTATCCATATGTTACCTTTATTAAATATAATGAAATTGGTGGATTTCGCGCCTATGTCAAGTATGGCCCCGAGGCCCTGGCTGTTAAAGTCCTCGTTGAATGCCATGCAGTTATATACGCTTATGGGCGCGACATCTATCAGATCTGTGGACAATTTAACGGTATTCAGCCTGGAGACTATTTCTTCCACCAGGTTTTTCTTTATCGCGACTATGACCGCCCTCCTGGATGAATCTTTACCTTCATCCAGAAGAGACCAGTCCCACATGACTTCGTTCATGCTGAAAGGTATCTGGTTCTGCGCTTCGAATTTCATAGTCTGCTTCAATTTATCCTCTTTCACCTGAAGGAGCTTTACGAATCTTACAAAAACAGATTGGCCGCTTATAGATATATTTACAGGATTCGGCTTTATATGATTCTCTGATAATAATTCAGAGATGAGCTGGCAGGTGATTTTATCCCTGTCAAGCTTCGAGTCTTTGGGGATTTCTTTTATGCCGATCTTAGTCAGGACAATGCTATCCTTTTCTTTTTTAAGCTCTACAAGCTTTATAAAATGCGTACCTATATCTAAGGCTATTGAACTTGCCTTTAACTTGGCCATTTACCTGGTCCTTCCCATTAGAGCCCTGAGTTTCTTAATATCGTCTTCTGTGTATTCCCGCCAGCCATTAAGGGCATTTCTTCTGGCAGCCGGGAACAGCCTCTTGTTTTCATATCTTATCAGCGTCTGCTTGGATATACCAAGAAGCTGCGCCGCAGTTTCTGCGGAATAATATCTTTCTTTCATATATGCCACCTCGCTATTTAATAACATGTTTAGCCCCTTAGACGATTCAGGCCGAACTTTTTTTAATTCGGCCTTAATAGATATCCTTCAGGCACTCCTATTTGTCGTGCCTTCAGGATTAATTCGCACTTATCAGTTACGTATTTCTCCGAAATCCGTAACTGATGTGCTCATTAAAAACCCTACCGCAAAAATCATATAGCTTGATAGGGAGTGGTATAACTATATACTATCTGATAGTATTTGTCAAGGGCAGTACCTTAAAAAGGGTGAAGGGTGTAGGATGAAGGGTGAAGGTAACTAATTGAAAGTAAAGGTGTTATAAATAATAAAGGCAGGCTAAAGTCTGCCCTACAATTTTGTCACAAAGGTATTCTCGGCCTCTGCCTCTACTCTTCCTTCCAGAATTTGAAAGGCTTCTTTTTCTCAAGGCTAGGTTTTATAACCCCTGTTTCGCTTACGGTCCAGGTCCTTTCCGCAGGAACAGGGTCTATTTCATCTATATCTACTTTGGAATTCTTATTTACATCTTTCGCAGCCTGGACTTTAAAATAATGATTCCCGTCTTTCAGGCCTTTTTTGGACACCGAGGTATCCTTGGACCAGATAGACCATTCCTCATCATCAAATTTCCATCTGAACACGCAATCATCTACGGTGCCTTTAAAGGTGAAAAGCGCCTCTTTTGACTTTGTCAATAAACTCGGCCCGCTTGTAATTATGGTATCAGGCGCTATTATTATAAGTTCTATGGTATCGCTGATAACCTCTGATTCGTTTCCTGCCGTATCCTTAAACTTTACATAAACCTTGCGCGTGCCGCTTATAGGAGTCAGCATCCAGTTTTCCTTCTTGGCCTTAAACTGTTCCCATTGTTCATTGTCAAAAACCCCATCGTTTGAAACCACCATGCCGCTAACCTCTGTAGTGGAATCGCTGGCTCCGAATACAAGGTTGACGTACACGGAATTCGTAACAGCGTCCTGATTATTTATTATTATATAACCTGTCGGGCCTTTTGTATCAACAGTAAAGCTCCAGACAACCTGAGAGGTTTTATTGCCTACCAGATCAGCGACTTCAATGGATACCACATTGCTGCCTTCGCTGAGAGGCGCAGACGGGATATATATTATGCTCTGGCTGTTTTCATCATATGCCGCGTCCACCGCGGATTTGTTTATCTTCATGCTTATAGCGTTCGGATCCACGCCGCTCTTGTCGTCGCTGGCTGTTATGGTGATCGTAGGCCTGTCAGACGCCAGCATTGAGCCTTTTTCCGGAGAATAATTCCCTATAACAGGGCTCCCCCTGTCTATCCATAATTCATAAGAAGCCATCTCTCCCCAGTTGCCGGCTGAATTCTCAGCCTTAAGATTAAACACCCTGACCCCGTCTCCCAGCAGATCATCCGGAGTTTGATAAAAAGCGCCTTGAGTGTCAGACTTGTCATCAGGTATATCTCCCCAGGCATAGCTATACCCTATGGGTTTCACTCCAGTCACAGGATATTCCCATGACATATAAGGGTCTCCATGTCCCTGCCATAATTTTGAAGGGATATCGCTGCCGCCTGGAGCTGTTTTTGCCCATATTACAGGTATATCTACCTTGCCTTTTGCAAGCTTAAACCCGTTAGCAGCTGTTTCCCATCCTGAGTAATCATATCCATCGCTCACCCTAACACGCCACTTATAGTCTACATAGCCTTCGGTAGTAGGGAGTATAGGTGTGGTGTACTGCTGGGAATTGGTTTTAATAACACCGGAATCAACGTCCAATGTTTTAAAGTTATCCTTGGATATCTGAACCTGATAATAACGCTGAGGATCCCGATCCTTGTCTGTAACCGCCCATTTCAATGTAAGAGGATTGTCAAACGCAGCCTGGCCGTCGTTATATGCTAATATGCTTATATCAGGGATAGCGTTTTTAGTGGAAAGCCACCCGCCGTATATTTTATAACTGGCGCCTGTGGCAACATTGGTGCCTAACGGGTAGCCCACGCTGTTCTCTGAGTTATAGCTCTTTGAAACCCCGCTCGCTCCCCCGCTATCCGCAATGGCTGTATGCAATTTATAATTTTTACTGCTGGATATGCTAGCAGCGGCAATACCCGTAAAAACAAAAAAGGCCGCTATAAAAAACACAGCAGCATTTGAAATAGAATGTCCTTTATTATATCTGATCCTGCGCATATTTAAATTAATTATACCCTATCAATATAAAAAATCAAGAATAATTTTTAGGATTAACGCTCGAAGACTACCCAGATCTTCTTCTCTGCCAGGACATTTCCTTTTTCAAGTACCTGGCCTGTGACAATAATCCTGTAGCAATCAGAGTGAACCGTGATAAGATTAGAAATCTGCCTGAACCTGTTTTTCTTATCCGCATCAGCAGATCCCAGCGACTGGGTATTGATAAGGTCGCCTATGCCCATATTAAGGCTGTTCTTATTCCCAAAAACCCTGTTATTTATAATGTTATCCGCTACGCCGTCGTCTATGCCCGGCAGAGCAGTTAAAACTCTTTTAGAAGCTGTATTTATATTTATCCTGCCATATAAATTATTTACAGGATCCATCCTTATAAAATCAAAATGGGCAGCGCCTGTATCCGAACTGTTCTTTATTTTTATTTCCAGGATCCCGCCAGGCGTAGATATAGAACTGCCGGTGCCTATTTCTATATTGCCGAAATTTATGCCTCTGTCTGGGCCCGGGGTAAGAGCAGGTGTAAAAAGTGCCCATGTATTATCCGCCAGATGTACTGATATTGCCATTGCCTCGCCTTCTTCACCGAATATCTTTAATTTATAATAGCCGTTTTTCAAACCGTCCGCTGCCTCCCACTTCCATGTTCCTATTGAATCGGGCTTTCCGTTTTCGCACCAGTCTGTAAAAGGCGCTGCCCTCTGCACAACCTTCCAATTTCCCTCAGAACCTTTTACGATTTTATTTTCCGCTTCCAGCCTTATTCCGAATACAGTAAGCCTATCTACTATTTTTGAAACATCCTCCAAAGGCATCATTTTCCATGGCTCTGTTCCAAGCGGAACAAACGCTATCTCTCCGACAGATGAAAAATTATTACTTTTTATATTAACCTCTGTGTCATAATGCTCTATAATCTCTTCTCCTATTTTCTCCCTCATGCCGTCATTATCATTAGGCAGGCCAGGCGTACCTCCTTTTTTTGCAGTAGAAACATACCAGTTGTTATTGTTTGAACCAGGGTCTGATTTTTCCAATGCCTTATAATCAGTTACATTGCCGCTAGAATACTCCTGCCTATCCACAATATGGCCCATAGAATCTTTAAGCGCTATGATATTCCCTCCTATAAAAGCAGTATCGCTTAAAAGGTCGGAATTAGGGCTAATAGATCTTAAAAAATGCAGGGCTGCGGACTTTTCCTTTCCCCATATTGATATAAATGAAATCCCGTTACTACTTATCCCTGCCTGGCTATCGTCTTTGTCAATAGCTAATACAAGGTGCTCATGCGGGCCTATTGTTGTGCCAAGCGGTATAGTGGCAGGCCAGCCTTCTTTGCTGGGGCCGTCTATGGTCCAGCCGCTGAGATTAACATCCCTGGGCGTAAGATTTATAAGTTCTATATATTCCCCGTCAGGCGCCTGGCTCAGCTCTATTGATTTAAAATACGTAGGTCCGGTTTGCCGGTTATTCTCTATCCTGACAGTAAGCTTCCCGCTTGAAACATTAACGACTTTCCCTCCGCCAAACAATTCTTTGTCTTTGATGCTTTCAGAATGAGTGCCGCCTATCTCCACATCTCCTATTTCCTGATCAGCTATGCCACTAAACAACCTGACATAATATTTTCCGTCCGGTATATCCTTCCATGTCCATTCACCCTCTCCTGTTTTTCCGCCCTTTGGCTCATTATTCTGATAATATGAATTCTGCCATGTCCAGTCTCCGCCCGGCGCCTGGCCGCTGAAAGTACTTCTGGAAATAACAGGCCTTACCATTATCTCATTTATCCTGATGCCCTCCACGCCCCTTATCTCGCTTGAGCTGAAATTCTGCTGCCCCAGCCTTGGATATAATTCAAGATAGGAAAAATAACAAGCCGGCCCTGCGCTGTTCTTGATAGAAAGATTTAAGATTTTATTATCAAACGAAACCGCCCCTATCCTCAATAGCTCCCCATGCTTCACGTAATTCTGGGTCATGCCATTTACGGTGACATCACCTACCAGCTCATCTTTTATACCAAACACACCTATGTAATATTCGCCTTCCGGCAGATTGATCCAGGTAATTGTAAACGGCTCCCCGTTTTTCACGTCACTCTGGTACGAGCTCCCTTTCCATATCCAATCTCCTATATCGCCTCTATTAATCGCCGCGAGCCTGGTATATAATTTTGATATAACGCTCTGGCTGAAATCGTCATCGCGGCCGTCTATTATATTGACTGCTTTCTGGAACGGATCGCTCACGCCCGCGTCTTCAAGCAATACCAAAAGAGCCTGGGCGTCCATGGTATTGATATTATCCTTCAATCTATCCTGGACATCTATATTCCTATCAACCGAATAAGTGGTTATGTAAGGATATAATTTATAAAGTTCCTGCTTTGAGATAGACTTGATTTTGGTTATCTCAAAAGGCGTTTCAAACGCCCTGTCATCCCCGTGAATATTAAACGGATCATATTCCATGGGCTCGTCTATGCCTTCGCCCGCTTCATCTATGATACCGTTTGAGTTATTGTCTATGCCGTCAGAATCCAGTATCCTCTGATTATAGTTATCATCTACGCCCATCTCGCCCGGCTGGCCGTCAGGCCCGTATCTGAAACTAAGGATATCTTCATAAACTTTATCCGGATCTTTCAAGCCGGAAGAATTTATAAATTTTTTTAGATCCAGCTCATACGGCGTCCATCCTTCCGTAACCTTTAAAGGCGAAAGATTATGCTTATAAGCCATATTTATATCCATAAAACTCGTTTCATCCCTGACCAGGACAGCGTACCTTCCTATTGTCTCGCCCTGGTCATTGTAAACATTCATCCATTTTGAATCAGGCTGGCCGTCACCGTCATTATCAACATCGCTGCCTGTAAAAACAGTATACCATTTATCCTCAAAGCTATCTATATTTCTTGGGTCTTCTTTTAAAATCTGCTGCGCGTATGTGACTCCTGCCTGCGCAAAGTAGGATGCCCTGGTAGCTTCCAGATAATTAGCTGCGGCTTTTAATTCCAGCCTCATTGTAAATGCAAATGATATTGCCATGATGCCCGAAACAGCCAGGACGCTCACTACAAGTATTAACGCAATACCTTTTTCCTGCCTCATTCTATTCATATTGTATTTCATTATACAAA
>ERZ1292640.2864-Hain-H43-02um-R1-2864-length-13659-cov-52_pt1 | contig 13659 bp, 6 predicted proteins | sample MGYA00564404_ERZ1292640 | MGnify/ENA primary metagenome ERZ1292640 (study PRJEB36523, sample SAMEA6512636) | groundwater metagenome | collected 2019-01-08 | study: AquaDiva: Metagenomics assemblies of 32 groundwater samples
CTTCCGCGAACTGGTTCTGCTCGAACCACGCCAGCGCCCAGCGCGTGTCGGGATCAAAATCGCTCTCCTGTTCGGACAAGACCTCGTCGAGAGTCTGGTTGATAAGCGCGAGCGCGGTGCGGACGCGCATCGCTGTGCCGTCGCTTTCCAGGACTCTCTTGTAGCGCGAGAACACCGCCATACCCGGACCGATGGCCGCCTGCGCCAGATCGACGGGCGCGATGTTGCCCTTCTGGAGGTCCCGGAGAGCTTGCGGCAGTTCCCGCTTGAGCGAGGCGAGGAAGTCTTTTCGTGTCGTGATCGGGGCAGATTCCGGGCGTGGGCGGCAGGCGAGGACTATAGATGAGGCGAGAGCGTTCATGGCGACCTTAACTCCCGTGGGCCTCTCTGTGCGCATTGGCCAAGTGCTCGTAATCCGCAAGCCGGATCGAATCAGCCCCTCGAGCATCGTTTCCCAACCGGTCGACGAGACGCTGGCATTGTTGTCCTCGTCGTCTTCGCTTTCTGACTGCTTGAACGCATAGAACACAGATAGAGGGAAGTCGGCGTGTTGAGAATTCGACATCCTCGTGAAGGCCTTTTCGAAGCCGTCTTGGAAGAACGCCTGTGCTCGCTCCTTGCTTCCTTTAAAGCGATACGGTGTTGCGACGAGTTCCTGTTTTTTCGGCGTGAGCAAAGTGCTCAACAGGTCCAGGTGGAGTGACGAGAGACCGCGCCGCAGCCACACATAGAAAAAGTCCGACAGGTCTGCGTAGCCAATGTTGTCGTAATAGGGGGGGTCAGTCGAGAACAACACTCCGGCGGGAAAGGGCGCCGCACAGGCATCGAGTTGGCAGACGGTACCCGCTTTGTGCGTGAGTAGCATGCTTAGCGTGCCAGCCGCTGAGGCCGCCGTTTCAGCAAAATCGCCTGCGGCTCCACCAAAAGGATTCACCTCAGGGAAGTCCCAGTTCATTGGCAAGGCCTGCCTACTAAAGACATTGACGCTCTGGTCCCGGCTCTGCGACCACACCGCTAGTGAGCAGAGGGTGTTCGCAAGCCTGCTGACGACCAGGCCCAGATATGTCGCCACTTCAGATGCGTACGTAGCGCTTGCCCCATCCCTCGCCGCGTGCAGCCGGGCTTCGGCGACAAGGTCGCTGAAGGTCGTCAGCGCTACCGGTTGCCGCGACGTGAAAAGATCGCCGAAGGTGGTGAGGCCATAACGATAGACGTTCGTGTGACCGGGGTTGTCTGCGATCTCGCCGTCGGGTTTCCACCAAGGCTTAGCGAGTTCAGCGGCGGCACCCTGGCTTGGATCTGGACTCACATACACTCTGCCTCGGAGACCCTCGGCCACGATCACCATGAGCTGCGGCCGTAGACCCCGTGCACGGCTTTCGGAGCGGACGTACTCTAAGGGAACAGCCGTCCCACATACGACGCAGCGCGCGCCCTTCCTGTTCACGGTTCCTTCCGGCGCACCCTCCCCGGACCGAACCTCAAACCGAACCGCCTTCGCTGCATGATCCACCACTGGCTCAACCCACGCCTTCTTCCCCGGCTTAGTCGAGAGCGAAAACGAGCGCACCAGCGGCATTCGCGCGGCGCACGCCGGGTTGGGGCACTTCACGGTCCGCGCCCAGAGCCATGCGATCACCGTTGCCTCGCCGCCGCCGTGCTCTTTCGGCAGGTTCACCTTCGGGTAGAGATGCCCGATCCGTTCCCAAGCCCGGTCGCGCATCCACTGGCCGTAGTAGTGCACGTCATCAGCGAGCCCGCGCGCGCCGGCCCAGAGGCCCGGCGCACTCATCTTCTTCCTGGCCGCCGGATTGACGGGAGGCTGCCCGGCGAACTTCGGCGGAATCTCGATCAGCGCCTTGGTAATGAGCACCGCCACCGGGTTGAGGTCGCTGGCATGGGCTTCTAGCCCCAGCCGCTGCGCTTCGAGTGGGATCGATCCGCCACCGCAGAAGGGATCGTACACCGGCGGCGGGTTTCCGTCCGTGGATTTCAGAATCTCTCTTCGCGCCGCCTCGAGGATGTTCGGGTTGTTCGAGTTCTCCCACTTGACGAGTTCTTCGAGCAGGCGGAACAACCGCTGGCGCTCGCGGTCCTGGTCGGCTTCGGTGGGAAACTCGTCCGGGTGGCTGGAAGGATCGTCGACCAGCGAGGCGAACAGTACAGCCCGGCACATCGCCAGCGGCTTCCGCGACCACCACAAATGCAGTGTCGACGGATGCCCGTGGCGAATCGACTTCTCCCGCGCCGCCTCCTTGTTGATCGCCTCCAGCGGCAGCGCGACTTCAATCAGCTTCTTCTTCATCTGGTCCTGTCCAGTTCATCTCCCGCCAAAGCGCCTTCATGGGCACGTGTTTGGAGTGCGCAATTGCGCCTTGTTTGCGTAAAAGATCCCACGCATGTCACTGAAAACAACCTGTCTATGGGAGGCACTGCGCCGCGCCTTGCGCGGGAATGCGCACTGGCGGCCGTCCTGGACACGCTGCCCCCCGGCGCCCGGTCGCCAACGCGCACCGCTCTACCGCCCTCCGGGTGGATTCTGCCGTCCTCGCTGTTACAGGCAGGTTCCCTCGCACAAACTCAGAATCGTGTTCATAAAAGACTTCAATTCGGGACAGGCCGTGGCGGCTACGGCAAGGTCCTTGCTTTGCAGAATCCGTTTGCCATCGCGCGGCTTGGAATAATCATCGCGACAAGTGCCGGTCCGAAAGATCTCGCGGATGTGGGCCGAAGGCGGACGGTTATGGTTCACCTGTTCCGGGGGGCCCGGAGGCGCATTGCGATTATGCCCGGCAAGCCTCTGGATTTCGCTCCAAAAGGGCAACAGCCAGGCTTCGAATTCGTACTGCGCCGCATGAGGGTGGAAGCGGGGATTTGGTCCCACCCATTGGCGCATCTTCCGCTTCGCGTCAGTCGCGTCCACAAAATCCGGAGTGCCGGTGTACACGTCGGTAAGCGCCATGACCGCGTCGGAGCCGGACCTCAAAGACGCTTCGACCTTGCGCCGAAGGTCGTCGCTTTTCGGAATTCGGCCGTGGTACGGAAACATGTCAAGCCGAGGCATACGGCCCTCCAGGCGCTTTTTCAGAAACTCGGTCAGATGCGACTTGAAGGCTATTTCCGTTCTCCCTTCCACGAGAATCGTGATCTTCATGATCTGGCTCCGAGGCGCCCATTGCTCCACAGTTCATCCAGCGTGTAATCGTTCATCCACTCAGCCAGATCGAGCGTGTCGGCCCATTTGAGTGTCGCCGTGCCATCCTCCTCGACGTCCATCACCCCGACCTCGGATGGCTTCAGAAAACGAATCAGCCGGTCGGAGTGGGTAGCAACGACTACCTGCGTACGATGGGAAGCCTCGCGCAGCAGGTCCGCCAGCAGAGCCAGAAACTCGGGATGCAGACTGACCTCCGGTTCATCAATCAGAGTGAGCGCGGTCAGCCCCGGGCTCTGCAGCAGCGTAGCCAGCCAGAGAAAGCGCAGGGTTCCCTCCGACAACTGATGCATGTAGAGCGGCTTTGAGAATTCGGTTTCACGCCAGGCAAGGGCCAGCGTTCCCGCGGCGACTGGCGGAAACTCGAGCCGATCAAATCGAGGAAAGGCGGCGCGAAGCGCGTCTTCAATGGCTTCAAATCGAGCCCGCTCCGCTTCCCTCAGATAGAACAGGCAGGACACCAGCTCTTCTCCATTCTTCCCGGGCAGAAAAGCCGGTTGCATGGGCTGAGGGAGCCGCACGGGTGAGCGGGGTTCCACATTCAGCGCGTGATAGAAGGTTGACGAAGCCAGCCTCCTCCGGAAATCCTCTGGTTCACGGAACATCTTGGGAACCTGCGACAGCGAGGTCTCCAGCGGATTGTGTTCCCAGTTTGGCCGGACCAAACGGCCTTGATCGACTTCGAAGTACTTCACGTCGGCGCCGTGGGAATCGATGTGCTTGAAAGGCGGAGGTGCTGGCCGCCGCTGCTGGCTGAGCGACTCTTCTTCGATCACGTAGGCGGACCTTTGCGGCCGGATGCGAAGGAGGTATCCCAGCGGGTTGTGCTCGCGGACGGTCATGGAAATCCCAACCGTCAGTTCCTCTGTGCGGCCGTAGGTGAGGATAGCGCCGAGCCCGGAATACTCGGTCATGGTGGCATTCAGACCGCCCTGTGCCGATCTCGCCATCAACGTGAGAACATCGAGCAGCGAAGTCTTTCCGACGCCGTTGGCGCCGATCAATACCGTCAAAGGACGGAGGTTGAAATCCACATCCGCCAGGCGGCGGAATCCTTTAATGCGTAATCGCTCGAAACGGTTTACGGATTCGGTATCGGCATTCGACATGGGTGGCCCTATCCCTTCCATTCTTACCTCTCCGCTCATGCGGGCGCCTCTGCCCTGCTCACCAACTCGGCAAGGGAGTAGTTCACGCTCTCAACGCCGAAATCCGGCTCCCGCAGGAAGGGCTGACGCACGTAATGAAGTTGTCTCTCCTCGCCGTCGATCTGCGCTACGGCGAGAATGAAGTCCTCGGGCTTGTTCAGCGCGGTCAGAATCTCGTTGCGGGTGACGGTGATGGTGGATGCGCCGGCAAAGCGGCCTTTCACTTCAATGAAGCGCAGGCGCCCGGTTCCGGGAATCCTGGATTCGACGTCGTAGCCGCACTTGTCGCGGCTGACATCACGCGGCTCAAAACCCAGCCGCCGCTCCGTTTCCATCACTGTCTGCATGGCCAGGATCTCCATCTCCCGCCGGTTCGCGTCTTCCGAGGCGGCGTCGCCGGCTGGTGCCTGCGCAGGTTGCAGCTTGCGCAGCAATCCGGCGGGAACCACCAGGCCGCCACCGACGACAACGGGCGGCAAGGGCGAGATCTGGCGCTCCTGCTCCAGTTCCACCATTCGCTTCTGCAACCGCGCCTGTAGCTCGTCGGCGCGCTGCCGAGCTTTCCCGGAGTTGATCTTGGCGTTGACCTTGCCGGCCAGTTCCTGATCCTTCAGTTGGTTGGCACGGTGGTCCCAGTAGTTGATTTCCTTGGTGAGACGATCCTTGACGGCCGCCATCGTGCGAGTCACCAGGTCTTCCCGCCGCGTCCGAACTTCATCGAGGTGTCCCGGGACCAGTGCGGCAATCGCGTGGCCGACAACGGCTGACTCGAGGTTTTCTTTCAGCCAGCATTCCGATTCCAAAGTTGAAGAAAGCGCGGCCAGTTCATCGGAAGAGGCGGCCCGATAGTCGAGATAGGGGGCGTAACCGGCGCTCCTGGTGGCGCCCGACGGATCCATCTCGATGAACTGAAGCTGGCGAGAAACGACGCGGCGGTTGCCTGCCCTGTCCGTGCGGCCATCTTGAATGGCGTGCTCCAGGTAGAAGAGCACACGCACGGCCTCGCCCGGCTCGGAGGGGTCCACCAGAACCGTGCCGCGTTTCAATAGGTCCCGATTGCGCTCCAGGATCAGATCGATGGTCCCCCCGAGGAGAGGTTGGCCGGGGCAGACGAACGTCGCCAGCGGCACGCCTGGAACCGCGCGCAGCGATTTCTCGAACGTGATTCGCTCGTACTTGGCAAGCACCGGCTCGCCGGTTCCAATGAGGCGGTCGCGCTGGCGAATCAGCGCCGGGACGTGGGTGATTTCATACCGGCGTGGCTCGCGCTCCTTGATGGACCCGCCCAGGATTCGGAAAGCCTCGAGGAAGAACGACTCGATGAAGTGGGGTTGAAGCCGGCGCGCCTCGGCGCGTTCCATCTCCTCTCGGATCTTCTGTACTTGCAAGGCATCCATGCTGTCTTTCGCCAGCGCGCGTTCTTCCAGAAGCTCCTGGCAGCGCTGCCGGTCCGTCAGGTTGTCGACGATCTGGTGTAGACGCGCCTTCACTTCCGGCTGGTCGCCGTAGCGGATGGCTTCGATGAGCAGGTCGCGCAGCCGCCGTTCGCGGAAAAGCTGGCCAAGGATGTCGAAAACGCCGCCGCCGAGCGCCTCGCGTTCCTGCTCGATTTTCTCCAGCAGCCGCTTGTACACATCTCCTTCCCGCGTCTCCTCGGCCAGGAGGTTCCACAGGTGACAGACCTCGGTCTGGCCAATGCGGTGGATGCGGCCGAAGCGCTGTTCCAGACGGTTCGGGTTCCACGGCAGGTCGTAGTTCACCATCAAGTGTGCGCGTTGGAGGTTAATGCCCTCACCGGCGGCGTCCGTGGCCAGCAGGATCAGAATGTCCTTGTCCTGCTTGAAGCCCTCCTGCGCCTTGGTGCGGTCCTCGCGGCCCATGCCACCGTGCACGGTGACAACCGACTCGGCGGTACCCAGCAGTGCTCGCAGCTTTTCCGCGAGGTAATTGAGCGTATCGCGATGCTCAGTGAAGAGGACCAGCTTGCGCCGGTGGCCATGCGCGTCGAACATTTCGGCCTGGTTTTGCAGGAGCGCTGACAGTTCTTCCCACTTCTTGTCCGTGCCGCTCCGGCGCACCTTCAGGGCGAGAGCTTCCAGGTTCCGGAGGATGGCGATCTCGGCTTCGAGTTCCGCGATGGTCCGGGCCGCGGTGGCTTGGTCGACCACCGTCTCCTCGGTCTGCTCGATCTCGGCGTCGGGCGCGTCGTCGAGTTCATCAATGTCTTCATCGGTGAGCGTGGGGATCGCCTGGAAGACATCATCCTGGAGGGCCGCGCCCCGCTTCAGGATCTGTTCCTCCCGGAGTCGCCGCTCGAGTCTCTCGCGGCGACGTTTCAAGGACTGAAAAATTGCCTCCGGCGATGAGGCAAGCCGCCGCTGGAGGATCGTCAGGGCGAACCCGACCGTGCCCTTCCGCCCCTCGCTTTCGAGCGCGTCGGCGCGGTTGAACTCGTCGCGCACGTAATCGGTGACGCTCTTGTAGAGTGCTGCCTCCCCGTCCGAGAGTTTGTAGCTCACGGTGTAGGCGCGCCTTTCGGGGAACAGTGGAGTCCCGTCAAACTTAAGAAGCTGCTCTTTGACCAGGCGGCGCATCAGGTCGGCTACATCCGTTGAGTGGACACCGTCGCGAAAACGACCCTCGAAGCGGTCGCTATCGAGTAGGGCGAGAAAAAGCTGGAAGTCCTCCGGCTTGCCGTTGTGAGGCGTTGCCGTCATCAGCAGCAGATGGCGAGTGAGTCCTCCGAGAAGTTGGCCGAGTCGGTAGCGCTTGGTGTACTTGACCTCGCCGCCGAAGTACGTGGCCGACATCTTGTGAGCCTCGTCGCACACCACCAGGTCCCAGTCGGTGCTGCCGAGTTTGGATTGGACATCTTCATTCCGGCTCAGCTTGTCGAGGCGGCAGATGGCCAGTGGAGTCTCTGCGAACCAGTTGCCCGTGCGGGCGGCCTCGAGTTTGTCGTTCGTGAGAATGTCGAAGGGGAGTTGGAAGCGCTGATAGAGCTCGTCCTGCCACTGTTCCGCCAGGTTGCCTGGGCAGACGATGAGGCAGCGATGCAGGTCGCCGCGGATCAGCAGTTCCTTGATCAGCAGCCCGGCCATGATGGTTTTTCCGGCACCGGGGTCGTCGGCCAGGAGGAACCGAAGCGGTTGCCGAGACAACATCTCGCCGTAGACAGCCGTTATTTGGTGAGGCAGCGGGTCGACGACCGAGGTGTGAATCGCCAGCAGCGGATCAAAGAGGTGGGCCAGATTGATTCGGTGCGCTTCCGACACCAGCCGGAAGAGCTTGCCGTCGCCGTCGAAGCTCCACGGACGGCCGGTTTCGATTACTTCCAAGGAGGGTTCGCGATCGCGATAGAGCAGCTCTACGTTGGGCTTGCCGGCCGGATCCTTATAGGTAAGCTCAATCGCTGCGGACCCATACCACCGGACGTCGACTACAGTGACCAGGCAGTCGGGCAGTATGCCCTTGACGGCGGCGCCCCGCTTGAGATTCTCCAGTTTCGCCATAGCCGGCTCACACTGATCGCTGCCACGCGAAATCGATTCAAACCTAATGATACAAGGAAAGCCGAAGTCAGAACATCAGCTTCAGCACAAGCTGCACGTTCCGCGGGTCGTTGGCCTGCGAGGGCGAGACCACCCCGAAGTTGGCCGAGCCCAGCGTCGTGTTCGGCCCGCCGAACCACGGCGTGTTCAGCGTGTTGAACGATTCGGCGCGGAGCTGGAACTTCAGGCCCTCGCGCAGATCGAACGCCTTGAAGATCGAGAAGTCGGCGATCCCCGCCCGCCGCGTGCGGATGTCCGGGAAGCGCATGCTGAGGGTGCGCAGTGTGTACGGCGGCTGCACCGCGAACGCCGCCGGCTCGTTGCCGGCGCAGTTCTGCCGCCCGCCGGTCAGGTTGATGGTGCAGGGGTTGAACCACCGCTCGCGGCTCCGCTGCCCTCCGGGGATCTCGGCGCTGATGCCGGTCGAATAGGCGCCGCCCGGCGTGCCGATCGGCAGCCCCGACTGGAACGACACGATCGAGTTCACCTGCCAGCCGCCGAGCACCGCTTTCGCCGCGCCCCGCGCGTTGTTGAAGAACGGCAGCTCGTAGGCGCCGCTCAGGATCAGCCGGTTCGGCGCATCCACGCTGGTCAGCATGGGGCACAACTCGCCAATGCGGTCCTGGGAGTTCAGGTAGCTGGTGGCTTCCATCGACTTCGACAGCGTGTAGCTCAGCAGGAAATGGAAGCCCGCCGAGAGCCGCTTCTCCACCCGCACTTGCAGCGAGTTGAACCACGTGTACCCGTTGCTGCGGTTGTTCTCGGTGATCCCGGTGAACTGCGGAAAGGGCCTGAGCAACTGCTGCCGCGGCACCGTGGCGCCGTTGAACGCCGTGCCCGGCAGCAGCCCCTGGAACGAGTTGGGCAGCAGCGTCAGCAGGTCCGTTCCCAGCTTGAGCTGCTCGGCCGTGACCTCGTTGATCCCTTTCCCCGTCTGCACCGCCCGCGTGCGGCTGCCGACGTAAGACGCATCGACCAGCAGGCGCCACGGCAGCTCCTGCTGGAAGCCGGCCGAGAACTGGCGGACGTGCGGAATAAGCCGGTCATGGTAGCCGTAGCTGAAGCCGCGGCCCACCAGCGTGGCCAGGCCCTGCGAACGGCCCGGCGGCATTACCAGGCCGTTTGGATAGGGAGTGCTCCAGCGGCTCGAGGGCGTCAGGCCGCCGTCCACCGAGGACACGTAGGGCGTCTCCACGCTGAAGCCGTTGTTGCCGCCGGTGTCGAAGGTCGGCAGATAGGAGATCCCGTAGCCGGCCCGAAACACGGTCGTGGCGCGAAATTGGTAAGCCACCCCCACCCGCGGCTGCCAGTTGTTCAGGTCCCGCTGGTAAGGCAGCCGGTTGCTGGAGTCCGTGAACAGCAGTCCGCCCTTCAGTTGCAGGCCGGGGACCTTGAAGGGGTTCGCCGCCGTTGCGTCGAAGCCGCGGTTCTGCTGGTCGAAGCGCTCGCTTTGCGGCGATTCGTAGTCCCACCGCAGGCCCAGGTTCAGCGTCACCTTCCGCGAGACCCGCCAGTCGTCCTGCCAGAACAGAACGTAGTAGCGGTTGGAATGCGCCGGCGCGGAGTTGATCGGGACCGAACCGCTGCCCGGGATGCCCAGCAGCAGCGAGGCAAACGCGTTGCCTGAAGCGGCGTCGCCCCGCAGCGGGTCGCGCTGCGTATAGCCCTTGCTGAAATCGAAGCGGCCGAAGGAGGAGGTCGGCCGGTCCTGGTTGTTGAACATCACCCGCGCCTCGCCCCCGAACTTGAACGCGTGGCTGCCCACGATCTTGTTCACCGTCTCCGACCACGACCAGGTGTCGCTGAAGGTGAATTCGCTCCCGGTGCTCCGCTGCGGCCCGAAGGCCGTGTAGTCGGTGTAGCTGATCCGCGGGAAGAACTTGCGCGGAAGCTGCGACACCAGCGCCGCCGGGTACCCCAGTTGGCCGGGATCGAAACCCTCGCCGTACTGCGCGATCGCGAACTGGTGCCGGATGTAGCCCAGCCGCGTGCTCAGCACCAGCGTCGGCGATAGCGTCGAGGTCAGGTCGAAGTTGCCGCCCTGGTTGGTGCGCCAGTGCCCGTACCACGGCGAGGCCGCGTGCCGGAAGCCGGCGTCGTCGTTCAGCTCGTGGCGGTTGCCGCGCACGTAGCGCGAGAAGAACTTGTGGTTGTCCCTCAGCACCTGGTCGATGCGGATGATGTGCTGGTCGTATTCGTCGGTGCGCGGGTTCGGGCTGGAAATCAGGTTGAAGAAGCCCCGCGCGTCGCCGGGCTGGTTGGGGGCCGGGATCCAATCCAGCATCTTGACCGACACCGGGTCCGTCCGCGCGGCCGGCACGCGGTTGCCGGCGAACGGCTGCCGCGTGTAAGCGCTGCCCGATTGCTGCGTGGTCAGCGGGTCGTAGATCATGATCGGCTGGCCGTTGGCCTGGAGCGTCCGCGAGAAGTCGCCGCCGCGCTGCTCCGCCGTCGGCGCCGTGTAGGTTTGCGGGTAGGGGATGCTGCTCTTGATCTTCTCCCAGGAGTACATGACGAACGTCCGGTTGCGCCCGTCGTAGACCTTGGGGATGTAAACGGGGCCGTCGAACTGCGCGCCAGGCTGGTTCCAGCGGAACGCTCCCTTCTTGGCCCCCGCCAGGTTCGATTCGAAACTGTTGGCGTTCAGGACGTCGTTGCGCCAGTAGTGGTAGAGCGTTCCATGGGGCCGGTTGCCGCCGCTCTTAAGGCTCACGTTGATGACTCCGCCGCCGGTGCGGCCGTACTGGGCGTCGTAGGTGTTGGTCTGCACCTTGAACTCTTCGGTCGCGTCCGGCGACGGGACGAAGCTGAGGTTCGACGGCGAGGTGGTCTCGGTGTTGGTGTCGGGCACGCCGTCGAGCAGAAACTCGTTGGTCGTCTGCCGCCCGCCGTTGATCGAGAAGCTGTCCATGCCGCCGTTGTCGAACGGCCGGTTGGACCGGCTCGCCAGCGACGGCGTGTACTGCACCCCGGTGGCGATGGCCGCCAGCATGAACGGATTGCGGCCCAGCAGCGGCAGGTCCCTCACCTTGGCCGAGTCGATCACCTGGCCCTTGGAGGCGGTGGTCGTCTCCAGCAGCTCCGCCTGCGCCGCCACCGTGATCTGCTCGGTCACCCCGCCGAGCTCCATGGTGAAGTCCACCCGCAGCCGGTCGCCCACGCGCAACTCGATGCTGTCCCGCACCGCGCGCTTGAAGCCCGCCAGCGTGGCCGAAAGCGTGTACCGTCCCGTGGGCAGGAACGGCGCCACGTAGCTGCCGGTCTCGTTGGTCACCGTGCCGGTGGTGACGTTGGTCCCCTGGTTCTTGACCTCGATCTTCACGTTGGGCACGACCGCGCCCTGCTGGTCGCTCACCGTGCCGGTTATGGTGGCGCGGAACTCCTGGGCCGTCAGCCCAAGCGCCGCCAGTGGGAGCAGGCAAATCACCCGGTGGAGCATAGATCCCTCCCCGCCATTTATACACCCCGTCCTCCTCCTTGGCAAGGCCCCGACTAAATCCCTTGCGATTCAGACATTGGGGAAGGGTTGGAGTGGGCCCCCAAATTGAGACAACCGGTTAAGACCCAATTTTCATCGAATGGAGAAGAGGGTCATGAATTTGTCTCGCAGGCAGTTCACCAAGGAATTTAAGGAAGCCGCCGTCCGGCGGCTGGAACTGGGGGCTTCGGTGGCCGAAGTGGCCCGAGCCTGCGAGGTCAACGCGAACGTGCTGCACCGGTGGCGGCGCGAGTTGCGTGACCACGGGGCCAAGGCATTCACGGCATGTCGAGGAGCAGCGGAAGCTGCAGGCATTGGCTATCCGCGGCTCGTCTACCCGTACCTGGAGAAAGAAATGAACCTGGCCACGCTGATTCCGTTCGAGCGGCTGTGTGCGCTGGCCGAGGTCAGCCGTGCTGGCTTCTACCGCTGGCGGCGCCTGCTGCCGGTCCGTTTGCGGAACCTGGACCTGCGGGACGAGATGCAGCGGGTCGCGCTGGAGTGGCCCTGCTATGGTCGGCGCCGGGTGACGGCTGAGTTGCGGCGGCGCGGCTGGACGGTGAACCACAAGCGGGTGCGGCGGCTCATGCAGGAGGACAACCTGCTGTGTCTGCGCCGAAGGAAGTTCGTGGTGACCACCGACTCGAATCACGACCGGCCGGTATACCCGAACCTGGCCGGCGAGCTGGTGTTGAGCGGCATCGACCAGCTCTGGGTGGCCGACATCACCTACATCCGCCTGGAGACCGAGTTTGTCTACTTGGCGGTGATGCTGGATGCTTACTCACGCCGCGTCATCGGCTGGGCGCTGGAGCGTACCCTGGAAGACGATCTCACCCTGGCCGCTTTGCGGATGGCGTTGCGCCTTCGCTCTCCGGCGCCCGGCGTGGTCCACCACTCTGACCGCGGCGTTCAATACGCCTCCAAGGATTACACGGATCTGCTCAACGAGCATAAGATCCAAATCAGCATGAGCGGCAAAGGAAACCCATACGACAATGCGACCTGCGAATCGTTTATGAAGACGCTGAAGTATGAGGAGGTCTATCGGCAGGAATACCGCGACCTGGCCGAGGCGCGGGCTTCCATTGAGCGATTCATCGAGAAAGTTTACAACCACAAGCGACTGCACTCGGCGCTCGGCTACCGCCCACCGGAGGAGTTCGAGCGAGGGCTGGTGGCTCGAGCAGCAGCGGAGGCGCTGGCATGAGCGGTCAACACGGTGCGCCCTGGGGCGGGAAAAGCAGCGCGAGCGAGGGTACGGCGCAGGTAGTCCTGGGGGTTGCTGTGACGGCGGGGAAAGTCCGGGCTGCCGAAGCGGAGGATCGCTTCGACTTCGACAGCCGGCGTGTTGCGCGCGAGCAGTTCCCTGGCGATCCACAGATCCACGATGCTCCAGTCCGGCTGGGCAAAGCGTTCGGCAATCCGCAAGCGCTTCATCCAGGCACGGTAGACTTGCAGCGCCCGGGCGGCAATCATGGGCGGTGGCAGAGCAGCTTCGAGACTGGCCGAAGTGAGCCCGGCACAGAGGTCGGCAGCAGCCGTATGCGTTCGCAGCCGTGCTGGGGCTGGGAACTGTCGAGCGGCTCGCAGCAATGCGTGGGCGTTGCGCGCCAGCTCGGCTCGGGCGTAGAGGAGTTTCACCCAGGGAAGCCAGCGGCCGCGCAGGCGTCGTTGGGGCTTTTGGTTGGTGAAGCCGGCCAGTCTTCCCAAGTGGCGCCAGTCGGTACTGGCCAGGTCTGCGCCGTAGGTGTGCGCCAATTGTCTGCCGATGGCGGTGGCCAGGGCTGGTTCGAGCGGGGTGGGACTGACGCGAATCCAGGCCTGGAGATTGCCGGGGCTGGTCTGGAGCACCACACACGGTTGGTGACCGTTGGCCCGCATGGTATGAAGGACCGCGAGCTCGGCGCGATCCAGGTCCACCAGAATGTAGCCGGCGTTGCGGTCCTCGGCGTAGGGCTGGATGTAGACGTCATATCCCTCGCGGTTGCGAATGCGGAGGAACCTCACCGTGGCCCCACTGACCAGTTGGGTGGCCGTCCAGAGCCGTTCTCCGGGGAAGGCTCTGCGGGTGTAGTGGTGAATCAAGCGCAGCAGGTAGAGTTCGCACGGCATGGCCGCCAGTTGGCGCTGGATGGCCTGCCGGGTGATGAAGAAACCGCGGTCGATCACAGGAGCAATTGTGCATTCAACCCGGCTCAGCCTACAATGGATTTTCAGCGAGCGGTAGGTAGTGTCTTAACTGATTGTCTCAGCCGAGGGGCCCAC
>ERZ1292640.2868-Hain-H43-02um-R1-2868-length-13651-cov-44_pt1 | contig 13651 bp, 14 predicted proteins | sample MGYA00564404_ERZ1292640 | MGnify/ENA primary metagenome ERZ1292640 (study PRJEB36523, sample SAMEA6512636) | groundwater metagenome | collected 2019-01-08 | study: AquaDiva: Metagenomics assemblies of 32 groundwater samples
CGCCCGGCCCAGTCACTCCCTCTCTGACTCTTTTTCTCCCGCCGCCCCAACGACTTCCCGCCCCACTATCCACTATCCACGATCCACACCCCTTATCCTGTAGCCGGAGGCCTACCATGGCCAGCCAGAAACAACTCGAAGCCAACCGCCGGAACGCCCAAAAAAGCGCCGGCCCCAAAACACCCGAGGGCAAGGCCGTCGTCAGTCGGAATGGCATTACCCACGGGCTCACCTCCCTCCGCGCCATCGTCTTGGGAATCGAAAACAAGGACGAATTCCGCGAACTGCTCGACCGCTTCCGCTCCCAACACAATCCCGACGGCGTCATCGAGGACTTCCTTGTCTTGCAGATGGCTGTCGCCGCTTGGCGCCTCCGCCGCATCACCCGCATCGAGACCGGTCTCCTCGCCCACCGCCTCCAGGACCTGTGCGAAGATCTGGAGCTCGAACAACCCGAACCCGACCCTCACGACACCCGCGCCGACCAGGAGTGCGCCAATGAGACGGAACTGCTCGGCCAGGCCTTCTGGCGCAGCTCCAGCGATTCCATCGCCACCATGCTGCGCTATGAAAACACCGCCCGGCGTGCCTTCTACAAGGCATTGCACGAGTTCCAAGCTGTCCGGTCCCGCCGCCTGGCCTCACCCGACCCAAACACTAAAATTTACGAAGCAAACCCAATTTGCCCCGGTCCGCCGCCTGAAACCTGACACCTACTCGTGCTCCCCCACCCTCAGCACCGCCAGAAACGCCTCCTGCGGGATCTCCACCCGCCCCACACGTTTCATCCGCCGCTTGCCCGCCTTCTGCTTCTCCAGCAGCTTCCGCTTCCGCGTGATGTCGCCGCCGTAGCATTTGGCCAGCACGTTCTTGCGCAGCGCCGGGATGTTCTCCCGCGCGATCACCTTGCTGCCCACCGCCGCCTGGAGCGCCACCTCGAACATCTGCCGCGGGATCAGCTTGCGCAGCCGCGCGATCAGCGCCTTGCCCCGTTCGTAGGCGTGCTCGGTGTGCACGATGGTCGAGAGCGCGTCCACCGGCTCGCCGGCCACCAGCACGTCCAGCTTCACCATCGGCGACGCCCGGTAGCCCGCCAGGTGGTAATCCAGCGACGCATAACCCCGCGAGACCGATTTCAGCCGGTCGTAAAAGTCCAGCACGATCTCGTTCAGCGGCATCTCGTACACCAGCATCACCCGCGCGCTGCCGATGTACTCGAACTTCTTCTGTACGCCCCGCTTCTCCTCCAGCAGCTTCAGGATCTCGCCCAGGTGCTCGTCGCGGGTGATGATGGTGCACTCGAAGATCGGCTCCTCCACCAGCTCGATCTCGGCCGGCGGCGGGAACCGCGCCGGGTTGTCCACCTCGATGACCTCGCCGCCCCGCGTCGCCACCCGGTAGCGCACCCCGGGCGCGGTCGTAACCAGGTCGATGTTAAACTCCCGCTCCAGCCGCTCCTGCACGATGTCCATATGCAGCAGACCGAGAAACCCGCAGCGGAACCCGAACCCCAGCGCCGCCGAGTTCTCCGGCTCGAAGCTCAGCGCGCTGTCGTTCAGCCGCAGCTTCTCCAGCGCGTCCCTCAGCACCCCGTGCTCGTGCGACTCCACCGGGTACAGCCCGGCGAACACCATCGGCTTGGCCTCGCGGAACCCCGGCAGCGGCTCAACGTCCGGCTCGTCGGCGCCGGTCACCGTATCGCCGATCCGCGCGTCCGACACCGTCTTGATGTTGGCGAACATGAACCCGACCTCGCCCGCCGAAAGCTCCTCGCACGCCACCGGCTTGGGCGACTGGTAGCCCAGCCCTTCGACCTCCAGCGCCTTCCCGCTCGACCACAGCCGGATCTTCTGCCCCACCCGCAGCCGTCCGTCCACCACCCGCAGCAGCGTGATCACCCCGCGGTACGGGTCGAACCATGAGTCGAAGATCAGCGCCCGCAGCGGCGCCTCGGGATTGCCCCGCGGCGGCGGCATTTGCCGCACCACCGCCTCCAGCACCTCGTGAACCGCCTGACCGCTTTTGGCGCTCACCTCCAGCGCGCGGCTGGCATCGAGGCCGATGACGTGCTCGATCTGCTCCCGCACCCGCGCCGGCTCGGCCACCGGCAGGTCGATCTTGTTGATCACCAGGATGATCTCCAGGTTGTGCCCCAGCGCCAGGTAAGTGTTGGCCAGCGTCTGCGCCTCCACTCCCTGCGAGGCGTCCACCACCAGCAACGCGCCCTCGCACGCCTGGAGGCTCCGAGACACCTCGTAGGTGAAATCCACGTGTCCCGGCGTGTCGATCAGGTTGAGCTGGTACAGCTCGCCGTCGTCGGCCGCGTACATCAGCCGCACCGCGTGGGCCTTGATGGTGATGCCCCGCTCCCGCTCCAGGTCCATCGAGTCCAGAACCTGCTCCATCATCTCCCGCTCCGTCAGCGCCCCGGTCAGCTCCAGCAGCCGGTCGGCCAGCGTCGATTTGCCGTGGTCGATGTGCGCGATGATGGAGAAATTCCGGATGTGCAGGGGGTCCATGCGGTATGATGATGCTCTGTAACCGGATTGCCGGCTATGTCTTTCCAGCATATCGTGTTTGAGGCCGGCGCGGACGGCATTGCCCAGGTGACCATCAACCGTCCCGAGAAGCTGAACGCGCTCAACGCCGAGATCACGCGCGAGCTGGACGACGCGGTGGCGCGCCTGGAAACCGACGCCTCGCTGCGCGCTCTGCTGCTCACCGGCGCGGGCGAAAAGGCCTTCGTCGCCGGCGCCGACATCGGGGAACTGACCGGCCAGACGCCGATCGAAGCCCGCGAGATGTCGCTCCGAGGCCAGCGCATTCTGCGCCGGCTGGAGACGCTGCCGAAGCCGTCGCTCGCCGCCATCAATGGCTACGCGCTCGGCGGCGGCCTCGAGCTGGCGCTCGCCTGCACCCTGCGGGTGGCCTCTCCCAACGCGAAGCTGGGGCTGCCCGAGGTCAAGCTCGGCATCCTGCCCGGCTACGGCGGCACCCAGCGCCTGCCGCGCCTGGTGGGCCGCGCCCGCGCGCTGGAGATGATGCTCACCGGCGAGCCCATCGACGCCGCCGAGGCCCACCGCATCGGACTGGTCAATCACGTGGTCCCCCAGACCGAGCTGCTGGAGTTCTCGCGCGCCCTGCTCCGCAAGATTCTCGGCAACGCGCCGCTGGCCGCCCGGCTCATCCTCGACGCCGTCGAAACGGGCCTCGCGAGCGGCCTCGACGAAGGCCTGCGCTTCGAGGCCACCGCGTTCGCGCTCACCGCGGCCACCGAGGACCGCCGCGAGGGCCTGCGCGCTTTCCTGGAAAAACGCAAACCTGAATTTACGGGGAACTGAACATGGCGAACCAAGTCATCGAAGGCCATCTCAATGCCGCCGGCCTGAAATTCGCGATCATCCTGAGCCGCTTCAACAGCCTCATCACCGACCGGCTGCTCGCCGGCGCGCTCGACGCCCTGGCCCGCACCGGCGGCGACCCCGACGCGATCGATCTCGTCCGCGTGCCCGGCTCCTGGGAACTGCCGCTGGTGGCCCGCGAGCTGGCCCGCCAGAAGCGCCACGACGCCATCATCTGCCTCAGCGCCATCATTCGCGGCGACACGCCCCACTACGAGTTCATCGCCTCGGAGGCCGCCAAGGGCCTGGCTCAAACGGCGCTGGAAACCGGCGTGCCCGTCTCCTTCGGCGTGCTCACCTGCGACACCCTGGAGCAGGCCATCGACCGCGCCGGCGCCAAGTCCGGCAACAAGGGCTTCGACGCCGCCATGACCGCGGTCGAGATGGGCAACCTCATGCGCCGTCTCCGCGGCGCGTAGGCAGCGCATGCCCTCACGCCGCAAGTCGCGCGAACAGGCCCTGCAAATCCTCTTCCAGTTGGACGCCAGTCCGCAGCCGGTCGATGACGCCATCGCCGTCTATTACGCCTCGCTCTCCGACGCCGCGCCGGATCCCTTCACCGAAGAGCTGGTGCGCGGCGTCACAGTCAACAGGGACGCGCTCGACGCGCTCATCCGCAAGCATTCCAAGCACTGGCGCCTCGAACGCATGCCGGTGGTGGACCGCAACCTCCTCCGCCTGGCCCTCTATGAGCTCACCGTGCTCAAAGGCGCCCCCGCGGTGGTCATCGACGAGGCCCTCGAGCTCGCCCGCCGCTTCTCGGGCGACGACTCCGTTCCCTTCATCAACGGTGTCCTCGACGCCGCGCGCAAGGAGCTGTAATTTCGGTGACAGGCTACACAACCTCGAAATTCCCCCGGCGCGGAGCCGAGCGTTCAGGCACCCGTCGTTGCGCCGCGCAAGGACCTCAGGTTTTCCGCAACGATCCTGGTCGAGGGGTGGTCAGCACCGTAGACGCTTTCGAAAATCCGTAGCGCCCGCTCGGTGTAGCGCAGCGCCCCCTCCAGGTCCCCTTTGGCCTGGAGGATTTGCCCGATGTTGTTGGCGTCGATGGCCACCTCGGGATGCTCGGGGCCATAGACCTTCTCATCGATCTTCAGCGCCCGCCGCCGCGAGCGCGTGCGGAAGCAGCCGGGAAGACCGACCCCAGGTTTCAACCTCGTTCAGTCGGAACGGGAACGCACCGTTGACCACGCGAAGTGCCGCCTCCGCCCACTGTTTATCCGCCTCCCCCTCCGCCAGCCGGTCCCGCGTCACCGCCTGCACCAGGCGATGGACCGCGAAGGTGTTCTCGCGCACGTCAATCAAGGAGTAACGCCGCAGGGCAGCCACCGCGTCGTCCAGGCTGACCGGGCTCGAAACCGCTTGAGCCAGCGCGGCAGGGAGTTTCTCTCTACCGGAGACGATCATTTCCCGCTCGATGTCGTCCGGGGCGAAGAACGCCAGCAGGCTGAGCAGGTCGAGCGCGGCGGGGATCTCTGCCCGGAGTCGGTCGAAGGACATCTGCCAGGTCGCCGCGACGGACTCGGGATAGTCCGCGGCAGGCGACCGCCTCGCGAGCAATTCCCGCCACGCCGCGCCAGTTGGGGTCCCGGGAGGTCACCAAAACGTGGCCCATGTTGCCCGGCGGCAGATAAGGGCGGCAGGTGGCTGCGTCGCGTGCGTTATCGAGAATCAGCAGCCAGCCCCCGTTGCGCCCTAACCACTGGCGCACCGCCTCGACCGTGACACGCCGGTCCGGATCATCCTTGCGGCGCCGTGGGCTTGGCGCGCTCGCGGCGCACCCCGTCCAGCAGCGCCTCCCTGGCCGCGTGCTCGTCCCTGCCTGCCAGGTCGGTGTAAACGATCATTCCGCCTCAGTCGCCGCCTTCTGCATTTCCAATGCGAAGTTCGAGGCGGGGCGGAAGTCCCGCACGGGAACGCGCCGCCGCCCTACACCCGGAACCAGTGCCCCGGCCCCGACGACTCCATGAACTCGAACACCGCGCCGTCTTCCAGCACGAAGACCACCCGCAGGTTGTCGGTCGCCTGGAACGGCCCCAGCACGATCTCCGCGCCCTTGATCGCCGCCTCCAGGTTCTCCACCTGAAAGGCGAAGTGCGGCAACTCGCGCACCGGCCCGCTCACCGGGCTGTCGGGCTCGAAGCGCAGGTACTCAATCCGGTGCGGGTTCTTGGCCGGGTCCGTCACCCAGACCTTGGTCTGGGGCACGTACATCTCCTCCGGCTGCTTCTCTTCGGTGGGTACACCAACGTGATCAAAGACGCGCATGCGCGCTATCTTAGCGCGACCCGCTGCGGATGTGCTAATGCTGGTCCAGAAGGGAACACATCGATGACACGACACATTGCCGCCGCGCTGCTGCTCGTGGCCAGCGCTGGCGCTTGCCTGGCCCAGCCGGCCAAGGCTACCTTGTTCCGGCAGCCGACGATCAGCCGCACCCAGATCGTCTTCGCTTACGCCGGAGACCTCTGGATCGCCCCGCGCGCGGGCGGCGAGGCGCGGCGGCTTACCACCGGGGCCGGCTCGGAAAGCGAGCCGCTCTTCTCTCCAGACGGGACCCAGATCGCGTTCACCGGCGAGTACGACGGCAACACCGACGTCTTCGTGGTCCCGGCCTCCGGCGGCGTCCCCAAGCGCCTCACGTGGCACCCGGCGCCCGACACAGCGCTCGGCTGGACGCCGGACGGCAAGCGGATCCTCTTTGCCTCGCCGCGCGAGAGCTACACCTTCTTCGGCGAGCTGTTCACCGTCGGTCTGGACGGCGGCTTCCCCGAGAAGCTGCCGCTGCCGACGGGCTTTGAAGGCTCCTACTCGCCCGACGGCTCGCGGCTGGCCTACGTGCCTCTGGGACGCGCCTTCACCGCCTGGAAACGCTATCGCGGCGGGCGGACCACGCCCGTCTGGATCGCCGGCCTCGCCGACTCCCGCATCGAGAAGGTCCCGCGCGACAATTCCAACGACTACAACCCCATGTGGGTGGACAACCGCGTCTTCTTTCTCTCCGACCGAAGCGGCCCGGTGACCCTGTTCTCCTACGACCTCGCCGCCAAGAGAGTCACCCAGGCCGTCCGCAATGACGGCCTCGACATCAAATCGGCTTCGGCGGGACCGGATGCGATCGTCTACGAGCAGTTCGGCTCGCTCCATCTCTACGACCTGAAAACGGGGAAGACCCGCGCGCTGGCGATCCAGCTCGCCGGCGATCTCCCCGCCGTGAGGCCGACCTTCGAGAAAGTCGCCAGGCGTTTCTTAGCCGGCGGGCTTTCACCGACCGGGGCGCGGGCTGTTTTTGAGGCCCGCGGCGAGATCCTCACCGTGCCCGCCGAGAAAGGCGACATTCGCAACCTCACCAATACCCCGGGTACGGCCGAGCGCTACCCCGCCTGGGCGCCGGACGGCAAGCGGCTCGCCTGGTTCTCCGATGAATCCGGCGAGTACGCCCTCCACATCCGCGATCAGAGCGGCGCCGGCGAGGCCGAGAAGATCCCACTCGGCGCGCCGTCGTTCCCCTACTCGCCGGTCTGGTCTCCGGACAGCAAGAAGATCGCCTACACCGATAACGCGCTTCGCCTGTGGTACGTCGATCTCAGCAAGAAAACGCCCGTGCAAGTTGCCACCCAGGCCTTTCACGATTTCGGCCGCCGCTTCGATCCCGCCTGGTCACCCGACAGCCGCTGGCTGGCCTACACCCGGCAACTCCGCAACCATCTGCGCGCCGTGTGCGTCTACTCGCCGGAAACCGGCCAGTCCCACCAGTTGACCGACGCGATGAGCGATGCGGCCTTCGCGGCCTTCGACAGCGACGGCAAGCATCTGTATTTCACCGCCAGCACCGACGCCGGCACGGCCAGCGGCTGGCTGGACATGTCCAGTTACGACCGGCCTGTAAGCCGCAGCGTCTACGTCGTCGTGCTGCGCAAGGACTTGCCCTCGCCGCTCGCTCCCGAGAGCGACGAAGAAAAAGGCCCCGAGGCCGCCGCCGCCGAAAGGCAAAAGGAGCAGGAGAAGGAGAAAGCCAAGCCCAAGGAGCCCGAGCCGGTGCGCATCGACTTCGACGGCATCGGCCAGCGCATCCTCGCCCTGCCCATCCCGGCGCGCAACTACTCGCGCCTGGTCGCCGGCAGGACCGGCGTGCTCTTTCTGCTGGAGACCCCGCGAACGCCCGTCGCCGCCGGTGCGGCCGCCCTGCCGGGACCGCCGACCATGGTCCTCCACAAGTTCGAGCTCAAGACGCGCAAGACGGACAAGGTAGACGATGGCATCCAGGCCTTCGAGCTTTCCCACAACGGCGAGAAGATGCTCGGGCGCAAGGGCGAGCAGTGGACCATCTCCTCGGCCACGCAGCCTGCCAAGCCTGGCGAGGGCCTGCTCAAGCTCGACGCCATGGAGGTCCGCGTCGATCCCCGCGCCGAATGGAACCAGATGTACCGCGAGGTATGGCGCATCCAGCGCGACTTCTTCTATGACCCCGGCGCCCACGGCCTCGATCTGAGAGCGGCGGAGAAGAAGTACGAGCCGTACCTGGAGGCCGTCGCCAGCCGCGGCGACCTCAACTACCTTTTCCAGGAAATGCTGGGCGAGATGTCGGTGGGCCACATGGGGGCCGGCGGCGGCGCGCTGCCGGAGGTCAAGCGGGTGCCGGGCGGGCTGCTCGGCGCCGACTACCGCATCGAGAACGGGCGCTATCGCTTCGCCCGCGTCTTCGACGGGGAGAACTGGAACCCGCGATTGCGGGCGCCGCTCACCCAGCCCGGCGTCAACGTCGCCGCCGGCGAGTACCTGCTGGCGGTGAACGGCCGCGACCTGCGCGCCGCCGACAACATCTACAGCTTCTTCGAGGGCACCGCGGACAAGTCGGTCGTCCTGCGGGTCGGTCCCAACCCGGACGGCTCGGGATCGCGCGAGGTGACCGTCGTGCCGGTCGCGAACGAATTCGGATTGCGCAACCTTGCCTGGATCGAGGACAACCGGCGCAAGGTGGATCAACTGAGCGGCGGCCGCCTGGCTTACGTCTATCTGCCCAACACGGCCGGCGGCGGCTACATCAACTTCAACCGCTACTACTTCGCCCAACTGGACAAGCAGGGCGCGGTGATCGACGAGCGTTTCAACGGCGGCGGCAGCGCGGCCGACTACATCATCGACTACCTGCGCCGTCCCTTGATGAACTACTTCCACACCCGCTACGGCGAGGACTTCACCACCCCGGTCGGCTCCATTTTCGGCCCCAAGGTGATGATCATCAACGAAAACGCCGGCTCGGGCGGCGACCTGATGCCCTGGATGTTCCGCAAGGCCGGCATAGGTCCGCTGGTCGGCAAGCGAACCTGGGGCGGGCTGGTGGGACACGCCGGGGGCCGCCCGCCGCTGATCGACGGCGGGTTCGTCGCCTCGCCCAACCTGGCCTTCTGGAACCCCGACGGGACCTGGGACGTGGAGAATCGCGGCGTCGCCCCGGACATCGAGGTGGAGTTCGATCCGTACCTCTGGCGGCAGGGGCGCGACCCACAGCTTGAGAAGGCGGTCGAGGTGGTGCTGGAGAGCCTGACGAAGAATCCGCCGCCCAAGCACACGCGCCCGGCCTACCCGAATTACCACAGGACGGCAGGCGCGGCGGCGGTTTCAGGGCTGGCGGGCGCGGCGGCGGCAAAATAGACGCATGCCCGACTTCGAAAAGCTGGGCGTCTTTTACCTCGGGCGCCTTTACGACATCGAGCAGCGCAAGGCGAAAGATGAGCTGCTGCTCTACGACTCGCGCGACCTGGTCACTCACGCCGTCTGCATCGGCATGACCGGCAGCGGCAAGACCGGCCTCTGCATCGCGCTGCTGGAAGAGGCCGCCATCGACGGCATCCCCGCCATCGTCATCGACCCCAAGGGGGACCTCGGCAACCTGCTGCTCACGTTCCCCGAGTTGCGGGCCGAGGACTTCCGTCCGTGGATCGGCCCGGAGGAGGACGCCGCCCGCCAGGCCGAAACCTGGAGGCGCGGCCTGGCCGAGTGGGGCCAGGACGGCGCGCGCGTCCGGCGCATGAAGGACGCCGCCGAGTTCGCCATCTACACGCCCGGCTCGAGCGCCGGCCTGCCCGTCTCCATCCTCAGCTCCTTTGCCGCCCCGCCGCCCGGGATCGCCGCCGACCGCGAGCTGCTGCGCGAGCGCGTCAACGCCGCCGCCACCAGCCTGCTCGGCCTGGCCGGCATCGAAGCCGACCCCATCCGCAGCCGCGAGCACATCCTGCTGGCCACCGTACTCGACCACGCCTGGCGCGCGGGCCGCGGTCTCGACCTGGCCGGGATCATCCAGGCGGTGCAGAACCCGCCGGTGAACCGCATCGGCGCGCTCGACCTCGATGCGTTCTACCCGCCGCAGGAACGCTTCGCGCTCGTCATGGCGCTGAACAACGTGCTGGCCGCGCCCGGCTTCGAATCGTGGATGGAAGGCGAACCGCTCGATATCGGCCGCATCCTTTATACCGCCGCCGGCAAGCCGCGCGTGGCCGTCTTCTCCATCGCGCACCTGGCCGACAACGAGCGCATGTTCTTCGTCTCGCTGCTGCTCAGCCAGACGCTCGCCTGGATGCGCGCGCAATCCGGCACCACCAGCCTGCGCGCGCTCGTCTACATGGACGAGATCTTCGGTTACTTCCCGCCGGTGGCCAACCCGCCTTCCAAGCAGCCGCTGCTCACGCTGCTCAAGCAGGCGCGCGCCTTCGGCCTCGGCGTGGTGCTGGCGACGCAGAACCCGGTGGACCTCGACTACAAGGGGCTGGCCAACGCCGGCACCTGGTTCATCGGCCGGCTGCAAACCGAGCGCGACAAGGCGCGCGTGCTCGACGGCCTGGAAGGCGTTGCCTCGACGCACTTCGACCGCCAGCGCGTGGACCGCACCCTCTCTGGGCTAGGCAGCCGCGTCTTCCTGCTGCACAACGTCCACGAGGATGCGCCGGCGGTCTTCCAGACTCGCTGGACTCTCTCTTACCTCCGCGGCCCGCTGACCCGCGACGAGATCCGGCGGCTCGCCACAACACCCGCCGCTCCCGCCCCGCCGCACCCCGCCGCCGTGCCGGCCCAGGCCGCCGCCGGCCCGCCCGCGCTGCCGCCCGACGTGCCCCAGCACTACCTGCCCCTGCGCAGTGCGAGCGCCGGCGCGGCGCTGCTCTACCGGCCGATGCTGCTCGGCGCCGCCCAGGTAAATTTCCCCGAAGCGAATTACACCGATGAGCTGCTGTTTCTCACGCCGGTTACCGCGGAGGCCGTCCCGGTGAACTGGGGCGACTCGACCCGCGCCGGCCTTGCCGTCTCGGACCTCGAGACCGAGCCCGCGCCCGAGGCTCGTTATGCCGATCTGCCGCCCGCTGCCGCCCGCGCTCGCAGCTACGCCGCCTGGAGCCGCGACTTCGCCGCCTGGCTCTACCAGAGCCACAAGCTGCGGCTGCTGAAGAGCCCCGCCACCGGCATGACCTCGGCGCCGGGCGAAGCGGAGCGCGATTTCCGCATCCGGCTGCGGCAGGTCGCGCGCGAGCAACGCGATGAGGCAGTGGGGCAGCTCCGGCGAAAGTACGCGCCGAAGACCGCCGTGCTCCAGGACAGGATACGGCGGGCGGAGCAGGCGGTCGAGCGCGAGACCGAGCAGGCCGGCGAGCAGAAGCTGAGCACGGCCCTCTCGGTGGGCGCCACGCTGCTGGGGGCGTTCCTCGGCCGCAAGGCCGTCTCCGCCTCGACGGTGGGCCGGGCCGCTTCGGCCGCCCGTTCCGCCGGGCGCCTGCGCCGGGAGCAGCAGGACATCGAGCGCGCCTCCGAGACCGTCGCGGCCCTCCAGCAGCGCCTGGCCGAACTCGAAGCTGAGTTCCAGTCCGAGGTCGCCGCCGCCGAGGCCGCTTCCGATCCGCTCAGCGAGGCGCTGGAAACGGTGGAGGTCCGGCTGAAGAAGGCCAACATCTCGGTGCGCCTGGTCGCGCTCGCCTGGGCGCCCTACCGGCAAGCGGCCGACGGCAGCGCCGCGCCGGCGTGGTAGCGCTACTCCCGCGATCCGGCCCGGCCCGCTTTCGCTGGAGACCCCGGAGGTTTTCGACCCAGGGCACGTCGCAGTTCTTCCAGAGTGACGTACTCCCCTCTGCGGATCTGTTCCATTCCCTTCAGCACAATAGCCTCTTCTTCCGGCGTGAGGACGTCGTCCGGGTCCACGACTTTCTTCGGCTTGATCACCACCGTGTTCCTGGTGCTCCGGACCTCGACGAAATCTCCCTCTTGCAAGCCCAGCCGCTCACAGATGCGCTTCGGAATGACTACCTGGCGGCGTTGGCCCAAGCGGCCGATGGTGGGGCGCGTAGATCTGACAGCCATACCGTCAGATTACCAGATGTTCAGTCACTGCGGCTTGGCGGGCGCGGCGCCGAGCAGGCGGTCCAGCTCGGCGAACAGCCCAGCGCCTTCGAAGATCGCCTTGTGGGCGTCGCCGTAAGGGTAGTCGTTGCGGATCCAGCCGTTGGCGTCGATGATGAACAGGTGCGGCACCGAGATGCTGGGCCTTTGCGGCGTGATCTTCAGGTAGGAGGCCGCCATCTGGCCGCAGTCGAACAGCACCGGCACGGTCACGCCGTGGCTGAGGATGTAAGAGCGCACGGTCGCCTGGGTGTCCGGCGGGTTCACCACCGAGAGGATCATGACCTTGTCCCCGTACCGCTGTTTCACCTTCTCCAGCGTCCGCGAGAACGTCTGGCAGTGCGGGCAGTTGGTCTGCATGATGTCGATGAGCACGACCTTGCCGCGGTAATCAGCCACGTCGTACTGCTTCAGGTTGAGATCGGGCAGCGAGAACCCCGGCGCCCGCCGCCCCGACAGCTCACCGGCCCCGAACGCCGGCAGCACCGCCACCAGACACAACAGAAGCACGCGCATAGGGATACCTTAGCACGGCGTGGCGCCCAAGAAGGCTGACAGGATCCTTCGCGCGTGCAGCAACTCGTGGCGGCTATCATCCTCCTCGGGCCCGGATTCCAGACGCAGGAATTCCTCATACAGTAGTGAACCCGGTTTGTTCTCGTCGCCAAAGTACTCCGTCAGGATCCGCAGCACCCGGTCTCTCAGGGGACCGGCCGGGCACTGCGCCAAGAAGCTTGTCCGGAACTCACCGAGGTTAGCCTGCGCGCTCAGCACGGCCACGATGTCCGTGGCGTGCACTCTGGCTTCATTCCGATCGTGTTCCGCATGTAGTGGCCCCCGCAAGTTTCTATAGCGATCATCCATGGCGAGGCACTTCATCAGCACGAGAGCTGTTGGACGGATTACGCGCACAGTGGTGCTTGCAGGCGCTCCCGAGGGAAGGAAGCCGTTGAGTTGGCGCACATCGGATTCGCGGAGAGCGATCGAGGCCGCGGCACATCCTCGCGCGTGCACGCCTTCCTGGATGTCCACGCGAAAGTCCCGCACGCCCCGCTGGTATTCTTCGGGCGCCATGAACTCAATGCGCATAACCTCGACCGAGTCGGGAATGGGCTTGTCGAACTGAAAGAGCCGCGCCTCCGGCACCGGTGTATAGCCCAGCGAAGCCAGCACCTGGGAAATCGAAACATCGAGGGGACGCAACGACATCACATCGAGAATGAAATCAAAGTCACGAGTTGCCCGTGCCCTCGGAAGCCAGAACTTCATCGCCTGCGCGCCGGCAAGGACGAAACCTCCGGTGGCCGGCCCAAGGGCCAGCAGGAGCTCCAAGACATAGGCCCGCTGCGGCTCGGGGATCATTTCGCACCCCACCGGGGCTCGATCACGTTGGCGAGCAGGTAGTCGGCCTGTTTCATGTCGCGCCCGCCGCGAGCGTACAGGTCCAGGAAGGCTTGGACATCGGAGACGCAGGGTATACCGCCTCGCGCCGCGCCGTACATAAAAACCCCGATGTCGTAAGGGTAAATCACCCGGAGCCCCGGAGCAGCCCCAGGTCTCGGGGCGGAAGTCCGGAGTTTCTCGCCTGCCGCCCGCTCTTCAACGAACACGTCAATGGTTTCCAGATCGACGAATGGCGCGCTGACCGCTGCTGCTGCCGCCCCCGTGAACGCGAAACCAGCAGAGCCGGTCAATTCCCTGAGCCCCTCGGCAACGCCGCGAAGATCCTCGCCAAAGGGATTCATGGCCTTGAAAGACCGCCGGAGGTACCAACGGTAGCGTTCCTTGTACTTTTCCGCCCAGCGGAGCAAGAGCCGGCCCGGTTCGGGGAGAAGCATCCCTACACCTCGCCGGCGCACGAGCAG
>ERZ1292640.2869-Hain-H43-02um-R1-2869-length-13649-cov-7_pt1 | contig 13649 bp, 12 predicted proteins | sample MGYA00564404_ERZ1292640 | MGnify/ENA primary metagenome ERZ1292640 (study PRJEB36523, sample SAMEA6512636) | groundwater metagenome | collected 2019-01-08 | study: AquaDiva: Metagenomics assemblies of 32 groundwater samples
GGTCGTATTCAATGTTCTTTTCCCGGATGGTAACGCCTTTTTGTGAAAGAAACTCCTTCACCGTGCGGCAGTACGGTCAGGTATTAGTGGTATATACTATAGCTTCCATTATCCAGCCCCCTAAATATGACCTGTGCCCTACTTATATTATAATATTATATTCTGATTATTGCGCTTAACAAAAGGAAGTACAATTTATGAGAAAAAAGATTATCATCGCAGCCGGTGCATTTTTACTGGTAGCCACACTTGTTTTAGTGTTACTGGGGAGTAACGGTACTTCTATAGTAGGTAAATGGCAAGATACTCACGGTACCGCTACCATAGAATTCACCAAAACCGGGGAGTATATAGTGCGGAATGTGGATTTCACAGATGCCGGCACTTATGAGCTTACTGGTAAAGATACCGTCAAAGTCACTCTATCAGATAATTTTAGCTACACATTCCCATATACAATATCCGGAAATACTATGAAAACTTTAGACGCTCAAGCGATGACATTCGAACGGATCTCGCAATGACAATTCGGGGGGCTTTCAACCCAGAGTCTGGCCTAAAAAGAGCGGCCAGACCATAATCCCCAGTATTATTTTCCACCAGACAAGGTGGGCAAAGCCGATGGTAAAGAGCCACCCGATGAACCAGATAATGCCGGCCAGACTCGCCGCAGTTCCTCTTTCAGCTGTCATTTGACTCCTCCTTAGCCAATATTAGTACTGGTTGAGGACAGTGTCAAACAGGGTGGGTAGGGGGAATGACATTTGTACGGATTGTGGCAAAGGGAGAAGAACTGAGTGTAGTTGGGACTGATGTTCAACAGTCCTAATTTCTAGTGTAAATAGGGACCAGAGTAAGGGCCTTTGACTAGTACCGACACCATTAAAGTAGCAAGCAAAACTATGATTGCTATGCCAACTGCGGGTACCAGCCTGACATTAGATTCTTTTTTGCTACCTATTTTGCCGACTGCTGGAATGCGGAGTACCTGATACATCACACGAACATAAAGACCCCACACCAGTATTACCGTAGCCAGATAGGCTGTGAAAGGGATGAAGGGTAACCCGCCGGGTATCCTCAGCACCGTTACCGGGGCTATGCCGGGCTCTCTGGGTTGCCAGGCTGATTCCGGGAAAAGGACCAGGTCAGGTGGAAATCCTTGATATTCTAGCCCAACCTCGGTTTCGTAGAAGCCTTCCTCGGCTGTCCCCAAGTTGACAACAGCGATAGTTGTTATTAATTTACCGCTGTCAGGCTGGTAACGGGCAACAATCGGGATGTTGCCGGTCAGTTGCGGGGTATAGGTGATGTTTGCCACCCCTTTCTCATCAGTCAAAGCCTCACCGATTACTGCCAGTCCCCGACCGCCAAGGAATGTAGTATTCATGGAGAATACTACATTGGCTTCAACGATGGGTTCCTTATCCGGATCCAGAAGCAAGGCGGATATATGCAGCGGTTGACCCGCCTGAGCTTGCTCAGGTACGGTCAACTGCAGAGTGGTGGGCGGGACGACCACAGGAGGTGGTTTAACGACAGGTACGGTTACGTTACCGGTTGTATTGCCGACATTACCAGTTGTTACATTACTGGTCACGTTATCGCCCGTCACAGGTGTTACCGGTGTCTCTGGTGTCTCCGGTACAACAGCCCCAAGAGACCAAATGTATGTCAGAACCTGCCACCGCTGCGTTTCGGAAAGGGTAGATTTGAACGCAGTCATCTCCCCTTTACCCTCGCTAAGCCTCCAGAAGTCAAAGCCAGGATTATTCTCCATTTTCTTAGGATATTCAGCCACACTAAAGTCAGCCTCAATAACTTCATTACCATTGGCGCCATGGCAGCTGAGACATGATTTCCGGTATAAGGCCTTCCCAGCGGTTTGAACGGCGGCATCATTCCAGGCAAACGGATTTTTCACTCCGGTATAGGGGGCAGGTACCGGCTCGTCCACAGCTAGAACAGTGGTAGCTAATACCAGAATGCAAAGAACGGGCAGCAAAAATATTAAACCGGATTTGCGTTTCATCGTTCCTTGCCTACATCTCCTTTAGTTTGATGGTGCTCGGCTAATTCGTTCTCTTCTATCATTTCAACAAATGGCATTATCGGCAACACTTTGGCAGCGAGGGTAAGTATAAGCGCGAAAATAGCGAATCCCATAGTAACGATTGAAATTTCTACCCAGCTCGGAGAGTAGGTGAAAAAATGAAATCCCGTAGGCATTAACGGCACTTCGAGAGAGGGAACAACGATGACGAATCTCTTTATGAACATACCGATATTGACCAGAACACCGGCAAGCATCAGCCGCGGGATGGTCGGTCCTCGCTGATAGAGCATCAAGATCGCCGGTAATACAAAAGCGGTGGCCACGAATGTCCAGAACCAGGGAGCCGCCGGCCCGATCAAGAGAAGCGTAAAAAGCTCTTTCTCTTCCAGCCGGAGCTTGAACATAATGGTCAGGTATTCCACGACGACAAAATAGAGGTAAGAGAAAAGAAGTACTATCCCCAGGTAGCTTACGTAACGAAAATGCTTAGGTGTGATGTATTCTTCTAGATGGCAGAACTTACGGTATACCCCCATGACCACCAAGAGCAGAGTTGCTCCAGAAAAAAGAGCACCGATAACGAAGTTGGGTGCCAAAATCGCGGTATCCCAGCCCGGACGCAATGTCATGGAAAGGGTGAAAGCAGTCACCGTATGCATGGAGATGCCGATCGGGATTATCATCACGGTCAGAACACTGATTGCTTTATCCAGCCGCTGCCGCTGTTCGGGAGTCCCGCGCCAGCCTACAGCCAGGAGGGTATAGATTTTAAGTTTGAGAGCTGTCGCCGGGCCTTTCAAGCGGTCCCTCATCAAAGCGAAGTCTGGTATCAACGGTAAGTAGAGATAAACGAAACTACCGAGAAGGTAAGTGAGTAGCCCGATGACGTCCCAGACGAGCGGCGATTGGAAGCGCCCGTAAGCGAAAAGAAAGAGTAGCCGGTCCGGTCGTCCCACGTCAACGCTTATCATTAAACCGGCGTTTATCAGCGATGCAACTGTAACCAGTTCAGCGATACGTGTCAGCGGGGTACGCCAGTGGGCATGGGTGAGCCGTAAAATGGCCGAAACGAGGGCACCGCAAAGACTGGCACCCACCCAGAAAATGAAGGAAAAGATATAAAATCCCCATGAGACATAGTCGCGCATTCCGGTCATAAGAAGCCCGAATTTGAGCTGCGTTATGTAAGCGTAGAGGCCCCAGCCAATTATCGCCAGAAGGAATAGGACAAAAGCATAATAAGCCGTGCTCGGTTTTTTCATTGGCGCCAGGGAGGTCTGTTCTATTCGCTGAGCGTAATTTTCAGCTTTTGCCACTCTCACTTCGAGTGTGCCTCCCCGGTGGGATGACCCGCGGTGGAATTACCGGAGGCGGAGTTGTTAGATTCTCCCCATGGCCAGATTCCCGGGTGGTCATCATAACCACCCCAACCCCAGACAGGCTTCATCAACTTGCGTTTATCGTCAGACTTGCGGCCGGATTCTTGACCATGACCGGGGATATACCAGGTGCGAGGTTGGGTACCCAACTCTGCCTTCAATTGGTAGGCGTTATTTTCACGCAGGAATCGGGACAACACCACGACCTCACGGCCATTGGTGGCTATGTCCTCGTTAAGGTCACCCATGTAGAGGGTTTTCGTCGGGCATCCTCTTACGCAAAAAGGCAGTTTCCCGTCTCTCAGTAAATGCCCGCAGAACATGCACTTGATAACAGTACCTTTGACGGCCGGCACCGGATAGAGTGGAGAATACTCGGCCAGAGCCGCCTCAGGCGGGAGTTTCGGTGTACCCCAGTTAAAAAAGCGGCGGTGGTAGGGACAGGCCGCCATACACATACGGCAGCCGATGCAGCGACTATGGTCAATGAGAACAAGACCGTCTTCGTCGTGATAGGTAGCTCCTACCGGGCAGACGTTGACACAGGGAGCATTCTCACATTGGTTGCATGGTGAAGGCATAAAATAACTACCCCCCCCGGGCAGCTCGGCTTCATATACTTCAATCCATTGTTGCCCCCCAGGGGTAAAATGTGCGTTTATACAGGTCTGGGTGCATTGCGGTGGCGAGTCAAAGGAGACACACCCGTCGCATTTTCTGAGGTCGATAACCATGCACCAGTCCCGTACTTTTTCCCCAGGCTGGCTCTCGGCGGCAGGATTTTTAGATGTTTGGCCGGAACCTGTAATTGTGTTGTCGCTCAACTTCAACAACTGCGGTACCGGTAGATACAATACCCCCGCTAATCCCGCCCAACCCAGGGATTTCTTAATGAACTCTCGCCTGGTTAAATCTTTTTTCTTGTTATTCACACTATTTTCCAGATTAACAAAATTTGAATATCAAGGGGGGGCCTGGATACTCCAGGCCCCCCCCTTATGCTAGTTCAGATCTATAGCGAACTACTGGCCTATTTTCCACGACGGGACCGCGTTGGTGTTCCCAGCCTGCCCCTCTCGCGGATAAGGAGTTACGAAAGGATCGATATCGTGTACCACATCCGGAGCAAACTGCCTGCCCGCTCCATGACAGGTCTTGCAGGTTTCTGCTTCGTCTTTGCTATCTCGGGCCAGTGGCGTCGGGTCGAAAGTATTAACCTTACCATGAGCCAGAGCGGCATCACTGTCGTGGCAAGACATACAGGCTAACACAGACGGCTCTGTCTTCCAGGTACCCGTCGTATCGGCACTGTGGCACTTGGTGCAGTTCCTGACATCCATCGGGAAGATAGCGGCGGCGAACAGACCCGGAGTCCCCGCGTAAACCTCCTCGGGGCGGTTCAGGTAATTACCGAAGTGTACCCCGTGTATCCTCGCCGAAATCGGCTTGGTGCCATACCCGGCCCAACCGCTCGTTGAGGTGCCGCCCATTCTCGAATACCCTGTGCCGACGCCGGAAAGACCATAGTCGTGACACGCTTTACAGACATCCGCATCGAATGGAGCGGAATGTATCGGACCAACGTCCAGATGCCAGATGTTACTGCCGTGACAATTAGTACAGTTGGTAGCAATCTTTTTATCCGGCGTAGCCGTGCCGACCTGGAAAGTCAAGAAGCCGGTGCCTTCCCGGCTGAGATTCGCCGCCTTGGCCGCGGCCGTTGCTTTGGGGCCGGGGTTAGCTGCGCTGCCCGCGGTGACACCAGCCGGTACAACATAGGTATGCACAAAATAAGTACCTGGCTTCAGGCCGGTAGTATCAAGCAACTGGTAGGTAATACTCGCCTGGCTGCGAACCACGTTCGGGTCGTTGTAGTTCGGGGCGGTTGCCGTCCGCAAACCGACCGCCGGGGTCCCGACATTCGCCTGAACCACAAACGGCTCCATCGTCGTGCCGGCTGTCATGCCAATAACGATTCCTTCCCTGGTAATATTCTGCGAACCGGGCTTCCAGCCCATCCTGGTCGTTACGGGACTATTATAAATCTCGAACTTCGAGGCATCACCGAAGAGAAGATTCTGGAGAGTTACCTGATTGGCGGCGGTAGCAGTGACAGTCACATTTGTAAGATTAGCCTGGAGCCACGCCGCCACCTGGGCCGCTGTCTGAATACCGGCCGGAGCGGCAATTGTCTGTACCGCGCCACCACTAACCGCTATTTTTAAGGTGTCGCCGGCAACGAAATTCCAAGGACCGGCTATCGTGCTGGTTACGGCGACACGAGCCTTCGTGTTACCGTTTATCGCCGTATTGGTCAGCACGGGTTTCGAATCCGTGCGCGGACCGTAGACATACAAGTTAGCCGTTGCAAGGGTAGTGTCTATCGCCGTATGGTTGACGGGATTACCATTATCGTCCCTGATGACCAGAGTTACCACCGGCTTCTCACCGGCAACATAGTAACTACCGTTGGCAGGGGGGGTCATCGCTACATCAATCCTGTTTCTGGGCTGCTCAACCTTATGCACTGTTGGTATCGGGAACAAAACAGTGGTTGCAGGACCATCGTCGCTGCCGTGGCAGGTAGAACACTTCGTATCATCAGTCTGTATCCCGCCTTCATGATCTTTATATCCTGCGGGTACGGCATTCTGGTCACCGAACCACATAGTATCGTGGCAGGTGCCGCAAGCCAGACGGGATGGTTTGGTCTTCCAGTTATCATTCGTATGGCAAGCAGTACAGTTTTTAGGATTTTGGGGGAAGATGACGCCGGCATAGAATCTGAAGTTGCCCGTCGCGTGGTCGATATTGAGAGGATTTCCCAATTCCTCGCCCATGTGGACACCATGGACACGAACTACGATAGCATCGATAACTCTGTTACCGTTGGCCTGTACAAAAGAAGCATAACCGTTGTTGTTATGGCAAGCTTTACAGGTAGCAATCGGTATTGAATCGATATCCGGGCTACCGGTAAGGTTTCTATATGGGTCGGTATGATGCAGATAGAACTGGCCGTTTTCAGGTCCGAGGTGGCAATTTCCACACTTCGATGCGTTTACTGTCTGCTGTTCAACGGTTGCCGTCCCTATCTGAATATTGGCCAAAATAAATGCCGAGTTTTCTCTGGCAAACATGGAGCTCTTCTTCGCTACTCTTATGGCGACAGTATAAGTGCCCGGAAGTTCAGTCGTCACCGGTCTGAGGGCGTAGGTAATAACGCTGCCGCTCACCCTGGCATCAGTGTTTGTCAAAAGGTTGATGTAATGATGTGTGCTGGCGGAACGGTTCTCAGATGCATTAAGCAGCTTTATCGCTGTCACCGCTTTAGTCGTCTCCTGCGGGCCGAACATATAGAGAGCGATGGTGTCAAAATCGGCATTGGTAAGGTTACGACCGTTGGCGTCTTTAAGCGTCACTGTAACCGTGGCCGCTTCGCCTGCCACCAAGTGGGTCCCATTAGCCGGCCTGGTCAAAGCGACATTTATATCCACTCCAGCAACGGTTCCTACTGCGGCTGCCCCAGCAGGCCCGGCAGTTCCAGCTGCCCCAGCGGCCCCGGCAGGCCCGGTAGCCCCGGCAGGCCCGGCAGGTCCAGCGCCCCCGGTAGCCCCGGCAGGCCCAGCGGTCCCAGCGGCCCCGGCAGGCCCGGTAGCCCCGGCAGACCCGGCAGGACCCTGCTCACCCTGCGGTCCGGTACAGGCGACCGCCAAAAATAAGGCGGCTATTAATAAAAACAAACCGCCTGCGACTATTGGTGACCTTCTCCAGAACGACTTAACAGACCTCATGCTACCCTCCCAACATGTAAAATATTACAAAACCGATATATGATACCGCTAATTTACTAGCCTGTCAACCCTTTGTTTACACTCCCTTTCATAACTATTCGTGCACCGTGGCTACATCAAACAATCTTCCCTTGCCGTGGCAAGTAGCGCAGGCTTCAGCTCCTAGATAATCGGTATTGACAGCGGCGTGATCCGCTGTATCTTTCTGGTCGTGGCAACCCAGACAGGCTGAGGCTACCGGGCCCATCGGAGAGTGGAACTCACGAGGCGCCAATGTATTGGCCATGCCCGCTGGTAGCGGTAACAGATAGGATGTACCTACATGGCAGGTCGAACACTTTGTCAGGTCACCGGGGAAGACAACTTCATTGAAATTGTAGACGCCACGGGTCCGGTATATGGTAAAGTCGCGTGTTAACTCCTCGCCGGCATGAATGCGATGGGCCATAAAGCGGAAGTTAATGGATTGCGGAGGAATAATGAAGGGTCCGCCAAACCTTGCCGGTACCAGTTGTGGTACATCTACGATGGCTGGATTGTGGCAGAATTGGCAGTATTCACCGAGATTTTTCCGCCCGCCGCCATGGAAAGCCATCGCTTTGTGACAGACGTTACACTTTTCTGTGGAAACAATTTGCCGCCTGGGGACCGCAACCGTATCTGTGACAGGGATATAGGCTACAGGATTGTAAGTGTACTCTGTTACATTCGTCGATACCCCCTCGTTCCCGACGATGGTTTCTATCCGGCTGGACTCTATCGCAACAGCCCAGGTACCCTTGGCGTCAGTCGGGATGGCACGAGTAAGTGTATACATGTAGTTACCATCAGTGCCTGTCTTTACGTTTGCCAGGACGCCGGCTATCGTTGCAGTTCCACCTGTGTAATCCTTGGTGGAGCCATTAAGATTGAACGTCAAAGAGCTAATGCGAGATAGGGGAACCATGCCTCCAGCATTATCCTTGGCGGCAAAAACAACAGTGGGGAATTGCCCCGGAGCTGTATCGGTGACCCGCACTATCTCTACTTTGTAACCTTGTAGCTGCTTAGACTCGCCCGGTACGACATGAGCCCCGATTACCGAGGTATCGAACTCTTTGCCGCTGTCGGCTCTATGACAGACTACACAGTTCTTGTCGTCAGCTTGTGGTCCTTCCTTATGATCCTTCCTGCCCGGAATGGTGGAAAGTCCGGTCGTCCAGTTAATCTGGTCATGACAAGAACCGCAAGCTTCCCGGGTAGGTGCCGTTTTCCAGTTGTCGGCATTGGGAGCTGCCTTGGCATAGTCTGCCGCCGTCATTCCGACCGGTGTCCCATGGCAGGTGGTGCAGGTTCGGACATCGCCAATGCCGGCGCCGTACTGCGGCCAGATGCCCTTCGAGAAGTCGTTGTTTCCATTTGCGATAAAGTAGGGCTTGCCCGCTACTACGCTAGGGAGTCTTGATCCCATGTGTATCTTGTGAATAAATACATCCATAGCTAAGACATTGCCGCTAGGGGCATCAACGTTCTGTGGCGTGTGACACAGGACGCATAATCCGATTTCAATTCGTGCTCCATGGATTCTCAATTGGTCGTGGCACTGATTGCAGGACTGGGTAGCGACCACAGCTCGAGTGACCGTTACAGGTGTGCCGGCAGGTACGAACTGGAAAACAGGATTGGTAATATACAGTCTGACAGATCTGGTAATCTGTCCGGCAATAACGTGGGTAGCATTCCTGTCAAAAGTTTCCGGGAGGACCGCGTTAAAAGTGTAAGTATAGACGCCGTTGCCCAAGTCTCTAATATTGGGGTGTGCCGCCGGGAAAACGGGAGCAGGCGTAAGACTTGTATCATACCCGGGTCTGAAACCTGCAGTCAGCGCCGGCTGCATGGTCACGTTCCCGAACGCAAATGGGGCTCCCGTGGTGTTGGTACCAAAATAGTCAAAGTAGCTAGTAATATTCGTGGTCGTATCTCGTTTAATGTAGGCAATCCCGAAGCGGGGGTAAGTATCTAGGTCAGATATCTTTAGAGACTGGCCTCTCCCATCGGTGATAGAGAATGTAACGACGGGTTTTCGGTCGGTTCCTATAGTCACAGAGGTAACTTTTGTTAATATGCCATCCGCTGGAACAACTGCCGCTGCCCCCGCCGCGCCTGCCGGGCCTTGTGCCCCAGCCACGCCTGCCGGGCCTTGTGCCCCAGCTACTCCTGCGGCTCCTGCCGGGCCTTGTGCACCCGCCGCGCCTGCGAGACCTTGTGCCCCCGCCGCGCCTGCCGGGCCTTGTGCACCCGCCGGGCCTGCTACCCCTTCAGTCCCGGCACAGCCGGAGAGCAAAAAAATACCGGCTAATAAGCCGGTTACAATAAATGATAAATGCTTTCCCCGCCAAGAGATACGAACTGAATCCATAGTTTCCTCCCCGTTTAGATAATAAAACGACTTATCGTACAACATGATTCGTAGCTTGTCAATAGGGGAAATAGGCCGAAATTACCATAGTAGTAATGACAATGAGAAGAAATGACCGTGGGGATAGATTACGGCCTGTGCTAAAATGGGTATAGAGACAGCACAGGAGTGAAGAATGGCAGGCAAAAAGGGCTCACCTAAGAAACCGGTAAATAAGCAATTCAGGATAAGGGTTAATGAGAATGGGCCTTATGTGGTATCCGGCGGGGTTCCGCTGGAGGAAGACATTATGATTAGCGGTGATGACGGGATTCCGTATGAATGGCGTGCCGGTAAAAAATACCCGATTAAGGAAAAATATACGCTCTGCCGCTGCGGGCAATCTAAAAACCCGCCGTTTTGCGATGGAACACATTTACGCATCGAGTTCGACGGTACCGAGACTGCCAGGAATAAGCCTTATCTCAAACAGGCCGAGGACATTACTGGCCCTGACCTCGATTTGACGGATGCTCCCGACCTGTGTGTTCACGCCGGTTTTTGCGACCGTGCCAGTGGAATCTGGAACCTTGTCGAGTATTCCGACAACCCTGAAGCCAGGAGAATAGCCATCGAAGAGGCCGGCAACTGTCCGTCCGGCCGCCTGGTAGTCTGGGACAAGGATGGTAACGAAATAGAACCGGAATTAGAGCCGGTTATCGGGCTGGTTATCGAGGACCCGGTAGAAGGATTGACGGGAGCACTGCGGGTACGAGGCGGTATCCCCATCGAGGGGGCCGACGGTACCAGCTATGAGATTCGCAACCGCGTTACACTATGCCGCTGCGGCAAGAGCGCCAATAAGCCTTTCTGCGACGGTACCCACCTGGATGAATAAAGACAGGTAAATAAGAGGTTGCCACGCCTCCTTCCCCTAGGAAGGATGGCTCGCAAAGACATTATTAGCTGCTGCCGGGTTTAACCAGCGGAACATCAGCCGCGCAGAGGGGGCAGCTTTCGGGGGCATAGGCGGGGGTTACACTGCGGAGACAGCTGAACAGGGGGACGCCGAAGTCCACGGGCTGGTCGGAGCGGTCGACAAGAACGCCGATACCGGCAATGACGCCACCCAGCCTGGTTATGGCCGACATCGTCTCACGAATCGAGCCGCCGGTGGTCAGGATGTCATCAACCAGCAATACCCGCTCGCCCGGATTGATAGCGAAACCGCGGCGGAAAGCCCGGCCCTGGCCTTCTTTTTCGGCAAATATGCCACGCACCCCCAACTGCCGGGCGGTTTCGTAGGCGAGGATAACACCGCCGGTAGTCGGTCCGGCGACCAACTGGATATGGTCACGGCGGAAGTTATCGGCAATCATTCCGCAAAGTATTTTCGTATATTCCGGGAATTGCAGTACCTGGAATTTTTCCCAGTAGACCGGAGAGTGCCGTCCGGAGGTCAGCAGGAAATGTCCTTTCAGGACAGCTCCGGATTGCTCAAAGAGTTCTTCTATATTATCCATTGATGTTGCCACCCCCCCCCAGATTGCCACGTCGTCCTTCACTGGTGAAGGACTTCTCGCAATGACAGCTGGGAAAAGCTACCTTAATCATCTGGCGCCCACCAGCTTGCCGACCTGTACGGGCAGACCGAAATTGCTTACCAGCCCCCATTTACCGAACGGCCAGATTGAAAACCAGGCTTTACCGATTATATTCTGACGAGGCACTGTCCAGCCCCGGTGGGAATCTTCCGAGTTGGGACGGTTATCTCCCAGGACGAAATACTCGTTTTCCGGGACTTTTGCCAAGGAGTAGGTGTAGGGCGGGGGCGACTTGATATAGGGCTCGCTTAACTTAACACCGTTGACACGGACCTCGCCGTTCTTTATATCGACGGATTCACCGGGAAGAGCAATGATACGCTTGATAAAAGGGGTTGCGTTGGGGTCGGAGGACATCGGGGGGCGTAAAATGATGACATCGCCCCTCGCCGGCTCGCGGAAATTATAGACTATCTTGCTTACCAGCACCCGCTGTCCTTCCTGGAAATTAGGCTCCATGGAACTTTGGTGAACAACATAGTCCTGGACGGTATAATGCAAACCGGCATAAACTACCGCTGCCAGTAAGAGCGTCGACAGAACATCGCGCAAAAATGCCTTCATCTATTATCTGTGGTTTCCTCCCCGCCAAACCTTATGATTATACCTGATTAAGGCGTTATCTGGCTACTTCACCCTGCCCTGGGCATAAAGCGAAGAATTATCATTCTTGTCATTCCCAACCTGATTGGGAATCCAGAAGTCCACCCTCATAAGAATGTTCGTGCTATAATCTTATCATTCTGTACGTTTTCATAAAGTGCGGCCAATGCCGGAGGGCGGTATGGAATACTACGCTCATTCCGTCGAGGGTAAACCACAATCCAGTTGGCAATTACTTGAAGACCATCTGAAGGAAACTGCCAGGAGTGCTGCTGAGATGGCCGGTGTTCAGCCACAAAAATTCTGGGTCTAGGTGGAACGGTGGCTAAGTGTTTTGGGCTGGATAGACCGCAACACGGTAGTATCCAAAAAATTAACAGTCCTCAGTGTTTATATGTGCATTCCGTATTTCCGAATCAGTGAACAGCGTACCAATAGATAGCCCAAAAAGGCTGGGAAAAGGTTATTCCAAACCTTATAAAATGATTAAGTGTGATGCAGGATAAAATACTTCAAACACAACAAGATTTGGAGCGTCAGTTAGAAGAGCAGCTACGACTAATGGAGTTGTCAGCCGATTCTTTCGATGCTGGCCTTGACGCTGAGGCTAAACGCCTAGCTCTGTCTGCCCGGGTTTTGCTCCACGATAAACATAACTCACATTCACTACTAGGACAATTAAACCTTAAGAGCATTCGATTCTACGATTCTTCACTCGACTATTACCAAGATAACCTTCTGACTCATAGCGGTCTAACTGCGATGGCAGCACAGAGTACATCCGATTCTCAAAAGCCTAAGTATATCGCCTTACTCGATGAAGTTCCTAGGAAACCGATACCTCAAGTCGATTTTGACACTTGGTGGAATAAAGTGGTTTTTATTGATCGGCAAAAGAGATCTCTTTCTCGCAAGGTGCTGGTCCTAACGGCAGCCGACCAAGATGGAGGAGCTCATGTAGATCCCAATCTAGACCAGCCTTACGCTGACTTATCCCGATCTAATTCGCTGGCCTGGTTCAGTTCATCTGGAGGGCCTGCCCAACCAATGGATGACCCTACGCGAGCTGCAATTAGGCAAATAGCACATGAAATCCTGAAATCCCTCAAGCCGGGATATACGAAGAAACCAGATCTGAGAGGGCTAGCCGTATTTACAGGGGCTACAGTAAAAATCACGGATAACCCCAGTCCTCCCATTGCTTCGAAACGGAACAAGGTGGGACGAAATGAACTATGTGATTGTGGAAGCGGCAAAAAATATAAGCGTTGCTGTGGAAGATAAGTTTGACCTAAATTACGGATAACAAAAGGGGGATAGCCACAGGTCATCACTGGAACTATCCCCCTGAAAATGAGCACAAAAAAAGGCGAGGCAACCCCTACTGCAGTAGAGGCTACCTTGCCTGTTATTTTCTTACCCTTCGGACTTCATTTGACTGGCTAGCGGTAAGACCTACCCCGCGATTATTATCTTGTAGACAAACACACTTACTATGCCTACCGGTGGCGACAAAACTCCCTTGACAGCAAGTAGAACACATGTACTATTATTGTGTTAATCACACCAGGGGGGGTTAACTATGAGCCAAAAGAAACCATCCGGGGGGCAGCCCGGCAACCAGAACGCCCGCACCCATGGTTTTTATTCCCATTCGGTCAATCCCAAACACAGGAAGAAGCTCCGTGCCGCCGCTGATATGAAAGGCCTCGACCAGGAAATAGCCCTGCTTCGCGCGAAAATTTCTGATTTCTCGGAAGACCCCGAATATTACCGGCTTATTCTCCCCGGCATAGCTTTGCTCTCACGGCTGCTCCTGGCCCGACAAAAGCTTGG
>ERZ1292640.2870-Hain-H43-02um-R1-2870-length-13649-cov-6_pt1 | contig 13649 bp, 9 predicted proteins | sample MGYA00564404_ERZ1292640 | MGnify/ENA primary metagenome ERZ1292640 (study PRJEB36523, sample SAMEA6512636) | groundwater metagenome | collected 2019-01-08 | study: AquaDiva: Metagenomics assemblies of 32 groundwater samples
AATCTCAAGCCGATCGTTGAACGGGCCAAGTCGCTCAACAACGTGGTCTGGATCGATATTGAGCAGAGCCCGTACGTGGATCGAACGATTGCCGTCTTCCGGACCATTCGGAACGAATTCTCAAACGTCGGTCTCTGTTTGCAGTCGTATCTCTACCGAACGCAACACGACCTTGAAGACTTGCTGCCGACCTCGCCGGCCATCAGATTGGTAAAAGGCGCGTACAAAGAGCCGCCATCGATCGCGTTCAAAAAGAAAGCTGACGTCGATGCCAACTTTTTCCGTTTAGCAAAGACGCTCTTAGAAAACGTCAAGCACGGTGTAAAAGTCGCAATCGGCACACACGACATGCGTTTGATTCGTGCCGTGCAACAGGAGGCCGAACGGCTGGGGGTGCGAAAAGCCGACTATGAGTTTCAACTGCTTTATGGCATTCAGACAGGTGCGCAACAAAGACTCGCAAGGGATGGGTACCGAACTCGCGTTCTAATCAGCTATGGATCGTTTTGGTTCCCATGGTACGTGCGACGGCTGGCAGAGCGGCCGGCGAATGTCTTCTTTGTCTTGAGGAAGCTCTTCTCGACGTAGTGAAATCATCAGGAATTGCCAGTGAGCCCTTTGTGAATCATGTTCCTTCACGATATCTTATGCACCGACTGCGGTCCAGCAGTCATTATTCTTAACCGGAAGAGGAGATGATGATGAGGAAAGCACTCGTACTCGTCCTTGCGTTTGTCGTCGGGGGGGTCAGCGGCCTTTGTTTGGCAGGTCAAGGTAAACTGAAAGTCGCTGTCATCCCGAAAGGGACGACGCACATATTTTGGAAATCCGTCGAGGCCGGGGCTCGGGCTGCGGGAAAGGAATTGGGCATCGAGGTTATTTGGAAAGGACCGCTCAAGGAGAACGACAGAGCGCAGCAGATCTCGATTGTGGAACAGTTCGTCACGGAAGGAGTCTCTGGAATTGTGCTGGCGCCATTAGACAACACTGCACTCCAGCGCCCCGTTGCTGCAGCGCTTCAGAAAAAGATCCCCGTCGTGATTTTCGATAGCGCGTTGAAAGGCGAGCCGGGGAAGGATTTTGTCAGTTATGTCGCAACGAATAACAGGAATGGGGGGTATCTCGGAGGCGAACATTTGGGTAAGCTGTTGGGAGGCAAAGGGAAGATCGTCTTGCTCCGCTATCAGGTCGGATCCGCGAGCACCATGGAGCGGGAGGATGGATTTCTCGAAGCGATTGGCAAGAGTAAGGATCTGAAGCTGATTGTGGACAATCGTTACGCTGGTGCGACCGCCGGTGAGGCGAAGACTGCAAGCATGAACATCGTTGATAAGCTGAAGGAGGCGCATGGTATCTTCTGTCCTAACGAGTCTTCAACGTTTGGCATGCTGCTCGCACTCAGGCAAAGCAACCTTGCGGGGAAAGTGAGATTCGTCGGGTTCGATACGTCACCCCCGCTTATTGAAGCGCTGCAGAAAGGCGAGATCGATGCGCTGGTCGCGCAGGACCCGACTCGCATGGGATACGAAGGAGTCAAGATTCTCGTAGCACACATTCAAGGCAAGGAAGTACTTAAAACGGTTGATACTGGAGTTCGTCTCATTACTCGTGACAACCTTAACTCTCCCGAGATCAAAAAGCTTCTCGGTACACCGTAAAGGAGATTCAACAATGAAATGGATAGGACTCGCAGCCATGGCAATCGCAATCATTACTCAAAGTGCATCTGCACAGCAGAAGTCGAGCGTCCCAACATTTGGTGACGATCTCGCATTCCTCAAGAAGTATGTAGATGTCATTGTTCTGTCGGACAAATCCGGGACAACTCAAGTCGCGGTCATCCCGGCATATCAATGCCGTGTTATGACCAGCACAACCTCCGGTTCGGAGGGGATCAGCTACGGGTGGGTGAATCGGGAGCTCATTTCCTCTGGAAAGAAGCAGCCACACATTAATGTGTACGGAGGTGAGGACCGGTTCTGGATCGGTCCCGAAGGCGGGCAGTACTCCGTTTTCTTCAAGAAGGGCGATCCGTTCGATCTCGATCATTGGTTCACCCCTGCATCCATCGACACGGAGCCGTTCGAACTTGCCAGCAAGAGTGATGATCGCGTCGTGTGCCGCAGGAAAATTCAGTTGACGAATTACTCGGGCACATCGTTCGACGTTGAAGTGAACCGTGAAATTCGCCTGTTGACCACAAAAGAGGCACAGAAACACCTCGGCGTAACGCTAAAACCGAGCGTCAAGACGGTCGCCTATGAATCTGTCAACTCAGTCAAGAACACGGGAACGAACGCCTGGAAGAAGGAAACCGGACTCCTCTCGATCTGGATCCTTGGGATGCTGAATGCGTCACCCGCCACGACCGTCGTCATTCCTTTCAAGAAAGGACCTGAATCAAAGCTCGGGACCGTTGTGAACGATGCGTACTTCGGCAAGGTTCCTGCCGAGCGCCTCGTGATCAAAGATGGCGTCATGTATTTTGCTGGCGATGCGAACTATCGGAGCAAGATCGGTGTTCCGCCGAGCCGCAGCAAGCCAGTGCTCGGAAGCTACGATGCCGTCAACCATGTTCTCACGCTTGTTCAGTTCACTCTTCCCAAAGGCGCCACCGACTACGTGAACTCAATGTGGGAGATTCAGAAGAAGCCGTACGGCGGTGACGTCGTCAACAGCTACAACGACGGACCTCCGAGACCGGGCGCGGCCCAGCTCGGGAAATTCTATGAGCTTGAGACTTCCTCGCCTGCGTTAGCATTGAAAGCGAATGAGACCGGCACACACGTTAATCGCACAATTCATCTCCAAGGACCAGAACCCGATCTGGATGCGATCGCTCGCGCCACGCTTGGTGTGAGTCTTGACGACATCAAGAACGGCTTAAAGAAGTAATCCCTCACGTTCCACGGAGCATATGAAAGGGTGGCTTAGAACGCTGGGCCCGCTGCTGGGGCTTGTCTTCGCTTTTTCCCTGTTCGCGGTGCTCACGCCAACCAAATTCGCCACGACCGATAATCTCCAGTTGATGATGCTGCAAACCGCCGTCGTTGGCACAGCTGCGCTCGGCATGACCATGGTCATCATCAGCGGTGGGATCGATCTTTCGGTGGGGTCGGTCATTGCGCTCACAACGGTGACCATCGCTCTGTTGCTGAACGCTGGAGCGCCGCCGCTCGTTGCTGCGCTTGGTGGAGTGGTCATCGGTATGATCTGTGGGTCGCTGATCGGCTTCCTTATCACAAGGGTGCGGCTGGCACCGTTCATTGTCACACTCGGCATGTGGGGTGCGTTGCGGGGCACGGCGAAGGGCCTGGCGAATGAACAGATGATCATCACGCCCAACACGTGGCTTAACAAGTTGCTCAACACTCTGGCGGATGATCAGAAATGGATGCTCCTCCCGCCCGGCGTGTGGCTGATGCTCGTCCTCGCGGCGGTGGTCGCTGTTATGTTGCGGTACACGAGACGAGGGCGTCACATCTTTGCGGTTGGCTCGAACGAGTTGGCGGCACGAATCTGCGGTGTCCCCGTCGAAGGAACGAAGCTCCTGGTGTATACGCTCGGTTCAGGCTTTGCTGCGCTCGCGGGCGTGCTGCAGTTTTCGTATTTGACCGTCGGTGATCCCACGACTGCCGCTGGCATGGAGCTCGATATCATCGCAGCGGTCGTCATCGGTGGAGGGAGCCTCGCCGGAGGCGAAGGCAGTGTGCTGGGGAGCTTGGTTGGAGCGCTCATCATGACGGTTGTCGGCAACGGCTGCACCAAAATGGAGCTGCCAAACTGGGTGCAGGAAATCGTTGCCGGAGCGATCATTGTGATCGCGGTAGCGCTCGACAGAATGCGACATCGCAAGAGGACATAGTGACGCCTCCAAAAAGTGGTATTGTGTTCTGGCAGTACTCTGACCCCCTGCGTCCCGAGAAGTCCGTCTCGACTCCGTCGAGACGAGACCTCGATCCGGCCTTGGGTCGGATCGGGCAGGACGCGTCCCCCTGCCAAAAGGGGACAAAGATCCCACGCCAGTCTGCAATGCACACCGTAATTTCCCCTCCTTGACAAGGAGGGTCGTCAGGCCCCGGCAGAGTCTGATCGTCAGATTCCGAGAGAATCTGACGGATTCTCTCGAACGGACTCTGTCGAGGATAAAAGGGGAGGTCAGAAAAGCCCGATGACAATCACAAGCTTTCTTATTTGCGGCGGCACCCGGTGGTGTGTGATGGACAGGTGACCCCCCGACGAACTCAATGCATCCACATCGAAAGCGAAGTGAGATTATGCTCAGAAATCTTTTGAAGCTTGCAACGCTCCTGGCGCTGAGTTGCACGCTCCTCCTTGGTGCAAAGCATCCCGCGGCCGATAATCGGACGAAAGGCATTTCCATCATTCCTCAACCGTTGAGCCTCAAGAGAGATGACGGCTCGTTTGTGATCGGCGAAACAACGAAGATTATTCTCTCTCAAAACGACAAGGAGCTTTCCTCTGTGGGCGAGCAGCTGGCAGCTCGCCTCAGAACTGTGACGGGATACTCTCTTGAGCTCAAAGCCGCTTCGGGTGCCAAGGATCAGCAGGATGTCATTGTTCTGGCGCTTGACGAACGTGAGACCGACCTTGGGAAAGAGGGCTATCAACTGAGGGTCAGTAGGAAGTCTGTCTTGATCAAAGGCGCCACTTCGGCCGGAGTATTTTTTGGTGTTCAGACGCTCTACCAGCTTCTTCCCGTCGAAGTGGAAAGGAATCAGCGTACGGAAGGCGTTGCTTGGACCGCACCGTGTGTGAGAATTGAAGACAAGCCACGCTTCCTGTGGCGGGGCATGCATCTCGATGTCGGCAGGCATTTCTTCTCCAAGGATTCCGTCAAGAGATACATTGATCTGCTTGCGACGTACAAGATGAACATGTTCCACTGGCATTTGACGGAAGACCAGGGTTGGCGAATCGAGATCAAGAAATATCCACGGCTTACAACCGTCGGCGCGTGGCGGAGGGAGACGATGGACGACAACACGCCGCATGGCGGATTTTACACGCAAGACGATGTGCGGGATATCGTTGAGTATGCGAGGCAGCGATTCATTACTGTCGTTCCAGAAATCGAGATGCCGGGTCATTCGCTTGCGGCGTTGACTTCATACCCTGAGTTGCCCTGCTCCGGCGGTCCCTTCAAGGTGGGAACGGAGTGGGGAATAATCTATGACGTCTATTGTGCCGGGAACGAGAAAACATTTCAATTCCTTGAGGATGTCATTAGCGAGGTCGTTGCGCTTTTCCCCAGCCCTTTCTTTCACATAGGCGGCGATGAGGTGCCTAAACTCAGGTGGAGCAACTGCAAGCGATGTCAGGACAGAATCAAAGCGGAAGGGCTCAAGGATGAACATGAGCTTCAAAGTTACTTCATCAAGCGAATCGAGAAAATCCTCAACGCGAAAGGAAAACGGCTCGTCGGCTGGGACGAGATTCTTGAAGGCGGACTTGCACCGAACGCTGCTGTGATGTCGTGGCGTGGAACCCAGGGAGGAATCGAAGCGGCAAAATCCGGACACGATGTGGTGATGACACCGACATCTCATTGCTACTTTGACTACTACCAGGGCGTTGAAGGAGAACCGAAGGCCATCGGTGGATTCTTACCGATCGACACAGTCTACTCGTATGAGCCTGTTCCGCCTGAGCTTACTCCTGAAGAAGCGCAGCACGTTCTCGGCGCTCAGGGGAATGTCTGGACGGAGTGGATGCCGCACTTCCGGCAGGTGGAATATATGGCGCTCCCGCGATTGTGCGCCATGAGCGAGGTGGTGTGGTCTGACAAATCGAAAAAGAATTTCGAAGATTTCGCGCGTCGATTAGAGCAGCACTACGAGCGCCTGGCGCTGCGTGACGTGAATTTCAGAGTGCCGACACCACTCGGAATCGGCGGAAGGAAAATCATCTTCAAGGATACCATCGTGGTCATCAAGAGCCCCGTCTCCTCTGCGTCGATTTACTATACTCTCGATGGTGAAGATCCCACAATGCGATCCGCAAAATATTCAAAGCCCGTCGCGATCACGGGAGAGCAAACGCTCAAAGCTCTTCTCGCGCTGCCCGGCGGGAAGATGAGCAATCCGGTTACGACATACTTCTTTGTCGTTGACCCGAACGTGAATGGGGTGGAGTACAAGTATTTCGAAGGAAGCTGGGATGCACTGCCCGATATGAGGACACTGAAACCAATCGCGTCGGGGCGCGTATTCGATATAAATCTCAAGTCCTTCCCGCATCGCGAGGATGACTTTGGCGCGCAGTTCACGGGGTACGTGAACATCGAGACCGATGGCGAATACACCTTCTTTCTTGCATCGGACGATGGCAGTAAGTTATTCATCGATGACCGCGAGCTCATCAACAACGATGGATTGCACGGTCTGGTGGAGTTGAGCGGAAAAGTTAACCTGAATCGCGGAAAGCACAAGCTCGACGTGTGGTTTTTCGAGCGTGGAGGAACTCAAGATGTCAGCATTTCGATCGAAGCACCTCAACTGCAGAAGCAACCCCTTCCGCCTCGAATGCTCACCATTCAGTAGGAGTGCTTGATCCGTGAATCCTTTCCTCGGAAACAGATTCGCGCTGTTGTCTCCTTCCTCTCGGGCATTCAAATGGCATCTGACCTTGTCCGGCCCAGCACAAAGGCGCCGGCTCGAAGGCGTGGCTCGTCGTTGATGAAATCACTATGTCAGCGAGGTAAGACGTCATGAAGATTGATCGAAGAAACTTCATTAAGGCCGCCAGCGGGATCGCACTGGCGAGTGTCGCCCAATCCTTGCCAACCTTAACTTCCCTGAGCTCTCAAGCGCAGCGAGGGAAGCGAAAAGTGGCGGTATTCTTCGAGCAAACATTTCCTTCCGTCGATGGCGTGCCGATTAACAAACATGCGCTGGAGGTAGCTCTCGACGGATACGACACGGTATTCCTCGGAGTGAAGGAACTGAAGGAGCAGCTTACGGGCTCAGCGTTCGACCTTCTCATAACACCATATGGTTCGGCGTTTCCGAAAGATTCGTGGAATGCGATCCTGAGATACCTCAAAGCAGGAGGGAATTGGGTTAATCTTGGCGGCGTTCCTCTTTCCGTCCCGATCCGAAAGGGAGAGACGGAATGGAAGCGAGAGGTTCGCCAGACAGCATACCACAAGAAGCTCGGCATCACGCAAGCGTTTCCGGTTTCGACTGCGGAAATTGGGTCCTATAACGCGAACCCTGACGCAGATGGTGCACGGGGCCTCGTCGGTGAATTCAAGGCGGAAGAGATCTTTGAGTTCTATGTCCGCTTCACGGTGACAAAGGACTTTCCTGCGGAAGATGGGACGGCAGGCGCGCGCGATGCCGTCTTGCGTCCGCTCGTCTTTGCGGTCACCAAAGAGAAAAGGAAACTCGCTGCGCCCTTTCTTCAAATTGACCGGCTGCAGGGCGAATTTGCCGGCGGGAGATGGCTGCTGGCGAACTTCCGAGGCGTGATTGGCGCGAAAGCCGTTCGTCTCCTTGCGGAAATGGCTCTTCAGGGATCCATGGAGCTTACAACCTGCACATCGTTTGCATGCTACCGAGATGGTGAGGTTCCTTTCTTTACGGTCCAACTGCGGCGGCCGAAAGGTGATGTGGAAAAACTTGTGCAAGGCGATTGCCGTCTTGAAGTGCTCGACGAAAAAGAACGGATGATCGAAACGCTGAAGGTCAGGCTGGAGGGCAGAGGTTCCTTGGTACTGGGTACTGCTTCACTGAGCCTGAAGAAACGGGAATCGCTAAGCCCGGGGCTGTACCAAGTCAATGCAAGGATCAATGTCTCTTCGCTTTCAACAGGTAAAGAGACCACCGTATCACATACAACTGGCTTTTGGGTGCTTGATCGGAAACTCCTCGCCGGAGGTAAGCCATTCACCGTTGACGAAAATTATCTCTTACGCGACGGAAAGCCGTACGTTGTCACCGGCACGACGTATATGATCTCGGATGTCCATCGGAAATTCTTATTCGAACCAAATCCGTACATCTGGAACAAAGATTTCGCTGAGATGAAGCAGGCGGGGGTCAACATGGTGCGGACCGGAATCTGGACAGCGTGGAGGAACTACATGCTCGACGTCGGTGCTTTGAATGAAGCTGCGCTCAGAGCGCTCGATGCGTTCATCCTGACCGCGCGAAAATACGACATCCCCATGATTTTCACGTTCTTCGCCTTCATCCCGGAGCAATGGGGCGGTGAAAATGCGTATCTCGATCCGCGTTCCGTCAATGCGCAGAAAGAGTTCATCACCGCATTTGCACATCGCTACGGCGAGGTCAACGATCTGATTTGGGATCTCATCAACGAGCCATCGTTTTGCTCACCCAAGCATCTGTGGAGCTGTAGGCCCAACTACGATCAGTACGAAGTGGCCGCATGGCAGAAATGGTTGAAGCAACGCTATCAAGATACATCAAATGATGAACGCACAGCGGAGTTGCAGGAAGTATACCGAGCCACGGCAGACGAGTTGGTGACGTTGCCGAGTCTAGAGGATTTCTCGAATGCTAACATCTTCAATGAGAACCGTCCCATCAAGGTCATCGATTATCGGCTATTTGCGCAGGAAACATTCCCCTTATGGGTGAGGGAGATGTCAGCCGCGATCCGCAGCAATGGCAACGCACGTCAACTCATCACAGTCGGGCAGGATGAAGGGGGAACGTATGAGAGTCCGAGTTCTCAGTTCTTCTGCGATGCCGTGGATTTCACCTGCCTTCACAACTGGTGGCTGAATGATGATCTCGTGTGGGACAATGTTGTGACAAAGGCGCCGGGCAAACCGAATCTGGTTGAAGAGACGGGTGTGATGTTTTACGAGAAGCTCGATGGCAGCGCATGGCGGACGGAGGAAGAAGCGCGAAATCTTCTCGAACGAAAGTTGGCAATTTCCCTCGGGATCGGCGGAGCTGGGTTTATTGAATGGATTTGGAATACCAATCCGTTCATGAAATCAGACAACGAAGCGGCCATTGGCTTGTTCCGTGTCGATGGCACAGCAAAGCCCGAACTGCGGCCTGTTATCGACTACGCCAAATTCTTTGCCGCTAATCGACATCTGATGAATGGGAAAGAGTCAGAAGAAGTCGTTATGGTGATTCCGCATTCATTCATGTTCTCGACACGGAACTTTGCCACCGAGGCGACGCGCAAGTGCGTCCGCGCAATGTACTATCATTGCAATACACCCATGAGCGCGGTTTCCGAATACCGCCTCAGCTCGTTGAAACACGTGCCGAAGCTGGTGGTCCTTCCTTCGCCAAGAACGATCAACGAGCAAGCATGGACGATGCTGCTGGATCTCGCCACCAAAGGAGCGACGGTGCTGCTGACAGGTGCGTTCGATGCGGACGATCATTGGATGCCTCGTCCCCGTTTGGCCCAGCTTGCCATCAAGGCTGCGACCAAACCAGTGACTCAGGAGGAGTTTCTCGTTATCAATGGAGTGGAACATCTGGTGAGCTTCCGCGGGGAAAAGATCCAACGCGTTGAGAAAGGGGTAGTAGAGAACGAATCCACACCAAACGTCAAGACGCTGGGCCGCGGATCCGGGCAAATTCTCTGGTCTCCAATTCCGGTTGAGGTCTCTGACACATTCGACCCGATCGTTGCCCTCTACAAGTTTGCTCTTAGGCAATCGAAGGTTACAGCAGTCTGCGCGCTGGAGAAGCCAAGTCCATCGGTTCTCATTTCGCCAACAGTTTTTGAGAAGGCGGTTCTTTACACGTGTGTCTCCGAATGTGATCGAGATACCGAGATCAATTTCGTCCATCTTGAATCCCAAACCCCGATTCAGCTTACTGTTCCGGCACAAAGGACAACGCTTGTTTTTGTCGAACGGAAGTCCGGCAAGATCCTCGCTCAGCTTGGCTAACGAATGCTTTGAGATCTAAGTCGTTGAGTTGATGCGAAATGGAGCATCACCTCAAGAAGCTTGCAGGCTCGCGATCGAGCGCATCATCTACAAGCTGCCGCAATACAAAGATCGGAACGACTTCCTCGCTGGTTTCATTGCGCTGAGGAAGGATGGTGAAGTTGGTGCCTGCAGCTACGGCAAAGGATTGCAGTATACGTTGCACAAGAACGGCGTGTCCAAGTTGTCAATGCCGAGTATCTGGCGAAATAGAACGTAGACGAGAAGGAAAAACGAAATTGGTTCTTGAAGTCTGCATTGATTCTGCAGAGTCTGCTGTTGCTTCTCGGGAAGGGGGGCATCGCGGGAAGAGTTGTGCGCGAATCTGAATGAAGGGGGAACGACGCCGAGCGCAGGAATGATCGAATTGGCGCGCAAGAAGATTTCGATCGGTCTACATGTTATGGTTCGCCCGCGAGCCGGTGACTTCTGCTATTCCGATCTCGAGCTTGAGGTAATGAGGAGGGATATTCAAATCGCCAGAGACTTAGGAGCAGATGGCGTGGTATTCGGTGTGCTCCATCCCGATCGGACTGTCGATCTCGCTCGAACAAGCGAACTCGTCCAGCTTGCCACCCGATGAACGTGACGTTCCATCGAGCAATGGAGGATGTCATTGGTCTCGGCATCGAGCGGATTCTGACCTCCGGTGGAAAACACTCAGCCTACGACGCAATGGGGGCAATCAGCGATCTCGTGCAGAAATCCGACGGGCGCATTGTGATCATGGCTGGAGCAGGGATCGATGCACACAATGTGCGAGCAATCGTTTCTCAGACTGGTGTGCAAGAGATTCACGTGAGGAACGCTGTGTCCACGATCCGACAGGTCGGTCAAAGGACGGGGGCATTGTTTACCGCACCTCTTTCTGTCGTTCATCCTGCGGCAGTAAGAAATCTGCTCGCGATCATCCAATTTGCAAAGTAAGAGGTTCCCCCAATTCTCACGGCTCGCGCTTGCCGGTTATGAAATGCGTCCTCTACTTGAACGGCTCGAAAAGAACTGCTTGACCGAGGGAGACGGGGGAGCCTTCCGAAGAATGGGAATTCGACAAGTTGTGTCCCCAACTTGTCCGAATTCTCTTGACTTTTTCGGCGAGAAGTGTTTATCTTGGCGTTAGCGTGTTAGCGATAACATCGCCGCAGAATCGTGGTTCCTACCTTTGGCGAGTATTTTCCGCCTCCACTGTGAGCGAGAAGAACTCGCGCGGCGATGGCGAGGAGGTACAAGTCTTCTGAAGAGTGCGGTCCGCGGGGCTCAAATGATCGGAGCTACGGAGGATCCTGCGAGCACATCACTCTTTACGTCCGGTTCCCGTATTCGGCGTGAGCTGTGGTCTCTGAACACAGCCGGCGCATCCTGTTCTCACACATCCAACGCACAACCGTATGCAATCCATTGAGCTGGCATTCTCTGATTGGTTGATCATCGGACTCTACTTCGTTTTCGTGCTCGGCATCGGATTCTATCTGAAGCGGTACACGAAGAGCGAAAATGACTTTTTCCTCGCAGGCAGGAAAAATAGTTCGTGGGTTGCCGGACTCGCGTTCCTCTCGGCGAACCTTGGTGCACTCGAGTTGTTGGGCATGACTGGAAACACGTTCAAGTATGGGATGTATGTTGCGCACTTCTATTGGATCGGTGCAATCCCGGCGATGCTGTTCCTCGGTATCTACATGATGCCGTTTTATTACAGCAGCAAGATTAAGTCTGTCCCTGGATATCTCAAGCTCCGCTTTGATGAGAAGACGCGCGTGCTGAATGGAATTGCGTTTGCCGTCATGACGCTTTTGGTCTCCGGCATCAACCTCTATGCAATGGCCTTGGTGCTGCATACGTTTCTGGGTTGGAATTGGGATATCAGCATGTGGATCTCTGCCGCGACGGTTGCCGCGTACGTAACGCTCAGCGGCCTTCTCTCGGCGATCTTCACAGAGATCATTCAGTTCTTCCTTATCTGGTTCGGACTGTTCCTTGTCTCGATCTTGGGTATCATTGAAATCGGCAGCATCGGTGAAATCTTCAAGCGCGTGGACGATCTCTATCAGGCCGTCTCGTACACAACGCTCTGGTCAACGAGTGCGGATCCCTCGCTAAACGGAATGGTCATCACGTGGGGGGGGATTGTTCTTGGGCTGGGTTTTGTCCTCTCCTTTGGTTACTGGACGACAGACTTCCTCGTCGTTCAGCGGGCATTCTCTGCCAAGGATTTGCGCGCGGCGCGCATGACTCCAATCCTCGCCTCCTTCTTTAAGATGGCTGTTCCCTTTATCGTCATTCTCACGGGGCTCATAGCGATTGTATTAGCGAACGACAAGCAGACTGGCTTCGCTTTGTTACGCGACGGAGAACAAGTGAACTATGACTCGGCTCTTCCTCTTCTTATCGCGCGATACTACCCGGCCGGCCTCGTTGGCTTGGGTGTTACGGCGCTGCTTGCAGGGTTTATGGCAGGGCAGGCAGGTAATATCAGTGCGTTCAACACCGTGTGGACCTACGATATCTACCAATCCGTGTTGAACAAGAAAGCGTCAGAAGCGCACCTGCTGTGGATGGGACGCGTCGCGACGGTCGTTGGTATCCTGATCAGTGTGGTTACGGCATACTGGGCAAAGAGTTTCCCAAGCATCATGGACTACATGCAGGCCATTTTTTCCTGGGTGAACGCTCCGCTGTTTGCGACGATGCTTCTCGGCATGTTTGTCAAATGGATCACCCCGAACGGCGCATTCTGGGGACTGCTGGCAGGCATGGGTTCATCCTTCACGCTGTTCCTTGCTGTGAAATTCGAATGGATCGAGACACACGTTATGACCTTATCCAGCGTGGCAAGTGACATGGCAGCGAATTTCTGGCGCGCGTGGTGGGCATGGCTCATCTGCTTTGCTGTGACGATTGTTGTTAGCCTGTTTACCAAACGAAAACCCGATGATGAGCTCGTCGGGCTTGTCAGAGGTCTGACCCCAGGCGTCTCCACAGAGGGAGTCCCGTGGCATCGAAGACCTGAATTCTATGCGATCATTTCCTTGATGGTTGTGATTGCGCTCAACATCTACTACTGGTGAATGGGAGCCTCATATGGACAGCGAACCAAGGAAGATGAAACCTATTTGGTACTTTGTTGGACTCATGCTCCTGGCGATGGGGGCGGTGGTGGCAGCGTCGGGAATATATCATTACCTCAACCCTGGGACAGTGAAGACTGTTCTCGCAGATCTGCATCCTGATCTCTGGTGGGGTGCGGTGATGATTATCGCTGGTGCGATTTTTCTTCTTGTGAACAGGAAGGTCACGGTGGACTAGAAGAGGCCATACGGTGGATGACCGCGCGTCCCATATCGACAGGGTTTTCGTCAAAACATTCGGACCGAAGGAAGGAAGGATTATCGTCCAGTCACCCGGGAGAGTGAATCTCATCGGCGAGCACACCGACTACAACGAGGGTTTCGTATTGCCGGCTGCCATTGATAGGGCAATTGTTTTTGCTGTTGCGCCGCGTGCCGATGAGCGGTGCCACTTCTTCGCTGCAGATCTGAACGATGAACTCATCTGTGACCTCAGCTCGATACAGAAATCCTCGAAAGGATGGCCAAACTATCTCCTCGGCGTAATCGATCAAGTGAAAAAAGCCGGATATGCAATGCGGGGATGCGACGTTGTGTTCGGCGGTGATATTCCGATCGGTGCCGGTCTCTCG
>ERZ1292640.1483-Hain-H43-02um-R1-1483-length-19392-cov-6_pt2 | contig 13646 bp, 14 predicted proteins | sample MGYA00564404_ERZ1292640 | MGnify/ENA primary metagenome ERZ1292640 (study PRJEB36523, sample SAMEA6512636) | groundwater metagenome | collected 2019-01-08 | study: AquaDiva: Metagenomics assemblies of 32 groundwater samples
TATGGGCCGTGTTCAGCAGCAGCTCCTGGTCCACATCATTCACTTTGAACGGTCCAGCGGTGATTAGCAGTGCGTCGTTCGGCGCTATGCGCACCTGAAGCTCCACGCCGTACGGCTTCTTCAATGAGCGGGGATACCGCTTGTAAGGCACTTCCACAATCTTAGACTTCTCTTCGAAGTCGTAACGGCCGCGAAACTCCTTCCACGTCCACTCGCGCTGACGGTGGTGCGTTTCCAGTGGCTGGTCTTTATGGACGATTTCCTCTCCATTGGCATTGCGCCGACTTGCAATGCCGAAGTCTGCAGCAGGAAGCAAGCGCTCCCCAGCCACTAGGGGTACGGAGAATCCCACCTTAGCCACAGTTGAGAGCTGGCCTTCAAGACCAGTGACGACAACGAAGAAGCGGTCGGAAGGGGTGAATGGTTTCAGGTGAGCCTCGAGGCTTCGTACCTTTTTTCGGATAAACATAATTTCCTTGGGATGTGAAGACGGGAGGGCCGAAGCACCTCCCGCGGGTTGCTACCGTTTGCTGCCAGGAGTCACCTTCACAGGTTTCCACCCAGCTCCAGGTGTGGTCGTCGGTGGTAGCGGCTTGTTGTCCGCCACCGTCGCGAAGTTGGGGCGCTTGCCCCCCTTAGGCCCTACCTCTTGGTAAATGCCGCCACTGTTTCCGGTGCTCTGACCGGGCTTTTTGCTTGCTGCCATGTTTCCTCCTTGGAGACAGCTGGTTCGCCCGGTACGTAAAACCCTGGATACCCATTTGCCGAAGTTCGGGGTATCCTCACATCCGCTGAGAACGTGAGTTCAAGGGGCAGGGTTCGCCGGGTAACGGTTTCCTGCCAAGCCCACTAGGAGGTCCAAGTCCTGGTGGGCTTTTTCATTTTCGGTCTTGATGACCTGTAAACACTATATATGGGGTCAGTTTTATATGCAAGACGCTATAGGTAGTGTTTTCTGTGGATAACTGGTGCATCTGCAGGGGACTGATTCTCTGCATAAACCATTGTCTAGCTGGTGACCACGCTATCAGCGAGCGGCGCAAATGGCGGTGGACAAATAGAGCAGATGTGGGGGGGAGAGCCAAACTACCCACAGGAAATCCGGAAACGTCGAAGTCCTTTCTCCAGTGCCTTTTGGGCACACGGAGCTGGTGCCCTGTCGTGTCCCCCTGGAGTAGGCTTATCAGGACGGGCGGAACGAGCCTCGAAGCTTCCGCAGCTCCGCCCTTCGCGGCGACCTGCACAACACCTTCAGCCCTTCGAAGCTGGAGCATTACCAGCCCCCAGCTCGGCCGCAGGGGCGCTGCTCAGGCTGGAGCTTCACCTAGCTAGATGGCCTTGCCGGATGAGGAGCTTCGCCAGGCCTCGCACATAGCGCCTCGAAGATGGAGAGACGCCAGCCCCCACACGACGACAGGAGCGCCTTGTACTACGCCTGTATAGACGCCTTGCGCCACGCCTGGCTCCATTAGCGCCTCGAGCTGGCATGACCGCTCTTCACCTATGCGACGCAGCCAGCCCCCAACAGCGCCACGCCCGGTCGCCTGTTCGGCGACCTGCACAGTGACACCTAGGGCGACGCCACAGCGCCACCTTGAGCATCCCATCCAGCGCCTCGCCACACATCACATCCAGCGCTCTCAGCACAGCGCCACAGCGCCGTCTTGAGCGCACCCATGCGGATTAGCCGGGGATAACAGCCCCGCGCCTGCATAGCGCCTACTTTGGCGCCTCGCGACACGACGCAAGCGCCATCCAGCCCCCAGTCGATGTAGTCGACGGACGGGGGTTCACAGCGCCTACCAGCCATGGCCAAGCGAAGCGCAGGCTGGAGCGACGTAGCAACCTCCTCGCTAGGCGTCTGCCCAAGTGACTCCAGCCGCTCCAACAGAGACATCGCATCAGGCGCCATGCCTAGCGATAGCTGGTCATGCCTGGTGGATGTATGGGTATAGCGTTGTCGTGTCCCAACTTGGGACACGGCGGGGAATCTCTCGTGGGCCAACTTGGCCCATGGCACGGAGCGGCTACGAAAGAAACTGCAAATGCGCTCTGCGAGACGCCATCAAAGCCATCGAATCAGCTGCAGATTGAGCTGCTCAAGATGCGCCATTAAAGTAGAACATCTAGCGTTGGCGCGGGTTGGCGGGGCGTGTCTCAACTCGGACACGGAGTTGGAGCCTGTCGTGTCCCAAGTTGGGACACGGCGCCGCGCACTCAGGAGTAGGCTTTCCAGGAAGGGCGGCACGACGCTACGAAGCCTCGACATCGCCGCCCTCCATAGCGACCTGCACGACGCCTTCAGCGCTTCGAAGCTGGAGCCTCACCAGCCCCCAGCTCGGCCGCTGGGGGAGCTTCTCAGGCCGGAGCTTCACCTGGCCAGATGGCCATGCCGGGGAAGGAGCTACGCCAGGCCTAGCGCATGGCGCCTCGAAGATGGAGAGGCACCAGCCCCCAACAGCGACAACAGGAGTGCCTTGCGCCACGCCTGCATAGACGCCTGGCGCCGCGCCTGCAGGAGCTCCTTTGCGCGGGGCAGTAGCGACTCCTCCGATGGCGCCTCGAAGCCTGCGCAGCTCAGCGCCTATGAAGACGACCCTCAGGGGCTCAGCATGGCTATGCCGGATGCGGGGCGATGCGCGGGGCTGGAGGGACGCTTGGCGCAGAGATGGCGTGACGCAGCTGATGGTGCGCGGGAGCGATGCTGGGCCTGGAGCGCCGCGAGAGCGGGACGCTGGGGCTACTGCTGCGACTTAATGCGCAGTTCCCGGGGCTCAGGCCGGGACTGCCCGGGTTGCAGCGGCAGACTCTTGAGTTGCCCTTTGCTGTGGAGCTCCGCAGCGTCAGCCAGCAAGCGCTGCATGCTAGCGAGCTTCAGTTTCTCGAGCGTAGTGCGTGCGCTGTTGTCGGACGAGGACATTGGGGGCTCCTGGGCCGAGCCAGTATACGGCGCTGCGCAGGCGCTGGGAAGGCGGGGTATGGGAGCACGCAGGGCGCCGCGCGAATGAAGACGCGAAGCGCCGGGGGGATGGGCTGGAGAGGCGCATGTTTGAGCTGAGCCTGGGGTACGCTAAGCTAGACAAGGCGAGGTGAAGAATGCCCGAAGCTTGCGTAGGGTGGTCGAGCTCTCCGACGTTAGAGTAGAGTCATGCAGCTCCCCCGAGCTGTCCGACTTCTCCAGCGCCCACGCCTGAGGTATCTTTGAGGGAATGTACGACCACCCCTCCCAGGCTGAGCCCTACCTACCTTCGGATGGGCTGCTGGCCAAGCAAGCCTGCCTTGTTAGCGCGGCAGCAAGCGAGTTGATGGCCCGGGTACCCCAGGCAGTCCAGACCTCCCTTTCAGAGAGAACACGCAGAGCAAATGCTGTCGCCTCCAGTCTGCTGGAGGGACAGGAGGGGGAGGAGTACCTCGTTGCCCACGAGGCCGCGGAGCACGCACTGGACACCAGTGACTCAGCGGGCGCACAGGCCCTAGGTTCGGCCGTAATCATGCGATGCCATCAAGAGCTTTTCTGCCGTCTCGATTCAGCCCGGTTTTGCGCTGGACAACTGCGTACTCAACACGTCAAAGTACAGCGGCATGTGCCCCCTCATTACGAGGCGCTGCCGGCGTTCCTGGAGCGCTCAGACCAGGTCTACTTGCAGCCCTGGAAGTCGCCTGCTGAACTGCTCATCGCTGTGGCGGCCAGCCACCACCGGATGACCTGGATTCACCCATTTCAAGATGGAAATGGAAGGGCTATCCGGCTTCAATCCCAGTTTGCACTCCGCCCACTTGGTTCACGTTTCTGGTCTCTCAGCGCTGGACTGTGGCGCCGGCGCGATGACTATTTCCGGTTGCTCGCCGAGGCCGATTCGCACAGGCTCGGAGACCTCGATGGCCGAGGAAACCTGAGTGAAAAGCGCCTGGTCCAGTGGTGTGACTTCTTCATCTCAGTCGTCAACGAAGAAGTCCAAGCGATGGCTTCACAGCTCTAACTGGAACTGAAATAATCAATGCATGACCTTAGATGCATTTGCTGGAAGCCTGCGAGCGCGCAGCGAAGAATGGAGCCTCTCCCATCTAAAACTTGAAGTTGAGACACTGCCCGAGGGCATGCCTCCTACCGGCGCATTGGTGCTCTTTGTGATGACTGCTGAGCAGGTTGCCGCCGGTGAAGATGTCAGCCGCCACGTGCAGAATCGGCTCGACCTCAAGAAGAAGTGGGATGCGGATGTTGTGGCCGCCCATGGCCTAAGCAAGCTGGAGCGGGCGGGCTATTTGACCCTTGACGAGCTGGGATTGGAAGAGGTGAAGGCCGCGAAAGCGGCGAACCGATTCTTCCACGTCGGCGTGTGCTGGACAGTCACTCCGTCTGGGGCCAAATGGGTTGCTCAGCACCTGCCAGGTGCTTCATTTCAGCAGCTCCTGAAACAGAATCAATCGGGAATCCAGCGGGCCAGGAGCAGGTCCTAAGGGAGATGCGAGCCAGAGTAGCGACTGAGTTGCTCAGTCGACAAGGCTCAGTAGCCACTTGGACAAGGCGTCTGTTGCGCCAGGTGCTGCCAGGCCCAGCCGCTTGTCCGTCTCAATAAGTCTGTGCTTGTATCCGCGCGGCCAGTCCCGGGCGTCATCATCTACAGCCACCCAGTCCTTCAGTCCGCGGTGCTTTGCATCTGCGACGACCTGATATCCGCGGGCCACGCTACTGAAGTGCACCCCGTGCCGGCCGCGGTCAAAAGTTGAGCCGATGGCCCTGGCGCGTAGCTCGGCCGGGAGGTGTGTCAGTGCGGCTTCATAGCCAAACGAGAGCACCCAGCTCGTAGATAAAACAAGTCGGACACTGGGGTACGGATGCAGTAGAGCCGATAAAAGCTGGGCGTTCTCAAACAGCTTGTGGCTAGCGTACTGAGAGTCCAGTGTGAGCTCGCCGCTTGGTGCAACTCGCACAGCTGCGGGGTGAAGAACCCCATCGAAATCGAGGAACAAAACGGGGGCGTATGGCTGCATCGCACCCCATTTTCTGTCCCCTGTCAGAGCATGGCAACTTTGATATCAAGCATGATAATGCTTATTATCATGCTTGAATTTATGGCCTCAAACTAGGATATGTGCTACTCCGCGCAGGTCGAACAATCGTTTGAGACGTACATCCGTAAGTACGGCTCAAAAATCGACCTCGACGCATTCCTTGAACTGTTCCAGGCCCGGTTGGGTAATGCCAGCATCAAGATTCCTCGAGGAATGGAGGACGCCTTTTCGACCGCTCAAACCGAGAAGGGCCGGCAGATATTCGAGCTGGTGAAGGAGTATCGGCAGCAGCAGGCAAGCCGCTTGGAGCAAGACCTTTTTGTCCTTCGCAAGCGCAAAGCTGATGCCGAGCGTAAGCTGACCACGAAAGTGACCAAGGGTGCAACTGATAGTCTTCGCATTGCCGCCAAGAAGCTCGCTTGGACACTGGAGAAACTGGCTGACCTAAAGCGCACTGTCCCGGAACCAGGGGATGCACGCATCTACCCTGGGTACTACGTGCCTGTGATGGTTTTGGAGGGCGGAAAGAGGGTCATCAAGCCCATGCGGTACCAGTGTCGACCCGCTGGTAAGCCTGCCTCCTACGACACCAAATACCCTGGAACATACAACGCCCGCCGCGACAACCTAGAGGGGTTCTGGAAGGGGCAGTTCGGTCATACCCATGGTCTGATGCTGACGCACGCGTTCTATGAGCATGTCACATTGGACGGGTCGGAGGGCGAGAAAAAGCTCATCCTCGAGTTCAAGCCGAATGCACTTCCAGACATGCTTGTTGCGGTGCTCTGGTCACGGTGGGTTGGTCAGGACGGTTCAGAATTGCTGTCCTTTGCGGCTATCACGGACGAGCCACCAGCAGAAATTGCTGCGGCTGGGCATGACCGCTGCGTCATACCCATCAAGGGCCCAAACATGGATGACTGGCTACAACCGTCTTCATTGGATTTGACCAAGTGTTATGCCATTCTGGATGACCGCGAGCGGCCGTACTACGAGCACAGACTTGCCGCATAAATCTAGGAATTCTTCGGACTGGCACCCATTCCATGCTTGACGCTCATGTGGAAGAAAGTCGAAGGTGATACGGATTAATACATTGAGTGCAGGTGCAAGTGCTATGGACTTGCTCCTGGTCTCCATGCAATGAGCCGAGAAATAGCTTCCAAACAATTCTTCGTACTAGTGAAATATCCCCTAGTGACCAGCGCGAGAAATAGTGCTGGTCAGGATGAAATCCCATGAACATATCCGTGGAGAGGGAGCGTTCATTGCTCATCGCAATTGGCTTAGGCAAGTAAATTGGTTTGCCTGAATTTCTAATCACTTGAAGTACCTCAGAAGTTGTTGGCTTCTTTCTAAGCGCTCTCTTCTTCCATGCCGAACGGTGCAGTACTCCATCTCGGCTGTTTTCAGCAAGAGTCCCCAGATACAAGTGATATGGGTTTAAACACGCAGAGCACCCACAACGATGCAATACCCAAGACTTACCTGGTTGGCCAATCAGAAATTTATAGACCAATCTGTGGGCGGAATTTGATAAGCCAAGGGGAGTTAAGTCGGAAATAAACGCATGGCCATGCTTCTTGTGGTAAGCCTGCCAATTTGGACAAAAGCATCTTCCTTTAGCAAGCCCTATAAATTTTTCCATTTAATTGTTCGCTCGTCTTCTTTCGTTTCAAAGCGTTGATTCTTTGAGAAAATCAAGATGGGAACAATAGATTTCATCGAGGTGTTGGCGTATCAGTTTTTCTTCGATATACATGCGTTGCATGAATGAAACTGAACCACCAGCCGGCACACTACTAGCCTCAAGAATCCAAGCGTGCTCGCTAATGGTGAGGCAGCGGTGTAGAGACTTGGCCTGCACTGCCAGGATGTAGGTTTCTTTTACGATGACCACGTCAGCGACCTCTTCGCCATCGGTGAACCTTGGATGATTCTGGTGTGGTGGCAGAGTCCTGCGTCCGCAGGAAGTCGAAGAGCAGGGGTTCAGCTGGGCGTGTAGTAGATGGCGTCCAGGAGCGCTGCGCGCCCCAACCAGATTTCGGCGTCAGCCGCATTGCTTGGCAGTGGATGCCTCCACCACGAATCGCCATGCATCGGCTCGATGATTCGTTGCCAGTAGTTCTCCAGACTCGTCGTGCTCGGGCTGACGCCGAAGTTCTCGCACAAGTCCTTTCGGTTGGCCGAGTCAATGCACACGAACGCGTCGGGCCGCTTCATCGCCAAGAGCCTGGTCGCGGTCGGTAGTCCGCCCACCCGGCCGTCCTGGTCGAAGGCTGCTAAGAACGCCTTGCAGTAGCGGTCGTATTCGTTCTGCGTGACCGCGCCCATCAACGGGATGAAATCGAGGGCGTTGGATAGGCCTTTGGGCGCGTCGATGACCAGGTTCGCAAACGTCCCATTTGCGCCCATGCTTCCGAAGAGCCCGTAGTCCACGCCGGGCTGCTGGGACTTCTTTCGCCCAAGAGTGCCGGCGACAAGCTTGCGGTCGTCCTCGCTCCACTTGGCGTAGGGTATGCCGGTCGCGAAAAGGGCACGTGCCTTCGTCAAGACCCTCAAGCGCTCCTTGAACAAATGCGCAGACGGGTGAGTTGAACTGCGGACCTGCACCAAGTAGTCCTCCCAGCTCATGTCGTGCGGCGCACGGTTGGTGTTCGAATTGACGGGTGGCCGAACATCAGCGAACTTGTTCAGCTCCACTCGCGCAGCAGCCTTGGCCGCGTACTGGTGACGGTACCGATAGAGGAACTCAGGCGAGATATCCTCGGCGCCCCTCCAAGCGTCTGCTACGAAGCGGCTGAGCTCTGCCAGCGCTGCATCATCAGGAGAACCATCTAGCAGTACGCTTGCTTCGACGTTTCGTTTCATCGCGGCGTTCGTGAGATTTGGGCTCCCGACCACACAGCGGACGCGGCGCCCGTTCCGAAACATGTAGACCTTCGGATGGAACAGGTCGCCGGTAGGTGGAACGACGGCTGCGGCCTCAAGCGCTCCTACCCGTTCGAGGACCTCAGGCTGCGTCTGGAACATGTGAGTTCCGAGAACGAAGTGCTCGAACTTCGATTTGCTTTTCATTGCCGCTTCGAAGACCGCGTTCTCGGTAGCCCAGGCAACCGCCCACTGCATCGAATCGCAGCTCTCGACCAGCGCTACGAGAGTCGCCTGTGTCTGCTCCCGCGATAAGAACTTAACATCCATACCTTCCTCTCATGTTTCTGTTGGACAAAGCCCGGTGGGCTTCTGGGAACGTCAGGACAGGCGAACTGCTCGCGCAGCAACGGGCAAGTACAACCACCGCTGGCTCACGGGCTTGCTGGTTGCGCTGAGAAGGGCGTGGCCATAGGACTCGAGCTGAGGGCCGTGCTCGGCCACTAGGTCCTCGTCTCTGGCGGCGCCACCGGGGTTTGACTTGTGGTCCAGGAGAACCCATCCATCTTGCGCTTCGACCAGCAGGTCGATTCGGCCGCGGATGCGGGTCCCGTTCGGGCCGTCGGCCTCTACGGGAACTTCTACATAGACCGGGCAACCGGGCCAGCGGCTGGCTATCCACTTTTGGAACGCTGTGACCTGTGCGCAAACGGCATCCTTGTCCACGGATTGGGCCACAGACCAGCTGGTCAGGATGCGCTCGACATCCTCCGGACGGGGTGAGCCGACCACAACGGCGCGAGCAATGCTCAGGTGCAAGGCTGTGCCGAGCGATGCCATGTCGGGCTTGCCTGCCAAGCTCAGCCGCACTCCGATGGATTCGGTCTCGGCGACTTTGAAGGTGCCGCCTGAGGCAGAACTTGGTCGATGCCACAACGGCTCGGCCTGCAAGCGTGGCCGAGGGGTGAACCAGTGGCAGTCCTCGGGTGCCTTGGCTGGGGGTTCAACCGCACAGTCGTCCTTGCTCCACGACTTCGCAATCCTGGAGAGCGGCTGGCCGTCGGGAAGGGCCACAATACCCGAGCCTCCGAATAACACATCTGCTGCGCCCTGAATCTCGCCGACCCAGGCACGGCCAGGCCCGCGAGGACGAACGAACGACACGGCCACGTTCATGTCGCGCGCGCGGGTCAGGCCCACGTACAGAAGGCGCTTGTTCTCAGCGAGCGCTTCCGTCTGCATTGCTTTTCCGGTGTCGCTGCTCTCTGCATTGAGGGCCGCTTGGGATTGGGCCCGCTTGCCCCAAGTCTTGAGCCAGCAGTGGACAAAACGATTGGCCAGCGGCTGCTGCGGGTCGAAGCCGCCAACTGTCCTTGCGCGGGCGCCCCACAGTGAGCTGCGGGCTGTCGCTTCGAGGCTGGTTAGCACGACGACAGGCCACTCCAGCCCCTTGGCCCCGTGGTAGGTGAGTACCGTGACGGAGTTGTCCGCCGAGGCGGCCCGGTTGTCGTCCTCATCAGCGGCGAGCTCATCGAGCCAACGAAGCAATCCACTGACGGTTGCAGGCCGCTTCGCGGCCACACATTCGTCTTCGAAGGCGTTGCCCAGTTCGACCAGCGCTTCAACGTTGGCCAGGCGATTCCGGGATTCATGAGCGGAGCCGGACCATTGGCCGACAAAGCGAGCTATCTGGGACTCAGCGGCTGCCAGTCGCAAGGCCTCCTGTGGCGTCAGTGCCGTCAGTGCTGGGCGCAACTCCTCTAGACGAGCCAGCAGTGGATGCGCGTTGTCCCCCTTGGTCTTCCACTCGTGGGGCTTGGTGCCTTCAGTGGCCAGATGATTCAGTCTGTCCGTCAGCCAGGTCTCGACCGGTGTGCTGTCAGCCAAGGTGAGAACCAAAGCCGATGCGACCGTGTCGTTTGGGTTGTTCATACGTCGCAAGCACGCCACTACGTAGATGGCCTCGGCCGTCCCCAATAGGCCCGAGCGTGGGCTAGCTGACGGGATGCCCCAACGAGTCAGCGATGTGACGGCGAAGCCAACCTGCTCGTTGTAGCGGCACAGCACTCCGACATCGCCAGGCTGTATCGGACGAAGCTCCTTGGTGTCTTTGTCTTCGACCTTCATCCCAGATTCCAGCAGTTCGCGGATAGCCCGTCCAAGGCCAAGGTAGTCAGAGTCGTTTCGACTGCTCTCGAAGTCCCAGTTCAGTAGCGCCGGCTGGTCCGGGATGTCCTGTCGCAGTGGCTTCAGCTGAACCTGCGCAGGCGTGAGGTCCGGCTCGAACGCCGAGCCGAACACAGTATTTGTGAGCGAGACGAGGCTCTTAGTGGAGCGCCTAGAGGTGTCGAGTGCTTGGCCGATGGTTCCGCCCCAGGCCTGGATTGCACCCAGGACGCCCGCGATGAGGCTCGCGTCTGTGCCGCGGAATCCATAGATGGCTTGCTTGGGGTCGCCGACCCAGACCGACCGCTTGGCGAGCTTGGCCAGCTCAACGAAGAGTGCCAGTTGAAGGGGGCTGGTGTCCTGAAACTCATCGACCATGACAAGGTCGAGGTCCGTAGCCAACGCCTCTCGCACGGCCGGGTTCGACCGCAGAGCGCGCAGAAGCAGGACCTCTTGGTCGCTGAAGTCCACCGCGCCCAGGGCCTTCTTGGCCTGCTCGTACGCATCAAGAACGTCGGCAGCCAAGTTGAACACCAGGTCAAGGTACCGGCGGACTTCGGCATGAAAGTCTGGGTGAGATTCATGGGCCTGAGCGGCGGCTTTCACTGGGGCGATTTGGTCTCTCACCTTAGCGCCGGCGTCTAGGCCAGCCGCCCCAATCCAATCTGGCCAGCTCCAACGCCCGCTTTTGAAGAGCCGGTCCAGCTTTTGCAACGCGTCCAGCCCCTTAAGCAGGTTGTCGGCAATCTTTTCTCCAGCGGCCTGCTTCTGTTCAACGTAGGCAACAACGTCTTTGTGTGCTTTGGTCAGCGCAGCCGCCAGTGCCTCGGTGGGGGTTGCTCCTGCAGTTGGAGTAGGCCAGTTCGCGAGCATCGCGTTCGCGTTTTGTGCACCCATCGCGCGCAGTGCCGCCGGCGAAATGTCGTTATCGAGCGCCGCTTTGACCAGGGCCTCGACGGTCTTAGACCAGTCCGCCTGCTCGATACCAAACCGTTCGGTCAGCCGAATCAGTTCGGCCTGGCCGGCGGCGTCCATGGTCTCGGAAAGCGTGGCCTTCAGCAGTCGCTTGGATTGGCCTTCACCGAGGACTGTCTGGTCGGGGGACAGGCCCAGCTCGAAGCAGAATCGCTTGAGCATTTGGCCGCACACGCTGTTGACGGTGCCCAAGCGGGCCTGGCCGATGGCAGTAGCAAGGTCGATACGACCTTTCTCAAGCAACCAAGACCGGGCGCGCTCGCGAAGCTCGGTGGCAGCCTTCACCGTGAAGGTCGTGGCGAGGATGGCATGGGGCCGCGCTGTGCCGGACTCAAGGGCTTGGGCAAGGGTTTCGGTGAGCTTGTAGGTCTTGCCGCTGCCTGCGCCTGCGCTAATGAATTCGATGTTGTTCATCATTCCCAGCCTCCCAGCAAAACGAGGTGGTCGCTGTCGAACCGGCCATTTGGACCTTTGACCTCAAGGGTTCCGTCGGGTCCCTGGTAGTCGTCAGTTGGGTCCTCAGGAACTACGTCGACGACACCGGCGTCGAGCTGTCCCTTACGCCAAGCCCATGTGGCCTCGGCCCGCCCCAGCAGAGTTGCGACGGTCACGCCGTCTGGTGGCCTTCGCACCTGAGCGTTTGGGAAGATGTTCGCGGAAGTGATGTACAACGCCGCGCTTTCCAGAATGAAGTAGCCAAGCCCGGCTGGAGCAGTGCCCGCCGTTTGCTCGATGAGACTAGAGTAGAGCGCCAGCTGCAGGTGCTCGCCGGAGCGTAGAACCCCAGAGTAGTAGGTGTCGCCTCGCCACTTCATGTCGAGCGCGACTTGGCGCTTGTCACTTAGCTCGACGAGCAAGTCAATCTTGCCGACCAGCGGTACTGCTCCGATGGTCCCGGAGAACTCAGCCTCCGTCCGCACTTGGGTTGCGCCCGCAGACCTCAGGTGGTTAAGCAGGCTGCGGATGGCGTCTTCGCAAACCTTGCGGAAGTGCTGCTGACTGACGCCTGCACCCTGCATCAGCAACACAGCGCCTTCGGTCCGCAACAGCGAGTCCGCCTCGGCACGGAACCAATCGACCGCCTTTTCGTTCGACCATGCCAAGGCGTCAGCGTTCGCAAAGAGCTTTTCGAACACCCTGTGCGCTAGGACGCCTAGCAGGCGGTTGTCCTCTTCCACCTTCAGGATGGTGGTGGGTTCCAGTCCGGCCACTCGCTTCAGTACGAACAGAGCCGGGTCATTGAAGAGCTCGTTGAGCGTCGTGAAGGACTGTGGCGAATCTGCAAGTTGGACGGGCTTCGGGAGTTGGACGAGCCGGGGTGGTGTTGGCAGGGGCTGAGGCGTAAGTACTACGGCGGTAGTTCCGACAAGGGTGGAGCCAATTGCCACATCAAGGTCGAAAGCGCGGCTCTCGATTGCAGGCAACATTCGCTTTAGCAGTTGACGAATCGGATGTACCTCTGCACTAGGCGGAGGGCAGACGAGCACAAAGCGCTTCCTTGCGGCGAGGAGCGGTCGCAACCACTGTGCGGCAAGCGATACCAGCTCGCGCGACGGGTCTCGCAACTGAACACCCAGTTGGGTCAGAGCAGCCACCTCTGCGGCCGACCAGGGCAGTGGCGAAGGCAGCGCCGGAGTAGAGGGCATCCACCAGACCACCTCTTCTGCTGGTTCGATGCATGCTGCTGGTGTGCTGGCCGAACGCATGCAGCCGACTTGGGCCACCGCGGTTGGGATGGTCGCACCTGCAGGCGTGGCGTGTGCGACCAACTGCTCAATTTGCCGGGGAAGCACTGTGGTCAGTCCTTGCTTTGCCAGTTCGTTCAGAGCCTCCAGGACAGCGGTGCATTGACGGTAGGCAGGTGTGAAAGTCGCCACATCGGCAGGCTCCCCTGATAGTCTGCGCCGCATGGATTCTTTCATGCGGTCAACCCGTGCGATGAGTACATCGACCGGAACTCCATCGGTGCGCGGACAGCGGTCCGACTCGAGCCAAAAAACAATTTCGTCCGCCAGTTCCTTGGCGTCGTCACCCGTGGTGAGCTTCGCCTTGGCCGCGTTCCAGGCTTCGCCGCCAATACCAGGCTGATTCGCAACCGCTCGGGCGAGCCTGCCTCTTGCTGAGCGACTGAAAGGTCCGACAGGATGGGTCAAGAAGTCCAGTAGGCGCTTGACATCAAGCGGAGACCAGCAAAGCTCCAGCGCAAGCGGCAAGGCCTGCAGTGCCGGGCGAAGCTGGCTGGGGCGTTCGAATCCACAGTTGACTCCGCCGGTTGCGGACAGAGAAACATCGAGCGATTCGCCGGTGTCCTCAGCCAGGACAAGGCGGTCGCCAGGCTCATGCGAGTGTTGCGCGCTAAGCCAGTGTTCGGCGGTTGTGGCCGAAAGGGCGTGCACCAGCACGAGGCTGCCGTCGGCCGGAGCGGCCAAGTCGCCCCCGGGTTGACCAGCCAGGACGGCCAAGGCTTGCTCTTGGACTGCGCGGAGCTGACCTTCGCCCTGTGGTCCAGGAAGGCGGACTTCGACTGCGGGGAGGCGCTCGAGCACCTCCCTCCAGAGGAGCGGGAAGTCCGCGGGCGGGTCGACCAGGTAAACTGACTTGATGGGGCCTGGGCCTGAAGC
>ERZ1292640.2872-Hain-H43-02um-R1-2872-length-13642-cov-7_pt1 | contig 13642 bp, 8 predicted proteins | sample MGYA00564404_ERZ1292640 | MGnify/ENA primary metagenome ERZ1292640 (study PRJEB36523, sample SAMEA6512636) | groundwater metagenome | collected 2019-01-08 | study: AquaDiva: Metagenomics assemblies of 32 groundwater samples
TGGAAAAGCTCAATGCGCGCCGCCGCGAGACCGTGCCGGCCAGCGAGCTGGTGGTGGGTGTGCAGTGCGGCGGCAGCGACGCGTTTTCCGGCGTCACCGCCAATCCAGCCGTGGGCTTCTGTACCGACCTGCTGGTGCGCGCCGGTGCCACCGTGATGTTTTCAGAAACCACCGAGGTGCGCGACGGCATTGATCAATTGACTTCACGCGCGACTACCCCTGAAGTTGCGCAGGCCATGATCCGCGAGATGGCCTGGTACGACGCCTACCTGCAAAAAGGCCAGGTGGACCGCAGCGCCAACACCACGCCCGGCAACAAGAAGGGCGGCCTGTCCAACATTGTCGAAAAAGCCATGGGCTCCATCGTCAAGTCGGGCAGCTCGCCCATCAGCGGCGTGCTGGCACCCGGCGAAAAGCTCAAGCAAAAGGGTTTGATCTACGCCGCCACTCCGGCCAGCGACTTCATCTGCGGCACCTTGCAGCTCGCCGCCGGCATGAACCTGCATGTGTTTACCACTGGCCGTGGCACGCCTTATGGCCTGGCCGAGTGCCCGGTCATCAAGGTCGCCACCCGCAGCGACCTGGCCAGGCGCTGGCACGACCTGATGGACATCAACGCCGGCCGCATTGCCGACGGGCAGGCCAGCATCGAAGACATCGGCTGGGAGCTGTTTCACCTGATGCTCGAAGTCGCCAGCGGCCGCAAGAAAACCTGGGCTGAACACTGGAAGCTGCACAACGCGCTGGTGCTGTTCAACCCTGCGCCGGTGACCTGATCCTCACATTCCCCACATTCCACCTCCTTTAAAAGCAAGCGCCTCATGACACAAGTTATTCCCTATCAGTCCTTTCCCAACAGCTTCAAGCGCGACCTGCGCGCCGGCAAGAAGCTGATCGGCTGCTGGTCGTCCCTCTCCAACGCCATCACCACCGAGGTGCTGGGTGTGGCCGGCTTCGACTGGATACTGCTCGACGGCGAACACTCGCCCAACGATGTCGCCACCTTCATCCCGCAGCTGATGGCGCTGAAAGACAGCGCCAGCGCGCCCGTGGTGCGGCCGTCGTCCAACAACGAGGTCGAGATCAAGCGCCTGCTCGACGCCGGCTTCTACAACTTCCTCGTGCCCTTTGTCGAAAGTGTGGACGAGGCGAAACGCGCGGTGTCTGCCACCCGTTACCCGCCCCAGGGCATACGCGGCGTGTCGGTGTCCCAGCGCAGCAACCGCTATGGCACCGTGCCCGACTACTTCAAGTCGATCAACGAACACATCTGCGTGATGGTGCAGATCGAAAGCCGCGCCGGCGTGGCGGCGGCGCGCGACATCGCCGCGCTCGACGGCGTGGACTGCATTTTTGTCGGGCCGTCCGACCTGGCCGCCGGCCTGGGCCACCTGGGCAACGCCGGCCACCCCGAGGTGCAGGCCGCCATTGCCGCGGTGTTTGCCGATGCGAAAGCCTGCGGCAAACCCACCGGCATCCTCGCGCCGGTGGAGGCCGATGCACGCCGCTACATGGCCATGGGCGCCACCTTCGTGGCCGTCGGCAGCGACCTGGGCGTGTTCCGCTCGGCCACGCAGGCCCTGCACGACAAGTACCGCGACTAGTTTTTTCCGGATCTCATCCCGGACCCGCTCCGGGATCCATGCATCCGCCTTCTGAACCGCGGCTCATGGGCCGCAAATTTTCTTAACGATCAACTGGAGTATTTGAAATGAGCAAGCTGGGTTTTATCGGTCTGGGCATCATGGGCGCGCCCATGGCCGCACATCTGGTCAAGGCCGGCCACGAGGTCTTCCTGGCTACGCGCAGCAAGGTGCCCGCTGACCTGCTGACCGGCCAGGCCGTGGCCTGCGCCTCGGCGCAGGAAGTCGCCGAGAAGGCCGACATCATCTTCATGATGCTGCCCGACACGCCCGATGTGGCCAAGGTGCTGTTCGGCGACAAGGGCGTTGCGGCTGGTTTGTCCAAAGGCAAGACCGTCGTCGACATGAGCTCGATCTCGCCCATGGACACCAAAGACTTCGCGAAGAAGATCAACGAACTCGGCGCCGACTACCTCGACGCGCCGGTCTCCGGCGGCGAGGTTGGCGCCAAGGCCGCCAGCCTGACCATCATGGTGGGCGGGCCGGACGCCGCGTTTGAACGCGTCAAGCCGCTGTTCGAGCTCATGGGCAAAAACATCACGCTGGTTGGCGGCAACGGCGACGGCCAGACCTGCAAGGTCGCCAACCAGATCATCGTCGCGCTCAACATCGCCGCCGTTGGCGAAGCCCTGCTGTTTGCCAGCAAGGCCGGCGCCGACCCGGCCAAGGTGCGCCAGGCGCTGATGGGCGGTTTTGCGTCGTCGCGCATTCTGGAAGTGCATGGCGAACGCATGATCAAGCGCACCTTCAACCCGGGCTTTCGCATCGGCCTGCACCAGAAAGACCTGGGCCTGGCCCTGGCCGGTGCGCGCACGCTGGGCGTGGCCCTGCCGCAAACCGCCGGTGCCGCGCAACTCATGCAGGTCTGCAGCGCCAATGGCATGCAGGACCTCGACCATTCGGCCCTGGTCCGCGCGCTGGAGCTGATGGCCAACCACGAAGTCGCCAAGGCCTGAGCCGCGGCGCACGCTTCCCCCATTCAAACGACAGGAGACAAGACATGACCCTCAATCGCCGCAAGGTTCTCGCTTCATCCGTGGCCCTGGGCCTGGCCGCCTCGGGCGTCCAGGCGCAAACCCAGGCCTGGCCCGCCAAGCCGATCCGCCTCATCGTGCCTTATCCGCCGGGCGGCTCGTCCGACATCATTGCCCGCGCCATCAGCCAGCCGCTGTCCGAAGCGCTCAAGCAGCCGGTGATTGTGGAAAACAAGCCGGGTGCCAATGGCAACCTCGGCGCCGACTTCGTCGCCAAGTCTGCCCCCGACGGTTACACCCTGCTGCTGTGCGACACCGGCGCGCTGGCCATCAGCCCGTCGGTGTACACCCGGCTCCAGTTCGACCCGAGCAAGGACTTGCGCGGCGTCACCATGCTGGCCTATTCGCCGCACCTGCTGGTGGTGCACCCGTCGGTGCCCGCGAACAATCTGAAAGAACTGGTGGCGCTGTCGCAAAAGACGCAGCTCAACTTCGCCGTCACCGCCATGGGCAGTGCGCCGCACCTCGCCGGCGTCGCGGTCGAGCGCGCCAGCAATGCGAAGTGGCAGTACATCCCCTACAAGGGCGGCTCGCAGGCCATCACCGACACGGTAGGCGGCCAGACCCAGGTGCTGATGAACGGCATGCTGGCCACGCTGCCTTTTGTGCAGAACGGCCAGCTCAAGATCCTCGGTGTGTCCAAAGCCACACGCATGCCGCTGATCGGCAATGTGCCGACGCTGCAGGAGCAGGGCATTGCCGGCTTCGAGTCCGGCACCTGGCAGGGCATTCTGGTGGCGAAAAACACGCCGGCAGCCGTCGTGACGCGGCTCAACACCGAACTCATCAAGGTCATTCGCAGCCCCGAGATACGCGCCCGGCTCAGCGGGCAGGGCGCCGAGGTGGCGACCATGTCGCCGGCCGAGCAGGACGCTTTCTTCAACCAGGAGCGCAAGCGCTGGGCTGCCGTGGTGGCGGCGGCTGGCATCAAGCTGGATTGAAAAACCGCTATTGATTTAGTAGCTGCTTTCACCCGTCAATAAAGGGCTTAAGGCCGATTTGGCTTCTATAAACCACTGATTGGCCGTAGATATAGTGAATTTGCATTTCATACGGCCAAAACCGAAATGCCGGCAAAATAGGCTGACAAATCGCTCCTGATTTGATAGCTTCTTGCGCCCGCCACACAAGGGCTGGCGGCCGATTTACCCATAAGAAAACGCCAGAACGGGCTTTTCAGCCCCGGCGCCGCCGCATCAACCAGTCCACCGCCTCGAACAGCGCCTCGCTCAGCAGCGCCAGCAAGGTCGCGGGCAGGGCGCCGGCCAGCAGCAACTGGCCGTCGTTCAGCGCCAGCCCGGTGACGATGCGTTCGCCATAACCACCCGCACCGATGAAAGCCGCAATCGTCGCCGTGCCAATCGCAATGGCGGTGGCCGTGCGCACGCCGGCCACAATCGTTGGCAGCGCCAGCGGCAGCTCGATGTGGCGCATGCGCTGGCCGGCCGTCATGCCCAGTGCTTGCCCGGCCAGCCGCAGCCCGGGCGACACCTCGTTCAGCCCCGCCACCGTGTTGCGCATGATGGGCAGCAGCGCGTAAAGCGCCAGCGCAATCAGCGCCGGCACGGTGCCGATCACGCCCATCAGCGAGATCAGCATCGCCAGCAGCGCCAGCGAAGGCACGGTCTGCATCAGCCCGGTGGCGCCCAGCACCAGCGCGCGCAGGCGCGGGTGCGGAAACACCCACACCGCCAGCGGAATGCCGATCAGCGCCGCCAGCCCGACCGAGATCAAGGTCAGCGCCAGGTGCTGCCGCGTCAGGCGCGCCAGGTCGGGGCCGAACAGTTTGGCCCAGAAGCCGCGCTGGTTCGGGTCGGCGCCCGCACCCGCCGCTGCGGCGGGTGCGCCGCCGGCTTTTGCTGCCAGGTGATCCCGTGCAATCACATCAAACGCCACGCCCTGCAGTTCGGCCCGCGCGTTCATCGCAATCATGGCGTTCTCGTCGATGCTGCCGCCCAGCTTCTGCAGCGCCGCCCAGGCCTGCGGAAAACGCGTGGGCACGTCCAGCCGGTGCAACAGCACCGCGTCATAACGCGGGAAGTAGGCCTGGTCGTCCTTCAGCACGCGCAGGCCCAGGTGGCCAATCTTCGCGTCGGTGGTGTAGATGTCGATCACGTCCACCTGCTTTTGCGCAATCGCGTCATAAGCCAGCCCGTGGTCGAGCGCCACCGGGGTTTGCGGCGCGCCATAACGCTGCGCCAGCCCGCGCCAGCCGTCGGCCCGGCCGATGAATTCGTTCGACAGGCCCAGCTTCAGTTCAGGGTGTTTGGCCAGATCACTGAGCGACGTGATGCCCAGGCGCTGCGCCGTGTCTTCGCGCATGGCCAGCGCGTAGCCGTCGTTGAAGCCCAGCGGCACCGCCACGCCCAGGCCCAGTGGCGCCAGCGCCGTGTTCATGGCCTGCGTCGTCATGGCCGCATCACCCTTGAGGATCTCCTGGCTGATGGTGCCCACGTACTCGGGGTAAAGGTCAATGCTGCCCGAACGCAGCGCCTCATAAACAATGGCGGTGTTGCCCAGGCCCTGCAGCACCGAAGGCGGCGTGGGCGTGTGCGGCGCCGCCGCCTGCGCCAGCACCTGCGCCAGGATGTAGGACTCGGTGAAGCGTTTGGAGCCTATGCGCAGCGTGTCGTTGACGGGCGGCGCGGCGAAGGCCAGGCTGCTGACGGCGGCCAGCAAAAAGCTGATGAGGGCGAAACAGCAGGCGGCAAGGGCGGGGAGGCGGCGCGTCATGGCGCCAGTATCGCCGCGCCGGCTGCAGGTGCCAACACCCTGTGGCAGACTGCATCCCGAACCCACCACCCAACAAGACCGACCCCATGCCCATCCAGCTCTACGCCTTCGACACCCCCAACGGCCGCAAGATCAGTGTCGCCCTCGAAGAAATGGGCCTGCCCTACGAGGTGCATGTGGTGGACATCACCCAGGGCGAGCAGACCGCGCCCGAGTTCCTGAAGATCAGCCCCAACAACAAGATCCCCGCCATCATCGACCCCGACGGCCCGGGCGGCCAGCCCATCAGCGTCTTCGAGTCCGGCGCCATCCTGATCTACCTGGCCGAAAAAACCGGCACCTTTTTACCCAAAGACCCGCGCGCCCGCGTGGCGGTGATGGAATGGCTGATGTTCCAGATGGCCGGCTTCGGCCCCATGCCCGGCCAGGTGCACCACTTCATCGCGCTGAAGGACGAAGCCGACCGCCGCTACGGCCTGGAGCGCTTCATGGCCGAAACCAAACGCCTCTACGGCGTGATGGACCGCCGCCTGGCCGATCACGCCTTTTTTGCAGGCGAAGAGATCTCGATTGCCGACTTCGCCATCGTCGGCTGGGTCTGGCGGCATGAGCGGCACAAGATTGATCTGGCGGATTTTCCGCATGTGTTGCGGTGGTATCGGGGGATGATGGAGCGGCCTGCGGTGGCGCGGGGGTTTGCGGTGGCTTTGAAGCGAGCAGCATGAGATAACTCACGTCACACAAGCAATGCTGGATGTGCTTAGAGGGCTGACCTAGACAACTGATCCCGCACACTCTGCTGCCAGATATGTCGGTACACCAGTTGCGCCACCTGCGCCTTATCCTCTGACGTGTACGGTGGCTCTGGCAGCTCCTGATAAACATGGTTGAGAATGAAAGTCTCCACCTCCGCCTGGGTCTGTTCTTTTTCTGTCCAGTGGTCAAGCGTTGCAATGACCTTCAACACGCCTGCCAAAAGCTCCTTGCTGGCCTGCTTGATGCGCTCGCGGTCTACCTTGGTTAGATCCGCGCGCTGCACGAGGTCGAACAGCGCCAGCTGATCTTCACTCAGGCCCTCGTCCACGGCCCTGCGCTGCTCCACGCTCAGGCTGTTGGCCAGGTCGATCAATTTGGCAAAGGTATCTTCTACCGTGGCGCGGTCTTTGTCTTGGTTATAGGCGGCTATGATTTCCTGGTACTTCTTCTCGTAGTTCATCCGCAACGGATTGCTGGCCAGCATCTGAGCCAGCTTCTCTTCCACGATCTGGCGTATGTCTTCGATTACCGTGGCCTTACGCTTCACTTTCTTTGCAAACTCGTCGCGCAGCTTTTCCATGTTGATCTGGGACAGGTCTACCGTCAATCCACTGGCTTGATCACTCCCGGAACCTTGCGATGCAATGGCCTGATTAACGATGCGATGCAGTATCTTCAGCAGCTCGCTGACATCGGCCGTGTCGCGCCGCTCGCTCAGCTTTTTGTAGATGGCTTCGATGTTGTCATGCCTCTCGGCATAAATCAGTGCAGACGGCTCCACCAGCAGCGCCTTGAACCGGCTGAACACCACGCGTGCCAGGATTTCGTAGCGACGTTTTGACTCATCGTTGGTGTAAACCGCTTCCACCGCGTCGGCCAAGTGCTGAATGCGGGTAAATCCCTTTGTACCCAGCAAGCTGTCCGCATGAAACCCCAGTCCACGCAAGTGCGCCTCTGTGACCGTAATCGCATCGGCCAGCGCGGCCACACGCTCTTCGATGGGTGCCACGATTTCAGCCTCGCCACCGTCGTCTCCCAGAGCGTACTGCGCCAGCGCTTCACGCAGGCTCTTGAGCATGCCGTTGTAGTCGACGATCAAACCGAAGTCCTTGCCGGGATACACCCGGTTGGCGCGGGCAATGGCCTGCATCAGCGTGTGCGCCCGCATGGGCTTGTCGATGTACAAGGTGGACAGACATTCCACGTCAAAGCCGGTGAGCCACATGGCACACACAACCGCGATGCGGAACGGATGCTTGGGGTTCTTGAACGCGGTTTCTACATCCACGCGCTGGCCGTCATTGGTCTCAAATCCCAGCTTCATTACCGAGCGGTGGGGGATGATGTCAAAGCCCCAGAGCCTGAAGTCGGCCACTTCGTTTTGCGCTTCACTGATGATCAACTCGATGATGGTTTCGTCCATCCAGGCGGCCTTGGCCAGCAGCCGGTCCCGCTGCGCATGGAGCACCTGGCGGGCTTCATCATCGGCTGCGGTGGTAAGAGCCGCTAGCTTGGTTTGCGCTTCAATGCGCACGGCGGCGGCCTTGGCCGTCCACTTTGGCCCGATCAGCTTAAGCATTCGGGCACAGGTGATTTTGTCAATGCAAACCATCATGGCCTTGCCCGCTTCCCAGCGGGTGCTGCAATGCTCCACAAAATCGGCGGCGACGCGGTCCAATCGTTCATCGGCAGTGATGACTTCGTAGTCTTTGCCCAGCAGCCTTTCCAGCAAGGCCGTTTGGTCGGGGTCCAGGTCGGCCGCATCCACCGCGGCAGAGATGCGGTCGTTCAGGTCCAACTTGGCCAAGCCCAGCTTTTCACCGCGGTTCTCGTAAACCAGCTTGACGGTGGCTCCGTCTTCCTCGCTACGCTTGAAGTCATAGCGCGACACATACTCGCCAAAAATGCGTTTGGTCAGCTGGTCGTGTTTGAAAAGCGGCGTGCCGGTGAACCCAATGAACGCCGCGTTGGGCAGCGCCATGCGCATATTGCGGGCCAGCTTGCCCGACTGGGTGCGGTGCGCCTCGTCGGATATCACAATGATGTCGTCGCGCGGGCTGTAGGGCGCGTCGGGCGCTACCTCCTGGTTGAACTTGTGAATCAGGCTGAACACGTAGCGGTGGTTTTCCGACAGCAACTGCTTCAGCGCAGCGCCCGAGCCTGCCCGCGGAGTTTGCTCGTCCGCTACGCCGCAGCCAACAAAAGTTTTGTAAATCTGGCCGTCCAGGTCGTCCCGGTCGGTCATCAGCACAAAGGTGAAATTGCCCGGCACCGTGCGTCGTACCTTCTCGGCAAAAAAGGCCATGGAATACGACTTGCCACTGCCCTGTGTGTGCCAAACCACGCCCAGCCGCCCCAGGTCCTGGTGGGCTCGCTCGATGATTTGCAGATACTGCGGCACCGGTTCGGCAACCATGGGCACGGGTGAGCGCCCATCATTGGCAGCCTTGTCAGCCTCCACAGAGGGCAATTCAATGGTGCGATAGGTCAGACGCTGGTCGGTGGGAAATTCACGCTTCAACTCCTCTTGCCGCAGTACCGATGCCACGGCCTGGTTCACGCCCAGCATTTGGTGGTTACGCGCCACCACCTTGCGCACAGCACCAGCCTTGCTGGCATCGAACAAGATAAAGTTTTCAAGAATGTCGAGCAATCGCTCTTTGGCAAGCATGCCATTCAGCAGAACCTCGGCAGCCACATTACCCACATCGTTCTCGTGCAGGCGCTTCCATTCACCAAAGTGTTCCCAAGTGCTGGTGATGGAGCCAAAGCGTGCGTTGTGTCCGTTGCTGACAATCAAGAACGCGTTGTGGTGGAAAGCATGGGCGACCACGTGGTCGTCCATGTAGTCGCGCAGGTTGCCGTCAAAGCCGGCACGGATATTTTTGTACACCGCTTTTAGTTCAATGAATACGAGCGGCAGGCCGTTGACAAAACATACCAGGTCAGCCCGGCGGTTGTAGTTTGGGGTGCGCAGGCCCGTTAGCTTAAGTTCGCGCACCACCAGAAAACGGTTGTTGCCTGCAATGCGAAAGTCAATTACCGCGGCCTGCCCGTGGCTCAGTTGCCCTTGGGCGTTGCGGTAGCTGACCGGTACACCGTCGCGGATCAGCTTATGGAATGCCTGGTTGTGCTGCAACAGCGAACGGGAAAAGTCGTGATGCGTCAGCTTGGTGATAGCTTCTTCAATGGCGGGCGGTGGCAACTGCGGATTGAGTTTGACCAGCGCAGAGCGCAGGTCGCGCACCAGCACCGCGTCACGCTCGCTGGCGCGGCCCAGGGTACCGGTGGGACCGAAGGTTTCCTGGTTCCAGGCATACACGCTGTCCCAGCCCAGCGTCTTTTCCAGATGTTCGGCAAAAGTAACCTGCACAAGTCGGTCTTCGCTGTTGATGTCGGTGTAGGCCATACCTTGTGCTTTCGGATATTCGTGCTTAAACGACTTGCTCGGCTTCCAAGGCTTGCGTCGGCGTCATCGACATCAGCTTTACATTCAACGCTAGCGCAATGGCTTTTGATCGCCGCTGAATGAAAAGGGTGTAGTCGTCTGTGTTGACTCCGTAGCCTCCAACATCACGGATTAGATGGGTTTGTAAGGTCTCGGCCAGTGCTTCATTGGCCTTGGCGAATTTGCCCGTGTATTCGCTCGGCGGTTTCTTCCCGATGCGGTGCTTGTTGGAATAGCCATCAATCAGCGTGATGTTGGCGATCAGATTGGGCTGCTTACTCTTGTCAACGCTATCCAGGTAAGCCTTGGGGAAGAAGTGATGGTAATTTCGGCTGGTTGCAATTTTGAGGTTGCTGTTGTCCAGGATGACGAGGCCATTGGTATCAAAAGACTTCGGCTGTTGATACGCTAAGAGGCACAAGATGGCCTTGCAATAGCCATTGCCCGCAGAAAACCAGGTTTCAGCAATTTGCTGGGGTGAAATTGAGATCTCGGAACTCGAATAGACAGGACTAACACTTTTGGCGATGGCGTCCATCTTGTTGAAGTCTTCGCTGAGTTTTGATTCAGTGCCTGAGTTGTAACGCTCGGTTAGACCTGCCCAATAGAAAAACTGCTCCAGTAGTCGCACCTGCTCAGGACTTGGTTTCTTATTGCCTGTGACGTGAAAAAAATATGTCAATGGGACCACAAGTGCCGGATAAGGAACCAGTTGAGATACCGGCACTCGCAGCTCTGACCGAATGAAGTCAATCGCCATGAATAGGGCGGTCTTCATTGGCTCCCAGTTGTCGATAAACGTTTCACGGCGAATCTTCAGAATGTCCTTGCTGCGTACAGCCCGCAGGGTGATGGCGGCCACGCACTGCATGATGAATGAGCCGGCCAGTGTCTCGAACTTGGCGGCAGTCAGACATGCTTTCTCCTCATCCGAGCCATCCCGGAGTAGTTCGTATTTTTCGGCCAGGTCAAAGCCTTTAACCTCGTCGTAGGTCTTGGCCACCATGACTTCGAATACTGAAAGTGTCTTACCGCCCGTGTTAATCCGAGAGAAAACCTCGCATGCCACCTCTATCGGATAGTCTTTTATGGTGATGGTGGAAAAGTCGTAGTTGGTCAATTTGTTTTTGTACAGCTCGACCTGATCCGCTTGAGATTGACTTAGCGTCCTGTAGAAGGTCCCTAGCGGCTTGCTTAATACATCGTGCACTGAAACGTAGCTTTTGCCGTTGGTCTTTTCAGTGACGACGATTTGTTCATCCGTTTCAGGGTCGTAATCCAGGTTGATAAAGATGTCGCAGTAGTCAACCACTTTGCCATCCTTGGTGATGCGGATGCCTTTGCGGATGGCGTAAAGCGACGTTATGCGTTGCTGCCCATCCAGGATGTACTGCACGTAATCGCCCTTATCCGTCTCTGGTAATTTGTGATTGCCCACCTCTTTGTAGCTGCGCAGTTCATCCTTGGTTTTCCAGAAAATGAAAGTGCCAATCGGGAAGCCTTTGAGGATCGAATCAATCAGCTTGGCCGACTGCTCTTTCTCCCACACAAACTCACGCTGGAACATCGGTAGCTTGATCTGACCGCTGTCGATTTCAACGAAAAGCGCCTCGTATTTTTTGTTGTGGTTGTCTGGCTGAAGCAGCACCGGCCTCTCGGGGGCGGCGGCAGGTGCGGTTTGGGTGGTGTCGTTCATTGTTTGTCCCTGGGATAGGCTAGACGGCAAGTTCGCCGCTCATCAAGCGCGGCAGCAGCAAGTCGCGGGCTGTGCGGAGTTTTTGGTTTTGTGACGCAAGGTTCTCGACTTGATCAAAAACAGATGTCACAGCCTCATCAAATAGCCGGAGCATAGGCACTGGCGGCACCATCAGCTTGATGCGCTTAAAGGTGTCAACCACAATGGCATCGAACACTGCGCCTACGGCTTGTTGGCGCAAAGCGTCCACACCGGCTTCCATCGCTGAATAGACAAAGCGTTGAGAAAGGTGATCCTTACCAACCAGTGCGTAGCAAGATTGGCTCATGGCCATGGGGACTTGAGCCATGTTGAGCTTGCCAACGGTGCCCCGAGCCGTAATGAATACCGTTTCTCGCGGATAAAGTTTGCTGTTGCAGTTCTTAATTCCAAGTTCAGACACGGATCGTTCACACGCAGATACCCAAATGCCGTCAGTTGCATCTTTGGGAGTAAAAAACGGAGTCTCACCGTCCCAGTAGTCTGGCATTGTGGTTTTCGGAGTACCACCGCTCAGCACTTGCATTGAATCGAAAGCGGAGCGCCGCGCCCACCCCTGCGGCACGCCATCCGCGATGAGTGTGTGTTCATAACCGGGGAAGCGCAGGCGGATGAACCATTCGCGGTAGAGCAGCCGGACGGACTCTTCGAGCAGGGCCATGCGGCGGCGGTTGTTTTGGATTAGATCGTCGTAAGAAAGAATAGTCTCCGCTATTGCGGCCTGTGTACTTAAGTCTGGCACGCGTGCGCGAACGCGATAAATGCGTTCTGGTGCAGTATGACGAACTTTTGTTCCTGAGGCACTGCCACTGATCTGCGAGCGAACGGAGCGGGTATTGAAAAGCAGATAGAGAAAGCGCTTATCTAGAACTGACGCGTCAATCTGGTCTACCAAACCCAAACGCTGGTTGTGCAAATAACGGTTGCCCTGCGGAACCAATGCCGCGCTGCCGAGTAATCCAGCACCTTGCTCGGTCATTGCGACGAGTAAATCATTCTCATCAAGAACGTAGGCCTCAGGAATATCTCCTGCATAAGCACGATCCTTTGCGGGGCGAATGCGAAAACCGCCCTCTTCGTTGAAATTGCCAGGCGTAAGTACGATGAACTCGCCATGATCAACAAACAAGTCGCCTTTAAATGCGTAACCATGCTTAACATGAATGGCGGACCCGAGAGCGATTTCGCGCCAACTCATGCCCCCAACTCCTCAAAATTGGACTGTATCTTCGCCGCCAAATCCACCGACTCACGGTTCAAATCCGCCAACTCCAGGTGGATGTCGCGCAGAGTTTGCTCGAAGTCGAAGTCTTCATCCACTTCCGCCGGGGCCACGCCTACAAAGCGGCCGGGGGTGAGGCTCCAGTCGGCGGCTGCTATGTCAGCGCGGGTGACAACTTTGCACAGGCCCGGCACGTCCTGCATTTCTGCAGTGGGGAAGCGGTCTTGCAGCCATGCGATCTGGCGGTGCAGGTAGGCGCAGTCTTTGAGCTGCTCAACGGCGGATTTGCGTTCTTCGTCGAGCTGCTTGATGAGCTTGCTGGTAGCGCGGCGGTCAAAGAACTCGGCGGCCTCATCGTGTGCAGCCAGTTCTTGCGCCAGTTGCGCGGTGCGGGCTGCCAGTTTGTAGAGCAGGTCAATCTGCTTGACCAAGCCACGAGCGGATTCGGCCAGCGGGTCAAAGGCCCGACGCGCGGCGTGTTGAGCTTTGTTGGTCTGCGATGGCTTTGCAATGGACTTGCAGAACGCTGCCAGGTTAGTCACCAATCCACTCCGGTCGGCGGCATAGGCCCTGGCGGCGCTATGCCACTCAGTCATGGCATCGGCAAGCCCCTTGCGTTTGTCTTGCGGCAGATCCTCGATAGCCTTCACGCTGTCCATGAATGCCACCAAAGGGGCGCGGCTGGCGGTCAGCGCAGCCTCAAACGCGGTGAGCTCGGCATTCACAGCTGCAGCCTCGGTGCCCAGGCGGGTGATGTAGCTTTGCACTAGCCCCAAAAACCGATCTTTCTGCCCCCGATACAGCCACACGATTGCGGACAGATTGGCCTGCTGTTCCGGTGAAAAGTCATAAATCTTGCGGGTGACTTTGCGGAATATCTGCCGGGCATCGAGCATGAGAATCTTGTCGCGCCTATCCTCCGGTTTGGCACGGTCGAAGAACCAGAGTTCGCAGGGCACGGTGCGGGTGTAGAAGAAGTTCGAGCGGATGGAAATCATCACGTCCACACCGCCCGTCTCGATGATCTTGCGGCGGACGGTCTGTTCGTCGTGCCCGGCGCTGGATGCCTGG
>ERZ1292640.2159-Hain-H43-02um-R1-2159-length-15937-cov-4_pt2 | contig 13639 bp, 12 predicted proteins | sample MGYA00564404_ERZ1292640 | MGnify/ENA primary metagenome ERZ1292640 (study PRJEB36523, sample SAMEA6512636) | groundwater metagenome | collected 2019-01-08 | study: AquaDiva: Metagenomics assemblies of 32 groundwater samples
ATCGTAGCGTGTAACCGTCCAGACGCCTTCCGGCAGGCTGGCGACGATGTTTTTGTGCGCCTTGTTTGTGCCCAGGACATATTCGTGCCCGGGCCAGATCAGGCCGCGCGAGCCGCCATCGAGGTTTGAGAAGATGTCCAGGTCGGGCGCCATCTTCCAGAACGTGATATGGGCATCGATAATCTGCCGCAGGTACTTGAGGTTGTCGGCGGACGTGTGCTCGGCGGGATTGAAGCATCCTTTGAAATACTGGCCTAATTTGTTGGCCGGCTTTTCGCCGGTCGTGCCGTACCCGCCGCCCAAGAAAACGCCGAGATGAGACTCGATGGTGTCGTGCTCGGTGTGCTTGTCGCCTTTGCCTTCGTAGCTCAATTCGTCATTGACCGTCGGCTTGTTGCGAGGGCCTTTGCCGTCGGGATTCCGCCACGTATATTCAATGGCGTCCGCCGCATAAGGGAGGTTGCGGATTTTTTTCTGGATAATCTGGTGGTCGTTCCAGGCCGCAAGCTCGTCGAACTTCGCCGGCCAGAGCGTCCGCGGCACCGTGTGGACGCTCAGCGGCGTCGAGTAGGGCAGATACTCTCTGATAATGCCGCCGAAGCGCGCAATCTCTTCTTCGGAATAATTCGGGTCCTTTATATCGAATTCGTTGCACAGGCATATCCAGACATTGGGAAAGCTCCCATATCGGGCGGCGATATACTTGAGATAGGGTGTGGGGTCGGCGCCGTTGTGGCCGGCCCGCAGGACGGATCGCGACTCTTGAGTGTCCGGCCCGCACAGAATCAGGTCCGCAATCAAGTCATGCTCCCATGCGGCTCGCACAGCCAGGTCGGCCCGCCGGCCAAACCATCGCGGATTGGGCCGATGCGAATAGTCGCCGCTATCGGTCAGACGTCCTTCCGCGTCAAAGAAGGGCTTTTCGTCCGGGTTCGGATAGCGGTCGCCGTACAGGCTGAAGCGAAGCTTCTTGAAATATTCCGCGTTGCCCGCGATGTCGGCGGTGATGTCGTTGCCGCTCGGTTTGTTGTCCGTATAGTAGCCCGAGAGGAACGAATAATGCGTGTTGCCGAAGATGTACTGATGCGAGCCGTCCGAGCGCATGTACCATCGCCGGCCCGGGCTGTCAGGATCGGCCATCCAGAAACCCGGATGGTTTGAAGCAACGGCCGTCACGTATTGGCCCTGTTTTTGGCCGTGCAGCTCTTGTGCATTCGAATAGACCTCGGCCAGGTCCCACCGTCCCGTTTTCGTCGGGCAAAAGCGAACCTTGAAAAAGTTGCCGGAAGTACCGCCTTTCCCATCGCCGTCCCAGAAGCCGTAAATCTTATACTCCGGCGAGCCGCTCTCGTGCCGAAAACGCACCCAAAAATCAATATCCCTCGCCGGGACATCCGCCGGGCCTTGCCGCGGCCCTTCAAAGCTCAGTTCTACGACGGCATAAAGACCACCCGTTGCCACCTCCTGGCCAAACGCCCACGCGCCGGGAAGAACCGCCCACAGTGAACCAACAAGAATCCACGCGATCCTTTTGAATTGACATCTCATTGTCATATTCTCCTTTTGTTATCGACGGTAGGGGCGACCCCGTGTGGCCGCCCTATGCGGACAGGCACGCGGGCCTGCCCCTACGGGAGCAACTCCCAAGGCAAGATACAGTATAGAGTATTCCTTCGTGTCCGTCACGCAGATATGACGTAACCGGCCGTCATATAGACAAAGTGCTCCTTCGCCAATCAAGGCAGAAATCTATAAGCCGGTCTTGCTATGGCTATCCAAGATGATATAATGTAAAAATTATGGGGAAGCAGAAAATCTATATTGAAACCAGCGTGGTAAGCTATTATGCCTCGCGACCATCGCGTGATTTGATTGTTGCGGCACGACAGGAAACCACGAGGGAATTGTGGCCGATGCTTGCCAACCGCTTTGATCGATATATTTCCATGCTTGTGCTCATGGAGGCCAATAAAGGGGATACCACCGCTGCTGATGAGAGGAAACAAGCGATTTCGGATATTCCCGTTTTGGATATCACCCAAGAGAGTGAATCTTTAGCCGAGGCCATCATACGCGAAGGTCTCATTCCGGAGCGATTCGGCGAGGATTCCCTCCATATTGCGCTAGCGGCTGTCAATGGTATGGACTATCTGGTCACCTGGAATTTTCGACATCTTAATAACGCTTTGACTAAAACGCATATCACGCGATTCATAGAGAAACAGGGTTATGGGGCACCGGTGTTGTGTTCACCAGATGAACTTTTAGGGGATCCATCATGAAAGATCCGATTGTAGAATCTATCCGAGAGGCTCGCGAAGAACACGCCAAAAGGTTCAACTATGACTTGCACAAAATCTGCGAGGATTTGCGCTCCAAACAGAAGGATTGCGGCCATAAGGTCGTGTCTCTGCCCCCCAAGCGTATCATCAAAGCCACAGATAGCTAAGCAGGCCCTGCCGCGCACATGTCATAGAGTTGGGATGATTTTATCAGGGACGTGTAAATAATTTCTCGGAGAGTTGAAAGGAAATTTGCGGGGGCCCGTTCGGTTACGCTCAGGGTTCGTTCTGAAGAATTCGAAAGCGTAAATTCTATCGAATCCGGTCGATGTGCCCCAAGGAGACGTCTTGTGGTGCGGTCCTATTTTGTACCGCCGCCGGGGAACTGCCAGACGATGTCCCAGTCCGTGACTCGTTTCTTCGGCTTTGGGCTGCCGGGCTTTGGGCTGCCGTTGTTGTCCTTCTGGTCCGGGCCGACGCTGTAGAGGATGAAGCCGTTTGGGTTGGGTCGATAGATGAGCGGGCCGTCGGAGAACGGATCGCCGAAGTCCTTGAGCTTGAGGCTTTCAAGCGTCTGTGGGAATGCGCCCTGGGCTTTACTTTCTTGCAGCACGCCCAGCCCCGCGCGGGTGATGCGCATCTCAGCGACCATCTCCCAGTACACCTCCTTCACCCGGCCGATGGCCGGGACTATCATGGCCGTCACGACATGCAGGCAACTCCGCATTTGTCCGACCTTTTTGTCCATGGCGCTTGCCTCATTGGGCGAGTACGGCTGCTGAGCAGACCGGGTGTACTCGCCCATGATCCCCAGGTAGGCCGCATGGTCCGCCAGAGACAGGGGCTTGAAAGCCGAGTACAAGGTCAGCAACACTTCTCCCAATCCCGATTCATCACCGGCAATTCCTGTCAGGGTCTTGGCCGATCCATTTCTCAATAGATTGAATGCCCATTCCCCGCCGAGCAGGCGTTCACCATCCAGGGCAAGGACGAGCGGCTTGCGGTCCTCGTGGTCCGATAGCATGCTCTCAACGCCGCGGTATTGCTCTGCGTTCGGCGGGGCAACGTCGCAGATCTTCTGGATTGTCTCACACGAGATCCTTATCGAGGCCATGCGCACCAGTTGGCTGATGAGAATCGGCTCGTTCCGCAGCGCATCGGCGAATCTCAACTGCGTCTGGACGAGGTTCCACGCGGCATCGGACCGCCCGGCTGCGGCTTCAACGCACGCCTTGGCTCCGAGGATGCGCGTCAGATCGCTCAACCCTTGCAGGTGGGGCATAAGCATATTGAAGCCGGCCGTATAATCATGGTCGAAGCGGCATGAACGCCGCTGGGTTCCTTGCTCGGCAATGGACATAGCGTTACGAACGACGTCCTGCTTCAACAGTTGCTCGAGTTCGGCACGCTTGTCGGCATCGAGAGATTCACTCAGGAAGGTGTCGGACAGACGTGCCAGACGGCTCAAGAGGTTCTCGTGGTCGGGGGGCTGGCCCGCCTCCCGTCTGGCGGGCTGGGCCTTGAGCAGCAGGATGGCGCTTTCGTAGAGCAAGGCCGCGTTCCCGGTCTCGGGAACGGTCGGCGGTATGACGTCGGCAGCCTCCATGGGCCGGCCGGCCTTCTCTATCACTGCATAGGCCCAATGGAGTTTCGCTGACGAGACGGCGATACCGATGGCGTAGAGCACACCGAGGACGACCACTGCTATGGCAATTCCTCTCAGGATTTTCACAGTTCTTTTTCGCATTTGAATTATCCTTTAACGATTTTTGTCTAAGAATACGAATTGGCGCTTGGCGGACTAAGGATCAGACCGCTCCTGCCATTATCCGGATTCGGAGGATTGGCAGCTCCGCTTTGCGGCGCTTCATCGAGAACGCGTTTGAGGGATTCGACGTGGCTACTCAGCGACGAAGCATCAATCACGGACGACCGAATACCGAGGGAAACCAAACGTCTCACAAAAGGATTATAGGGTATCTCCGGCAGCGGCTCGACGCCGCCGAGCTGCTGATCCGCCGCGTATGCACTGGCACCCCATCGAGATAGTGCGCGGTCGCTAATGATGTTGGCCAGCCCAATCAGAACTACCGCCGCCGCCGCGGAGACCACAAGACGCCTGACGGGAATCAGCCACGGCAGCTCCAGCGGCGATTGATTCCAGGCCCTCTTTGCCGCATCGGTAATCCGCTCCTGCAATTGTGGTGAAGGCTCGGGCAGACGCGCTTTTCTCAGAAGCTCTTCGAGCCGTTTGTTCCGAGTATCTTTGTCGTTCATGATATTAGATTCCCCAACAGAGTTCGCAACTTCTCCATGCCGTAGCGGTATCGGCTCGCCACGGTGTTCGCAGGTAGTCCCAGAAGCCTGGAGATATCCAAAAACGTTCTTTCCTTGTAAACCTTCATAACAATCACCTCGCGCTGCGGCTGGGGCAAACGAGCCAAAGCCGCTTGCAACTGCTCAACCAAATCGCTCGGCTCCGGGCGACTCTGCCGCACCATCAGCCATGATTCACTTTCTACCCGGACGGTCTGCTCTTTTTTGCGACAGCGGGCCAGCCTGGAGGCTTCATTTCGGGCAATCCGATAGACGTAGGCATCCAGACAGCGTGCCCCGGCTAATCTGTGACGTTTGCGAACAATCCTGACAAAAACCGTCTGGAGCACGTCTTCGGCGTCGTGTCTCGAACGCAGCACTGCCTGCAGGAACGCGAACAGATCGCTCGCATAGCAATTCCAGAGTAACTCAACCGCCGCCGGGTCATCGCTTGCCAGAGCCGCTCGCAGCTCATTCTCAGCCAGGTTCTTGTCCAAGATGCTGTCCTCGAGTCTATTCACTGATAAAGACAGTCTATAGTTGTTCTTTTGTCTATCAATCGACAATTTTTCTGAGATTCCTCTGCAAGTTTCTTGAACGGTATGAGACTGTAGCGGATTCTATGGCCCAGATTCGACTTTACATGGCGTTGGGCATAGGCAATGCCCCGAAAATGCTTGAACCTTCATGACCGATTCGGTAACCTGATGAAAGTGCGAATTTTACGCTTTCAGAATAAAAACATCGACAGACTGTAACACTGTGGACTTAACAGATGGAGAAGGTTGTTAGAAGCAGGGTAGGATGGGCAGGTACTCCTGCCCATGCGGTTCAACTCTTCCTCGGTCTTATCGTGATGTGGGCTTTTGCGGCAAATACCTTCGCGGCTGCATACAAGCCCTGGGATGAGCTGACCGAGGCGTCGTGGATCGACTTCGGTGATGCGTCCGCCTGGCCGAATATGTACCCGATCAACGCCGGCAGGGCGGGCGTTCGCGAATCCTATCCGGTGGCCTTTTCCCCGGCGGGTGGAGGCAACAAAGCCAAAGGTATGAACGCCATCAAGTTCCGGCACGCCGGCCAAACCACCGGCTATTTGGTTTCGTCCGACCAGGCCGGCAGCTTCGAAATAGTCAACACGGGCAAGAACAATACGTTTACAAGTATCCTTCTGCTGGTGGCGATTAACGCCGGCCCCGGACCGCTCCGGAACGATTTCAAAATGACTCTGCACCCCGGAGCCGCCGAGACATTCAGTCTCGATCCCAATCATTTTGTCTTTTATGACAATCCCTTCGGCAGACCCAGCGGGTACTATTTCACCACCAACCCGGCGGACCCGTACCGCACGAATCCGCCGGGCGAGCCTATAGCGTACGCATTTGATACGGCTATGGTTACGGTTTATGCCGTCGAAGGGATTACATCGCTGGCCCAGGATCAATCCGTCAGGATTGACTACCAGTTCAGCTATCTGCCCGGCCCGGCCGTATTCAGCGCGTACGGCTACATCGGCACCGACCCGCTGCCCGGCATCTACCACACGAACCGCGCCTTCGTCGATGCCAACGACAGCCAGCGGAATCCCATCTCGACCTTTGCCGTCACCGTCCCGGGCGATGTAAACAAGGATCTCCGCGTGGATTTCGCCGACCTGGCTGTGTTGGCTGAGAACTGGATGATTGGAACACAGTAACGTAAGTGAGTTTACCCTTGTGAGATACGACCACGAAAAAACGATATTATTTTTAAAACCTGGCCGGCCGGGTTTCACCCTCGTTGAGCTGCTCGTCGTCATGGCTCTTATCGTCCTTGTCCTTTCGCTGGTGATTCCCGCTGCCGGACGAGCGCGCGATCAGGCAAACGTTATGGCCTGCCGGGCGAATCTCAGAGCGCTTGTACTCGGTTGCCTCCTGTACGCCGGCGAGCACGATTCCTTCCTACCGACCGACGTGACCGTGGACAATCCGCACGCCGGGCTTATCGAGATGCTCAACAGTAGCGGCTATGTTGACGCCGGACAAATCTATTACTGCCCGAGCGAGACGGCACCGGAGCTGCGCTATTGCGAACAAAACTTTGAAGCCGGCAATATCGGCTACTTCTATTACAGCTTTACCGAACGGCCCACGAACCGTTTTCTCAGCAATTTCCTGCGTAAGACGATCCAGTGGCCGCGCGTCCTCAAAGACACAATGTCCAATGACGTGTGGGTTGCGAGTGACAGTTGGTTCAGCAACGCGTCCACCGCCCATCGGTACTACCGAAAAGGCGTCAATTACGTCACCCTCGGCGTCACGGCTGAAATGGCCAAAGAAAGCCCGCGGGCAGCGTTCAGATAAGGACCACCATGATGACGACCTTTCTCATCGGTATTGATGACACGGATAACCAATCCAGTCCCGGGACGGGCCGCCTGGCGCGAAGGCTCTGCGATGAGTGCGGAAAGCGGAGCCTGCGCCCCCTCGGTGTAACCCGGCACCAGTTCCTCGTTGACCCTGCGATTCCCTACACCTCGCATAACAGCGGCGCCTGTATCGGTATCGAATCCGTTAACGGCCCGGAGGATTGGGATTTCGTTTATGACTTCGTCGCCCGCAACTGTGCAGAAGGTTCCGACCCCGGCGTCTGTGTGGCGGCGGCATCGGACGTTCCCGATTTCGTTATCGAATTCGGGAATCAAGCTGCGCAGAGAGTCGTTGCAATGCCGGAAGCATTTCGCGCGGCGAAGCGAGCGTCTATCGCGCTTCGCGGCTTGGGCGGCACGTGCCAGGGCGTCATCGGGGCGCTCGGATCGGTCGGCCTGCGGGCATCTGGGAACAACGGCCGATTCATTGATTTACCCGGATTGCGCGAGCTTGAAAGTTGTGTCAACGCGGCGGCATTTGATAGAATCGGCGTTATGGTCGAGCACGGCTCTTGCGGCCGAGAGCCCAAAGCCGGCGACCGTTACGAAACACTTAACTGGGTGCGCCCGAGGCTCATCGGCGGCAGGGCGGTCTTGCCCGTTGAATGGAACCAGCAAAAAAATGCGTGGATACCTCTCGATAAAAAAAAGGATACTGCCGGCGGACATGGTCCTCGGGCCTGACGGCGTGCGAGGTCTGGTCGTCTCGTTAAGCGCCGGGCTTATTGCGGGCTGCCTTGCGGCGTCCTTGAGATTCCACCTCGGCTTGCCCGGGCATAAGGCGCTTTTCTGGATGACTCCCGTCATCGCGGCCCGTTTGCTGGGCCGGTGCAGGATAGGGACCACCGCCGGGGCATTGACCGCGGCCTTCGTCTCAATCAGCCTGGGCGGCAACCTGGCGGGGGACGCGGTGGGTCTGCCTCTCATCGGGGCATCAGGGGCGCTGATCGACGCTTGTATAATCCAGTTGGAGAAACGCAAGGCATCGGCATTAGCCACTATCATGGCAGTTGCCTTCAGTGCGATGCTGGGAAATCTTCTCTGCTGTGCAAAAAGGCTTCTGATTCCGGCGGGTCTTGCACCCCAGGATATTTTCAGCAGCGAGGACCTTTTTCTGCGCCCCATCAGCTATGGATTTTTTGGCTTTCTGGCCGGCCTTATCGCCGCGGCCGGTGTGCACATGATCCGCCGCCGGCGGCATGATGGAGGATGTGGCGAGGGCGTCCCGCCCTTGCGTCGCGAGGCCATCCTGGCCTCGCTGCGGCGGGCCACGACGCGCCCGTCGCGGGTGAAGTGCAAGGGCAAGATGCCCTCGCCACGAGCGACGAATATGCCGTAAGAGCGAGGCATAAAAGTGAACGTTCAATGTGAATTATGCCCGAAGCTGTGCGTGATTCGACCCGGCCAAAGCGGTGAATGCCGGGTGAGAATCAATATCGACGGCGTGCTGCGGACCGTCGTGTACGGGTATCCCTGCACAATCCATATCGACCCGGTTGAAAAGAAGCCGGTATTCCATTTTCTGCCGGGCAGCACTATTCTCTCCATCGCAACGGTCGGCTGCAACCTGCACTGCAAGAACTGCCAGAACTGGGAGATATCCCAGGCCAATCCCGAAGACGAAAGTGTTTCTGCTTATTTCTGCCCGCCCGAAAGACTTGTCGCCCTGAGCAAAGAGTATCGCTGTCCCTCGCTGGCCTATACCTACACCGACCCCATCGTCTATTATGAATACACGTATGACAGCGCGAAGCTGGCTAAGGAGGCCGGCATACGCAATGTCCTTGTCACGGCCGGATATATCAACGAGCCGCCGTGGAAGAAGCTGCTCGAATATACGGACGCCGCGAACATCGACCTGAAAGGAATCACGGAGAACTTCTACCGCGAGGTCTGTTCGGCGACCTTGAAGCCCGTCCAGACGGCTCTGATCCTGACCCGGGCGGCCGGAGTGCATCTCGAAGTGACGAACCTTGTGATTCCGACGCTGAATGACAAGCCCGAGGAGATTCGCGAGCTTTCCCGCTGGGTGAGGGCGAATCTCGGCGCCGATACGCCGCTGCATTTCTCCGGATTCTATCCTCGCTATCAAATGCGGAATCTGCCGCCGACGCCGCTCAAAACGCTGGAGATGGCCCGCCAGATCGGACTGAGCGAAGGGCTCCAGTACGTTTATATCGGTAACGTTGCCAGTAAGGAAGGCCAGAATACGTATTGCCCCGGCTGTAAGAAGCTGCTGATCGAGCGCAGCGGCTACACAATTTTGCAGAACCGGCTTAAAAACAGCCTGTGCCCGGATTGCGGCAGAGAGATTTACGGAGTCTGGAAATGACGCGTAGAAAATTCATCCGGAAGTTGACGCAGATATGTTCCGTCATTGTCGCCGGCGCGTTTACATTCGCCCGGAAGGCCACAGCCCAAACGACGAAGCTGCGTAAATTTGTTCGCGCTGTGCCTATGAGACGATACCCCGGCCGCGTGAGGCCCCCGCACGATTCCTTCGAACAGGGTAAATGGAGTGGTTGATATGGACAAGCAATCAGACAAATCCCACCGGCCCAGAGGGCTGCCAATCTCGCCGATTCTGATCGTGTGCGTTTTCGGCCTTCTTTTCGCAGAAGCGTGCAGGAAAGAGACGCCGACAAATACGGCCACGGCGGCTCCAATAGAAGCGGAAGGACGCGCCGAATCTGCTCCTGTTGTTTTATGTTCCTCTCTTGCCGGGGCATGGTATCCTGCCGACGCCGCCGCGCTGCGCGGGCAGATCGAAGGTTTTTTCAATAAAGCGGCGGTACAGCCGATGAGTAACGTGGCGGCGTTGATCTTGCCGCACGCGGGATACCAGTATTCGGGCCAAACCGCGGCGGTGGGCCTCAAGAGCGTCCAGAAAAAGTACAAGCGCATCGTTGTGATCGGCCCGAGTCACAGAGCCCCGATGAAAGACGTGCTCAGCGTGCCGCGAGTCACCCATTACGAAACGCCTCTGGGCCAGGTCCCGCTGGACGTCGAATTCATCAACGCACTTTTGAAGTATTCACTGTTTCAGAACGTGCCGCAGGTGCACGAATATGAGCACAGCGTCCAGATTCAGGTTCCGTTGTTGCAGTATTGCCAAGCCGGCTTCAGGCTTGTGCCGATTGTGGCCGGCAACTGCTCGCAGGCGGCGATTGCCAGGGCCGCCGAGATTCTGAGCAGCCTAACGGACGATGAAACGCTCGTCATAGCCAGCTCGGATTTTGTCCATTATGGACCCAACTACGGCTACGTCCCTTTCAAGCAGGACGTTCCGGAGCAGCTCAAGAAGCTTGATATGGGGGCTTATGAGCATATCGCAAAGCTCGACGCGGCGGGCTTTCTCGAATACCGGCAGCGCACGGGGGCGACGATATGCGGCTATGTGCCCATCGCGATATTGCTGTCCATGCTGGGTAAACCCACTGAGGCGCACCTGGCCCACTATGCGACCTCCGGCGAGCAGGCCGGCGATTTCACCAATTCGGTCAGTTACCTTTCCGTGGTGTTCACCGGCTCGTGGCGGAGCCGTGCGGAAATTGAACGGCGGACAAACGCCGGCGAACTGACTCAGCAGGAAAAGGAACAGCTCTTGGCGCTGGCCCGCAAGACGATGGTTTACGCGCTGGCAAACCGGCGCGTTCCGGAAGCGTCGGAACTGAACGTCACTCTTAGCGAGGCGATGCAGCAGCCGCGGGCGGCATTTGTCACGCTGAAGAAAAACGCCATGCTCCGAGGATGTATCGGCGATATCTTCCCTCAGCGGCCTTTGTATAAGTCGATTATTGTCAATGCGATAAACGCGTGTGTGAATGATCGGCGTTTTCCGCCGGTGACGCAAGACGAGCTCAAGGATGTTACGATTGAAATCTCTGCGCTGACGGCCCCGGCGCCGATTGCCTCGCCGGACCACATTCGAATCGGCACAGACGGGGTTGTCCTGAATAAGGAAGGTCATTCCGCCGTATTTCTGCCTCAGGTCGCGCCCGAACAGGGCTGGAACCTCGAACAGACGCTCACGCAACTGTCCCGCAAGGCCGGATTGCCCGCCGATGCGTGGAAAGAAGGCGCGAGTTTTCTGGTCTTTCAGGCGGTCGTTTTTGGCGAGAATGAAAAATGAGGTTCGCGCGCGGCTTACTGATATTCAGTTACGGCCTGTTCTCCATCGCCGCCCAGACGCTGCTGTTCCGCGAGTTTGTCACCACCTTCGAGGGCAACGACATAAGCGTCGGTGTCTTTTTCGCTTCGTGGTTCCTGTGGGTGGGCGCCGGAGCGATGCTCGCCCGCCGGATCAAAACTTCCGCTGCAGAACGGCTCGGAGGAACGGAACTTCTTTTCCTGATTTATCTGCCGGCGTTTGCGATTCAGACGGTATTGATTGTCCAGGCGAGACAGCTTGCCAGGCTGGAATCATACGCCCTCTGGTCCGTCCGGGATATTCTCCTTGTATCCCTCGTGGTCAATGCGCCGATAAGCCTCGTTACCGGGATGTTGTTTCCCATTGCGTGCCGATGGTTGGAGTCGGGTTCGAGCGATCAGCGCAACCGGCTGCCGGTCTCAGGTGTGTACACGCTTGAAGCGGCGGGAAGTTTCGCCGGCGGGATTGGCGTGACAATCCTTCTGGCGTTCGGCGCGAGTCTTGCGACGATTTTCTTTGCCCTTGCCTTTATTCTTTCTTCGTCGGTTCTCGCCGTGTCACTGTCACGAAACCTTGCGCGAGCCGAATCCGGCGGCGCAAAGCTCAGCGCACGGAGAGTCGCTTGTGTTGTGTCCTTCCTGTTCTTTCTCGCGGTTTGTCTGGGCCTGATTATCGGGATAGACAAACCTCTCATGCGTCATATGCGGCTCGTGAAATGGAGCAGGCTCCTTCCAAAGGAAGCATTCGCGGGTTCGTTCCAGACGGCCCAGGCCGAGTATCTCTATGGAACATATCAGGGCCAGTGGGTCGCTGTCCGCGAGGGCGGCGTGGTAGAAGCCTTACCCGACGAAAGCTCCGCCGGACGAATCGCCGCTATCTCTCTCTGTCAAAAGCCCAACGCCAAAAATGTTCTGGGCATCGGCTCAGGGCTGGGCCTCTGCCGCGAGCTATTGTACCTGCCGCAACTCGAATCGGTCACCTGGGCGCATTGCGACGCCGAGTACATACGGAAGGTCAATGAGTTTATACCTGCTGAGCTTCGAGTCACCGACCCGCGATTGCATCTGCCGGCGGGCGACGTGCGCTCTTTGCTGGCGAAGAAGGAGAATTCGTTCGACCTGGTTATCCTCAATCTGCCCGATGCGACCAGCTCAGTCCTGAACCGGTACTACACAATTGAATTCTACCGGCAGGTCAAAGAGTCTCTCAGCCCTGACGGCGTGCTGGCGGTGCGAATAGCAGGGGGAGAAAACATCATGGGCACCGAGCTTGTCAATCTCGGCGCCTCGACGAAGCGGACTCTTGAGCAGGTTTTCTCCCGGCTTGTTCTGGCGCCCGGTGAGGATACGTGGTTTATCGCTTCGGATTCGCCGGGCATCACGGGTGAGCCCGGCAGCCTGCGGGATCGTTTTGCATCCATAAACGGGGCAGGCCGGATTTTCGCTCCGGATGCATTGCTGTCTATTTATCTGCCGGACCGCGCCGCCGCGGCACTGGAGAACTATGCGCGTGCGGACCTGCCGGAGCAGTTCCTGATCAATCGTGATTCAAGACCGCTGACTCACCTGTATAGCCTGCTGCTGGCGGCCAAGCAATCCGGCGCTCCGGCCGCACGGCTCGTCAAGCACCTTGTCCTGGCCGGCCCGATGCCGTTTCTGGTTCCGATCCTTGTGGTCGTGATACTTAGAATCATCTACATCTCAAGAGCGGCTCAGCCGGGCGGCCCATCCAGTTTCGACGGCGGCTTTTTAGTTTGTTCGACCGGTGCGGCGGGCATCGGGGCGGTAATCGTTCTGATGTACCTTTATCAGACCCGCTTCGGCTCGCTGTACTTGCACGTTGGTGTCGTCTCGTCTTTGTTCATGGCGGGACTGACCGCCGGGGCGGCGATGGCGCGACGCTTACTGCCTGAAAAGGAAGAAACACGTACCGAGAAACTGCTGATTTTGCTTGTCCTTGTACAATCGCTCATACTCGGCGTAATAGCTTTCTGGCCTGATCAGCAGTGGTCGCATGTGACATTTGGCGCCGCGTTCGTCCTTTGTGGCTTGTGCACCGGTGGCTACTTTCCCATCGCCGCTAAGCAATTGGCCGATTCCGGTTTTGAAACAGGCCGGGCGGGCAGCACCCTCGAAACCGCCGACCATCTTGGCGCCGCGGCGGGGGGGGTAATAGTAAGCCTGGCGCTGGTTCCCGTGCTTGGAGCCGAAACGACCCTGTTTGTTTTTGTTGCGCTTATTCTGGCCAATGCGCCGGCGGCGGCAATGAAAATATTCAAGCCTGAAAGAATACGCTCCCTTGGTGCTGCCGCCCCGGCGTACCGCGGCCTGGGCTATTGCCTGTTCGGCGTCGGTGTCTCTGCTATCCTGTGCTCCAACCTGCTTGCCCGCGCCGGCGAGGGTCTGGCGCTCTCGCTGCCGCAGCATTCGGTGCAGGCGCTCGCCGGCGAATTACGCGTTGAGAAGCAATCGGCGGCTCTCGGGC